>Ga0310909_10001458_pt1 | contig 13951 bp, 18 predicted proteins | sample GREbulkMGT000H_FD_203449 | JGI IMG/M metagenome (GOLD analysis project Ga0310909, IMG submission 203449) | Lab enrichment of tropical soil microbial communities from Luquillo Experimental Forest, Puerto Rico - GRE.bulkMG.T000H | ecosystem: Environmental > Terrestrial > Soil > Tropical forest >... | reverse complement strand
GATGAATTTGAGGATTTCCCCGCCATGCGCGCGGATTTCGGCGTCTTGGGCCTCGAACAGGGCGTTGAGGAGCGCGATCATCCGCTCGCTGGGCAGCCGGTCCGAACGCTCGGTAAAGCCGCGCAGGTCGGAGGACCACAGCACCGCGGTCAACGCCATTCCGGCGCCGCGGCGGACTTGTCCGGTCAGCACCTTAGGCCCGGTATTGGCGCCGAGATAAGCGCAAAGCAGATTGTGCGTGATCCAATACTGATTGTGCCGGTCGGCGGCGATCGAGAGGCGCCGCCGCAGTGTTTCCCTGCCATAGCAGACGCGCCGCACCGGGTTCTTCTCATAGGGGATCGCGTCGCTGACCTCGTGCGCGATCATCACCTGCACGATCTCAGCCGTATCTCGCCACCAGGTAATCGTGGTGCCGAGGAATTGCGGATGCAGCGTGGCGGTGTGGAGCGTTACGCGCAAGAGCGGCATTCCAGCGGCGACCAGGCGCCAGGCAAATTCGTCGAAGCTGGCAATGCCCTCGGAGAGTTGGCGCCACTCGAGCAGCCAGTCGGCGATATTGTCGATCGTGTCGTGAACCGGACGCCGTTTGGGCGGACGCGTCAGGGTTCGAACGAGGGTTCGTGTCGGTTCGCGTGAGTTCAGGAAATGCCAGGAGTGCCGGACACTTAAAGTTCGTATAGGTCTGTACAGGTTCGCGCAAGTTCGCTATAGTTCGCGCTCGGGTCGGGCATCAAACCGGGGAGCGAAATGGTGAGGCGGACACTTTCCAGGCTCAGCGTCGTGGAGGTCAAAAAGCTTAGCAAGGTGCCGGGTCGGCATGCGGATGGGGGCGGGCTCTATCTCCAGGTGAGCCCTGCCGGTGTCGCGAGTTGGACATATCGATATCAGATCGACGGTCGCGAGCGATTCGCGGGGCTCGGGCCGCTGCACGCGGTGAGCCTCAAGGAAGCCCGCGAGAAGGCCGCGGTGTTCCGCAAGCTGCGGCACGGCGAGGAATGCCGGGATCCGCTCGAAGAGCGCCGCGCTCGGCGCTTGGCTGCGGCGGCGGCGAACGCGAAGACGATGACGTTCGCGGAATGCGCGGAACGTTACATCGCCGCCAAGCGCCCCGGTTGGAAGAACCCGAAGCATGCGGCGCAATGGCCGAGCACGTTGCAAACCTACGTGTATCCAATCTTTGGTGACCTGCCCGTGCAGGCGGTGGATGTCGGGCTCGTCATGCGTGTGATCGAGCCGATCTGGAACGAGAAACCGGAAACCGCGTCGCGGGTGCGCGGCCGCATCGAATCGGTTCTCGGATGGGCTACCACACGCGGCTATCGCGATGGTGCGAACCCGGCCCGCTGGAAGGACCATCTGGAACACCAGCTGTCGGAGCGCAGCAAGGTGCGGGCGGTCAAGCACCACGCGGCGCTGCCCTATGCCGAGATCGCCGAGTTTATGGCCGAGTTACGCCAACAAGAGGGAATCCCTGCCCGTGCGCTCGAGTTCGCGATCCTAACCGCGGCGCGGACATTCGAGGCGCTCGGCTGCCCGTGGTCGGAAATCGATTTTAAGGCCCGCCTGTGGACGATCCCGGCAGAACGGATGAAGGCAGAGCGTGACCATCGCGTCCCGCTTAGCGCACGCTCGCTGTCGATCCTGGAGGGCATGCAGGCGCTCAAGGAATCCGAGTTCGTTTTTCCTGGCATCAAGCCCGGGCGGTCGCTCAGCGATATGTCGATGCTGATGACGCTGCGTCGGATGGGTCGCGGCGATCTCACGGTGCACGGATTTAGGTCGACGTTCCGTGATTGGGCGGCCGAACGCACCGGCTTTCCGGCTGAAGTCGCGGAGATGGCGCTGGCTCATGCGGTCGGCGACAAGGTCGAGGCCGCTTATCGCCGTGGGGATCTATTCGAGAAGCGTCGGCAGCTTTCGGAAGCCTGGGCGCGGTTCTGCTCGGGCACCACCTGAAGTCGAGAGAGGAAAGGTGGTGGCGCTGCGCTAATGCCCGGCGCGGGCCGTCCCGGCCGCTTTGCGCGGCGACGGGAGGATGGTGAGCATCCCGAGGATTACCTGCTGCGCGAGATGCTGCAGATGGATGGACCGTTAGAGCCCTATCGTCTTGCTCGGGCGATTGTCGAGACCCATCAGCTTCGCGGTGATCGCGAGCCGAACATCAAACGCCTCGGGAAAAATCTCGATCGGCTGCTCAAGATGGTTGCTGCCGAGTTGCAGGAAAGGGGCGCCCCGGCTACCGAGGACGACAAGCGAAAGCACGCGCTGGCAAAGCTATACGAGCCGTGGTTTGCACGTGACCTCGCCGATATGGAGGAGGAACTCCGCCGTGGTCCGGGGGAGATTACCGGGCTGAAACTCGATATCTGCCGGCTGCCGCGCGATCGTGTAGCTGTACTGATCGAGGAAGCAATCCTTCTCTTGCAAGGGCGGCCCGCATCCCCCGCAGCCGAGCGCTTCTTGTCTGCCGCCGCGGCGTTGCTCGCCGAATTGGACGAGCGGTCATCGCCGCCGCTCGTTGTCGAACTGCCACCGAACAGATAAATTCACAAAAACCCGCCGTTCATTTTTATTCCCAATAAAACGGAATAGACTCCCACCTTTGAACTGTGGCGGACTGTGGCGCACCAAGCAACGGAGCGTCACATTTGTGGATATTTCAACCGCACAAACCAGCGAGCCGAGCGAGGAGCTGGGGGTCCTGCTGGTCCCGCCCCTAGAGGCGGGGCGGATACTTCGTGTCGGCAAGACAACGGTGTTCAAGCTGATAAAAAACGGCGAGCTGAAAAGCAGGAAGATCGGCAAGTCGCGCCGGATCAGCCTCGACTCGATCCGTGAGCTGGCGGCCAAAGGCACCCGGTGACATCGGCTGAAATCGACGCACCCGCTGCGCGGCGGCTGCTGCGAGCGGCGATAGTCTGCCGCCGCCGGGCGTTGGTGCTGCAGGCGCTGGGCGCGGCAGCGACACCGCGCCGCGCCATACCGCAGCAGGTGCGCAAGTTCCGTCGGCGTACCCGCAAGGGCCGGACGGCACCGCCGACCACCGGCGACCCCGACCACAAATTGAAAGTGCCCGAGGTTAGCCGACCGGGCGCTTTCGTATCTTCCAGAATGCCAGGGCCAGGGGAGGCCATGACGCGTGCGCAAATGTAGCCCGACCCACGCCTCTTCGCAAGACGTAGTCCGCCAAGAACTCGCCGACATTAAGGCGGAGCTGTTCCGTGTCCTTGCGATGCTCGCCCGACTCCAGGACGGCAAGGCCCGCCAGCCAATCCGAGCAGAGCCGCTCGCTAATTTTCCTGTCGGCAAGTGGCTGGTCCGCGATTTCTCGCGCGGGCCTGGCGTCCGGGTCGTGCTTGAGGAATGGCAGCGCCGTCCGCATCGCTACCTCTGGACGGGACATGCCTGATGCTGGCCGCGACCACATGGGCGCTCGGCCGCCAAGCGCGGTCGCGAAAGCTGCGCGCATGAGCGACGATACCCCCTATGAGGTTAGCGACGTGTTCGACGGGCTCCCGGTAGCGCTGCGGCAAAAATTGGGTGTCGAACCCGATGCGGACGCGGAAATGTTGCCGCCATGCAGCGAGGAGGCGATGGCGTTGGGATTCTCCGCGCGCCACGCCAACGATTTGCGTTATCTCGCAAGCACTGGGCACTGGCTCCTGTGGCGGACGACTCACTGGCGCGTCGAAAGCACGCTTAGGGTGTTCGACTTCTCTCGTATGATATGCCGGGAACACAGCGCCGAGGTGATGGCGTGGGAAAAACCGAATCTCAAACTTGCCGCAACCGTTGCCAGCGCTAAAACCGTTGCCGCCATCGTCTCTTTGGCCCGCGCCGATCGGCGCCACGCCACCGAAGCCGACGCATGGAACCAGCAGCACACCGCGCTCGCAACATCCGGCGGCACCATCGAGCTGCAAAATAGCCTGCCACGGATCAGCCACCGCTCGGATCTGTGCACCAAGATTACATCGGTCGCTCCCAAGAATAGTGAAACGCCTAAATGGACTGAATTTCTTAAAAAGATAACAGGCAACAATCAAGAACTCGAGAGCTATTTACAGCGGGTCGCCGGGTATTGCGCCACCGGCGAAACTCGCGAGCAAGTCGTATTCTTCCTATGGGGCACCGGCGCCAACGGCAAAGGCGTGTTCATCAAGACTATCGCTGATGTGCTGAATGATTACGCCACCGTCGCGTCGATGGATTTGTTTCTCGAAAGCCACAACGAACATCATCCGACCGATCTCGCCCATCTCTGGGGAGCGCGACTGGTCTACTGTCAGGAAACCGATCGCAACCGGCGCTGGGCCGAAGCCAAGCTTAAAGCTATGACCGGCGGTGACAAGCTTACCGCGCGGTTCATGCGGCAGGACTTCTTCGATTTCGTGCCACGCTTCAAGATCGTTATCGCCGGTAACCACAAGCCATCGCTTCGTGGCGTGGACGAGGCCATTCGGCGCCGCCTGCAGCTCGTGCCTTTTACCGTCACCATCCCCAAGGAAGAGCGCGATCTGAAACTCGCCGATTCGCTGAAGGCCGAATGGCCCGGAATCCTACAGTGGATCGTCAACGGCGCCAAAGTTTGGTACGCCCAAGGACTCCAGCCGCCGAGAGCTGTCACCGAGGCCAGCGAAACCTATTTCGCCGAGCAGGACCGCCACGCAAAGTGGCTTGACGAATGCTGCATCATCGAGAAGGCAAAGACCGCATATACCGCCACGCTCTTCGCTAATTGGGCAAAGTGGTGCGAAGACGGCGACGAGCCTGTGGGGTCGGCGAAAGCGTTCAGCCAAAAGCTTGACGAATGCGGCTTTGTACGGATCCGAGGACCACGCGGCGAGCGGATGTTCTCGGGCTTGTGCCTGACCGACGAGGCCGCCGGTTTCCGTGGTCCCTGACACATCTGACAGATCCCGTATTGTCAGCGTACTAATGTGCGCGTGCGCGCGTGACGCGTACAATCTAGCATCTGTCAGATGTGTCAGAACCCGGCCGCGCATCCGCGTAAGCCCGCAGTGATGTGGCGACGGCTTTTCAGTGCGGCCTTGAGCGTCACCTGCCACCCGATGCCGAGCGGTGCTATGAAAGCCCGTGCCTGGAAGCCGCACGGGCGCTCTGGGAACGGCGGTTCTCCCTTCATCGAATTCCGTGTTCACCGCCTGTTTGTTTCGCGATAAAATATTTCTCATGATTATCCATGGCAATTAGAGACAACTTTTCGGGCTTGCCAACAAGAAATTCGTCCACTGCAATATTGCATCCGGGCCATGGTGGATCGTTGTACTCGTCGAGCAGAATGATTCCGCCGGGCGACATTCGGTAGTAGAAATACTCAAGAGTTTGTTTATAGGAATCATATATATCACAATCAAGATGTACAAAACTAAAATAAGAATCTGGAAGAGTATTAAGAGTGTGAGAGAAATACCCCGACATTATGGTCACTGATTCAGTTACATTGAGTCGATTCAGCTTAGAATACACACGGGACATGGAGGTTTGATCGAAACCGTGAAGGCGTTTTTCTGTATCATCTGCGCCACCCAGCTGCAGATCCTTGTGAACATCCTCGTCGAAACCTTGAAAGGAATCGAGGCCGAATATCCTCTTTGCGACCCGTCTCTGCTTTAGGTAGAGCGCCATAGCAGTCAAACTGCTACCCCTGAACACGCCGCATTCAACAGTCTCACCCGGGATGTCGAGAGTACGATCAAGAAGGGAAAAAATAATGTTGATGTTTACATCGCAACACGGGGACGAGACAGTTAGTCGACTGACCGTTGCGGGCGTCTTGACGTCCAGCACACGACCAACCCAACGTGGCCAGCCGGTAATGTCGCGCGAGCGATAGGCGCGGGCGGCAAAAGGTTCAACCACTTTATATACTACAGCCACAAGCGGTTTAACCACTTTATATACCACAAGAGATTCAAACGCTTTCGCTTCATCTACCAAGCCAAGAGGTTCGAGCACTTTATGTGCCACAAGCGTTTTCGCTCTACGTAGAGAGCCTCCCATCAAAAGTGATCTCCCGGTTGAAGGTGAAAATCGGTCATCGGGGGGTTGGGGGAATCGGAAATTACGCGGAAGGAAACTTCTCTTCAAGGATCTACCGTCCGCGTGGGCGCGCTCCGATGATGGAAGTGACATTTCCAAATGGCCGAAAGAGTGAGATCTGTATTTGGTGGACACATTTTTGACTGCGCGCTGCGCCAGTATCAACTCATTGCGGGTGTTCTATCGAGATCAAAATTCTGGTACCACGACGGCAGCAGCGTCCGCATCTTCCCCAACCCCCTCGCGCGCGCGAAATCCCCCGCGCAGTCCTCAGTGCCGCCAGAATGGAGTTTATGTGAATCTGGCATGTGTCCACCAACTGTTTCTGGCATTTACAGAAGTCACTGGGTCGGGCGGCGGGTGGGCGCGGAGCCCCGGCGCAGCGCAGTGTCCGACCGGCGCCGCCGCCGCTGCACCGACGTGATCACCTCAACGTGCTCGATCTTCCCCAGTCATAGACTCAGGCATACTCCTGGTTCTTAACCAAGGGGTAGACCCTGTCCGGTGCTTTAGGCGGCCGCTTCAGTCAGTGCTTCGGGTCAACGAGCTTGGCGAGACACCCGCCACAGCCTTAAGTTGTTGTTCCCGCGCGGTCAATCAAACACGTTCGAATGACAGAGGAAGATTCAGGGCAAGGGATTTCAAGAACGGTTTCTGTCTCCAGACAGAAAGGCGCTTTGTCGAGAAATACTCCCGAGCGTTTGTGCAATCTGTTGTCTGGGCCATGCATTATGTCAACGTTAGGCCGCATTCTTCGACCACAATAAATGTCTTCGGTAACAACCAAATAAGGGAATTTGCTGCAGTTAGCGAGAACGCGGGATATCTGTGAGTTTGACAAATGCTGCAATACTTGGCGAATCAAACAAACATCGCCATCGGGTAATTCGTCTTCGATAATATCAGCGCATATGAAACTAATATTTGCATTAGCGTGTCGCGATTGATTGGACTTGATGAGATCCGGCACAATATCTATTCCGATAAAATTCACCGAGTGAACTGAACAAATCTTCTGTCCAATCTGAAAATCACCGCACCCGAGATCAACTACATTCTCAATGCCGCGTTCAACGATAAATCCAGTAAGCCATTCAGCATAGGGCGTGCCGAATTCATCGAGTGATCCGATGCCCGAGAAGAATTCATTTCCTTCGACCCCGCCCCATAATTTATTGCTGTAGGTCTGGGCAAATGCTTCTGCGACGGACAGTTGGCCATATTGTTGCCTAATCCGGGACCAGGTCCGGGCCCAGATTAGGTGCTCGCGGATCCTCAAGATAGGTTTAGGCACAAAAGGCCTTACTATGCGTCCGAGTTGACTCATGCGTTAAAACCCCCTCTTGCCGCTTCGAGGGGTCATTTCGCACAACTTTGGAGTGGGTCGCAACCGATCCCGTTGCGAGCAACCGATAGCAACCGATCCCGTTGCGATCCGAACTTCGCGCATGAACCAGTTGCCCGGTGTCGAAACTTCGCGCGCGTGTTCAGGATGTCCGAGATGTCCGAGATGTACCGTACAGCGCAACCGGCTCAGATTTGAGCCGGCTTGACGCGATCCATGGATCGTATGGCGGAGGTATCTCCGTCGAACTGACCTCGGAGATCCTGATCCTAAATATCTGTGATCATTGCATTTAGTAAATGCTATAGTCAAGACCCAGGTCCGCTCCCCGATCCACTCCCCGGATGTTGCAAAGAAAGCGTGGTTTGCGCTAAGGTTCGCGACCATGGCCAGTTCTCCCCAAACCTCCCCAAATGTCGTCGCCAAGAAAGCGACGATGCGGCGGGTGCTCGGGCAAAGGCGGCCTCGCGTGATCAGTGAAAAATCAAAATGGAAGTATGAGGATGAGCGTCTGAAGTTCTGGCTTGAGTACTGCGGTGGCGAGTTTACGGCGCATCAGCGCGTGCTTGTGGCGCATGAAATCCAAATATCGTGGGATCGGATAGTTGCTCGCGAGATTGCTGAGAGTGGAGCAAGTAAGGAGGCGATCGCTGCGCGCCGGGAAGTGACACTGAAAGATGGCCAGCTGATTACCTTGCGCAAGCAGATAAACTACACGGTGCCGCATCGTACACCGGAGGCCAAGCCCAAGGTGCCGCAGCTGACCCTCGAACAGCATTTAGAGATGCTTCGTGAGGACGGCTTGTGATCGACGATCCAGTCGCCTTCATCGAGAAGACGCTGGTGAATCCGGAGACAACGCGGCCGTTCGTTCTGACCGATGCCGAGCGGGTGTTTCTGCGTCATGCGTTCGAGTTGACCCCGGCTGGGCGTCTCAAGTATTCAGAACTATTGTTTTCAGCACCAAAGAAGAGCGGCAAGACAGCGTTTGCCGCGATGATATTGATTTACATGGTTCGTGTGGCCGGCGGGCGGTTTGCGGAAGGATTTGTGCTCGCCAATTCGTTAGATCAAGCCTCGCTGCGTGTGTATCAGGCGGCGGCGCGCATTGTGCAGGCTAGTCCATTACTGGCGCAAGATGCTAGGGTGACTGGGACGGCTATCACGTTTATATCGACGGGTGGCACTATACTGCCGATTCCGTCTGATTACAGCACAGCGGCAGGTAGTAATCCGACGATCAGCGTATTTGACGAGCTATGGGGTTACACGAGCGAGCGCGATCATCGGTTATGGGATGAGTTGGTGGTGCCACCGACGCGGCAGATAGCGTGTCGGTTGACGGTGACCTATGCGGGTTTCGAAGGTGAGAGCGAGTTGCTGGAGGGGCTGTATCGGCGGGGTTTGAAGGGTGAGCAGGTTGCCCCTGATTTATGGGCGCAACCAGGCATGCTGATGTTCTGGTCGCATCGGTTTACCGCACCGTGGCAAACCGAAGCCTGGCGCGACGAGATGCGTGCGCAGCTGCGGCCGAACGGCTATCTGCGGCTAATCGAGAACCGCTGGGTTTCGACGGAATCGTCGTTTATCGACATGGATTGGTGGGACGCGTGCGTCGATCAAGCCGCGAGGCCACTGCTGGCCAACGGCGCTTTGCCGGTCTGGGTTGGGGTTGACGCCTCGGTGAAACGGGACAGCACGGCGATTGTGGCGTGCAGTTTTGACCATGTGCATCAGCGGGTGACGTTGGTTTGGCATAAGATTTTTCAGCCGAGCCCGAGCGAGCCGTTGGATTTTGAGAATACGGTCGAGACGACGGTATCGGAGTTGTCGCGGCGGTTCTCGTTGCGCGAGGTGCGTTATGACCCGTTCCAGATGGCGGCGAGCGCGCAGCGACTGACGGCGCAGGGGATCCCGATGGTGGAGTTTGCGCAATCGGTTCCGAAATCTGACGGCGGCGACGAGCAATCTGTATGAGCTTGTGAAGGGCAGAAACCTGCAGGTTTATCCCGACGCTGAGATCCGCTTGGCGGTGCAGCGCAGTGTGGCGGTTGAGACGACGCGGGGCTGGCGGATCGCGAAGGAGAAAGCGAGCCACAAGATCGACGTGATTGTTGCGCTGGGCATGGCTTCGCTGGCGGTGGTGCAGGAGGGGATGCCGGACGGGGCGACGCAGCTGCGGCGGTATCTGGCGGCCTTTGAGACGTGGACGGCGCAGTTGAGGATGGGAACCAGTTTTTGTAACCGGGGGGATGGGTGAATGATGACGAAGCGTGTTGATCCGCGGGTGATGGCCGAGGCGACAGCGGCGGCTGCGAAGGTGATCGGCGCCGATTGGGACGATCCGGGTTATTGGACTGCGGGTCGGGGTCGGTGGGGGGCGGTGCGGGATGCGGCACCGAAACCGAAGCGGCCGCCGGCGAGCTTGACGGATAGGAGCAAGGTAATTCGTGATTTCGTCGATGAGTATTGGGCTCGTCGCCGCCGCCGACGGCGGACCCGCGACGAGCTGAGCGAGCAGGCGTTTTCGCATCAGCAGATCCGCGAGCGTAATAAAGGGATCCGCAAGGACGGGGTTGAAGGTGCCGATGACACTAAAGGCTCTGTGCCAAAGCCACCGTCTGGGCTTGGGATCAGCGCTGCCGACCTCGCTGCAATCCAACGGCGGCATTACGACAGCGATTTCGGCTGGTCGATGACCGACGGGCTCACTCACGAAGTCGAGGGTTCGGTTCGCAAGAAGGGGAACCCGCCGCTGTCGGAAGCAGAAAAAGGGGGAGCTGGCTACCGCTGGGACCCACAACGCCAGCCGGCGGAGTTAAGTGCCGAGCCTAGCGAGAAAGACCGGCTTTACCACTACGGGCCGGAAATTCCGTCGATTGGGGCGAGCAGCCAAGCGCAGCATGACGTCCTTCGAGCGACGAATGTTCGCAATCGCAAGCTGACCGCAGCCGGATTTTGGGGCGGGCGATGAGTGGGCCGACCTGGCAAAGCGAAGCGCAAAGGCCGCATCAGGCGCTTTTCGAGGATGTCGCTCGGCGCAAGCAACAGGCATTTGACGATGCGGTTGCGGCGCGGACGGCTGCGCGGGCTGCGGAGGCGGCGCAGGGTGCGTCGACGTTGGCGACAGGACTGACTAAAGCGGCTGCGATCGAGGCGCTGCGGGAGGCAAACGCCGCTGTCGAGGCGGCCGAGCAGCGCTGCCGCGAGACGAAGTTAGCGGTCGAGGGCGCGGAGCGTCAACACGGTGCGGCTATGACGGCATTGGCCGGATTTGCCGACGTCGAGGCGCGTGTTCAGAACGCTCGGATGGGTTTTGCGCGGACGTCTCCGAACGGTGAATTCTTACTGCCGCCTGCGCTGAGCGAGGCGAGGGCCAAGCGCGCGACTGCGGCGCAAACCGCGCAGGATACGGAGTCGGTGGTTAGTGGCCTTCGGGCTGAGCTAAGCGCGGACGAGACGGCGCTGAGGAAGGCCGAGGCGGCGCGAAAGCTGGCCAAGGATCGGGTGATGGCGGTTCGGGCGCAGGACAACGAGCGGCGCCGCCGGGGTTATTGGGAGGAACTTGGCGATCTGCGCGAGGAATGCGACGCGATGATCTGGATCTCGCAGCTAGACGGGCCGGTGGCGCGCGAGTTGGTTGAGGCGGCCGGGCCGTCGCGGCGAACGGTGCTGCCGGAGGACGAGCGCACCACACCGGAGGCGCACGCGAGTGTGCAAACGCATCATCGGCAGCGGATCAACGCTTGGTCGCGTGCGCTTGATACCGACGCGTCAGCGGAACTTGGTTGCTAAACGAAATTGCGGCGCGGTCGTCTCGTATTCCCCGATCGTGTCGTGATCCTCGCTTCACTGCTACGGGGAGGCGAGGTGTTGCCCGGCCCCGGTTCCTGCCCGGTAATCACTCCCCGGGTGGTCGAGCCGGGGCTGGCGCCGCGCTTTTGAGCCGGGCCAGCAGGTAGCGGGCGGAGTTGCTGCCCCGTTTCAAGGTGCCAGTGTCACCTTGAAATTCCTCTGACCTCCGATCACCACCAGGATCAGCGAGCTTCTCACCCGTCGACCGGTGCGGCGAGCTGCTGCGCGAGATCAAGCCGGCGCGAGGCAATAATCAATACACCGAGGAGGATGGTACCGCCGGCGACACCAAGCTCGGTCGCATTCAAGCAGCGCGCGATGCAGGCTTATCTAAGCGTCAAGCCGTGACCGCGCTGCGCGTCAACAACGTGCCGCGCCTTGAGCAGGGTTATGGCCGGCCGCCGTCGCGCAAACATTTTGGCGCGCAGCCGCTCCGACGTGCGCTTGTCGCCGGCACCGTAACTTTGCTTAACCTGCTCGGCATTAGTAGAGCCTCCAGAATACGACGCAGCCTATCGTGGTTGCGCGGCGGCGACGAGGGCGGCGAGCGCGACGGCGACCGACTCTGGGATCGAGGGAAGCTTCATCACCGCCCCAGATCCATCCCCGCGATCGCGCTTGCGCTCGGGTCCGTCGCGCTCGCGCCTCTGCTCGCGCTCCTCTCGCTTTTGCTCCCGCTCCACATGGAATGCCCGCTCGGCCCGCGGCCATACCTCAGCCCGCGCCGCGGCGAGTTCGCTGCGCGCGTCGGCATAGCTGCGTTCGGCGCGCTCCAGCACCGGCTTCAACCGATCGAGCATCTTGCAGGCCTGGTCGGCCCGCTGTACCTGCTCGCGGGTCCCGGGGCGGGCTCGCTCTACACCTCGGGCTTTGTGTGCGGCTGCGTTCTGCGCCGTGGGTCGGCTTGAGGTGGATTGCCGACCTTCGCCGAAGCCACGGCGAACAAGCAGTTTCCACGGTCACCGGGCGGCGGTGACCTGCTCCCTTTGGCCTGTAATACGGTGGCGCAGAGCAGCATTCTGGGCCTTCAAAGCGGAGACCTGGTGCTCGACAGCGGCCAAAGCTTGGCGCATCACCTCGATCTGCTGCTGCTGTTGCTGAATTGCCTTGACGATGGGCGCGGTGAGTTCGCCGTAGGAAACGCGATAGGTGCGATCCTCGTCGTTTTGCCGCTCGATCAAAGCGAGCCCATGCTCGGGTTCGGATCTCTCGATTGCGTCGTGCAGTGATGCCGGTAGGGCCTGTTCGAGGTCCTGCGCGATAAAACCATAGCGCTCGGTCTCGTCACCATTATTAAAACGGTAGGACACCGGCTTGAGCTTTTCGATGAAATTGAGGCCTAATTCGGCATCGAGCGCCTTGATGTCCTTCTTGCGCCGGCGGTCGGAAATGGCGGTGATCGTTGTGACGTTAGCGTAGATCCTGCTGATAGAACGGTTTCCGAGCACGATCGAGTTTGAGGCGAAAAGCTGTGACTGGTAGCCGAGTGCGGTGCCGTTCGTATAATCGCCCCTGCCGTCGGTGTCCGCAACAGAGCCAAGGTACGTATTGCGGCTGCCGTCTCCGTTATCGTACCCGGCACCGCTGCCCAAGGCGGTGTTGTCGGAGCCCGAACCCGTAGCGACGGGGCCGCCGAGTGCGTCGACCCCGATGGCGATATTGTCGTTGCCCGTCGTGGTGTTATCGAGCGTGGTGGCGCCGATGGCAATATTAAACTCGCCTGTGGTGTTGCTAAAGAGCGCGCCGTCGCCGACGGCGGTGTTGACGCGGCCCGTAGTGTTGCTGAAGAGCGCCTCGACGCCGCTCGCGGTATTTCTGTCGCCTGTGGTATTGCTAAAGAGCGCGTTGACGCCGCTCGCGGTATTTCTGAGGCCTGTGGTGTTGCTGAAGAGCGCGTTGACGCCGCTCGCGGTATTGCTGGGACCTGTGGTGTTGCTGAAGAGCGCGTTGAGGCCGCTCGCGGTATTGTAGAGGCCAGTGGTATTGCTGGAGAGCGCGTTGAGGCCGCTCGCGGTATTGTAGGCGCCTGTGGTGTTGCTTATTAGCGCGTTGAGGCCGATGGCGGTGTTGTAATTGCCCGCGGTGTTGCGATAGAGCGTTCCTTGCCCAAAGGCGGTATTGTAGACGCCAGTGGTGTTCCTCGGCGAGCTTTATGGCGCCCGCGTTGATCTGTACCTCGACCGTCAAGGCGTCGATACGAGCACACCAGCCGGCAAGGCGCTCTTTCAAATGCTCGGCGTGTTTGCGGAGTTCGAGCGCAGCCTGATCGTCGAGCGCGTGCGAGCGGGCATCGCCAGGGCGCGCACAGCCGGCACCAAGAGCGGGAAGGCGTTCGGCCGACCGAAGATATCCCCCGAGCGAGAGGAGGCTGTACGGGCTTCACTGGCTGCCGGAACCGGCATCCGGAAGACCGCTCGCTTGAACGGGACCGGCAATGCGACCGTGTCCAGGATCGCAGCTGAGATGCGCGAACGTTAACAAATCTCGAGAATTGGTTTCGATGAGATAGGGGCGTCCTTCGGGGCGCTCTTCTCGCGTTTGTGGCGTTGCCAATAGCCCGCAGCTATCGCCGTCCTGTGGGCTCGACAGCCGGGCGGGAGAAGATGGCCAACAGCGCAGCGCCGGAGCAGACGACAGGTAATTCAATCGGGTGGCAGGTCCTCGTGGGCGCTGTAACAGTAGCTT
>Ga0310909_10001453_pt1 | contig 13956 bp, 17 predicted proteins | sample GREbulkMGT000H_FD_203449 | JGI IMG/M metagenome (GOLD analysis project Ga0310909, IMG submission 203449) | Lab enrichment of tropical soil microbial communities from Luquillo Experimental Forest, Puerto Rico - GRE.bulkMG.T000H | ecosystem: Environmental > Terrestrial > Soil > Tropical forest >... | reverse complement strand
GAAGAGCATCAGCGGCAATTTCTGCGGGAACTGGATCTCCACCGGCTGGTTGATCGTTGGCGGCCCTCGAAGGAAAACTACGAATTCTTCATCTACGGCTTGAGCGCTGATGACAATGACCGCCGGAAAATAAAAGGATTTTTCGACTCGTGCCATTTTCCGGATTGGCGATCGCATTTAACTCAGCCGAAAGAGTCGCAATGAAGCCTTGGTCAACAAACGGCATCGCATTGGCGATGGGAATGCTATTGGGAGTTTTGTCAACGGCAGAGGCGGAAACGGGTTTTCAGGAAAGGTACGGGGCGTGGACCGCGGAATGTAATAACGTTGAGCAGCGGATGGGCTGCGGTCTCTACAGCATCGTCAAAGAGCAAGAGCCTTTATCAACATCCCGTCTGACCTATACGCTCTTCGTCTACACCACAAGTCAGCCGGTGATCGCGCAACTCATCGGCGATCAACGCACAGACTGGCAAAACACGAAGATTTTCTACCATCTTGACATTACTTTTCGACCGAATCCGCACTCGACGACCCCGATAATTCCCGACACGCATCAAGCGGAATTGGGTTGCAAGTATATCAGCGGGAATAGCTGTACCCTCAATATGCTTGCCGCGAACGATATGATCCTTTACGTCGAAGGCGGCAAGGTGCAGTTCACTTTGACACATTCGAATACACCTAGGATCTATGAATTCTACTTGAATGGATTTGCGCAGGCACTCAAAGCGGTTCAGGGCGCGATGCAGAGATATCTACCGGCGCAATAATGGCTGTCCGTTGGCTCGACGCTATCTAAGTTAAATTGCGTAGCAAACACCAAACCGAGTCTTCAGGATAACAGCCGACGACAGGCGTGCCATCGACTCCTATCATTGACATAGCGGGCATGCCCTCTACCTAACTAAAGGGCGCAATACGCGGGCAGAAATCGGTCGGCCTGGTGCTCCGGCATGCCGCGCGCAATCTGGAACGGATTTCTGCGCCTGTCTCTGGTGACCTGTCGGGTCTAGCTGGTCCCCGCGACAACCGAGGCCAAACGCGTCCGATTCAACCAGCTGAATGCCGACACCGGCAACCGTGTGGGCGCAGACTGGCGATCCTGTCGACCGCGATCAGATGATCAGATCGTCAAGGGATACGAGTACGAGCGCGGGCGCTATGTCACGATCACCGACGACGACGTGAAAGACCTGCAGACCGAATCGTCGAAGATCATCGATCTCGAACGCTTCATCGCCCGGGATGAGGTCGATCCGATCTATCTCGACAACCCTATTACGTTCATCCCGACGGCGAGATTGCGGCCGAGACGTTTCGGGTCATCGGCGAGGCGATAGCCAAGACGAACAAGGTCGGGCTCGGGCAGGTCACGCTCTCGAGCCGGGAGCGGCTGGTGCTGGTCGAACCGCGCGACGGCGGCCTGGTGATGTCGAGGTCCGGTCGGCCGACGAGGTTTGCCCGCCCGAGTTCGGCGCCAAGCCTAAAGGCGAGGCCGACCCTGACATGGTGGCGATCGCCGAGACGATCATCGAACGCCGCTCGGGGGCATTCGACCCGGGGACGTTCCGCGACCGCTACCAGGACGCGCTGCGCGAGCTGGTAGATGCTAAGACCAAAGGGCTGGGAGAGCGCCGCGTGAGGTCGCCGAGCCGCCCAAGGTCATCAATCTGATGGATGCCCTGAAGCGCAGCCTCGCTCAGGACGCCGGAGCGGAGCCGAAGCAAGCGGCCGCGAGCAAGCCCGCTCCCGACCGGCGCCAGGCCCCGTTGCTATTGCCGGTGGCAGGCGGTCGCAAGAAGAAGGAACCCGCGGCAGCCGAGCCGGTGGCCGCACCGCCGTCGATGAGCCGGAAAAGGGCGAGCTAGCACCTCTCCCTTCCCTGCAGACACAGGAAACCCCGGGGAATTTTTTTCGGCTACCGGGCATACAAAAAGTGATGTAACCTCAAAGCTGTAGGACCGACGCTCGGCAAAAACCCGACGCGTGGCAGGGAACCGGCAGGGAAACGCAAAGACCGCCGGATGCCGGCTCGGCATCGACAAGCGGGCGGCGGTGTCGCCCCCGCCATGTGGGATGACAAAGATAGCAACGGCCCCCCATGTCCGCGAACAAGACGTCCGAGAACAAGCGCGATTACGAGGTCGGCCGCGGCAAGCCGCCGGTGCACAGCCGATTCAAGAAAGGCCAATCCGGCAACCCGCGGACCGCGCCCGAAAAACTTGCCGGCGCGGCTGGTCGATGCGCTCAACGAGAAGGTGGTCGTGACCATCGACGGAGAGCGCCGAGAGATCACCAAGCGCGAGGCGGTCGTCACTCAGGTGGTCAACGAATCGGCCCGCGCCAATTTGCGCGCGACCAAGATGCTGATCGACATGCTGAAGGATGCCGAGAAAAAGGCCGGTGTGATGCCGCCGCCCGAGCCCGCCCCGTTCACCGCGGCGGACGAGGAGGTGATGCGACCTTCATCGCTCGGCTGCGGCAATCCTGGGAGGAGGAACTTCAACAAAGAGGCACGCGGAACGGGCCAAAATAGCTGCTCGCCCATCCCGCGCGGATGTGTGCCGCCACCACGGGAACTTGGGGCGACACGACCACTGGTCGGTGCTCTTCAGTAACCGATCGCGGTTGGCGCAGTTTCCCGTCGAGTTAATCTATTTGCAAGCCGCCTCGCTAAGTAGATATCGCTGACTCATCCATCCCGAGGGCGTCCGCGCAAGTCCCACACCAGGCCACATCGCGAAAGCAGTCGTAAGATGGCAAAGTTGACGTCGAGCTCCCACCACCGAAAGCCGTGGCGGGCCGATGTTGGACAGTAGTGGTGGTTGTGATGCCAGCCGTCACCTAGTATCAACAGCGACACGACAAAATTGTTACGGCTTTGGTCGGGCGTGGGGTACCGGCGAACCCCAAAGCGATGGCAGAAGGAATTGGCAGACCAGATAGCATGATACGCCCATACCGTACTGATGACCAAACCCCAAACGCAGAACTGAAACCCGCTGACACCAGCAGTGGGATCGACGGCGTGCCAAGCCTCGCCGCAGCTGTATAAGAACACCGCATATGCAAAATTGAACAGGTAAGAATACTGCTCAAGTCGTACCAATTCCGGGAAGCGGGCGAGATCGGCCACAAGGTTGTGCCGCACTGGCACGCACGTTGGGGAAAACAGCCAACCCATATGGCTCCAAAAAAAACCGTGCGTCGGCGAATGCGTGTCCTGCTCCGAGTCGGGGTGACGATGATGATGCCGGTGATGCCCGACCCACCATAATGGCCCGTTCTGCCCAGCTAACACACCGAGCAGCGCGAGCACGAACTGGAACGCCCGGCTCGTTTTGAACGAACGATGCGCCAACAGACGGTGATAACCCACGGTGATACCGAATACCTGGAGCATGCTCGAGACGAAAAAGACAGCGAGCAAGGGCGAACTGATCCCGGTTACGAAAACAAGGCCGCAGCCAAAATGCAGAAGGATCAAGGGCACGACAAACGCTATGTGGCGCGGTGAAACAAACGCCACACGCCTCCCCGAGGCGTCGGCGCTACTGTCCCCTAGACCCCCCCGCCATTTTCCTGTTAACCTTTGTAGATTGCAACTCGGCACCTTATACTGGGTAACTCCGGGCGAGAGCGTATCAATCGGTAATTATATCAGGATGGGACCCCCTGATTCAGCCAAAATACGAGGGTAAGGGCTGCATCGCGGCTGATCGGCAACGCATACGAGGAAATTCATGTCACCCGAGGCATTCTTTCGTGATCTGCTCGGTAAAGCAGGTATCACGATCAACGGTAATCAGACATGAGACCTGCAGGTGTGTGACGAGCGCGCCTATTCGCGGATGCTGCGCGACGGCACGATGGGCTTTGGTGAGGCCTTTATGGAGGGCTGGCTCGGCTGCGAGCGCTTCGATCTGCTGGCCGAACGCGCCTTTCGGGCCGATCTCAGCAGCCGGTTCGAAGTCCGGGCAGCGCTCGTCACAGCTCTCAGGGCGAAGTTAAACCCGTTTGGCTCGCGCCGTCGTTCGTTCGAGATCGGTGATTTGCACTACGACGCGGGTAACGACTTTTTCGAATCACTACTCGATCCGACGATGGCGTATTCGTGCGGTTATTGGGAGCACGCAGACGGCCTAGAGGCGGCGCAACGCGCAAAGCTGGATCTGATCTGCCGTAAGCTGAAACTGGAACCGGGGATGCGCGTGCTCGACATCGGCTCTGGCTGGGGCAGCTTTGCGCGCTATGCTACCGAGCATTATGGGGTCAGCGTCCTTGGCATCACCGTCTCGCGCCAGCAGATCGAGTTTGCCGGTCGGTTCTGCGCGGGCCTGCCTGCGAAGTTCCACTATCTCGATTACCGCGACCTTAACGAGACTTTTGACCGTGTGGTTTCCGTAGGGATGTTCGAGCATGTCGGCCGCCGCTATTACCCGGAATTTTTCGCGGCTTGCACGCGGTGCCTGAAACCTTCTGGCCTCCTGCTGCTCCACACCATCGGCCAGCAGCATGAGCAGCCGGTGAATGCCTGGTATGACAGATATATTGCGCCTGGCGCCGAGATTCCGACCATCGCTAACGTCGTGACGACTGCGGACGGCGCTCTTCTGCTTGAAGACCTGCACACCATTTACGGCAGTAACTACGACAAGACGCTAATGGCGTGGGCGGCCAATCTCGAAGCCGGCTGGGACAAACTCAAGGCAAAATATGCACAGTCGTTCTATCGGATGTGGAAACTGTACCTGCAAGGCTGCGCCGCCGGATTCCGTACCGATCTCTTGCGGGTATGGCAGTTCGTCTTCTCGCGCGGCGGTTACCCTGGCGGCTACGTCTCGGCGCGTTAAGGGGTGCCCGCGCACCCGCGCCTTAGAAGCTTCTTGAGCGCGCGCAGCCAAGCTGCAATGTTGGGGCGGCATCGCGCTGTAATGCCCGTCGCCTTGCACTATCGCATCAAGAAAAACCGCGCCGACGTGGCGGCGACGGGGACGACACAGCGGGCGGTCACGGCGCCAAACCCTAGAGGCCTCAGCAGCATCTTCGCCGCCATCGGAAAGGGGTAATGGCCCTCATCATCCTGAAGCTGGCGTCGCAGACCGCCTCGTATTCGCTCCTTTGCCAGCGGATACCCGGATTGCGCATCCGCAAGATGTGTTTAATGGCGTATACGAGGTCTTCCGTGTCGATCTCGGAAGAGCGCGCCCAAAAGCATGCGCAACAGCGCTGCCCGTCTAGGCTTTTCGAACTCTTTGTAGCGTAGATAATACCGACAGAAGTGCTTGTAATGGCGTACCTCGTCTGCGCTGATTCTGCTCGTCACCTGCTTCAAGACCGGCTCAGGGGAGAGCGTCGACAGCGTCCGGTAGAAGGTCGCGGTGTCCCTCTCAACGAAGCGGCACGCCAGCATTTCGAGGGCGCGGCTCGGCGCCAGCGGATCGACCGAATCGAACGGGGTCAGCTCGGCGATAAGGCCTTCATATGCGGCATCCCAATCGAAAGCGGGCCATGCCGTCTTCACATAGCGCTTCAGCGCCTCCCATGCTGGAACTCCTCGCTCTTCCAACATTGGACCAGCCAATCGGCAATTTCATGGTTTTTATTGAAGAAATTGGCGAGAGTTCCTGCATAGACGCCGGAGGCGAATTCGACGAGTGACGCCGAAGCCACCGCGAAGAACAGCACGGCATCATCGCCAACGGATGCCCGGTAGAGGGCATCAAAAGATATCCGATCGACAGACCAGGTGGTGCGGCCGGGCTAGTGGTGCAAATCATACGGTTGGTACGCGGTTCGAAGGGCAGCTCGCGACCCTTTGCGGCCATTCGCTTGCGTCGGCCGCAATGCCGGCCCAGGCCCCATCGCGGTTATTGGCGCGCGCCATAGGTTGGGTGGAACGCGTCTATGCAACCTACGTGACCGGCCGAGGAATGGGCACGGGCGGCTTTATCGCATCGGCAGGTAGTAGGTCTACTTCAACCAGCGCCGATTTGATGCGAAAGGAGTGGAACCCTTCGTTGACCCACAAGCGCAAAATTGCGCCATCCAGACCGATCTCATGAAGAATCAAAACGTGGAAGAGGTAGGAAAGCGCTTCGCTTTTCTTGTGCATCGCGAGCATGAACTCGTTGTAGGTTCTCTCCCCGTCCCGATGTTCGCCGAAATGCGACATGTCGTTTCGATCCCTCGCACATCCGATCGCAAAGCGCCGTAGCCGGTCCGGGTCGAGATCGAGCGGCACCTCGCTGAGCGTTTCAAAAATCCGCTGTTCGAGATTGAGTTCCGGCGTGTAGCGGAGCCACTTCGCCAGGTCCCTTCGATCCTTCGGGTCGGTCAGCTTCTCGATGATTTGCTGTATCCGCTTTTCTGTTCGAGTCGACCGCTTGGCGCCGTGTTTCTTCCTGTGAAATGCCTCGAGACCCCAGATCAGCATGATAAAGCGATGCTCAGTATACATGAGCATGCCCCGTCGTGTAGCGATGTAGAGATTAAAACCGGGTCCAAAGGACTCCCGCTTTGTCCACCATGTGGCAAAGAGGGTTCCGAAGGTATCCCGAAGCTGAATGAAATTCGTTATGGATTCATAATGCCGAGGACTGTCATCGGGGCTCGTTATTCGCTGAAAAAACAAAGTAAACCTTTGATCCTTTTTTGTAGCCACCATTGGCCATTCGAGGTTGTGGCCTGAATCGCTCAGCAAGATGAACAGGTCTTGCAGAAGAAAGAAATAATTGATCGCATCTATGATCGAAAATCGTCGGTTCCGCTTAAAACGTATTGTGGCTGCCTATCGAATATTCAGTGTGTCGTGCCTACTTTTTCCTAAATACGGCCCGTATAAATCGTAAACGAACGATAAATTTCCAGCCTCCAGCGCATAGTCAACTTGCTTTGGATGATGATATTTTGTGTGTAGTGCCACTTTGCTCCGCGTCGTAAAAAGCGAGCCAAGGCGCAGCCAATCCTCAAACCCCTTGAGGTCAACATCAATGTAGGCGAAAGAAATATTTTGGGTTTTAGCCGGAAGGCCTTGGTCTCCAACAAGACATTGAGCAGCATGAAAGCCCTCGTAAGATATGTTTGATGTTGCGAAGTGACCGCCTCGTCTTGTGAGGTTGCAGAGCAGGACGCGTTTGTTCGAGTCCCTGAGCAGACCTCGAATCTGTCTGGTTTTAAGCTGTGCATCATTGGAGGTCCCGAGCGCCGCCATAGCGGAAGCCCCCCTCCGTCATGACGCGCTCCAGATCGAGCGTCACCCGTCCTTCCCGATTAATTTTCAATTCGCCAAAGACTGATGTGTCCGGCGCGAATTGAGTTGACGGGACCGGATGATCCGCCCACCAGAAGAGCCCCCGCTCTTGCAACAGGAATGTGGGTTCTGCGGCCTTTTGCTCATACCGTGGTCAACTGCCCCTGGCTCGCCCCACTTGTGGTGCTCTCGCGAACTTTCCAGGGCGGAAGGCCTCGGTGGACTCTAGCGCGTATGTCGTGATCTCGCGAGCGGGCCGCTGTCGGCGCTCCGAGTTTGACAGCCCAAGGTCGGCTTTCCCACCCACTGCGGCCGATTTCCGCACGATACAGGATGGACCGCCGTCGACCCAAAGCGGTCGCTCCCGCCAACCGCCGACTTGGGGTGCTCCTGTTCGGGATCAATGCCCTAAAGCGATCCGAGCGCGGGGACCGCATATGCCAATAGCAATTCGCCCTTACCGCCACCATTTCACGTCCTGCCGCCGTTTGCCGACTGGTGCAGGCACACTTACGCACGGCAGCCAATTTGGCGGGCCTTGGTACGGAGAGACTGCTAGCCCGCGGCGCCATCCTGAATCATTCGGGGGCTGCGATACCCAGGAGGCGCGTTTGTCGGCAGTCCGAGAGCGACAGCCGGCTCCCAGGAACAAAGGATCGAGATATGGCCGCGTGCCTCATCTGCCCGTTGGAAGCTCACTTTAGGAGCGATGCCTCACTCAAAACATATGAGTGTCCTAGATGCGGGCAATACGAACTGCCGGGCTCCGGCAGCTGGGACACTGTTGAAATACCTAATCAACAAGTCCCAATTTCGGCCTGGATACGCCAGCAAAATGCGATGGGGGTTGTCCCTTTCATAACCTTAGAGACGTTACGGCGTGTACGCCGTATCCCAATTCCGAACCTCAGGGATCGCGCCAACCTTCTACTCGTCGCGCTCGTAAAGAAGTACCCGCGATTTAACGACGGCTTCGTCATTTCAACATTGTGCGACGATTTGCTGCTGCAGGCGGTCACTTATTCTGCCGACCAGCGCGAGTTGAACGACCTGTTTGCCGTTCTGCAAAACCACGATGGCTTCGTAGAACTCCGTGCCACCGGATCGCCGCCGCATGCCCTGACGGTGAAAGGGTTGCTCGCGGCCGACCAGCTGCAAACAATCAGCGCAGCGTCGTCGCAGGGTTTCGTAGCGATGTCATTTGATCCGGGACTCGTTGCCGCGTGGACCAACGGCTTTGAGCCAGCGATAAGAGCAGCCGGTTACGCTCCATTGCGCATCGACGCCAAAGAATATATCGGCGGAATTTCAGACGAGATTATGGCCGAAATTCGCCGATCTCGCTTTGTCGTTGCAGATTATACTCAACAGAAGAACGGAGTGTATTTCGAGGCTGGCTTTGCCCTCGGCCTCGGCCTTACGGTAATCCCTACCTGTCGAGCAGACGAAATCCACCAGCTGCACTTCGACATCAGGCATCTGAACACGCTGGCTTGGACCAAACCGGAAGACCTTACCGTCAAGCTGAGCCAGCGCATTAGGGGCGTGATCGGGACGGGTCCAAAGCTATAACCGATCTCAAGCGCGCCCCCTTGGCGAGGGCGGACGGGTAATCGACTGGATTTCGGCGCAACCCTGTGACCCCGATGGGTCGCGGCGAAGGACAGAAATCCACCCAGTGAAGCCGTTCGCGGCCCGTCGAGCGCATCGACCGCCCTCGATCCGGGCCAATGGCTCAAGCCGACCCCTAGCGGACCTTCGACCCGGCGTATGAATGGGCATTGATCAAAAAAGGACTTAGAGGAGGTCATGTAAAAGGCTATGTAAAAAGTTATCCGCCGCCTCCGCTCCGCTAACGGCGGCGGTAGTATCTCCGGCGCGATGATTAAGATAAGATCATTTAGCGTGGTGAGGGCTCATCAAGACCAATATTTAGCATCTTATAGGCATACCCATTGCCTTCTGGTACAGCCACTACAGTATAATGGTCTTTGATTTCTTTCTGGTTGCGACAATTGTCGCATGGCCAATATACCACACCGTTCCATCCGGCAACGCATGCAACTCTTCTATTTGTACTTGGAGGTCTTTGGTGCCGCCAAGACTGCTTATAAACGTTTTCGTCCCCTGTTCGATTTCTTGCTGGCCGCGTAAGACCTTACCCGTCAAAGTGACCAGGATGCCGTCGCTCGTAAAGGCTCTGGCATATGCGGCAGCATCGTTCTTCACATAGGCGTCACGAAGTTTTGCGATTAAACTATCCACCTTTTGCTTGACATCTGGTGGTGGTTGTTGCGCGAAGGCGGATACGCAGACAACGGCGGTAGCCAGAAAACTGAGCCATGCCTTCATTAGTTCTCCTCCCAGTAGATAACTCATACGTTTGATACCCGTGGCCTTCGGCGGTATCAGGTAAAGGCGGCCTACGCTTCGTCTACCCCACATTATCATTAACTCCCTGTGAGGCGCCTAGCCCCTCCGGCTTTCAAGGAAGTATGTCAAAACTCGTATATACTATCATGTCAAGATTTTCGTACCGCGGCGCCAGCAACGGCGGCACAATCACTTAGCTCGCGCAGAAAATCTGGTGCGAATGTCCACAAACCACCCCAAGCGGACCCCTAGCATAGGTACCAAGCGTCAGATTTTATCCACTAGCTTATTTACGAAAGGCGAAGCCTCACGCAGCATCCCATCCAGCAATAACCATTCGGCCGCGTGTGACATTCCCGCCGACCAGCGGGTGCCATCTGCGCCGATACGCGACGGCCACACCCGACCGGATCATAACGTCGATCTTTCCAAGGTCGAACACGCCTAGGTATCGGCTGTTATTCATGTGCAAGTTCAAGTCAAGATCATTGGGGAGCACGCAGAGCCATCGGCGCGAGGCGCAGAGAAGAGCACGGCGAGAACCGAAAACAGCAACTGCGACCACGAAAGAGAAACGAAATAGTAGGTTCACCGTGAGCACCCAATGAGTTGCTTCTCGCCCGCGGATGGTAGGCCCCGCTATCTCTGGCAGTTGTAATCTCGAGCAGTGGGACTCTTGACCGCGCGTACGCTAGCAAAGCTAATTCGCTATAAATTCAGACCACCGAATTTGAACCCGACAAGGCCGATATCTAAGCACCAGCCGAGGCAGAACGCGTGTGAGAGAGCGGCTGCTGGTTAACCTCTCATTAAGCGCTCAGGGCGCATCTTTAGGACGCGATATTGACGCAATTTTGACGGGTGTGTCGTCCGATGGCCACAACGGCACGCATATTGCTGTACGCCCGTTGGCTCGAGAATATCGCGCCTGGGTTTATAGCCACGGTCATCTTGTGCGAAACCGGTGAGGACTATCGAGACCGAGACTTGCTCGACCAAGTGGCCCGTCTTATCGAGATGTTCGGCGTGGTGGGCGCGGCGCAGATCGTCGGGTGCCCACCGTAATCGTGATCGCCTCGTCTGCGGTGCTTTACCGCGACGCGGCGACGCTCGTCGCTGTTGTTTTGGAGGCAGGCTTGCCAACGGGATAATCGGCTCAGCCGCCGGGCGAGGCTTCGACCGCCACCGCGCTCGCGATGGGCACAGACCCGTAAGCCTGTTCCTCGGAGATGTCGCGGTTCGTGTAATCCGGCAGCGGGACGGTCGCTGCGACGCTGATAACCGCGCTGACCAGAATGTAGAGCGCGATTGCATAGCCTGAGCCCGTCCAGGCGAGCAGCGCAGTCGCGATCAATGGCGCCGGCCCGCCGGCAACGATCGATGCCAGATGAAAGCCGAGCGAGGAGCCGCTATAGCGCAGCCGTGCCGGGAAGCACTCGGCGATCAGCGCCGCTTGCGGCCCGTACGCCATGTCGTGCGGGATGAAGGACACGACGATCGCAAAGAAGATCACCCAGGGAACGGCGGTGTTCAACAGCGCGAAATAAACGAAGCTGAAAACCCCTATCGTCGCGATGCCCGTCAGGTACATCCGTTTTCGGCCAACGCGGTCTGAGATGTGTCCGGCGAGCGGGGTGGTGACCGCCGACAGCATGGTGGCGACCATCACTGCGGCCAGCAGCAGGTCGCGGCTGCTGTGCAACACCGTCGTGCCGTAGGTGAAGATGAAGGCGGCGAAGATGTAGAACGGTCCTTGCTGCCCCGTCCGGGCCAAGGCGGTCAACGCGACCAGCTTGGGCTGCTGCTTGAGCACTTCGAGCACCGGCGTGCGCTCTACCCGCCTCTCCTCGAGGATGCGGGTGAAGGTCGGCGTCTCGAGAATGCCGAGGCGGATATAGAGCCCGATCCCCACCATGGCGATGCTGAGCCAGAACGGCACGCGCCACCCCCAGTCGAGAAACTGGTCGCCGGAGATCCAACTGAAAAGCAACACCATCAGATTGGCAAGAAACAGGCCGGCCGGACCGCCCCATTGCGGCCAGGAGGTAATGAAGCCGCGATGCGCGTTGGTCTTCGCCCATTCCATCGCGATTAAGGTCGCGCCGCCCCATTCGCCGCCGATGCCCACGCCCTGGATGAAGCGCACGATCGTCAAGATGACCGCGCCCCAGATGCCGATCGAGGCATAGCTCGGGACGAAGCCGACCGCGAAGGTTGACAAACCGGTCAAGAGCAGAGTCGCGATCAGCGTCACCTTGCGTCCGACGCGGTCGCCGTAGTGGCCGAAGAGCGCCGCGCCGAACGGCCGTGCGACAAAGCCGACGGCGTAGATGCCGAAGGCCTGGAGGGTTCCTACTAGCGGATCGGATGACGGAAAGAAGAGCTTGGCGAAGACGAGCGGTGCCACTTGCACGTAGAGCAGGAAATCGTATGCCTCGATGATCGTCCCGACGGTGCTGGCGACGACGGCGCGGCGCAACTGCACGCGGTGCTCAGCATCGGATAGGCGTGGGGCGGAGATTTCAGATGTCGTCATCACGTGGCCTTCCTCGATCGTGCTCTCTCGGCGGCGGAAGCCGCGACGGGCACTTTGCAACCGGTGAGGTTATCAGCCGCGGCAGCGCGCGAACAAGCCGCCGAGTGGCTCGTCACCAAAGACCTTTTGTAGCGACTCGGCCTCAATGTCGAGCTGGCGACGGCCGAATGGAGGACGGTCATCAAGCGGGTTCTGGTGCGCGAGCCGGTCGAGCGCGGCAGGTGCAGTGTAATCAACACCGTGCCCGCCTGCTACGACATGATCAACCCGACGACCAACCGGTTCCTGCGTACCGGCGGTCTCACTGGCTCCGCACCTAGCTGCCCGACCGACGAGGAGATCGAGGCGTTGCGCGGGGCATGGTTCGCGACGACCGACGATGCGCGGCGGCGCGATCTCGCCGATCAGATCGAGCAGCGCGGGTTCGAATTCGTGCCATACATTCCGACCGGGTAACTCGTCGGCAGACAGGCCTTCCGCGAGAACCTCGCGGTGTGCTTGACGCGCGGCTCCCATTCTTGTGGAACATCGAAAAACTCTGACGTGAGTATCGCCGTCGGTTTCAGCGTTCCTGCCACGAATCGATGACGACCACCGCATTTCCGGCGAGCGGGGTCGGCGTCCGGTCGCGCGTTTCGTGCCGCCGAGGCATCCGGTTCCGACAGCACGGGTCGAGCCGGGTCGTCAACTGCTCGTCAACCATCATCTGGCATCACATTGCTATGCCAGATGAACACCATCTAATATTGCGCCAAGCGACGGAAAACATCCTTTCTGCAGTTGCCCCGATACGACAACACCGCATCGCGCTCGCGGGGGAGCGATAGAATAAATGCGAGGTACTGAATTACGAATTGAGATGACTGTGCGAGGCGCTATAGCTGTCTTCGCGAAATTTGGGGTCGATGTAAAGGGACTGTACCCTACTGGCGATGAAGTTAAAAATCTATCGCCCGATGCCATACAAAGCCTGTTCCTTGCTAAACTAAAGAAAGCCCGCAATGGAATTATGATAAAGTATCACCAGGATAAGACAGGTAACAAGGACGCAGCGCAGGAGATCAATCCCGCTTATGACATCCTAAAGCAACCGGGTGCGATACGAATGCCAGTCCTAACCGCAGGCGGCGTGGATTGGTCGCAGGGTTGGGAGAAATACGAAAATCAGCCGCGACCCAGCGTTAGCACCGAGACGCCAGTCTGGGCCATGGCCGGGTTCTCTGGTGGCGCTCCACCAAACGCCAGTATCTACCGGCAGAATTACACCGACGACAATTTCGTCAAAAAAGCCATGTGGGAACTTTCAGGCCAGTCAAAAGAAGAGTGGACTATCAGCGTTTTTGACGGAAATTTTTTCCGCAATTCCATTACCGTTTATGGTTCGCCAAAAATCTTCAACAACATGGCCGACGCCATGATCCAGTGGCAAACCAAAGGCGGAAACGCCTATCCCATCCGCGCCGTCTTCGTCTCGCGGCGGCGTAGCAGTGATCTACTATTGATCTGGGCTGACGGAACCTACTACGGCGACAATCCGATCAAGATGGAACACCACTCGTTCAATGATAATCCAGGAAACGACCAGCAGTTCCAGCGCGAACTACCGGCGCTCCTGGATCAATTGAAGGCGAAGAGCGGCGTCACTCACTAGTGGTACAAATCAAACACTTGGTACCCGGCTCGAAGGCCACTCTCGTTAAGGGTTTTCGGATGCCTGCCAGTCACTGGCGTGGGGGGATGCACGGAGGCAGGCGTCCGAAAAGCCTCGAGGGAGGAAACCGCGGCGGGAGTT
>Ga0310909_10001452_pt1 | contig 13957 bp, 11 predicted proteins | sample GREbulkMGT000H_FD_203449 | JGI IMG/M metagenome (GOLD analysis project Ga0310909, IMG submission 203449) | Lab enrichment of tropical soil microbial communities from Luquillo Experimental Forest, Puerto Rico - GRE.bulkMG.T000H | ecosystem: Environmental > Terrestrial > Soil > Tropical forest >... | reverse complement strand
CAACATCGCGCTGACCCAGCAGGCGTACAATCTCCATCAGATCACGACGAAGCCGTTTCCCGCCGAACAGGACCTTACTTTCAAGACACTCGAGGCCAACAAGGAGACTATCGACAATATAAGGCTGTGGGACTGGCAGCCGCTGATGGATACCTACGCGCAGCTGCAGGAGATCCGCACCTACTATAAGTTCCATGACGTCGACGTAGACCGCTACCGGCTCGACGGCGCGTACCAAAGCGTGATGCTTTCGGCCCGCGAGCTGAAATCCTCGCTGCTGCCGCCGAATGCGCAGACATGGGTCAACCGCCACGTGCTCTTCACCCATGGCAACGGCGTGGTGATGAGCCCGGTCACCCGCAAGAGCGCCGAAGGGCTGCCGCTCTTCTATCTGCACGATATTCCTCCGGTCGCGAACGGCGGCCCCGAAATCCGCGAGCCCCGGATCTATTTCGGAGAGGAGACCGACAGCTACGTCATCGTCAAGGGGAGCACGCCAGAGTTCGACTATCCGAAGGGGACAGACAACATTTACGCGACCTATGACGGAAACGGCGGCGTTCCCGTGGGTGGGATCGCGCAGAGACTCATCTTCGCCTGGTACTTCAACGACGTGAACCTGATGCTCTCGAGCTACATCACCAGCGATAGCCGGATCATGATCCGCCGCGACATCCAGGAACGGGTGCGCACGATCACCCCGTTCCTGCGCCTCGACAACGACCCCTATCTGGTGATCAGCGATGGGCGGTTGTTTTGGATGCAGGACGCCTATACGACGAGCAATTATTTTCCCTATACACAGCCCGTGCAAGACTTCGATCTCAACTACATCCGCAATTCGGTGAAGGTGGTCATCGACGCCTATAACGGGACCGTCGACTTTTATCTGATGGATCCCGCGGACCCGATCGCGGCGACCTACCAGCGCATCTTCCCGGGCCTGTTCAAGCCGTTCGCGGCCATGCCGCCGGGCTTGCAGAAACACATTCGTTATCCAGAGGACCTGTTCCTGATTCAGGCGCGGCTCTACCAGGCCTACCACATGGAGACGGCCGACGTTTTCTATAACCGCGAGGATCTCTGGCAATTCCCGCGCCAGCCGGGCGACAACGGCACCGCGATGATGGCGCCTTACTACATCATCATGCGGCTGCCCGGGGAGCCGCAGGCCGAGTTCTTCCTCATGCTCCCTATGGTGCCGAGCCGCCGCGACAACATGATCGCGTGGCTCGCCGCGCGCTGTGACCCGCCCGACTATGGCAAGCTGATCGTCTACGAGTTTTCCAAGGAGAAGCTTGTCTACGGGCCATTCCAGATCGAGGCGCGGATCAATCAGAACACTGACATCTCCCAACAACTCACGCTGTGGAACCAATTGGGCTCGCGGGTGATCCGCGGCAACTTACTTGTGATCCCGATCGAGAACTCGATTCTCTATGTATCGCCGCTCTATTTGCGGGCGGTGCAGGGACACTTGCCAGAGCTCAAGCGCGTGATCGCATCCTATGGCGAGCAAGTGGTAATGAAGGAGACGCTCGCCGAGGCATTGTCGGCGCTCTTCATGGAACCCGGCGCCGTGCCGGCGGTTCCGAGCGCTGCAATGGCAACGCCGCTCGCAGGCCTCGCGGCAGATCGGGCGCAGGAGGCGCTCCAACACTACAATCAAGCAATTGCGCACTTGAAATCCGGAGACTGGGCCGGTTTTGGCACGGAGCTCGACGCGATGCGGCGGCTTTTGGAGGACATGAGTCCGAAATCGGACGGCCACTAGTCGTACGGCGTCGCCGCCCCGCACTGGTCGAAGCCGGTATCAACGGGTCGGTGCCTATATCAAACCGGGCATCGATGAGGTCTCATCGCTGTCTGTACCCGAGAACCCGCGTGTATTGATTTGGTGCCCGCGCGGCGAGCGGCCATGCCGTCGAAACAGTTATTGCTTTGATGAAATCGCGTCGTCGCATCGCCGCCCCCAAGGCTCAGAGCCTGTGCGGACTATGCTTTGGAACGACGCAATTACAGCAGGGATTTACCCCGCGTGAAACGGGGTCCGCCCTTCATTTTGCGTGGCAACAATCCCGGTGACCGAATGTCCGCTTTGGGTCAAAAGCGGACATTGAGGCGTGTCTGCGTGATGTCCGCTTTACCCCCGAAAGCGGACATCACACGAGGCTGGTGCTAGGGAGCACCGTTATTTGACCGTTGGGGTTGCTTTAATGGGACGACGGTCAATGAGGGCGGCGGCGATGGCCTTTCCTCTGCGACAGGCGGCGGCTCGACCTCAAGCTCGGCTCGGCACTTCGCGCACAACTTCGCGACCTGGATCGTGAACTGCACACCAGCGGGCTCGCCCGTGGGCATGTACTGGCGCAGCGCCTCGTCGATCCGCAACAAGGCGGCGGGATCAATATCGCGGCCAGCGACCAATCGCTCAGCGTACGTCGATCTGGCCAAGCGCAGCGTTGCGACGTGCCGCGCCAACTCGCTGGTCGGCTTACACCTGAGCTGCTTGGCCGCTTCCTTGACGAGCTGGCGATATTGGGCGACACGGGCGACGCTCATTCGTCGATCTCCCGGAGCATTTGATCCAATGTTGGCAATTCTGGCTGCGGGGGCGCGTTCAAGCCCAAGGCAGCCCGCAAACGGCGCGCCGTGCCTTCGAGCCTATTTAAGCCGAGCAAGTCCGTTGGCTCGCCACGCAGCGCTTGTGCACGAAGCTGCTCGCACAACGTTTCGCACTCGGCCAATCGCGCAACATCGGCCTGGATAAGAGCGTCGGCACTGTTGTTTAAGCGCTCGCTATAGGCCCGAATGAGAGCTTTAACGCGCCGACCAGCTTTTGATCGGCCATCAATCCGCGCAAGTCGGCGACGTACCGGCGCAGTATCCGCAGATGATCGAGTAGCTATCGGTGCTGTTAATAAATGAACAGCCATCGGACAGCGACCTTCGGCCGGAATCACCGGACCATTGAGCGCGCCATCCCCTGTGCTGCCGATATGCCACGGATCGGCTGATGGATACAAGATTTGCCGCTTATACGGCAAAAGCGGCACGGCAAAATAAGCGCGTAAATCCAATGCCGCGATTCTGCGGGAATCGCGGATATTTTGGCCGACTGCATCCCGCATGCATCCCGGCAGCCAAAATCCGAGCATCCGGCGCAGCATCTTTTTTCCGAAGGTTATTGCCGAGCGCGAGCGGCGGCGGGGACCTCAGAACGCCGGTGGATCACTTACCGGCAGCGGATAGGTTGCCATGACGACTTCGTCCCGCGCAGCCTCGATCATCTCTCTGATGCCCTCGCTGCGGAAATCGTCTACATGACCGGCGCAGAACTTAAGTTCGCGCACAGGAGTGTGCAGCAAGACGTCGGCAATGTTCACGCCGTCAGTACGACCTCTGACCTGTCCGATGAGCCTGTCGAGTTCTTCTGTGAATCGTTCGCAGATGTATTGAGCGGTAGACATGGCTTCTTCCCTATGTTGCTCTACTTCCATCGGCGCGCCATTGCGCCATTGATGCGCCGTTGGGAAAAAGGCAATGGCGCAGGCGTTTGCGCCATTCCTTTTTCCTTAGGGCATCTTCTATCAATGGCGCAAAATGGTTTGCGCCATTGGTGCGCCATTGGAAGTGGTCTAATGGCGCAATTCATGACGGCCTCTTTGCCGGGTCGAGCCGCAGGCCTTGGCGGGACTTGCGGTCAATCGGATCGTCGTATTTTTCAGGGTACAGCACGCCGTTATCGAGCCATGCCGAAATGATCTGTCGGCACTGGGCTTCGCCATGGCTAGGGACATGTTTCTGGACGAGGCGCCAGACAGCGCGAGCCGGTGCCGCCGCTGGCGCGTTCGTGAACCGCTGGCCGTTGGGCAGACCGGCCTCGATATCGGTTAGCACGGCGTTGAGCGTTGCTGCGGATATGCTAGCCCAAGTATCCGGCGGCTTCCATGGTTGGACGGTCTGCACCTCGTCGCCAGCCGGATAGTCCTTGGTGGCGTTGCCGATGTTGACCGAGACCAGCTTGAACCAAGTCGCGGCGCTCGCCGGTCTGGCGATATTGACCTTGGCGCTATCGAGACGAACGAAGCTGCGGCGCTCTGTCTGCTCGATACTGAACTGCCTGGCCTCAGCCTCGTCCATGGGTGTCAACGTATAGACCAAGCGTCCGGCATCTCTGATGCTGCTGCTGCCGCGCCCCATATCGGCATCGCCCGGGGTGATGATGCCTTTGCGCGAGTGGTGCGGCGCGTCGACGGCAATGTTGAATTCATCCGCGAAGGTCGCCAGCAGATCACAAACGAAGTCCATCGAGCCACTGTTGTTTTCCTCGAGCGTGTGGGTTTTTACGAATGGATCGAGGCAAACAATGTCGGGTTGAAGTTCTTCGATCCTGGTCCGCAGCTCTTGTTCCAGCATGCCGCGGTGCGGTGAGCCGTTTTCCAGTTCGGCGAGCTTGATGTTTTTCGGCGTAGCATAATAGAGCCACCCCTTTAGCTCGCTGCGATTGATGTTGTGGTGAAGCAAAGCGGCGGTGAGGCGGCGTTGCAGTTCGTCGCGGCCATCCTCAAAGGACAGCAACAGGACGCGGCACCGCACAAATACGTGCTGGCCGGTCAGGCTGCGAGCGGTGGCGAGTGAGAGCAGTTGCGCAATCCGCAGCGCAGTCTTACCGCCGCGCCGGGAGCGACGAGCGACGACAGGAAGCCTCGGCAAAATTGATTGCCTAAAAGCCATCCCCGCGGCGGCGGCAGCTCGATATCATCACCGGCATCAAAAACATCGAGGTGCGGGACTTCTGATTGCTCTGGTTGCTCTGGCGTTGCATCGGTCGTGGCGCTCGGTGTCCAATCCGGCGCTTTGGCAATCTCGGCATCCAGTTGTTCGCGGGTATGGCCAACCTGCGCCCAATTAAGAATATCGCCTTTAGGCGACAGATTCGGCAACGCTAGGCGGCGAATCCGTTTGGCGATGCCGGTCAGAGAGCGGCCGACAACATCGGTATGCTCGAATCCGGCGCTGTCATTGTCCGGCAGAATTATTACATCGGCGTCTTTGAAGAATGCGCTGTGTTCTGGTCCCCAATGTTTGGCGCCGCCAGCATTGCAAGTGGCGCAAATGTTCCAAGTCGCCAACAGATCGGCCTTGGCCTCGCCTTCGACGATTACAATTGGATGATCGTTGGCCGCCGCCTCGATCATGCCAGGCAGGTGGTACGGCACATTGCGAACGAGCCGATTGCCGTCCTTGTCCTTTACCCCCTTGAGCCACTTGCCGGGATGAGCTGGATCGGGCCGCTTCTGAATAAAGGATTTCTGATACTTGCCGTCCTTCATAACGAAGGTGCCATCGGCGTTCTGATAGTGAATGCGGTCGACACCGAACAAAACGACGCCGTTCTCGTCGTGATAAAGATACTCGGCCACGACAATCGGTCTAGGTTCGGCACTGTGGTGCTTGCCGTTGGATTTGCTGTTGGTCGGCGGTCCCGCTAGCGTGGCGATGTTCTGGTCAAATGTGCCGCCGTCGAGGTGCTGAACGAGGTCAATAACGTCACCCCCGATTCGACAGCCGCGGCAGTTCCAGACTTTCTTGTTGGCATTAACAGAGCCGTGCCGCCGCAGAGCGGACACGGACCGATATATTCGGCACCGACACGTTTGAGCTTGATCCCACGGCGCTCTATCTCGTGCATGATCGGGACAGCACGCGCACGATCAATCCAAGCCTGGCGGTCGAGATTCATCGTTCCTTCCTCAGAAGGGAATCTCGTCGTCGTAGTCTGACTCACCCCGCGGCGGCGGCGGCGAATCATCGACTGGAGGCGAGCCATCGACTAGCGGTGGCGAGACGTCAGGCGGTCGCAAGACAGCGATCGGCTGGCCATCTGGCGGCGAGAGCGGCTTGACTAAGACGGCATCGTGATAAGTGCCGTTGTATTTGAGCTGGCCGAGATAGAGTTCAATCACCTTACCGACCAAGCTCTCGCTGTCGTCGCCGTATACTCGCGCAACTTGTTCACGTTGGTGCCGTTGAGCGAGAGAACGTCGCCGTTCTCGAAGGTCAAATCCGGCTTTTTGAACTTGCCTTCGATGATGCCGGCGATCTTCCGGCGCAACGGATGGTTACGAACGTCATCGGGTTTGATGAACTGTTGGCCGGCGTAGTTTTTCAGATTGAGTGCCATGGTCCTGTCCTTTCTTGTCAGGTCATGTCGTGAGCCGCCAATGCAGACGCGCGCGAACGCGGCGGTGATTGCTCGCGCGGACTCTCTTGCCGATTGGACTTTTTGGGATTAGCTGTCGGGTGGTCGATCAGCCGTCCAGCATGATCACCCTTATGAGGCTCACCACTGCCAGCGCAGTGCGTGCGCCTCAACGCTTTTTGGCGCGCCACGGATCACGCTACGCCGCACCTTGAGCGCGGCTGGCAAGCCAGCGGACATGATCGCTAAGGCGCACGCCGATTCTTCGAACAGATAACTGAATCAGCGGCGGGCCGTCGCCAGCCGCAACGATGCGGCGGCCGGTATCGAGCGAGAAGCCGCATAAGGCACACCAGTCGCGGAAGGAAAGAACGCGGTAGTCGTCGAGCGGCGGGCCGCTATTGCCCGCCCCGGCGACGCTTTGTTGCGGGGTGGCTTTTTGTTGCGGGGTGGCTTTCCTGCCTGCAACGGCGCGGGGACGATAAAGCCCCTCTGCGCTGGCGCGTCGAAGTAGTTCTTCTGCTTGGGCTTGGATGCTCTGGCGCTGGCGGCGCAGGCGCTCTGGCTCGGTCACGGAGTCCTCCTGTTGCGGACTCGCTTTTCAAAGCGAGTCCGTTGGATTTCCCCGTTTCTCATCGGCTAGTGCGATGCGCGTGCCGCCGGTTCCTACCAAAAATCCCCCAGAACCGAGGCGGCAAATTATTTGTATACGAAGCCGCAAAAGACGGCAAGCGGAAGCAAACAAACGAGAGCAGAACTTTTGCTCTCTTAGGCGCCGCGCTGTGGAAAAGTCAGAACCTTGCGCCGACCGCCTTCGATGAGCGAGCGCAAGTGATCATTCCACAAAGCGAGCGCGGCGCGGATTTGCGTTGGATACTTCGCGTAATTGTATCTGCCAGCGATTCCTGCGCGATGGCCGCTGTAGTGATTCAGCACCGCCTCAACATAATGCGGCTCGACACCAAGCTCATGCATCTTGGTGCTCACAGAGCGGCGAATATCGTGGAGCCGAAAAGGCGCCACCTTGCCTTTGAGCCGCTTATCAAGATCGGCCTTGGCCGCCGACCATGCCGTGAACCCTGCCGATGAGCGATCACCGAACAGGGAATCGCGGCCGTCACGTTTGGGAACGGAATCGATGATCGACTGCGCCAGAGGCAGCAGCGGCAAGATGTGGCTGCGCTTATTCTTCGTGCGATCTGCCGGTAGCATGATGACGGGCTTGCCATCCCTGTCCTTGCCAATCTCACTAAAGCGCAGGCCTCCGATTTCCTGTCTGCGCTGGCCGAGGAGGATGAGTAGGCGAACGACCCGGCCGTGGTCGTCGTCGCCGCAAGCATTCCAGATCGCGCGCAGTTCGGCATCCGTCAGAACACGCTCGCGGCTTTCGCCGGGACCGGGGTCTTCAGTTCCGGCAACGACATTTTGCTCGACGATTCCTTGCTTCATCGCCCAAGTGAAGAACGTCGAAAGTGCAGCACGAGCGGTGCGAGCCGTGATGCGACCCCTATCGCGGATGATGGTATTAAGGCGCAACGCAATATCGGCACGCGTGATTTCGGTGATGGCGGATGTGTGCAGCGGTCTGAAATACGGCCCGAGCAAGTAAAGCCGCGCACCGCGAAGGCTGGCGGGACGAAGCACGGACTCCTTCATCGCTAGATAATCATCGATGACGGCGCGCAGGTTTTTAGCGGCACCTAGCCGCTCCCGCTGCCTCTCGGCCATTGGATCTTCACCCAAAGCAACCCGGCCGAGTATTTGCTTCGCCGCAAGGCGAGCCTGTTCGGCGGTGAGCTTCGCATAGTCGCCAATCGTCATGCGTCGGTAGCGACCCTTTGCTCGATAGCCTGCGACCCAAGTCCGGTGCAGCCGACCACCTTCGCCGCGCAGCCGCAGAGCAAATCCGGTTAGATCATCGTCCCAAAAGAACTTCTCTCGCTTGCCGGATGGCAATTTTTGAGCGTTGGCGTTTCGCGCATTGAGCTTCATTGGCAACCCCCCTAATTTTAGGGATGCACCGGGGATGCGGTCGGACACTTCCCAATGCTTCCCAAAGCTAATTCCTGCGGTCAATTATAAGCAGAATCTATGCAAAATGGTAGGAAAGATGCGGCTTATGCGGTTTCCCGCTTGCCTATGCGGTGTCCGTGCTGCTTTTGGGGGTAAAGCGGACATTGATTGAACGTGCCCTGATGTCCGCTTTTGAATCGGCAAGCCCTTAGACTGCTCTTCCGGTCTGCTGCCTTGACCCGCTACGATGCGCTGTCTGAGCCTTGGGGAAGGCAATGAGACGGCGCTCCAGTTCAGGCAGCGAACGGGTTAAACCGCCAAAGCGCAAAGCTGCGAGCCTAAAGCGCAGCAAAGCGCCAAAGGCCACGCGCAATCGTGGTGTTTCCATTCTCGGTCAGGAAACGTTCGTCGCGCGGCTTACCCGCGAGCGCGACGAGGCGCTGCTGCGGGAAACTGCGAATTCCGAGATATTACGCCTTATTTCAAGTTCGCCTGGCGATCTGGAATTAGTATTTCGAACGATCCTCGAGCACGCCACTCTCATCTGTAATGCCAAGTTCGGCGTTATGCAGCTTTCAGAGAGAGATGGCTTGCGGGCTGTGGCGCTTCACGACGTGCCGCCAGCCTATGCCTTAGCCATGCGGCGCAACCCCGTGTTTCGTCCTATCGTCGGACATCCGCTCGATCGCGTGGCCAGCGCCAAGCAGGTCGTTCACATTCTCGATGCCAGGGCAGAACAGAGGATGAGAGGATGGATGGTTGAGCTCGCTGGCGCGCGCACTTTACTCCTCGTTCCGATGCTAAAGGATAATGAGCTGGTTGGTGTAATCAGTATCTACCGTCAGGAAGTATGCGCATTTACTGATAAGCAAATTGCGCTGCTGCAAAACTTCGCCGCCCAAGCTGTCATCGCCATCGAGAACGCGCGGCTGCTCAATGAATTGCGACAATCCCTAGAACGGCAGACAGCGACTTCCGAAGTTTTAGGTGTCATTTCGAGATCGCCCGGCGAACTTGAAACGGTGTTTCACGCAATTTTGGAAAATGCCACGCGAATTTGCGAAGCTAACTTCGGTATATTGCAACTTCTCGAGGGTGAAGCGGCGCGTATTGCAGCGATGCACAACGTGCCCGCTGCATTTGTTCAACATCGTCAGCGTGAACCGCTCCTTCATGCCAGTCCGGCGAGCGCGATTGGACGAGCAATCGCGACAAGAAGGCTGGTCCACATCCCGGACTATGCGGCGGACGCAGCTTACAGCACACGCGATCCTGCGGCCGTAAAGTTGGTTGAACTCGCGGGAGCGCGAAGCCTAATAAACGTTCCGATGCTCAAGGATGACGAACTGATCGGGATCATCAGTATTTATCGCCAGGAGGTCCGGCCATTTACCGACAAGCAGATCGCGCTGGTGCAGAATTTCGCCGCCCAAGCCGTCATCGCCATCGAAAACGCGCGATTGCTCAGCGAACTACGACAGAGGACAGCCGAGCTCAGCGAGTCATTGGAGCAGCAGACGGCGACCTCCGAGATTCTCAAAGTCATCAGCTCGTCGCCCGGCGAGTTGCAGTCGGTATTTCAGACCATTTTGACCAATGCGACACGCATTTGCGACGCAAAGTTCGGTGCCGTCTACCTGTACGACGGCAACTTGTTCCACTGCAGCGGGGAAGTCGGTTCATCGCCGGATTACGCCGAATTTCAGCGAAAACGCGGGGCGTTCCGCCCGCAGCCGGGCACGCACATGGATCGCATCATACGGACCAAACAGGTCAACGTGACGGCCGACGCTACCGCTGAAGCTGTTGTCGGCCCGGTCGCGACCATAGGTGGTGCACGCTCGGTTGTCAGTGTGCCGATGCTGAAGGATGATGAGTTGATCGGAGTGGTCGGTGTCTACCGCCAAGAAGTCCGTCCATTCAACGACAAGCAAATCGAGTTGGTGAAAAACTTCGCCGCGCAGGCCGTGATCGCTATCGAAAACGCGCGCCTGCTAAACGAGCTGCGCCAGCGCACTTCCGATCTCACCGAAGCGCTGGAGCAGCAGACGGCCACGTCGGATGTGCTGCGCGTCATCAGTTCGTCGCCCGGCGAACTAGAGCCAGTGTTCCAGGCAATGCTGGAGAATGCGACACGCATTTGTGAAGCCAAGTTTGGAACTTTGTTCCGCTTCGACGGCAAGAACCTTCATCCGGTAGCGCATTCCAATACGCCCGCGGCATTGCTTCACGCGCATACGCAGCGCGGGCCGTTTGAACCGCTACCAGGCACCCAGCTCGATCGCGTTATCCGGACAAAGCGAGTGAGCCACACCGCCGACGATGCCGCTGAACCTGTTCACGGCTTGGCAACAAAGCTTGCCGGCGCGCGATCACTTGTCGCCGTGCCGATGCTCAAGGACGATTCGCTGATCGGTGTCATTGTCATCTATCGGCAGGAGGTGCGTCCGTTCACCGACAAGCAGATCGCATTAGTCCAAAACTTCGCCGCCCAAGCCGTCATCGCCATAGAGAACACGCGGCTGCTGAACGAACTGCGGCAATCGCTAGAGCAGCAGACGGCGACTGCGGATGTGCTGCGCGTTATCAGTTCTTCGCCGGGCGAATTGGAGCCAGTTTTCCAAGCAATGCTGGAAAACGCCGTGCGCATCTGTGATGCCAAATTTGGGACGCTATTCCGCTTCGATGGCAAGATGTTCAACTTTGCCGCAGATGTCGGTAGCACGCCGGAGTTTGTCGAATTTGAAAGGCGGCGCGGACCATTTCAACCAACACCGGGCAGCCATCTTGAGCGCGTAATGCGAACCAAACGGGTCAGTCACACCGCTGACTATGCCGCTGAAGGTGTGGCGAGCCCGCCCGTGACGCTCGGCGGGGCGCGATCGACGGTCGACGTGCCGATGCTCAAGGACAATGAGTTAATCGGCGTCTTGTCGATCTATCGCCAGGAGGTGCGCCCCTTCACCGACAAACAGATTGAACTGCTGCAAAATTTCGCCGCCCAAGCCGTTATCGCCATCGAGAACACGCGGCTGCTCAATGAGCTACGTGAGTCGCTGGAGCAGCAGACTGCAACCTCGGAGGTACTCCAGGTTATCAGCAGCTCACCGGGAGAGCTCGGGCCTATTTTCCAGGCTATGCTGGAGAATGCGGTCCGTATCTGCGCGGCCAAGTTTGGTTCGCTGTTCCGTTTTGATGGCGAGCATTTTCACTTCGCGGCTGAAGTTGGCACTCCACTCGAATATGCGGATTTCGAAAGGCGCCGCGGTCCAATAAAACCGCTACCTGGCGGTCAGCTAGAGCGCGTTATGCGGACAAAGCAGGTGTGTCGTACCGATGATTACGCTGCTGAAGCTGTCCTCGGCCATGCAGCCACGCTTGGTGGCGCACGATCCACCGCTATTGCCCCAATGCTCAAAGATGATGTGTTGGCGGGCGCTATTATCATCTACCGTCAAGAGGTTCGTCCATTCACCGACAAGCAGATTTCGTTGCTGACGAATTTCGCGGCCCAAGCCGTTATTGCCATTGAGAACGCGCGACTGTTGAGCGAGCTGAAGCAATCTTTGCAACAGCAGACGGCGACGGCCGACGTACTCAAGGTCATCAGCCGCTCTACGTTCGATCTACAGACAGTGCTCAACACGTTGACGGAATCGGCAGCGCGGTTGTGCGAGGCCGACATGGCGTCGATGCATCGCCAAGAGGGCACGAACTATCACGCTGTCGCGACTTACGGCGGGCCGCCCGCTCATAGAGAAGCAAGTTTGAATATTCCGTTCGAAGCGGGACGGGGCAGCGTAATCGGGCGAACAGTACTGGAGCGCAAACCGATCCAAGTCGCCGATGTCCTGGCTGATCCGGAATACTCATTTCGGGAAGTGCAACAGAGGGTCGGGTTTCGCACCGTCCTCGGCGTGCCGCTGTTGCGCGAAGGTCATCCGATTGGCGCTGTCGTCCTGATGCGTGAGGCCGTTCGCCCCTTCACTGACAAGCAAATCGACCTGGCCACCACCTTCGCCGACCAGGCGGGCATAGCCATCGAGAACGTTCGCCTGTTCGATGAAATCCAGGACAAGAGCCGCCAGCTTGAAGAAGCGAGCCAGCACAAGTCGCAGTTCCTTGCCAATATGAGCCATGAGCTGCGCACGCCGCTCAACGCCATCCTCGGCTACACCGAACTGATGGCGGACGGCGCTTATGGTGAGCCGTCCGAGAAGATGCTTGGAATACTCAAACGACTTGAGGCCAACGGCAAACACTTGCTCGGACTCATCAATGACGTGCTCGATCTGTCCAAGATCGAGGCCGGTCAACTCGTCCTGGAACTGTCCGATTACTCGGTTCAGGACATTGCCCACACCGTCCGCAGCACGCTGGAGCCGCTGGCCACGGACAAGAAGCTCGCGTTCAAGGTGGAAATTCCCTCCGAACTGCCACCGGGTCATGGTGACGGCCGCCGCTTGACCCAGGTCCTGATTAATCTCGTCGGCAACGCCATCAAGTTCACCGATACCGGCGAAGTCGCCATCAAGGCCGAAGCGAACAATGGCTCATTCCATGTGTCGGTCCGCGACACCGGTCCCGGCATCTCCGCGGCCGACCAAGCCAAGCTGTTTCAGGAGTTCCAGCAGGCCGACAACGCCATCACCCGCAAGAAGGGCGGCACCGGTTTGGGACTGGCCATCTCCAAGCGGATCATTGAAATGCACGGCGGCAGAATCTGGGTAGAGTCGCAGCCTGGCCAAGGCTCGACGTTTGCTTTCACACTCCCAGTAGTCGTTGAGCGGCAGGTGGAGGCCGCATGAGCAAGCGCATTCTGGTGGTCGAGGACCAACCGGATAATCGCCAGATCATCCGCGATATGCTGGCCCCCACCGATTATGAGATCACCGAAGCCGAAGACGGTGAACAAGCGCTGGAGGCTATCGCAAAGCAGCGGCCCGATTTGATTCTTATGGATATTCAATTGCCGATCATTGATGGCTACACCGCCACGCGCAAAATCAAGGCCGATCCCGCAATGCGATCGATCCCGATCATCGCGGTCACCTCTTATGCGCTCAGCGGGGAGGAGAAGAAGGCACGGGAGGCGGGCTGCGATGATTATGTTCCGAAGCCCTTCAGCCCACGTCAACTACTGGCGAAAATCCGGCAATACTTGTCCTGAGCGCGGCATTAATTGCTGCAGTGCATATGACCGCTTTTGGCACAAAGCGGACATCCCGACGCGCTCAACCAATGTCCGCTTTTGGGGGTAAAGCGGACATGACGCGGACATAGGCCGATGTCTGCTTTTGACCCAAAGCAGACATTTCCCCAAACTGCGTCGCGCCCGACGCCACCAACTACCCGCTCAGCCAGCCGCACTCCCACTTTTCGCCACCGGCAAGGTCTGCTCGTAGGCGCAGGCGTTCTTGTCCAGTTAGGTTTGTGTGATACGCGCGGGCGGCCAGTCTGAACGCCCTATTCAAGGTACGTTCATGCGACACTGTGTTTCATGATTCTCCTCGGGGCGACAAAGGGAAGCTATGGAGGGTCGGGCTTATGTGCCTTAAAGTATTATCGGTCGCGTCGGCGACACTTTTGCTTTCACTTGTCTCCATCCACAGTGCCAGTGCCGAGGGCGGATGCGGTCCCGGCTTTCATCGTGGGCCTTATGGACATTGTCGCCCTAACGGGCCGGTCGTAGTCGCACCTGCCGCTCCGGTTGTTGTAGCACCGGCTGTCGTGGCACCG
>Ga0310909_10001449_pt1 | contig 13962 bp, 16 predicted proteins | sample GREbulkMGT000H_FD_203449 | JGI IMG/M metagenome (GOLD analysis project Ga0310909, IMG submission 203449) | Lab enrichment of tropical soil microbial communities from Luquillo Experimental Forest, Puerto Rico - GRE.bulkMG.T000H | ecosystem: Environmental > Terrestrial > Soil > Tropical forest >... | reverse complement strand
CATTCCGAAATGCTTCAGCACGCGATTGGCCGCCGCAACCCGATGCAAACGGCCTCGGCGGCGTGCGGCGGCATCTGTGTTGCGCGTGAAGACACCCGGCCGCGGTGTGGCGTCGGTCCAGTGTTCCGGCCCCCCGAGAACGCCGCATAGCGCGCACATCGCCAGGCGAGCCCCTCAGCGCTGCCGCGGCGAACGGCCGGGCGAAATCATCGGCCATCTCGTTCATCGTCAAAAACCGCACGCCGGGATGGCTGATCATGTGATGGTACAACCGCTCCAGCATCATCAGCACATGCGGCCGGCCCGACACGTCCGGGTGAATCGTCATCGGGAACACCGCGTAATCGTATTCGCGATACACCCAGTCGAACTGGTCGCGCCACATCTGCTCGATGTCGCGCGGGTTCACAAAGCCGTGGCTGTTTGGCGATTTTTTGATGAACAGCATCGGCGGTAGGTCGTCGAGATACCAGCTCGCCGGAATCTCGATCAGATCGGTCTCACGCCCGCGCTTGAGCGGCACCATCCATTCTTCCGGCTTCTTCGAGTAATCGATCTTGGTCCAGCTATCGCCGACCCGAACGTAGTATGGCTGGTGGTCGTGATGCATCAGCGAGTGGTCGTATTTGATGCCGCGCTCCAGCAGCAACTCGTTGGTGACGGTAGAGAACTCCCACCAGGGAGCGACATAGCCGGCCGGGCGCTCGCCCGAGAGCTGAGTGACGAGCTTAATACACTTGTCGAGCACGGCGATCTCCTGCTCGCGTGTCATCGCGATCGGGTTCTCGTGCGAATAGCCGTGAACGCCGATCTCGTGTCCGGCATCCGCGACGGCCTGCATCTCGGCCGGAAAGGTCTCGATCGAGTGGCCGGGAATGAACCAGGTGGTCTTGATGCCGAGCCGCTCAAACAGCTTGAGCAGACGCAGGCTGCCGACCTCACCGGCAAACAAGCCGCGCGAGATGTCGTCCGGCGAGTCCTCGCCGCCATAGGAGCCGAGCCAGCCGGCCACGGCATCCACATCGACGCCGAAGCCGCAGAAGATTTCCTTGGCCATGCAGTCGCTCTCCCGGACGCTCAGAAGTCTCTTGGGCTTCTATTACTAGTGCGCCGAGCGGATGGATTGGAATACTGTTCTAAACGCTGGCGTTCGATTGAGCCTTCACCGGACGGCCCTGGGCGCGAATTGGCGCAAGCGCGAAGCTTTGAGGTTGCCTCGGTTTTCCGGCACTCGACGCGGTCGCAGGGATAGGGCTTTAATTCCATCCGACATCCGGCGCAATCGAAGGATCGCTGACGTGAATATCCGCCATACTCCAGCTTCGGTGGCCGCGCCGTTCGGCCCCTATAGCCATGCGGTCGAGGTGCCCGAGGGCTCGCGGCTTCTCTATATATCGGGCGAGGTCGGCGTGCTGCCTGATGGAACCGTGCCCGAAAATATCGAGGCACAGGCTGAGGCCTGCTGGCGGAACATTATCGCGATCCTCGCCGACGCCGGGATGGGCGTCGCGGATCTCGCCAAGATCACCACCTATCTCGTCCGTCCGGAGGATGTCGCCGCCGCGGGTACCGCGCGGGCTACGCACTTCGGCGATGCTCGTCCCGGCTCGGCAACGATCATCGTCAAAGCACTAGTCAATCCGGCATGGTTGATCGAAATCGAGGCGGTCGCGGCGGCTACCCCTCGCCCGCGTTGACTTCATCATAAGCAAACTTGGGATATTCTGAGGTCAGTCCGGCCTCTCAGCATCGGAGCGCAGAGAAAACACGATCCGGGACGAACTGGCATTGCTGCGTTGATGGGCTATTTTTGATCCGCGGTTAGGATGTTATTCGCGATACAGCCGCTTACCTCCACAGCCTCGATGCGCATCCAACTGTCGAGCAGCATGCGCAACGCGGCGACGAAGGCGAGCGGCTGGTCTAGCATAACGTGGTGTCTCGCTTCAGGCACCTCGACGATGGGTGCTCGCGGTCCCATCAGGGTCGACATGTAGGCCGCGGTTTTGCGAGAGACGAGCGCGCTCTTTTCACCAAAGATGAGCGCGGCGCGACAACCCACCGCCTGCAAATACTCGCGGACGGGCTCGCCGAATCGACGCGAGCCCATGGCCTCGCTGTCGAACTTCCAGACCCAGCCGTCCTCGGCGCGCTTCAGCGAGTGGCGACCGATAAATTCGACAATGAAGGGGTTGTCGCAAGGTTGTTCGGGCATCAGGCGGAAGCGCGCCAAGGCAGCGTCGAAAGTCTCATAGACACGCTTGTTTCTCATCGGTGGCCGTGTAAGCGGATGCCGCGCCTCCTCTTCGGGGGAGCGGATCGGTGAGTCCACGATCACCGCACCTCCCAGCGTGTCGCCATATTGGGACGCAACCTTCATAGTCATGAAGCCGCCGAAGCTATGGCCGATGACGAAGGGGCGCTCGCCCAGTTGGGCGGCGGCAATCACGGCGCGGATTTCTTCGGCGCGCAGCTCCGAAGTGTAGTGCGCTCGCCAACCACTATCACCCATGCCGGACAAATCAATCGCCGCGACGCAAAAGTCGCGAGTGAAGTACGGCGCAATGTAGCTCCACCAATAGCTATGTGCACCGCCGCCATGAATGAAAAGAAGCCCGCGCTCGCCCGGCCTCGCCAGCTCGCGCGCCCAAACCAAGTAATGGATGCGGCAGCCCGCTACCGTCACGAACTGCGATTGGCACGGGCGGGAAATGGCCCATCGAAACCAATCCGGCGCCAACGCACGGATCGTCAGGAGATCGGCTGGTACGGCTTCGCTGGTCAAAGAGGCTGCACGCACATTATTGCATCGGCCTTGCCACTGATCGGCCTACATTATCTCGGACAAAGGACCGTGCTCATTCCGTAGCCCCGCGTCAACAGCGCAATCTTGCGGTCCCGCGGCGGCTCAGCAAGCTCGAACGCCGACCATCCGAAGATCGGCGCAAAAAGTGGGTGCTCGTCCTCGAGCAGCAAGGCTATCCCCGTCAAGAAGGCAGCGAGCCGCCGAAGGCCGTCAAAGTGATCCGGCCCCGGCATGTAACACTACGATCGGCGATCGAACTTAAAATTGATAATGATTGTCCGGATAACGCGGAAGCCCTTCGTATTCCGCTGGGGGATCGATTCGGGACCGAACGTTCGAATCCATCTCCCTCCAGCGGTGAGTCAGGCGAAAATCCATGCGCGAGCGTGTGACGCGGAGGTTGTGTAGTCGGTCAACGCGACACAGCCGGATATGCGTCAGAATCCGTAGTTGGAAGACGTCCAATATTAACCGTTGTCAGTGTCGGGCTTTTGCCGGATTGCCGGCCATTTGGCGTTAAGCGCGATCGCCCGTATTGAGGGCGCTGCCTCCACATGCACTGACATTGCGGATCGTGTTGTTCGACGCCCTGCATGAGGTTCGCCAGCGTGATCGAGATCGTGATGATGCCGGGGTTCAGAACCGGGACGAACGCCTCCCCCTTCATCGGCGACTCTTCCAGGGCAGCATCATCCCGGCCCGCACCCCTCCCCCTTCATACTTCACAGCGCGGCGTCCGAGGGGTCGGCCCCACAGACCTCCCGAAGCGGCGGGCGACGTCGGGATCGACATCCAAAAACGGCGCACAAGACCCATCAGGATCTCAGCGTCGTCAAAAAATGGTCACATTATGCCGAGAATGGCGACTCGCCATGGCGCCAAGCCGATCGTGCTGGACTGTTGATCGCAGTGCAACAGCCGCAATGTCGACATGGTGCTGGCCGGAACCACCTGACCTATTGGTTTCGCGTATGATTTGGGTGCCGGACTTGGATCAACCGAAGCCAAGGGAGCTTGCGGCCGCCATCGCTAAGAGTGTGGAAGCCCGGGATTGCCACCGGTAGTCCTCTGGCCCTGCTTTGTAAGCATTGCCATCGAGATCGTTGCGGCTAGTCCGGCCAGCGTCGGTGCACCCAGAGCCATTGCTCTGGGTGGTCGCGGATCCACGCCTCCAACGTCCCATTGACGCAGGCCATCAGCGCCGCAGCGTCGGCATGAGGCTTGCCGGTTCGCGGTAACGGCAATGGCGGAAATACGGTCAGTCGGAAGTGTGCGCCGTCGAGCCGCTCGACCCGGGCCGGTAGCACATCGCAGTCAAAGCGCAGTGCGAGAACAGCGAGAGCGGGTGCGGTCATCGCTGGACGGCCGAAGAACGGCACGGGAATCCCGTCATTCATCTTCTGGTCGGCCAGCAGGCTCAGATGCGTGCCACGGCGCAGCGCGTCGATCGCGCGCCGCGCGGCGAGCGGGCCTTTTGGGATCAACTCGCCTCCCTCGCCGCGAAACCGCGCAATCATGCGATCCAGCAGCGGATTGTTGCCGGCGCGGTAGATCTGGGCGATTGGGACCCCATACTGAACGCCGGCAAGCATTGCGATCTCCCAATTGGCAATGTGGCCGGAGAAGACGATCATCCGCCGGCCGGCCGCGACCACCCGATCCACATGTTCGATGCCGTGCGTCTCGACCCGTCCGCCTGGTTCGAAAACGCGGATTTTCCGTAGATGCGGGTATTCCGCCGCGAGGCGGCCGAGATTATCCCACATGCCGGCGACAACGCGGGCGATCTCGGTCCCAGAAAGCTCTGGAAAGGCGCGGCTGATGTTGCGCCGAGCATGTCTGGAGACGCCGAGAAAGGGGCCGATCCGGCGTGCCAGCCAGCCTCCGAGCGTCGACGCCCAATCGAGCGGCAGAAAATTGAACGCGGTGAACAAAAACGCCGCTCCCCAAGCCGCCAGACGATCGGCAAACCGGGGCGCCCTAGAAGTAATGTTAAGCCGAGTCGCACCCATCGCGACCGTCGATAGCATAACGGGCACGACAGGCCTAGCTGACATAATTCGTAGGGTCGAGGCAGCCAAGCTAACTTGACCTGTTCCTGGAGGGAGACAAAAATAAGCCCGAAGCCGGTTGTCTAGTTCGCGACATCGCCATCGTAGCTCATCGCGGTTAACGGTATTACGTAGCCGTTACTGGTCTCTTACTTTAGCGGTATGAAATCACGACCATGCGCTTCGCGAAATCGGGCACATGGACAGGAAAATGGCGGCGGCGTCTGTAGCTCGTGGAGCAGGTCCCGTTGTTTGACTGTGCTGCAGCGAAAGAAAGAGCCCCGCATGCCGCGGCGCTGAGGGTTCATCTGTTGCCGCCAGGGGACAGGCAGGAACGGCAAAAACGTGCTAGATCGACATACGCGCGCTGTTAATTTGTGCCGACTTTCGGCGGGTCGGGCTGCTGAAGGAACTTCTCGATCTCTCTCATCAATTCGAGAGGGAGCAGTCCTAAATCGTAGAGTCTGATCAGCTTGCGGGATAGCGCGAGCCGATACTTATGCGCATCATTTGATATTTGGGATTTTCGCGGGTCATCGGGTGTGTCCTTCACCGCATCAAAATCCTCGGTATCGGGCCGTAATTTCCCTTGTTCGTCGAGCCCGTACTTGGCCGGCATGGTTCTCTCCTCTCGTAGAGTCCCAGACATCACCGCTCCGTCAGCAACCGCTTCGCGAGCACCGCACACCCCTCGCTGAGCCACACCACTGCCCAGCGTACATGCCGTTGCAGACACCTCTGCGCGATATCGAGAAGCCGCCCGGAGAGCCGCATAGCCAACGCGGACACGACCAACGCCGGCCGGCCGGGGCTGCGTCTCTCGAGATCACGGCGATACTTGAGCGAAAGGGCCTGATCTTATGTCCCGGGCTTATCCCATCGATGGTTCGACATCCCCTCGCCGTTCGGGGGAGGAGGTAAGTCGGCTTTCGAGTGGGGGCGGCAGCGCCGATCTATCGCGGACCCAGCTCGCTTTCGCCAACCATCCGCTCGTGCCCGTCCACCTCGTGTTTGATTCGATATCGAGGGCTATTGCCCTCGCCAAGGAACAGACCGACGACTTTAAACCGGCCTTTCGCCGTGTGCTCGACGCCGCGGTCCGGGAAAAATTCCACTGCCTGGCCGACGCGATATTTGTGCTCTGACACGCTGATCCTCCGTGATCGAGTGTGATTCCGCCGCCGCAGCGCCTTCAATGCCGCCCTAACGAGGCTGCAAGGTCGCCGAGGAAACAGAAGGATGGTCGACGACAACCGGCTGTCTGAGCATTGCATATGCCGCAATGCCGATGACCAACAGGATCGGGATCACGATCGGCGGAACGAAATATTTCATGGGCCTATGTGTCCAAAGAGGAGCCGAGTTGCCCGCACCAACCTGGGTCTTGGGCAGCCCAGGGCGTCGCCGGAGCGGATCACAACACGCCTACGAGGATTGCCGCCCCAAGGGCGAGGCAGGCGAGGACGATAATCGTTTGCAAAAATTTCTTGCCCTTCGCATCGGCTTGCTTCCGAGCCGGCGAGGCCGCCCTTTGGTCTTCTGGCAAAAGCTCAACCAGTCGCCGGCTGATCGCTAAATGATCCGATAGCTGCGATCGTTCGAAGGAGAGCCGAGCAATAATCGGCGCCAGCGCCTCGGCCGCGGCGGCTCTCGGCAAAGCCGCCAGTTGGGCAGCCTCCTCCCAGGGGTCCAGGCCGAGTCGCGTCAAACCCGAAACAACATTGAGCGGCATCCCATTTTGTTCATTGCCGATCGCGGCAAAAAGAAAATCGTTCAAGTCTGAATGGAGCAGCGAAAATCGAGCGGGTAGCGCCATGATTGCCTCGGGCTCAGACAGCTCTCACACACCGACCGGTTGGCGCCGGCGAACGCCGCTGCTCGCTCGAGAGGCGAACCGTCGTCAGCGACGATGACCGCTCGCTGCCAGTTCGAACTTCTACAGGCGGGCGCCCGGCTGTTCTGGGCAAGCGCTCAAAACGGCGGAGTTCGGAGTGTCGCTCCCCGGCGTCGTTGCCCAGCCGCCCTTTTTGATGATCGCTCGCCGGTCTCAGGATGAGGAGACCTTGCTGAACTCGAGTTGCATCAGCCTGGTGCCGGAATTTTTCAACCCCGATTGGCGCCAGCACGTCAACCACTGCAGTCTGAGCTCGCTCTTTTGCCATTCGCTCGGCAGTGCTGCCGAGCGTCCATCCGAACGATGAAAAGCCGACCACCGATATCGCGACCGCACCGATCACCGCCCCCACAGTCCGGGTTTTAAGCTCGGATACTTTTTCATTTATCGTGCCTCGGTGTCAGGAGAAGATCTTCCTCCTGATCTTCCCGCCGCGGCTCGCGGCCCTGAGAGAGAATTTGTCCGCTACCCGACGAGGCGCCTAGGACTTCGTCGGATAAACCACACTTCGTTCCGCGGTACAGAATTTTGCGCGGCAGACCAATCCTCTACCCCCAAATATTGTACGGTTTCGTATAATTGCAAGAGGCGCATCAGTATTTTCTGATTTTCAATAATCGAATATTTTATTTCTTTATGTCAGGGTCTCATTGAAGAACTAGGATATCGGAAGGCATCCACAATCAGATACGATCCGGGGAGCGAACTTGACGAAAGTATCAATCATGCTGATCCGACTGGGCTACGAATTGCTCTATGACTGCCCGCAGCCGACGCCAATGCTGCTGATGCTAAATGTCCACTACACACGTATCTCGGACATGGTGGCGCCGGATCACCTCGTAACCAGCCCCTCGATCCCGATCCGTGCCTATCGCGACAGCTTTGGTAATTCGTGCAATCGGATTGTCGCGCCGGCCGGACGAACGCGGCTCGCTGCCAATGGGATCGTGAAAGATACTGGCAAACCTGATATCATCGCCAGCGAGGCACAGCAGCATGCAGTGGAAGATCTGCCAGACGAGGCCCTGGTGTTCCTGCTGGGCAGCCGCTATTGCGAGACCGATCGGCTGTCCGATATCGCATGGTCGCTGTTCGGGAGAACCTCGCTGGGCTGGGCGCGCGTCCAAGACATCTGCGACTACGTTCATCAGCACATTGCCTTCGGCTACGAACACGCGCGCGCCACCAGAACGGCGTGGGAAGCTTACAGCGATCGCACCGGGGTCTGCCGGGACTACGCGCACCTCGCCGTCGCCTTTTGTCGCTGCATGAACATCCCAGCGCGATACTGTACGGGTTATCTGGGCGATATCGGCGTACCGGTCTCGGACGCGCCGATGGATTTCGCAGCCTGGTTCGAAGCCTATCTCGGTGGCGCGTGGTATACCTTTGATGCGCGCAACAACACCCCGCGTACCGGCCGCGTGCTTATCGCCCGCGGGCGCGATGCGGCGGACGTCGCGATTACCACGACCTTCGGTCCGAACACGCTCTGCGGCTTCACTGTAGTGACCGAGGAAATCACTGCAGAAGGCTGACCGCACCGCTTACTGGTGGGGCGGGCCGACGGGCGGTTTCCGAGTGCTTAGGCTTTGCCGACCTGCTGCCGCTGGATGATTCCGAGCACTCGGATCCACGACCTCGCCTGCATCGCTTGACCGGCGAGCGCTGCGGCACGGGCATTCGTCCGTGCCACAGCGGGGGCCTCTCTCCCATGAACGTCGATCATGTCGCGCGCGAGTTTGTGGTCGTCGGAGCCGCCTGTCATCACCACCACCTCGTTGGGAGCGGCAGGAGCTGGAGCTTAGTAATCCATCGCGCCCATGCCGCCCATACCACCCGGCGGCATACCCGGTTGGCCCTTAGGTTCCGGCTTGTCGCCAACCATCGCCTCGGTCGTGATCAACAGCCCGGCAACTGAGGCGGCGTCCTGCAGTGCTACCCGCACGACCTTGGTCGGATCGATAATCCCCGCGGCCACCATGTCCTTGTAGTCGCCCGACTGTGCGTCATAACCGAAATTCGGGTCGTTCTTGTCGGTCAGCTTGCCGACGACGATCGAGCCGTCGGCGCCGGAATTCTCGGCTATCTGCCGGACCGGCCACTGGATGGCCTTGCGTACGATCTCGATGCCGACCTTCTGGTCGTTGTTCGCGGGATTGAGGCCCCCCAGAACTTTGCTCGCGAACAGCAGCGCCACACCGCCGCCGGCCACCACACCCTCCTCAACCGCAGCCTTGGTCGCGTGCATGGCGTCGTCGACGCGGTCCTTGCGTTCCTTGACCTCGACCTCGCTGCTACCGCCGACGCGGATGACCGCGACGCCGCCCGCCAGCTTTGCCAGCCGCTCCTCCAACTTTTCGCGATCGTAATCGGAGGTCGTCTCTTCGATCTGCGCCCGGATCTGGTTGGTACGCGCGACGATGTCGTCCTTGCCGCCGGCGCCGTCGATAACCGTCGTGTTCTCTTTCTCAATTCGCACCCGCTTGGCACGGCCGAGCATGTCCAGCGTCACATTCTCGAGCTTGATGCCGAGGTCTTCCGAGATCACCTGACCGCCGGTCAGGCACGCGATGTCCTCGAGCATCGCCTTGCGTCGATCGCCAAAGCCCGGCGCCTTGACCGCTGCCACCTTGAGGCCGCCGCGGAGCTTGTTGACAACCAGCGTAGCAAGCGCCTCGCCTTCGATGTCCTCGGCGACGATCAGGAAAGGCCGGGCGCTCTGCACGACGGCTTCGAGAATGGGCAGCAACGTCTGCAGGCTGGACAGCTTCTTTTCGTGCAACAAGATGTAGGCATCTTCGGAGTTCGGCCAGCATCTTCTCCGCATTGGTGACGAAATACGGGCTCAAATAGCCGCGGTCGAACTGCATGCCCTCGACGACATCGAGCTCGGTCGCAAGCGACTTGGCCTCCTCGACAGTGATGACCCCCTCATTGCCGACCTTCTTCATGGCCTCAGCCAGCATCCGGCCGATCTCGCTGTCGCCATTGGCCGAGATGGTGCCGACCTGCGCGATCTCGTCGTTGGTCGAGACCTTCTTCGAACGTTTTTGGATGTCCTTGACGACGGCATCTACCGCCATATCGACGCCGCGTTTGAGATCCATCGGGTTCATCCCCGCGGCGGACTAATCTGAGACAGCTCTCGGCATTAGGGAAGATCCGCACCACGTGGGTGCGGCGCTTTATCTCCTCGTTTAAGCGCTCCAGCATGTTGGTCGATTTGAGGTGCTTATGGTGCTGGCGCGGTAGACAGTAGAAGGTCAGCGTCTCGTCGATGTTTTCTTCGACCCAGCCGGTGAGCTTTGGGTATTTGCCTGACCATTTGGCGAGCCAAGCGGCAAGATCGCGACGCGCCTCGGCAAGGTCACGCCGGTCATAGAGCCAGCGCAGCTCCTGCAGGCAGTCATCGTCAACCCGGCGCGGGACGTAGTCGAGCGCGTTTCTCAGAAAATGCACGTAACAGCGCTGATAGGCCGCCTCCGCCAGAGTCTCACGCAGTGCCGCCCGCAGACCGGCGTGATCGTCGGCCACCACGAATTCAACACCGTGAAGACCGCGAGCCTTGAGCTCTCGCAGAAAATCCCGCCAGCTCGATCGGCTCTCGCGATTGGCGAGCTCGATCGCCAGCACCTGGCGCCGGCCGTCCCAGTCGATGCCAATTGCGATCAGCACCGCCTGGCTCGCGATCACGCCGGCTTCGCGCACTCGCTCGTAGCACGCGTCGAGGATCACATAGGGAAAGGGTTCGGCTAACGGGCGGCCAGAAAACTGCGCCAGACTGGCATCCAGTCGTTGATTAATCGAACTGATCGACGAAGCCGAAAAACTATGACCACACAGCTCCTCGGTGATCGCCTTCACCTTGCGCGTCGAAACGCCTTGCACATACATCTCCGCCAGCGCCGCCACCAATGCCCGCTCTGAACGCTGATAGCGCTCGAACAGCTCGGTCGAGAACCGCCCCGCACGATCCTGCGGAACGCGCAGTTCGAGCTTGCCTACCCGCGTGATCAGCGTTCGGCCGTAATAACCCGACCGATAGCCCAGCCGGTCTGCGCTCCGCTCGCCCTTCTCGGCACCCAGCGCCTCCGTCATCTCCGCTTCGAGCACCTCTTGGAGGGCCGCTCGAACCAGCACCCGCAGGAACTCCTCGTCCTCCGCTAGAAGGGCTTTGACGTCGATCGTTCCAGACTTACCTTGCCTCTTGGTCATGGTCTGCATCCTCGCAAGGATCCGGTGATTGCCTCATCACCCGCATACCATGACCATCCGCCTCAGCGCTCTTTGCTGAACGTTCCGGACACTACCCACACCCAGCCCGATAGCCGTTGGCACAGGTTACTGGCTTGCGAACTGGTGCCTTGCGAACAACCACAGGCCATTGGGGCCAGTGCAGCCGGCGCGGTAGGGGCGCCGAACTCTCGCTCGTAGACTCGCCGCTGGAGCGGACTGGATTCGAACCTTCGGTTCCGCGATGCGCTCGCATTGCCGACAGCGCGGCCTTGATTTGACCCCGGCTGATCCGGACGGTGCGTGGCGGCTCCTCGGACCACCGCCCGATGACTCGATCGGTACACCGAAGCCGGCAACCGATCGGATGACCGGCGCACCGGTAGATCGGCCCTAATATAACTCGGAAGAACCCACGAAACCCTTTCCTATCTAGCGTGGAACAGAACGTTCGAATCCATACCCTCCAGCGAGGAGTCCGTCTCAGTACTGAACCTCGGCCGCTGTAGGGGCGGCGAAGCGACCGCGGCCAGTGACAGAGGAGCGGCTCGCGATGATCCGCGATGAGCGACTGCGTCGCGGGCCCGCAGCATGGCGGTCAGCCGCGGCCCAATGCACACCAGCAGCGGGCGGACTCTCCCCGCCGATTATGGCCTTAGCCGCTCATTGACGTTTCTGCTGATATCCCGGTGCTCAGACGGCGATTGCGTTGAGCTCCTTGCCGGCGTGCTCGGGGACGATAAACCACACGCCCACGGCCATCGCAGCCATGAAAACCGGTATGGTTAGGAAAGCTAGGGCGAAGGATCCCGTCGCCTGCTGCACCGCCACTGTGGCGAAGGGCCACAGTACAAACCCCACGAAATAGCCGATGAACCACACGACGCCATTCGCGACCCCGCGAATGCGGGTTGGGAAGACCTCAGCGGTGAGCGTCGTGCTCGGGCCCCAGAATCCCAAGAAGCCGAAGCCCCAGGCGAGACCAAAGACCCACAGCCAGAGGTTGCTCGCAGCATAGACCCAGAGCGTCATGAAGACAGCACCCCAGATCAACGGCGCGATAAAGCCAACCCGCCGACCGATCTTGTCGGCGAGCCAGCCGGCGGCGCTCCCTTGCCGGGCGGGTTCCCAGCTTTCGTACCAGATGATCGATCCGGTATTCATTAACATGGATTGTGCGGGGCGCCCAGCGCGGCCGTTCCCCCGTATCGCTGCGGGCGGAGGCGCAGCCAGCTGACCTGCGCCGGCCCGTGCCGCATCCGAAACCCGGAGCGCAGTCCCGCATAGGATCCCCGGCGGCAAGGCAATGGAGGGGGATGTCTTCGTCGACTTCGACATCTCGTCCTTGGCGGGCCAGATCTTGGACCGCAATCCCAGCGAGGTTTCCGTGGTTCTGGTCCCGCAAAGCGGCTTGGTCGGTCCCGACGGCAAACCGCTCCCAGTGCCCCCGCTCGACGCGAGTTGTGGCTCTGGAAGCTCATCTCGCGGCCTACACTTCGCGATGAAGCTCGCCGCCGCGCATCAGGCGGCGGGCAATATCGGCGGTCTGCAGATGTGCGCGCGCAGTCGGGAAATGCGCGGCCAGATATCGTGCAACGGCGACCAGGATATGTCGACCCTCGTCGCGGGCACCCCATTCGCGAAACTGCTGCACACCCGCTTCAAGCATCTGGTAGGCGTGAAAACCGGCGTCTTCCCGCAGCAGCGCATGTGCGAGCGTCGCGATCAGCGCCTCGGGCGGGTGACCCAGGATGAGATGGAGAGCAACAAGGCGTGCGGCCACATCGATCTGTTGCTGGCGATCGAAGGTATCGAGCAGAGCAGCGCGGATCTCCTCGACCGCAACCGGCAGATCGTCGAGCCGGTCACCACCCTCGCCCGGCAGCGCGGCGGGCGGCACATTCAGGTAACGCGCGAGATAAAGTGCCATTGCGCCGTGCAGTAGAGCGCGCACCGCCTCAACCGACTCGTCGACATTCATATCTTTATTGCCGATCCGTTTGAGTGCCTGGTGGACGGCATTTGAGTAAGTGAAGACGTGATGGGCGGTTTCCCAATCGGAATGCTCATTGGCGGTGCCGAAGCGCGCGACTCTGAGTGCTGCCGCATAGGCGAGCGAGCGCCCGACGTCGGCGGGCGTCGCACCATCGTGAACCGCAGCGGCGATCGCATCGATGATGGCGACCGGATCGTCGGCGAGAAGGCTCTGGGCCAATAGTGCATGATCCGGCCAACCGCACGCTCGCCGAGCGGCGAAAAGCCGCGGCAACTCCAGACCGGCCTGATGACACAGAGCGATGAGATCGACGGGCTGACGCCAAGCCGTTCTTTCGTCGGCACCGCGAGCCGTCGCCATCTGGCCGACGACGCTCGGCAGTACATCGGCAGCATGCTGCCAGCCGATGATATCCAGGCACTCGAACGCCTTATTGATGAAATCGAGCGAGTGTCCGCCACCGGCATAGATGCGGTCCGTCTCGGCCGCAAACAGGAGATCCGCGAGGGCAGCCGGCGAAGCGCCAGCGGCAATCGCGGTCACAACAGTCCGTTCCGCCGCATCCCGATGCCGCACCGCCACCCAGCGGCGAAGCCACCGTTTGAGAGTCGTGAGATCGGGCCGGGTCGCAAGCGGTGCGCGTTCTCGGCGTGCCGCTTCGCCGTCGCAATCCGCGGCTATACGGCGTGCACCATGAAACAGCGCCAGGTGCCGGTCTTGTTCCGACAGGAACGGCAATAGCTGGCAGAGCGCTGTCAGGATGGTCATCCCGCTGTCCCAGCCATCGCGGTTGTGGGTGCCGAACAGCGCGGTCTGCCGAACCACGTCCGATGGCGTCAGGCCCGCCGCCAGCTGACCGTGCACTGCCTTGGCGACGACCAGGCTGAGATTATGGCCGAGCCCGGCGTCGAGCCGCTCGCGCCAATGCTCGACCGGATCGGCGTAGCCGAACACCGGTTTGATCCAATCTCACCGC
>Ga0310909_10001444_pt1 | contig 13979 bp, 8 predicted proteins | sample GREbulkMGT000H_FD_203449 | JGI IMG/M metagenome (GOLD analysis project Ga0310909, IMG submission 203449) | Lab enrichment of tropical soil microbial communities from Luquillo Experimental Forest, Puerto Rico - GRE.bulkMG.T000H | ecosystem: Environmental > Terrestrial > Soil > Tropical forest >... | reverse complement strand
TCAATGACCGAACTCCTGTAGATCAGTTCGACGTTAATGGCGCGTTCGACTTCACCGAGCAAACTCCACCTCTGGACGAGGTCCGACAAACGGCACTGGACTCGCGACCGGATTTAAGGGCGGCGATGGAGTCGGTGGACAAGGCGCATACGGATAACCGTCTGGCATGGGCCAACGGCTCCACTGACCCGACTATCGGCGCCGACATCGGGCGTAATCCGCCGATCGATCTGTACTTCGGCGTTAGCGTCAATTTTCCGCTGCGCATCTTCGATCGCAACCAGGGAGAAAAGAAGCGCACACAACTCGATATCGGCCGCAACGAACAACTGGTTCAGGCGGCACGGGCGCAGGTCTTCAGCGATGTCGATTCCGCCTATGCCACGGTCGTCAGCACGGTGATTTTGCTCAAGCCCTACAAGGAGCGATATCTGCGGCAGGCGACCAGCGTGCGAGACACAATCGAGTTTTCCTATCAGCATGGCGCTGCATCGCTGCTCGATTTCCTGAATGCCCAGGCAGATTACCGTACAGTTCAGGTCACTTACCTGAACTTGATCGGTTCTTATCTCGACGCTACCAACCAACTGAATCTTGCTGTAGGACGCGAGGTGATCCCATGAAGCGCGTGGAAATGGCAGCACTCGCCCTAGCCGCGGCCTTATGCGCAGCGAACATGGCCTGTAGCGGCGGCAAAAGCAATCCGGAAGCCGAAGCGCCACCTCCAGTCAAAGTTGAGGAAGTGGCTGACCGCAACCTGTTTAGAGTCGATCAACCGGAAAGGTTCAAGTTAGTAGAGGCAGCCGAGCACCTGGCCGCTCCGGAGCTCAACGTCACCGGAACCGTCACTCCCGATATCTCGCGTGCCGTTCCCGTGATTTCACTGGCGACCGGCCGTGTGGTGGAAATCCATGCCCGTCTAGGAGACATGGTCGAGAAGGGACAACTGCTGCTCAAGGTGCAGAGTGCCGATATCTCGGGCGCCTACTCGGATTACCAGAAGGCCGTGGCTGACGAGAAACTTGCCAACACTCAGTTGGAACGCGCGAAGATCCTCTTCGACCGTGGGGCGATTTCTCAGAACGACCTTCAGGTGGCCGAGGACACTGCAGAAAAGGCCAAGGTTGATGTGCGGACGACTGCGGAAAGGCTTCGGGTACTGGGTAGTACAAACCTTGATCATCCCAGCGGCATCGTGGAGATACGTGCGCCAATCCCCGGCTACATCACCGACCAACAGGTTACGAACGCGGCAGGAGTGCCCGGTCTAGGCTCACCGAACCCCTTCACCATTTCCGACCTGAGTACCGTCTGGATCATATGTGACGTTTACGAAAACAATCTCGCCAGCGTGCGCCTTGGGGACAAGGCTGACATCCGGTTGAGCGCCTATCCCAATCAGGTCTTCACGGGAACCATCAGCAATATAGGTCCCGTGCTAGATCCGAACATCCGGGCCGTCAAGGTCCGCATTCAAATGGACAACCCTGGGCTCATGCGCCCGGGGATGTTTGTCACGGCCACATTCCACGGCCGGGAAAAACAGAAATTTGCTGCTGTGCCGGCCACCGCAATTCTGCACCTGCACGATCGCGAGTGGGTCTACGTTCCGGTGAAGGGCAACGAGTTTCGCCGAACGCAGGTTATAAGCGGCGACATGCTGCCCGAGGGGATGCAGGAAATCATTTCGGGCATTGCGCCCGGACAGCAAGTCATCAGTAACGCACTGCGATTCCAGAACACGGCGGAACAGTAATGATTCGCGCACTTGTCGATTTCGCCCTAAACAATCGCTTCGTAGTTCTGGGATTGGCGATCTTTATTTTTATCTGGGGAGTGATCGCATTCCACAACCTGCCGGTTGAGGCTTATCCCGATGTGGCCAATACCTGGGTGCAGATCATCACCCAATGGCCGGGAAGGGCGGCGGAAGAGATCGAGCAGCAAGTCACCGTACCCATCGAAATCCAGATGAATGGCATTCCGCACCTGGTGCACTTGCGCTCGGTTTCGCTAGCTGGTTTGTCGGTGGTGAACCTAATCTTCGATGACAATTCCAATAACGACTGGGACCGGCAGAAAGCGTTCGAAAGGCTTTCGCAGGTGACACTCCCTCCGGGAGTGACTCCCCAGATCGGTCCCGATTTCAGTCCGGTGGGACAGGTCTATTGGTACACCCTCAAGAGCAGGAATCCGGCCTATGACGTGATGGAGTTGAAGACGCTGCAGGATTGGGTCATCAGCAAGTACATCAAGTCGGTTCCGGATGTAGTGGATGACTCGTCCTTCGGGGGCATCACGAAGGAATATCAAATTCGAGCGGACCCAGACAAATTGATTGCCTACGGGCTCAGCTTGGGACAAATCGAGCAGCAACTCTCTAACAGCAACGCCAACGGTGGCGGCAGTTTCATTGAAATGGGTGCTCAGGCGATCAACGTGCGCGAGGTGGGCCTGGTCAAGAACGTAACCGATATCGAACAGACGGTGATCAAGGCACAGAACGGCACTCCTATACGCATAAAGGACATTGGGGTGGTCACCGAAGGGCCGAAGATTCGTCTCGGCCAAATTGGAAAAGCGATCCATCGATCCGATGGCGTGGTCGAGGATGATAACGATGTGGTGGAAGGCATCGTGTTTCTCCGCAAAGGTGCAGACACGGCAACGATGCTGACCGGCGTCCATGCCATGGTTCAGCGGCTGAACGATCATATCCTCCCGCCTGGGGTAAAGATCGTTCCTTATCTCGATCGCGACGATTTGGTGGACTACACCACCCACACGGTACTACACAACCTCGCCGAGGGCATGATCCTGGTGGTGGTTATCCTTTTCTTTTTCCTGGGCAATGCTCGCGGCGCATTGATCGTGTCATTGACTATACCCTTCGCGTTGCTGTTTGCGTCCATCTGCCTGGACTTGCGCCATATCTCAGCCAACCTGCTCTCGCTCGGGGCACTGGATTTCGGCATGGTGGTGGATGGCGCGGTGGTGATGATTGAAAACATCGTCCGTCACCTGAACCGCCCTGATGAAGCGCCTCGCCCGCTGGTGGAACGCATCCGCGAAGCCGCCCACGAAGTACAGCGGCCGGTCTTCTACGCCATCGCCATCATCATCACGGCCTATTTACCGATCTTTACTCTGCAGCAGGTGGAGGGAAAACTGTTCAAGCCCATGGCCTGGACGGTGGCCTTCGCACTCCTGGGAGCACTTGTTTTCTCGATGCTGATTGCACCCGCGCTTGCGAGCCTGCTGTTTCGGAGGGGCGCTAAGCAGTGGGAAAACCCGGTGATGACATTCCTCACCATGCACTATAGAACGAGTCTTCATTGGGCAATCCGGCATCGGCCGCTGACGGTTGGTGCGGCGGTACTCGCACTGGTGCTGGCAATGCTACTAGCGTTCAGTGGCGCGATTGGTTCAGAATTTCTACCTCATTTGGATGAGGGCGCCATCTGGGTTCGCGGAACGCTGGCTCCCAGCACCGGACCAAGCGAAGGCCTGGCAGTGGTAGACAAGGCGCGAGTGGTCCTAGCTGCCTTTCCCGAGGTGCCACGGGTCGTCAGCCAGGTTGGACGCCCGGATGATGGAACGGATCCGACAGGATTCTTCAACACCGAATTTTTTGTTGACCTGCTGCCCAAAGAAAAATGGCGTCCCGTCTTCCATCAGGACAAAGAACGCCTGATCGCTGCGATGGATCGCGAACTGGAAAAAATTCCCGGGGTTATCTGGAATTTTTCGCAACCAATTTCCGACAACGTCGAAGAGGCGGTGAGCGGCGTCAAGGGAGAGTTGGCAGTCAAGATCTATGGAGACGACCTGAAGACGCTCGAAAACAAGGCCGACGAGATAGTTGCTGTCATGCAAAATGTTCCCGGCATCCAGGATCTCGGAGTCTTTCGTGTGGTAGGCCAGCCCAATCTCAACTTCACCGTTGACCGCGAGCAGGCTTCGCGTTATGGGATCAATGTGTCCGACATACAGGACGCGATTCAGACAGCCGTAGGAGGCAACGCTCTCAGTCAGGTGCTGCTGGGAGAGCAGCGATTCGATCTGGTGGTCCGTTACCTAACTCCTTACAGAGACACCAAGGAAGCCATTGAGAAAATTCGATTAGTTGCTCCCTCAGGCGAACGTGTATCGCTGGCGCAACTTACGAAGGTAAATGTAGAAGATGGAGGGGCGGAAATCTATCGTGAGGCAAATTCGAGATACATCGCCGTGAAGTTTAGCGTACGCGGCAGGGACCTCGGCAGTACGGTGGAAGAAGCCATGAAGAAGGTCAACGCATCAGTAAAGTTGCCGGTTGGCTATACTCTCGATTGGTCGGGCGAGTATGAGAGCGCAAAACGATCTCAGCGGCGATTGCTCTTCGTTTTGCCTCTGACGATCCTGTTCATCTACGTCATTCTTTATACCATGTTCAAGTCGGTGAAATGGGCACTCTTGATCGTGACGAACATCGTCATGGCGCCGATCGGCGGACTACTGGCGCTTTGGATATCGGGCGCACACTTCAGCGTGTCGTCTGGCGTAGGCTTTCTTGCGCTCTTCGGCGTGTCCGTGCAGATCGGCGTCATCATGGTGGAATACATCAATCAGCTTCGCGCTCGCGGGTATGACATCGAAGATGCAGCTGTGGAAGGCGCGGTGCTGCGACTGCGCCCAATAACGATGACAATGTTGGTAGCAACCCTCGGACTATTGCCGGCAGCACTCTCGCACGGTATCGGCTCCGATTCCCAGCGACCGTTTGCAATCGTCATCGTCGGAGGTTTAATTGCCGACCTGGTCATCAGTGTGATTCTGATGCCGACGCTTTATACATGGTTTGCACGCGACGACGACCAACTTCCGGCTGTCGACATAAACGAACCCGTTTAACAAGCGACGCAGGCGGTGAAAGCCGTGCTGTACGAAGGATTCTTGACTATGAAAAAAGATGATGTCTGCGCTCTCATCAGGAAAATCGGCGTCATACCCGCCATCAGAGTCCGGTCGGGAGACGACGCTCATTTCGCGGCAGAGGCCGTTACGCATGGCGGAATCCCGATCGTAGAAATCACCATGACCGTTCCGGGAGCGGTGGAGTTGATCTCCCACCTTTGCCGTTCTAAGGCAAAAATCACGGTTGGCGCGGGTACCGTGCTCGATGCTGAGACTGCTCGGAAGTGTATCGACGCAGGAGCATGCTTCCTCACGGCCCCATCGTTCAATCCGGCGGTTGTCGAATTTGCCGCGAAGCAGAACATGGCGGTTTTTCCAGGGGCACTGACGCCGACCGAAATCGTGGCGGCTTGGAGTGCCGGCGGCGATTTCGTCAAGGTCTTCCCCTGCGCTCCGCTCGACGGAGACAAGTACATCAAGGCGCTCCACACCGCCTTGCCCCAGATAGCTCTGATCGCAGCCGGAGGCGTAAACCAGCAAACCGCCGGCAACTATATTCTGTCCGGAGCCACAGCGATCGGAGTGGGCACAGAATTGATTCCAACCGAGGCCATTGAGCGGCGGCAAGCTGATCGCATTCGAGAATTGGCCCGCCGCTTCGCAAAGCTCGTAAAGGATGCTCGCAAGCAGATAGAAGAATGGCAACTGAGCCTCGTCATCAAGACTTACACGGGAACCGAGGACTGTGAGAAGCAGGACGCGTCGTAACGTGAGTTTCGTCTCAGGCCTCTCCGGCTCTTTGTGAAACAATGGTTCGGAGAGAGGTGGCTCGAGGCCGCTGCAAACGCATGCCCGATTACTCTTCGCAACCGACCCTGAAGGGGGCACATCCGCTCGCGCAAAGCCGGAAAACAGCGACGCCTGGTTTGCCATGCACTTGTCGCTTGTTTTTGGGCTGCTGATGTTGGCCGGCAAGACGACAGCTATGTTCTGACAGGGGCGTCCGCGATTCTGGCTGACGCTGCTGAGTCGGTGGCTCATGTGGTCGCGGTGGGATTTGCCGCCTTTAGCTTGCGCCTAAGCAGCAAACCCGCTGTTCCTAAGTTCCTCTATGGCTACGACAGAATCTCTTTCTTCTCCGCGGACTTTGAAGGACCGATGATCGTGTTGGCAGCAATTGCGATCATTGTGACAGCTATCCAGAAGTGGTTGGCTGGATTGCAACTGGAAAACCTTGGTGCCGGTACTCTCCTGGTTTCGGGAGCCGCAGTGCTCAACGCGGTTCTGGGATGGTACCTGATAAGAACAGGACGCCAGGTCCATTCCCTCATTTTGGAGGCAAATGGCAAACATGTGTTGACGGATAGTTGGACGAGCTTTGGCGTCATTGCCGGTTTGATGCTGGTGATGCTGACCCGATGGAAGCCGTTTGACCCATTAGTGGCGATCGCAGTTGCGGCAAACATCCTCTGGTCGGGCGGCCACTTGATCTGGCGATCCGTTCAGGGATTGTTGGATTATTCCGACCCCAACGCCGGGTACCAGATACGAGAGAAGCTCGATATCGTCTGTTCAGAACTGGGAGTGAACTACCACGGTGTGCGCTTCCGCACCACCGGATATCGGCAGCTGATCGAGATACACCTGCTTTTTCCAAGAGATACCCCGCTGGAGATGCCCACAGACTGGCGACCGTGATAGAAGAGCGCTTGCCGGCGGAGCTCAGCATGCCCGCAGAAGTCATCACGCACTTGGAATCAGAGGAAGATCACCAGGAAGTTCACACCCGGGAACACTACACTGGGCTGCCGCTGTAGCTCCCATCGCGATATCGAAAACTCTACGAGCACTAAGTGGCATTGCGGAAGGGTTGAAAAATGGTAGGCGAGGAGACTCGAACTCCTGACCTCTACCGTGTCAATTCCTTGTCCGAAGTGAAGCCTGACGATACCGAATGAGCTCAAGTGATAGGGAAGGGAAGTGTTCGTGCGGGCTTGCAGCGTTTGCGCTGTCTCTCGCCTGTTCCAGAATCATTGATAAACACAACCCTGCATATCATATGAGGAGCATTGCATCAAACAGCCGTGGTCGGGTATGAGAAGGCCCACCAGGTAGGCTGCAAATCAATTCCGTAGCAGCGCCGCGCGTCCCGCGGGCACGATGAGGACCAGGAGCGAGGCAGCCGCCAAGGCCAGCATGATTCTGTGGTAAAGGTCATTACTTGCGGTTCGCGGACCGGCCCCGACGGCCAGCGAGACCATCCCGATTGCCCCACCAAGGATCGCAACTAGGTTCCCGAGGAGCGCTGCTCGCCACGCCTTTGGCGATTGTCTCAGGACTGCTACCGCGCCCCAGACAAGCGCCAATGCACAGATAATTTCAACAATGCTCGCAGGAACAATCACCGGCTCATGGAGCTGCCCGATCGAACGCCAGCGTGCTGCAATGCCCCGAAGACGCAAACGGCTGCGTTGGCTAGCATCAGTGTTGTCAGCAGCTGCTTCATAAACTTAATTGATCTCGTGCCTGGGAGTCTGTTCCCACGGGCTGCCGCTGTCGATCACTACAATAGTGATGTCATCGGTCTGCCCCCGGTTGTTCCCGTTCTGGGGCCACGCAAGCACCGCATCCAGCAAACGTTCAGCAAACCGCTCAGCCGGAAGATCCTGGTGAGTCGCAATGAACTTGCCCAATCGGATGTTTCCGAACTCCTCACCGCGACTGTTCACCGCCTCCACCAGCCCGTCTGTGTAGACCAACAGGCGGTCACCCGCTTCCAATGCGAATTCTGTTTGTACGTATTGCTCGCTTGGCCGCACTCCAAGCAACAATCCACTTTCCTTCAATTCGAGCAAGGTTCGCGCCGACCGGCGCCAGAGCAGCAACGGCGGATGTCCTGCGGCGGAGTAGCACCCCATTCGTCTGGCTTGATCAAGAAACACATACACCGCTGTTGCGTATTGACCTTGCGCATGACGACAAAGTGCGGAGTTCAACCCCGCGAGGACCTTGCCAGGCTCTGCTCCAACATCCGCGTGCGCAGACACCGACACTTTGACCATCGAGGCCACCAATGCTGCAGGCACTCCATGGCCGGTAACATCGGCCACCACGATTCCCAGGCAGCCAGGCTGAATCACAGGAAAATCGTAGAAGTCTCCAGCCACCGCCGTCATCGGCGCATATCGGACAGCGACGTGGAAATTCCCCATCTCAGGTGTCGTGTGCGGAAGGATCGAATTCTGGATTCGTGTAGCCGCTCGCATCTCTTCGCCCAACGAAAGGAGCAGTCTTTCATTTGCGAGAACCCGTCGCGTGGCCGCGTAACCAAGACAGCAAATCAGCACGAACAGCCCGTAGGGCTCAGTATTTCCGTGCCAGTTGACCAGCCCTGTGCTGGCAATTCGATCGTGTGCGAAGGTCAAAAAAAGAGCCAACAATCCGAAAGACAAGACGTATCGGTCTTGCACATGCGGCGGCTTGTATCCCATCAGACGTCCCAGCAGGAGAACGGCTGGTATGAGGAAAACAGTTCCGACGCCAGCTGGCGGGAGGAGGTCCGGGCGGCGCTCAATCACGATGGCCGTGAACGTAATCGTGGCAAATACAACATAAGCCGATATCATCCAGCGAACGGACGAGCGCCAGCCCTTGCCGTAAAAATCCTCGAAGAGCAGCAAGGCCGGCACAATAGTTGCCAGCTCAATAAATCTACTGACGAAAAGCCATACCCCCTGCGATTTACCGAAGGCCATCTGGAATGGGGCCGTGTTCATCAGGAGTCGCAAGCCGTATGGGCCGGCGAATAACCCGAACCAGAGCAAGACTCGTTCAGTCGATTCCCAGCGCGATAGCTGTACAACCACTGCGGCAATCCCAATTGCCGCGATGATAGAGCCGAGGACCAACAGTAGAAGATCTCCGCGTAAGTTGGACCTCAGCTGCTCTTCGGAAACCGCAACCAGGAGCACGCTAATCACCATGAGACCTGGTTAAAACCTTCTTGCTGGACTTCCGGCGCCCCCTCGCAATTCTGAATCCGGGGAATAGCAATTACGGGCGAGCACCTCGACAAGTATAGCGAGGTCCGCTAATGGGCAGGCTCGCCGGAAACAGACCCCAATCGACTGACCTGCATTGAGCTTAGTAACGAGCACTGGCGCTTCGTTTACTAATCCGATCCCACAGAAATCGCTGTTCATAGATGGTCTGACAATACTTTGTCAGTCCGTCCCACAGTGCACAAGTAGCTTTCCCTCTTATCCAACCTCCCAAAAGATGACAGCGTTCCCGGTTGGTTTCGATCCACTCACCATCATCCAAATAGCCCTCAGTGCAGTAGTCAGTATGCACTGGTTCACCCATGATCTCCTGGGCTTCCCGTACTGATACGTGCAAGATTGAAGCTGTTGAGATGCCTGGAACACGAAGGGACGAATGCTATAGGGCTGCGCCCATTCACTCTTCGAGTGTTCCAGCGGTTACGCGAAAATTTCCAATTGCAAATTCCTTTCTTGGCCGCAGTAGACCACACGGGGGATGTTCGGGTACAAACGTGGTGCTTCAGTGGTGTTTGTCGCACCGCATGAATCACAGTCAAAGGTCCGTGGCAGAAATGTACGTCTTTGCCAAGATCGCTGGCTGAACAGCCATTCAGACTTACAGTTTCCACAGTTCGTTCTATACAACCGATGTTCGTAACCCATCCGTAGCACTCCCCTTGGCCTTTCGACTTACCAATTTCCTTCGGGTTCAATCGAATGGTATCGCTATACACACGATATATACATGGAATTTTGGGGAATAACCAATATCCAACCAAGTCAGGCTTTCATGCTTTTCAAGTACTCGATCAGCGCCGTTCGCAGGATGTCCTGATTCGTCCGCCGTGTCTTGGCGCTGAACATAGAGAGCTGAACCCTGCCACCATTCAAATCAAGTCCGAATCTCAGATTCCCAGCTCAAAGGAGTTTATTCATGAGTCCTCGCACCTCACTCGGTCGCCTAAGGTCGCCCGCATTCGGTCGAACTCTAGTTCTGAACTGCTTTCTCTTGGTGTTGGCAGCCATTGGCTCGTTCGCACAAAACGGCAGCAACTTCTTCGCGCCGGGCAATCTCGTGGTGAGCCGAAGCGTATACGACAACAATCCGAACAATGTGCGGGTTGGCCAACTGCTTCCACCCAACTGCCAGGCCACACAAGCAGGTTGCAGCGGTAAGGCGACCTACGACGGCACCTATCCTCTGGTGTGGAACAATGACACAGTCGATAGCAGCTTCGGAATCACATCGAAAATCCTTCTGGACCAGTACACTCCCGCCGGCCAGTTCTTGAATTCGCTGGAGGTTCCGAACAGCTCGCAGAACGGGGTTCCACTGCAGAAGGACCAACTCGTCACGAGTTTCTCCTCGAAGTCGGAACTTGCTCTCAATCTCTCGACCGACGGCACGTACTTGACCTTCACGGGATATTTGTCAGCAATTGACAACCTCGACGTCTCCAATTCAAACACCCCAGCCGTGGTAGACCCGACCAACCCTGTCGGCACGACCTACTACCGGGCCGTCGCCCAGGTCGACGCCCACGGTAAGTTTCATTTCACCTTGACCAATGCCTACAGCGGCAACAATGGACGCGCCGCGATCTGGAACAATTCCGATGGCGCCAATTTCTTCTATACCGCCGGCAACGCGGGAAATGGTGGCAACCCTCAGCCGGGCGGGGTAATCATCGGCGCCGGGACCCAGATCCTCAATCCTGAAATCAAAGCCGAAATCGCACAGCGCCCCGGCATGCCTACGCCCGTCGGCAGTTTCAATATCACCCAACTTGGCGACAAGCCCGACAAGATTGGCAAGGACACCAACTTCCGTGGGCTGACCATCTTCAACAATGTCCTTTACTTGAGCAAAGGCAGCGGCGGTAACGGGGTCAACACAGTCTACTGGGTCGACCCCACGCTTACCGTCTGCAACAACTCAAATGGCGTCGGACTGCCTTCGCCGAACACAACTCTGCCCACCGCGCCGTTGGCCTACGATCCGAGCGTGGTTCAGACCATGGGGCTCGATCCCAACAACATGTGTATCCTGACCGGATTCCCCACCGCGCTGAAATCGAAGACTTCGTTCCCCTTCGGCCTGTGGTTCGCCAATGCTACGACACTCTACGTCGCTGATGAAGGCACCGGAGACAACACCTACGCGAACGGGATGTACACTGTTGCCGCGGGACAGAAGAAGGCCGGGCTACAGAAATGGATCTTCGATACCACTCAGCAGCAGTGGAAGCTGGCCTATTCGCTTCAGGCGGGCCTGCAACTTGGCGTGCCGTACACGGTGAGTGGTTATCCGACCGGCAACAACCCGGCGACTGGTTTGCCGTGGTCGCCTGGAACGGATGGCCTGCGCAACATCACTGGCGTGGTAAACGGTGACGGCACTGCCACGATCTATGCGGTGACTTCGACCGTGAGTGGCAACGGCGACCAGGGCGCCGATCCTAACAAGGTCGTGGTCATCAATGATCTGATCAGTGCGACGCAACTGCCGACAAGCGAAAGCTTCACGGTGTTCACGTCGGCTGGCTTTGGCGAAGTGCTGCGAGGCGTGTCCTTCACTCCTTCTCGTTAGCCAGAAGTCAAGTTCCATGCTTTCCCACCTATCGCCGGGCGTATCGGTGAATAAGGTGGGAACGCCCTTGCTGTTCTGGGTTGCGTGCTGCGCGAACATCTTTATGGCGGCGGCTCTTCATCGACGGTTGAAGGGTAACAAGCGTCCGCGCAAGAACTCCCAAGGGCATCTTTTCTAGTGATCCAGATGATCGCTAAGCGAAAGTAAGCGATCAAGGTCGATAAATTGCCTTTACAAGTAACCCTGTCGCGAACGAAGGACGGGCATACAGAAATTGGCCGTTGCGCAGTCGATATTGGTCTGATTGCCGGGTTGCCGACCATGCAGCCACTACACTTCCTTAGACACTCTTTCAGGGCTGAAGGTTCATTCTGAGCAATAGATCATGAAAGCGCGAGTCGTTGTGAAGCCTGTAAAATCTTGGCGATTTTCCAGTATTGACCCCGAGTCTTGAGATCAGATTGCTAGATTGCTCTTGGATCACGAAATAGTGCTACATCGAATACGTGGTCGTGGAAAAACGACATGACGGGATATAATCCCACGCACAGATGCCACTCGCAGCGGGATCTCGGCTGGATTCCTATGAAATCTCGAGGACAGAACCGCCAACGAGTGCCAACGGACGCCATTTATAACTTATTGAAACAGAATAACTTTCTTACACCACTTTAGGGTAAGAACCTGGGTCCCGAACCAGATTTCGGCTCTTTTCTGGGGAACTTCCGGTTGCCGGCAAGAAATCCAGTGGCTGGGATGTAGCTCATGCCTCTTCGGAAAACAGTGTTGGCAGTGGCGGGCGCCGGGTTCAATCGAAAGTGGCAGTAACTGCTTGATTGCAACGTCCCTTCGGTTGGAAGCCGTCTGGTAGCCTACTTTCCGGTGGCCACTTTCTGCTTCAGTTCTTCCGACCAGTGCAATACGACGCGCATCTCATCGGGCCCTGCTTGCGATTCTGCTTCGCGAATGAAGATGAACCCCTTGTCGTCTGGAGTGACGGCGATGTCATGCCCGCTTTGGAAATACGGCCCTTCAAACAGCAAGCGCGGCCCCTCCTCCTTCGCCCGTGCTTGGGTGGTTGCAAGGACGTGTGTTAAGGACCCTTACGTTGTAGGACACGCCGTATTCACAGCGTCCTAGTCTAGAACAGTGTGATGAAAGATGCGAGTATGGCCCTCGGATCCAATATCCCGGGCGAAACGCGGAGAGGCTGGCTTGAGGAACCCACTGCGGGAAACCTGCACGGTGGGGTCTGTGAGGGAGGAGATATCTCGATGAGGCCATGGTGGACCTAACCGGGCACGCAGCTGGAAACGGCGGATACAGCCAAGGAAAACCTACAGCTCATCGGGATCTCCTCTACTCGGATGAAATCAGGTGGATTACTTCTGAGTTGCTCGTGATCCGGGACTAGACGTTTATCACATGACCAAGCAACGGCGCTTGGATTCCAATGTCATGCCGAAGTGGGAAGATTCATCTTTCTTAGAAGCTCGACGTAGCGTGGATCGTTGCGGATGCGTTGCAGCAACGGATCAATTTTGAGGTTTCGCATACCGGCATCACATTGCTCATAAGCGCGATTCAGCCACTGAAATGCCCTGTCAGCGTCGCCTCGATCGGCATATATCTCGGCGATCTGGTAGGCCATGTACTTTTGGTGATCGTTAATGAGTTCAGTCAGGGCCGCATCCGCCTCATGGCTTCGGCCCAAAGCACGATACGCGAGAGCCTCGCCTGTCAGCCGCCAGAAAGTGGCCGGTTCGTGTTGGAGTTCCACGAGCGCCTGCTGCGCACGCCCTTGTGCAACAAGGATCTCGCCGAGAATGAAGTGATCGTAGGTTTTTTGAGGATTGAGCTCCAAGGCCCTTCGCGCGCTGGCTTCAGCCTTATTATAATCGCCCGCAGAGTAGAGGAGAAACGCCAGGTAGGAGTGAGAACTCGCAAGCAGCGGATCTATCGCTAATGCCTGTTCGTGAAACGCGATTGCTTCGTGCAGTCGACCAAGAGAGTGCGCTAGAAAAGAGCGGAATCGCAAAAGCGAGGCGCTCCCCGGTTCCAACTGCGCGGCCTTATTCAGAGAGAGTTCTGCGCCTTCCCAGTTCCAATCGCGATTGATCTGCACCCAGGCCAGCGCCAGATAGCCCTCCGCTCCATTCGAATCGAGCTCAATTGCTCGCTCGGCATCTTCGCGCGCCATACGAAACGCAGTTGCAGGCTCCCTCAGTTCAACGTCCGCCATCGTGTCCAGAATGTACGATCGCATCGCCCAGGCAGATGCATACTTCGGATCCAGGCTAATCGCATGTTCGCAATAGACGAGAGCGTCGTCGAGGTCTGACTTGTCTCGCCCGCGGGTGACGAAGTACCGGGCGTGGAGAAGAGCTTCATAAGCAGCGCCGTTTGGGCTGCGCTCCCTGGCAGCGCTCGCACCTTCGTTGGCGCCCAGC
>Ga0310909_10001440_pt1 | contig 13992 bp, 12 predicted proteins | sample GREbulkMGT000H_FD_203449 | JGI IMG/M metagenome (GOLD analysis project Ga0310909, IMG submission 203449) | Lab enrichment of tropical soil microbial communities from Luquillo Experimental Forest, Puerto Rico - GRE.bulkMG.T000H | ecosystem: Environmental > Terrestrial > Soil > Tropical forest >... | reverse complement strand
GGCGGCCTTCGACATCGCCAGCACCTTGGCGATCTCCTGCCGCAATACCGGATCGTTGATCTTGCCGGTCGCCCGCGCCCGCTCCAGGATCAGATCGACGCGGCCCGCACGCTGCGGATACCACTTGTAGGGCTCCATCGTCGTGCGGATTTCCTCGCGCTCCTCCTCATAGATGCGGCCCGGCTTGTCGGAGGGGATTGCCCAGCTGCCAGCGCGTCGGCGCCGCGACGCTCGTGCATCAGCGTCGTTGTCGTCACCGCCCAGCCGTTGCCGACGTCAGAGACGAGGAACTCAGGCTCGACCTTGGCGTCCGTAAAGAACACCTGGTTGAACGAGGCATAGCCGTTCATCTGCCGCAATGGCTGCACCGTCACGCCCGGCTGCTTCATATCGATGATGAAATACGACAAGCCCCGGTGCTTCGGCTGGTCCCAATCGGTGCGCGCCAGCAACAATCCCCAATGCGCCTTGTGCGCGCTGGTGGTCCAGACTTTTTGCCCGTTCACCACCCATTGATTGCCGCGGAACTCGGCGCGCGTTACCGCACCGGCGACATCGGAACCGCTGCCCGGTTCGCTGAACAACTGGCACCAGATATCCTCACCGGTCAGAATGCGCAGCAGGAACTTCTCCTTCTGCCAATCGGTGCCGTGCTCAAGGATGGTCGCAGCAGCTAGGGTACGGATCCCAACTTTGGCGACGCCGATCGCGCCGATGCGCCTGAACTCCTCCTCGACGACCGGCACCAGGCCGACGGGAAGGTCTCGGCCGTACCAGCGCGACGGCCAATGCGGGACGCCCCACCCGGCTTCCGCCAATTTGAGACGCCATTCTACCAGCCCATAGTCTGGGTTCCAGTTCGCCTCCAGCCAAGCACGGGCATCGGTGCGGACGGAGACTTCGTTGATTTCGGTCATGTCGCTCCCCTCAGGCTGGCCAGTTCTGTAGCATCAGTTCGCGGTGATAGTTGGCGTCGCCCAGAAACACCTCGGAGCTTTTCGCCCGCTTGAACCAGAGGTGCGTGTCATTGTCCCAGGTGAAGCCGATACCGCCGTGGATCTGCACCGCGTGAATGGCGGTTTGCATATACGCATCGCTGGCACAAGCCTTGGCGAGATGCGCGTTGGCCACCGCGTCCTCGTCCCCGTCATCCAATGACGCCGCGGCGTAATAGGCGGCCGATTTGGCCAGTTCCACCTCCAGCAGCATATCGGCCTGCTTGTGCTTCATCGACTGGAACGAGGCGATCGGCTTACCGAACTGTATGCGCATCATCGCATAGGCCAGCGCATCCTCCCGCAGCCTGTCTGCTCCACCCACCATTTCGTTGGCCAGACAGACCGCGGCCTCGACCATCGTGCGGGCGAACGGGGCCGCAGCACCTCCGACCGTACCGAGCGGGCGGGCCGCCACGCGGTTGAGCTCGAGGCGGGCGAATTTGCGCGTCGGGTCCATCGATTTCAGGGCGCGGCGGGTCAGCCCGGCGGCGTTGCCGTCGACGGTGAACAATGACAGGCCCTGCGGGGCGCGGGCGAGAACGACGATCAAATCGGCGGTGTGGCCGTCGATCACGTAGCTCTTAGTCCCGTTCAGCAGGAATTCACCGCTTTCAGCGGTCGCGGTCAGCGCCGTGCGCTCGGCGTCCCAGCGCCCGTTGTCCTCGACCCAGGCAAGGGTCGCGGTCGTCTCGCCGGCGGCGATGCCCGGCAGCAACGCCTCTTTTTCGGTCTCGGTGCCGGCATTCATGACGGCGCCGGCGGCCAGCACTGCTGTCGCAAAATACGGTGCGCAGAGCAGGGCGCGCCCCATCTCCGCTAGCACGATGCATTGATCGCCAAAGCCGAACCCGTAGCCGCCATAGGCCTCGGGAATACGAATCGCGGTCAGGCCAAGCGCGGTGTTGATCGCGCGCCAGCCGTCGCGTTCGTAGCCTTGATCAGTTTCCATCAATCGCCGCACTTCCTTCGTCGGCGAACGGTCTGCCAACAGGCGGCGCAGGTTGGAGCGGAACTCTTCCTGCTCGCTCGAAAAACTGAACTTCACGGAGCTCTCCCGCCAGCTGTCCGTCTAAATGCGGGCGGCTCGCACCGCCTGCTCATTGCCGAGATGGTCCCAATTTCCTGCCGTGCTCCTTATGGGCCGTCAACACGGTAATCGCGGAAAAGCGCTTGTTGCTATGGCGCTCGAGACTTCGACCCACCCGCGCAACCTTCGGAATGCGAGCATCGACGCACGGGTCGACCCTCGGCATGATGGGTTGAAACGGGCCGACCCCGACTTTCGTGATGGGGCGGCGCGAAGCGAGGTTTACCCGTTTACGGGACCGCGAGAGGACCCATCGGGTTCCCGCAGAGAGCCCACATCCGCGCCGTGAGGACCGGGCGGTTCTTGAGACCCAGTCTTCGGGCGATGCTCTGATTCGTTCAGCGTTTCATGGCTGCCGGTCAGAGCCAACGGCGCACCGATAACCTCGTACTTCGGTTTTTTATCGGTCCGCAAGCCGCAGAGCCAGACCTGATCGTCAGCTCTTTGTGGCCGGCGACCGGCCCCTGACCGAGTTGCGGGTCAGCGCCAGGCGTCGATCGAGACCGTGCGTTCGTAGCGGGCACCGAACATTTTCCAGGCGCCTTGCGCTTCGCCGCCGGTGACCGCGATGTTGATTTCCTGCGGCTCGAACATCTGGACGATTTCGTCGGGTGCCGCCTTCAGTTGGCTGGCATAGGGCTCGACGCCGGCTACCGCCAGCGGTCGCAGCAGAGTCTGCACCCACTGGTCATCCCAATACTCGCGAGCGGGAAGCCGCGCATTTTCGGCGCACCAGTCGATCAGCTTCTGCTTTGTATCCATGCCGCGCTCGACAAAGAGCCGTGCCACGATCGGATCCATGACGAGCAGCGGCGGGAAATGCGCCCCAGCCGACAGGCAACGCCGCATCTTCTCGCGCCACGTCAGACGCGGGCCGTATCCCTCCTGCACGTAGCGCAGCCCGAAGAACACGCTGACCGCGCTGTCCGTCGAATTGAAACCTTTTTGGACGTGCAGCGGCTCCCAGGGGCTGCGCTCTTCATTTTCAGCAAAGCAGGCGCTGTAGGCGAGCCCGTTGCCGAGTGTCCCCATATAGGTTTCGCCCGGCACCGAGCCACCCTGCAGATTCTGCGACAGCAGCGCATAGGCGCGTCCGATCGTGACGTTTGCATGGTTATAGGGACCAAGCGCGCCTATCCCGCAGTTCATGGCGATCTGATGGCGGATCGAGCCATTGACCACGGCCATGTTGGTCATCGAGGTCGTGCTGCTCGACCTGGCGGTCGATCCGCTCGCTGCAAGCGCCAAGATCACCGGGAAATACTCCGGGCGGGCACCGGCGATCACGGCGTTCACCGCGACCTTCTCCACCGTATATTCCCAGAACTCGCGGAACGAGGTCGGCCGCATCCGGCCTACGATCTCATCTGGAGCGTGGCTCGTGGCCTTCAGCATCGCCGCGACGCGCGCTTCGGTCGGCAATATTATCGGCAGGCAGTCGGTCCAATGGTTCTGCAGAAACAATTGCTGCAGATGCTCCTCGCTGTCGGGGCTCAGCAATCGGGGCGCCGAGCGATCAAACGACAGGCCGATCAAATCCTCTGCGTCCAGTGGACTGGTCAGCGCCTCGATAACCTCCTGCATGAAGGGACGGCCGGTGATCGGATCGCTGCCTTCGATGTAGGCGCGCAGCTCGGCGCGGGACACATCGACAACCGGCTGCGGTACGAAAGCCTGCCGCGTGCGAGGCATGCCGTTGGCGGTGGCCGTGGCGCGCGCAACCCCGGCAAAGACGTCGGTGTGCACCGCCACACTTGGTACGCCGGCTTCTTCCAGCAACATAGCGAGCCCGACGACCGTCGGGCTACAGGTGCTTCACAAACCGACGCCGAGGATCGCGCCGTCGCCCTCCCGCGCGACCTTGGCTCGCATCTCGGCATCATCGACCCAGCTCGGCCGGGGCTGGATCAGCCGCGTCTTGACGGACGGCAGGTTCTTGCCGAACCAGTCCTCCAGCTCGCGCATAAAGTTCTCGGAATTGTCGAACAGACAATCGACGAGATAGACGAGCTTGCCGTCGAGAGTCTCGGGCCGCTCCGACAAGCGTTTGCCGACTACATTGGGCGGGTAACCCTGCGGATCGTGGACCGTCAGCAGCTCAGCCATGCGTCCATCCAGAAGATCAGATCTTGGTTACTGTCTGTAGCATAAACCAATCGCCCATCCAAATCCACGCGAGGCGCACGGTTGCACTCGCGGCGGGGCGGGCGAATTCGGCCGAAGATGGGGCTCGCGTCATACCCAGTCGCCGAGCTCATCAATATCGACGTCGCCAACGTGGATACGGCCGCTAAGGACATCGCCGAGAACGCCGACATCGCGATCGACGCGAAGGTGCACATGTTGGAGAACGTGATCGCCAAAAACACCATTGAGCCCTTGAGGCAATGATCTGCAGCATTGAGCTTGGACGATTCTTGAGGCGGGTCTCCCGGTTCCAGATTCTGCTACCGCGCTATCACCGGCAGCAATATATGAGACGGGTAGCGTTGGTCATGCAGGATGATCTGCGCCGCTGTCTGCCGCCGGCTGCCCGTAGCTTGGTCCTCACCGGTGTTCAAGTTGCGATCGAAGCGTGGAAAGTTGCTGGAAGAAATCTCCAGGCGTACGCGATGCCCCGGTAAAAACACGTGGCTTGTACCCCATAGATCTATCGTCACCTCGTAGACCTGGCCCGGTGTAAGAAATGCCGGGCGCACAGGCGAGGCACGGTAACGCATGCGCAGGATGCCCTCAGCAAGGTTCCGGGCGTAGCCGTCCGGCCGCACATCCACCAGCTTGGCGGTGAAATCCGTGTCGACGGCACTACTGGATGCAAACAGTTTCACGACTATGGGGCCGGTCACCTCCAGGGGCGCGGGAACCGCCGCGGTCGTATAGACCAACACATCCTGGCGCGTCTCCACTTGGCGCTGGTCTTGTACCCCCATCGGAATGATCAATGTATTACCGCCGCATGTCGGGACCGGGTCGTCCGGATCATAGACAAAGCGGTCCGGCGGCTCCTCGGCCGGCCCTGCGAGTTCCAATCGACCGTCGCCATTGAGGCTATTGGCTTGTCCCTGACTGCGCAGGTAGTATGGTGTATAGCGCGTACGCGCCAGCGGCCATTCCTGCTCGTCGCGCCAGACATTCTCTCCCATCACAAAGATCTTTACGGGGGCTTCCTCGAGAATCCCCGTGTCGATGCCTTTGAGGTAATAGTCGAACCAGCGCAGCTGCATCTCGTGCAATTCGATACGGGCATTGGGGCCAAAGTCGATATCTCCGGTATCGCCTGATGACGGAGAGGTATAGGGAAACCGGTGCGCCCACGGTCCCACCAAAAGTTTCTGCCCGGCGCGCGCCTCCGGGGTCATGGCGCGCTGGCGCAGACCACAGTAGTGCGTCAGCCCCCCGTGCAGGAAGATGTCGTACCAGGACGTCACATGGTACATTGGAATGTTGATATTGGCATGCTGCCGCTCGACATTGATCGCCCACCAGTAAGGATCATCCTCAGGGTGGCGCAAATAGTCGGTCAGGTAGCGAGCCACGGGGCGCAGCAGGTCGCCCCAGGCCATCAGCGGCAGACGGCGGTAGGCCTGTTCGGAGAGCGGCTGGGCAAAAGGCGTCGGCGCCGGGATCAAATCGCGTTCGAGCGTCGATAAGAGCTGTGCGTTCAGCCCCTGGCGTTCCAGCGAGTCGCGGGCCATGAAAATGGCATAGGGAATCTGCCAGCCGAGCTCGAAGGCTCCGCCCGTATGGTACACCCAGCATTGCTGGAAATCGGCCGCCGCAGAGACCGGGAACGCTGCCTTTAGGTGCGGCGGACGACTGGGCGCGAGCAGGTATTGTGTCGCACCGAGATAGGACTGCCCGGTGGTGCCGACTTTGCCGTCGGCCCAGGGAAGGCCCGCGGCCCATTCAACCGCATCGTATCCATCCGCCATTTCCCAGATGAGTGCGTAATATTCCTCCCCTTCGGAGGAAAAACGCCCGCGCGTGTCCTGCATGATCACCGCATAACCACGCTCGACAAAGTAGTCGATGTCCCCAGGGCGCGGCCGCAAGTTCTTGTTGTACGGCAGGCGCGACAGCAGGACAGGAAAGCGCCCCGGTGCGTCGGGGCGATAGACGTCCGCGCGCAATGTCAGCCCGTCGCGGGTCGTCATCTGCACATCCTTTTCGACAAGCACGCGATATTGCGGCGCGCTGTCTTGTGGCATGTCATCACTCCCTCGGTTTCCGATAATTTTGGATCGGGTTAGGTCGACATTCCCCAGATCGTGAGCAAGTTCTGTCTCACTTTCGGCCTCCCAGCAATCCAGAGCTGCCCGAGGCATCTTTTCCGTTCACATTTCGCAGGATCCCGGACAGAAGGGGCAATCCGGCGCTCTGACCTGGCCCGAGTGGCGAAACCAATCGGGTCAGGACGGGATCTTTCGGCGATCGTCGGTCGCCGGGACACAAATTCGGGTCGCGCGACGCTTCTACAGCCCCGCCTTTCTCCCGTGCAGGGGAGCTATGTGGCTGAGGGAAGGAAGATTGTGGTCCGCTTCATCAGGCGCCGGCGAGAAGGATCGAACGGTTCTCGGCGATGCATCGTGAAGCCATTTCTCACAATAGCGCATCGCCGAGCTGCCAGTGGTGCCGATACACGAACTGGATTGCGCCGCCAACTCGTAGCTCTCTTGTAATAGAACCGATAATAGAACCGAACCTGATGCCTCGTCCATCGTCGAACCAAACGGTTATCGTGCAATCGAGCTAGGGCGCCTTTCTGACGGTTTAGTCATCATTTGGATCTTCGATTGCAGCGAGCTCGAGGCGGTCGGCAGGGCATAGTCCAAGAGGCTGCCGGTGACGCAACCGCCGTCCTCGTCATAAACGAGCCGTTCGTAGAAGGCGGCTCCGACCGCCATCGCGAATCCGCCGCGCACTTGGCCTCGAGCAGGGCCGGGTTCAGAACTTGCCCGGCGCCGTGCACGGTCACACACTTGTCGGCCCGAACCGTGCCGGCGTCGCGGTCGATTTCGACCCCGCAGAAATCAAAGACGAAGCCGTAGGATCTCAACTCCAGCGAGCCGTAAAGGGGCGGCATCGGAGGTCAGTTCCTCGAACCAATTCGCTGATCCGACACCAAAGGCGCGACATCCTGCATGAAGCACTCCATCGATTGCAGGAGCTGATCAAGATTGCGGTTGCCGTGGAAGTTGATCTGGAGGGCATCGAGGCCGGCTTTTTCACGATAGCTCAATAGATCGCCGGCCACTTCGGCCGGCGTACCATGACCCACTGGCCGCTCGCTGCCCGACGGCGGCGCATTGCCGGTGATTGTGCTGATCTCGACGCGGAAGCTCATGCGTGTGGGGATCGGCACGCGCCCGATTTGCTCGCACGCCTGGCGCAAAGCGGTCTGCCGCTCGACCAGTTCCGCAACGGGCAAAGGGGTCGGCTGCCACAGCGCGGCAAAGCGCGCCGCCCGGCGCAGTGCCGCATCGCTGGCACCGCCAATCCAAATCGGGGGATGCGGCTGCTGCACCGGCTTGGGGCTAACATGCATGTTGGAAAACGAAAAGAACCTACCGGCGAAGGAGACCTTGCCTGGCGCCCAACAGGCCTGCCAGAGGCGCAGATATTCGTTGGTGCGCGGCCCCCGCTCGTGGAATGGCACGCCGAGCGCCGCAAATTCAAGTTCGTTCCAGCCGACACCAACACCGGCAATCAGTCGACCGCCTGACATCCGGTCGACCGTCGCCAAGCTCTTGGCGGTCGCAACCGGGTTGCGATACGGCATGATAAGCACCGAAACCCCGACACCGATGCGGGTGGTGTGCGCGGCGATGAATGACATCGCAACGAACGGATCATAAACGTTGGTCCACGGTGCGGCACGGGGAGAGCCGTCAACGATGATGTGATCGTTGACGAAGATCGCATCGAACCCGACCTCCTCCGCCTTTTTGGCGGCTGCTACAATCGCTTCCGGCGACGCCTCGAACCCGAGGTAATCCGAATTGGGGCAACGGGTCGAGAATCGGACAGGCATAATTCCCTCGCGAGGTGTTCGGTCCTGGAGAACGCTATCAGACAAAACCGACCACCGCGTGGGGAACGTAAGGTTCCTCCAGCACGAGGATCTCCTCGGCTGTCAACTTCACGGCGACCGATGCGATCGCATCATCGAGGTGGTGGAGCTTGGTGGCGCCGACGATCGGTGCGGTAATGACCGGCTTTGACAGGAGCCAGGCAAGCGCCACCTGGGCGCGCGGGATGCCACGGGCTTTTGCCACCTCGGCGACGCGATCAGCGACTTTCCTGTCGGCTTCATCCGTCTTGGCGAACAGCCGGCCAAAAGCCTCGTCAGTCTCGGTGCGTATGCTGGTGTAGTCCCAGTCGCGGCTCAATTTGCCGCGTGCCTGCGGGCTCCAGGGGATGACGCCAATACCTTCGGCCTTGCACAGCGGCAACATTTCTCGCTCCTCCTCGCGATAGAGCAAGTTGACGAGGTTCTGCATGCTGACAAAGCGGGTCCAGCCGTTTCTCTCAGCGATGCCGAGGGCGCGGGCGAACTGCCAAGCGTGCATCGAGGAGGCGCCGATATAGCGCGCTTTACCGGCCTTAACGACATCGTGCAGCGCTTCGAGCATCTCCTCGATCGGCGTGTCGTGGTCGAAACGATGGATTTGATAGAGGTCGACATAATCCATGCCGAGCCGACGCAGGCTGTTGTCGATCTCGGTGAAGATCGCTTTGCGCGAAAGCCCGGCGCCATTGGGGCCGGGACGCATCCGGCCGTATACCTTGGTGGCGATGACGACCTCGTCGCGGCGCGCGAAATCCTTGATCGCGCGGCCGAGGATTTCTTCGCTGTTGCCGAGCGAATAGCGGTTCGCGGTGTCGAAGAAATTGATGCCCGCTTCGAGCGCCTTCTTAATGAACGGTCGGCTCTCCTCCTCAGGGAGGCTCCAGGCATGATTCCCAAGATTGCCGCCGCCATAGCTCATGCAACCGAGGCAAATGCGCGAAACGTCAAGGCCAGTGCGGCCGAGCTTGGTATATTCCATCGCTTGTGTGGCCCAGTTAGTTGTCGCGGATCTTGGTTAGCTGCGTCAGAACCACTTTTCCTTGTCGACAAGGTTAAGTAGCGGTTGTCCGGCGGCAAAGCGGCGGCAATTCTCTATCAGAATCGCCTCCCATTTCTCGCGATAAGGCGTACCGTAGATCGCGACATGCGGCGTGATCAGCACGTTTGGCATGCCCCAGAGCGGGTGGTCAGCAGGCAGCGGCTCGGGATCGGCGACATCGAGCCCGGCTCCAGCGAGATGGCCGGAGCGCAGCGCCTCGACCAGATCGGCCGTCACCGCACACCGACCGCGCGCGATATTGATAAAGTAAGCCCCGCGCCTCATCCGCGCGAACAACCTGGTGTTGAACATCCCCACCGTGTCCGGCGTCTCCGGCGTCGTCAGGATCACAAAGTCGGCCTCACCCAGATACTCCTCCAATCGTTCCGGGGTTGCGATATCGGCCATACCGACCGGAGGCTCCGTCACCCGCGGATCAATGCCGAGCACACGCATGCCGAGCGCAGCGCAGAGCTTCGATGCTTCGCCGCCGGCGCCCCCCACACCGACGATTAGCACCGTCTTCTCCGGAAGATCGATCATTTCAGGATCTCGCAGCCATCGCTTCTGCGGCAGGTAGTGATCAAAGCGGCGGGCGAAGGCGAGCAGGAATGCGATAGCGTGGCCGGCAAGATGCTCGTTGTAGCTGCCGCGCATGTTGGTGACGATGACGTCACCCTTGACCAGCTCGTCGTAAAACCATGCACCGCCGAGGCCGGCTCGGGCGGCGCAAATCCAGCGCAGTTTTGTAGCCCGCGCTAGCAACTCGGGTGGCACTGTGCCGTAGGCGGCATCAGCGTCGACGATATCCTTTGCCGCGTCCTTGGGATCGACAAAAGTTTTGACCATCACGCCCGGCACCGCGCTTCGGATTTTCTCGGGCCAGGACGGATCGACATCGGGGGCGAGCAGCAGAATTTTAAAGCTCATTGATTGATCCTCTCACGCAGCCGCAAACCGGCAGCCGATGCCCTCTGGTTCCCAATTCGACAAATCGCCCCCGGCAAGCTTTCTGTGCTAATCAGCGCCGAAACGGCGCATCGAGGGTCAGGAACTCGGCGAATTCCTGTGTGTAGTCCGGATGCCAGCGCGACAGCGCGGGGCGGTTGCGAATGATGTCCTCGGCTGCCCAGAGGATGCGCCGATTGTCGATGTCGCGAGTCACGTCGTTGTCGGGGCAGATGATGTAGAAGTCGCCCGCCGCCATTGCCGCCATCATGAAATCGACAACCTGCTCCGGCGTCCACGATCCCGGCGGCTTCTCAGTGCGACCGCGGGCGGTCATGCCGGTAAAGGTTGAGCCCGGCACCAGCAGATGCGCGGTGACCCGGCAACCCGCGATGTTGCGCAATGCGTGAGCCAGACCCTCAGTCAGTACCTTCACCCCGGCCTTGGTGATGTTGTAGGCGGTGTCACCGGGCGGGCAGGTGATGCCCTGTTTCGAGCCCGTGTTGACGATCGCGCACGGTGTGTTCTGGTCGATTATCGCCTGGGTAAAGGCGTGCACGCCGTTGATGACGCCCCATAGATTTACCGAGATCACGCGCTGCCAGCGCTCATAATGGTCCCACGGGCCACCACCCGGCGAAGTACCTGCGTTGTTCATCAGCACTGCGACCTCGCCGAAGTCGGCATAGACGCGTTCCTTCAGCCGCTGCACCTCCTCCATCTTGCTGACATCGGTCGGAACCGTGAGAACGCTCGCGGCCGAGAGCTGTTCCGCGGCTCGGTCGAGCGCCTCCTGGCTCAGATCGGCGAGGCAAATTTTCATGCCCAATGCCGCGAGCCGCCTTGCCGCGGCAAGGCCGATCCCGCTGGTACCGCCGGTGATCACCGCGGTCCGTCCCTCTGCAAATGCCGGATGCTGTGGCATGCCATTGCTCCTATTGCCGGCGCCAGGTGTTGAGGTTAACCGTCACGTTTTTGCGCTGCGTAAAGCTCTCGAGCATTCCCTCGAGCGAGAACTCGCGGCCGATGCCGCTCTGCTTCTCTGTTTGTAGCCGCCGTGGGAGTGCCCGGGGGAACCTGCCTCTTCTTTTGCAATAAGCGGAACCGGCGTTCCGGTGTCATCGGCAGCTCGAAGACGTCGACGCCGATCGGCGCTAGCGCATCGGCCAGCGCGTTGGCGATCGCCGCCGGCGCACCGATCGTGCCGCCTTCGCCCATGCCGCGGAAACCGCCAACGGTAGTTGGGGATTCTACCTCAAGGTGCTGGGTCTTGATCGAAGGCGCGTCACCCGCCCTGGGAACGGCATAATCGGTCAGACTTGCTGTGAGGATCTGCCCCGCCTCGTCATAGACGACCTCTTCGTAGAGCGCGGCTCCGATGCCTTGAGCTACCGCCCCGTGCACCTGTCCGTCGACGATCGCCGGATTGATGACACGCCCGCAATCCTCCGCGACGACATAGCGATCAAGCGTCACCGTGTATGTCTCTGGATCGACCTCCAGCGTCACGATATGCGTTGCCGCGGTCGTTGTGCCCAAAATGGGGTCATAGAGCTTGGTGACCTCCAGCTCCTCGCGTACCTCCGCTGGCAATCGGCCCATCTCAGAATAAACAGCCTTGGCCAGCTCGCGAAATGTCAAATGAACGATCGGTGCCTACAACGAATACGCGGCCGTCAGCGACGTCGATGTCCTTTATCGAGGCTTCGAGCAGATGCGATGCGGTGCGAACCACTTTCTCTTTGAGCAAACGTGACGCGAGCACCGCCGCACCGCCGGCGAGAACCGCACTGCGGCTCGCGTAACTGCCCGTGCCATGTGCAACGGCCGCGCTGTCGCCCTGCACGATCCTGATGTCCTCGATCCGAGCGCCCAGTTCATCAGCAATCACCTGAGCGAGGGTCGTCTCAAGCCCCTGACCGTGCGAGGCCGTGCCGAAACTGCCAGTAATCGCCCCAGTCGAATCGAAGCGGAGCGTAGCCGTTTCCGTTCCTGTGTTGATAGGCATGCCCGGCGCAGCCGAGATGCGAGACCCGATGCCGGTCAGTTCGGCATAGGTGGCAACGCCGATGCCAAATAGCCTTCCGGTGGCACGGGCCTTCAATTGCCTGTTGCGGAGCTTTTTGTAATCGATGGCGTCGCAGGCGCTCGTCAGCGTTTCCACAAAGCCGGAGCGGTCCCAAACAATGCCCGGCGCCGTTCGATAAGGGAAATGCTCGGTGCACACCAGGTTGCGCAGGCGCAGCGCTACGGGATCGATCGCCAGGCGTCGGGCCGCCATGTCGATCAGACGCTCCATGACAAAGGTCGAAACCGGGCGGCCGACGCCGCGATAAGGCCCCGTAGGTGCCTTGTTCGTCGCAACAGCGCGTGCCTGCCCGCGATATGTCGCGACCCGGTAGGGGCCCGGGATGAAGCTGATGACCTGGACTGGCTCGAGAGCCGCCGTCCAAGGATAGATCGAATAGGCCCCGACATCGCCGATCACCTCGGCCTTGAGGGCGCGGATCCGGCCGTCCAGGTCGAGCGCCAGTTCCGCTTCGACGATCTCATCGAAGCCGTGGCTTGTCGCTGTCAGATCCTCCAGCCGGCTTCCGGTCCAGCGCACCGGGCGACCGAGGTGACGGGCCAGGACCGCGACCAGGATATCTTCCTGATACAGCGACGCCTTGCCGCCGAAACCGCCACCGACATCCGGCGCCATGACACGCACACTGTGCCCCGGCATGTCGAGAAGATCGGCCAGCACGTCGCGAATGATCCCCGGGATCTGCGTCGAAGACGTGAGGGTTAGCGAGCGGCGGCCCCGATCGTATTCCGCGATGCAGGCCCGGTTCTCGATTGCGACCGGTGTCTTGCGGTGAAAGCGGAACCGACCCCCGACCCGCACCTCTGCCGCCGCCATTTCCGCTTGGATGTCACCGCGCGCAAACTCGCGCTTTGCCAGAACATTCGTTCCGGCCTCCTCATGCAACAGCGGCGCATTCTGCAGGACGGCGAACTCCGGATCGACGACGGGTGTCAGTGGCTCGTAGGCGATCTCGATCCGATCGAGCGCGTCTTCAGCCAGATACCGGCTTTCGGCAAGCACGGCTACGACCGGCTCACCGACATAGCGCACCTTGCCGCGCGCTAGCGGGTACATCGGTGTCGCGTGGTAATCCCTCATACGGGAAGTCGCGCGCACCGGCTTGACCAGACCCTCCAAGTCTTCCGCCGTGTAGATGCCGACGACCCCTGGCATCTCAGCGGCCGATCCGACGTCGATGTGCGAGATTATGGCATGGGCATGGATGCTACGCTGGAAAGCAACATGCAGAGCGCCGTCGACAGCACGATCGCCGGTGAACATGCCGTGTCCGGTCAGCAAGCGCCGGTCTTCGACGCGCTTGATTCGCGCGCCGATACTCCTTGGTCTCAATTCAATGTGGGCAACCTCAGTCACGGCCTTCCCGCTCACCACGGCTGTTGAATGCCGACCCGATCTCGCCGGCATCGGTTTGAGACGACATCGAGGGCCATGCCCACATCTCTCCATCTGGGCCGCCCAATCGCTCCGTGTCTAACGCCGTGTTGAGCCAGAGTATGTACCCACGCTATTGCCGCGAGATGGCAGCTCTGCCCGCACGTAGTATGAACTTCTGTACCTTGCCCGTCGCCGTCTTCGGTAACTCGTCGACGAACGTGACCCACTGCGGTGTCTTGAAATGCGCCAGACTGTGCCGCACGTGAAGTTTGAGCTCTTCTTCGGTCGTTTTGGCACCTTTTCGCAGGATGACAAAGGCATGGGGCGACTCACCCCATTTCTCGTGCGGCATACCGACGACAGCGACTTCCTGGACCGCCGGGT
>Ga0310909_10001437_pt1 | contig 14004 bp, 10 predicted proteins | sample GREbulkMGT000H_FD_203449 | JGI IMG/M metagenome (GOLD analysis project Ga0310909, IMG submission 203449) | Lab enrichment of tropical soil microbial communities from Luquillo Experimental Forest, Puerto Rico - GRE.bulkMG.T000H | ecosystem: Environmental > Terrestrial > Soil > Tropical forest >... | reverse complement strand
GTGTCCGCAACGCGGGTAAGGTCGCGCCATAGCGAAGCGACGGCGGAATTCCGCTGCTCTTTGAAAAGAAGACTTTAAAAACAGTTTGTTCGGATTGATGTATTCAAAAACCCGGCTCTTAAATGGACGCGCAGCGTCTGTTTAAGAGCTCTCTAGCCCGCAATGAGCGCGTCGCTTTCTACAGCGCGTGATTTTTGCGGGCTAGTTCTAATATCTTGGTTCGGTATGAAAGAGGAAATGGTGCTGGTTGTTCGTCGTTCATTGCTGGAATCGCTTGGGATGTTCCAGGGATTGCAATTTGATGTAGGTCGTTATTTGCCTGTGATGCTCGCTCGAGAAAACAACTTTTTCGTTGCCCGATCATCCGCAGAAAACGATCCCAGTCTGAAACAGATTATTCCATATACCATCCTCTCGAGCGCAGGTAGAATTCTCCGATATAAACGCGGTAAAAAATCGGGCGAACAGCGGCTGGTGGCTAAGGGATCGATCGGGATTGGCGGTCACATGAATGACAATGATGAGGGACTCTTTGCATTGGATATGGAGGCCTACCTTGCGGGTGTACAACGCGAGATTCTGGAGGAACTTATCGTTGAACGCCCAAAGCATACCAGAATTGGTGCCCTGATTAACGACGATTCAAACGAGGTAGGCCAGGTACACCTTGGCGTCGTTCATATCTTCGAATTGCCATATCCCGCCGCAGAAAAACGAGAAAGCACGATTCTCAACATCGAATTTTTGACGCCCGAACGGCTGCGTGCGGAACGCCATACACTGGAGACATGGTCTCAGATTTGCGTGGACAATCTGGAAAAATTGCTGGCCGGATAACACGCGGTCGTGGCCAGGGTATTACGGTTCAAAGAACGTCGAGAAGCCTCGCGCAAAGGTGAGACGCACCTTCGCTACCTTCCGTTGCCCAAAACCTCCTGGCGATAAGGCATACCGCTTTGCGCCCCTTCGCGGGTTACCTTTAGCGATGCTGCTCTGCAGGCTCGCTCCGTTGCCGACTTCAGAGAAAGTCCTTCGGCTATCCCGACGCCGAGCCAGCCCACAAAACAATCCCCGGCTCCAGTTGTATCAACCGGACGCACCTTTGGGGCCTCGATAAATTCCAGATTCATTCCTTCCGAGAACATCACCCCCTTGGATCCAAGCGTTACAACGACGTTTTTGCATCCCAATTTGTGCAGGCAGTGAACGGACTCCTCGAGATCCGTTTTGGAGGTGACATCTCTGGCTTCGTGTTCGTTAACAATAATGATGTGCAGACTTTCGTAGATCTGCTTCGGCAAAAGCCTCGAGGGCGCAGGATTCAAGAGAAACCGTTTGCCTAAGTCATGGCAAATGCGCGCCACAGCTTCGATCGCCCCATCCCGGATTTCCAGTTGGGATATAACCACCGAAGCACGCTCAAACGCGCTACGCGCATCAGAAACCATTGCCGAATCAACTACATCATTTGCGGACTTTGCGACCGCGATCAGATTTTCGCGCGTCACGCCGTCGACCAGAATGAGAGCGACCCCACTCGGGACATCCCGGACACACTGAAAATAGTCGACATTGATTCCCTCTTTCAAAAGCCGATCTCTTGCTGCGCTACCAAATGCATCTGCTCCGTAAGCCCCGAGAAAAGAGACATGCCCCCCTGCCCGCGCTGCCGCCACCGCCTGGTTGGCGCCCTTGCCGCCGCCGAACATCTGGAACTGTCCTCCAAGAATTGTTTCTCCAGGTTTTGGTAAACGCTCGCAGAAAACGACCATGTCGGTATTTGAGCTGCCGACTACGAGGATCTCCGGTTTGAGTGCCATTAGTTCACCAAAATGAAACGACGAACTTCTCCAAAGATCAAGAACGCACAGCGTCCCCCGTTAAAACAGAAATGTTTGGCTCCTTTCGACGATCGCGCGACTTGATGCCGCGCCAGTGTTCGAGTGGGACACAACCAATCGCCATGATCAGAAACTGGCTCAAAACAAAGGCCAGCAAAGGCCCGAACGCCTGGTCCATGAAGCCATAGGAATGCAGGCCCACACCGAGCATATTGACCCCAAACCACGACAGGCTTGTTACGATATTGCCAAAGACCGTCATGACAGCCAATCCCCGTTCACGAGCATACCCTCCCCAGCGCGCATGCAGGATAATCGCATTCCACAAGACTATCAGAAGAGCTCCATTCTCTTTAGGATCCCAGCCCCAGAATCGCCCCCAGGATTGGTCCGCCCATATGCCACCCAGAATCGTCGCAACAAGGCTGCATAGCGTTGCGAAACACACCACCCCGTACATCATCCTGCCTAGCGATTTCGAGGTCGGTTCATCAAACGAGGTCGTGAACACGCCGCGCAAGATATAAATAATTCCGATCAAGCCGGCGAGGAACATTGCAGAGTATCCCAATGCTTCCCCGACAACGTGCGTTGCGAGCCAGCCGTTTGTATCCAACACGGCCCGCAACATTTCCAGACTGTCGCCATCCAGTTGCAGATTATGCGCAATTAGCAGAGTGACAAATCCGATGACCGCACCGCAGACACTTCCAATCCCGTTTCGATAGAAGCGCTCCATCAAAATGCAGAGCATCACCGAAGCCCAACCCACAAAAATGGCGGAACTGTAGAGATTCGTCACCGGCGGCCGGCCCTGCAGATACATCCGCACGATCAATCCCGCCGTATGAACTGCAAATGCACCAACTAGCAGTATGATCGCTGTCTTCCCAAGTGTCTTTGGCCAGAAGAGCCAGGAAAACAGCGCAAACACTAACGCGATGATATATAAGGTCATCGCCTGGAGAAATGGCTGCGCGTGGTTAAACAAAAACTCGATCTTCGGCCGGTCGAGTTTTTGGGGAATCGTCTTTGACAGGTAATCGCTATACTCCCGAACGACATCGTTGAATCCTATGATGTCACCGTTCCGGTAGGCAGAGATCATCCTCCCGTAGGCCAGAACCGGATACGGCACTTGCCCGCGGCCAATGGCGCTCAAAAGCGCTTGCGACACGTGCTGCCAGCCATCGTTTTCCTCTGGCACCTGAGGACTTGGAATCGCAAAGGCATACTTGGCCTGAGAGAGGTTTTGATACCGCTGGGTAAACAATACAATCCGCTCGAAATCCTGGTTGTCGAACGGCTTGCCGGCATCCCGGGCCCGCACCGCATTGATTCCGGGTTGAATCACCATTTGGAAGGCGCCGATTTCTTTGCTGAAATCCGGAGAATCCTCGGCTTGAATCGTATTCTTAAGCTGCAAGTAAAGTCGCAGACTATCTCGCAGCTTCAGAATTCCGCCCTGGAACGGATTTCGCGTTTCCGAATCCGCTTGACTCGCCATGGCCGCCTGCTTTTCGATCTCTGAAAAATAAGGTTTGAGGTCGTCAAACGAATAGGCAACGAATTGTCCTTTCGCATCCTGGGAGCCGAAGAGATCGAGGATTTCCTGGTTGCTAACCTCGAACAGCTTGGCTTTGTCGGAGCGCTCAGGCAGCATCATGATATCCAGCAGCCCCTGGCTCGGCTGCTCTACCGCCTTGCCCGCCGTGGAATAAGTGCCATGGTGATTCATCCCGGAAAGTGCCAATCTCGCAAGCGTGTCCATTGGCATGACCCGCCCGCCGACAAGCACTGGCAGTTTGGCGAAGCCATTCAGATCCAGTCCAGGCGCATCCTTCGGAGGCAGCATCCTGGAAATGACCCAAACCACAAGAACCAGTCCTAGAATCCAGGGGATTAGCCTTTTCATGCAATTACTCGACGTTTTACAAAGCTTACCAAGTGCATGCCAAACTGCAGCAGCATCCCGAGCACGATCAGCGCGCAAGAGATGTAGGGCACGAGCCAACTCGGGTTCTGTGCAACCTGCAGAACAGTGGTTTGATCATTGTTATCAAAACCTGCCTGATAAAAAGTGAATCCTCGGTAGCGCAACGGGTTATTCATGAAGACCAGGGATTCGCGGTCTTCGTGCCTTGATGGATCAACTAACCGAATCCGGCTGGAAAAGTTCTTGGCAATATCGGTTCCAGCGTATCGATCATGGCGAAATTGAATCAGCGTAATTGCAAACGGCTTATAAAACCGCTTCGGCCGGAGCACAGCCTCGTATTTTTTGCCGCCCGCTTGAAAGCTGACAGGGCGAGGAAATCCCGTGGCTAGACGCCAACTGCCAATCAATTGATCCTTTTGGAAAATCGAAAAGTCTGCCGCGGGCAGGTTGCGTTCATTTTGCTTGTACGTTTTTTCCAACTGCACAGCCACCGCCATCGGGCCGATAGGAAGATGCGGATAGCCGGGATGTGGCAATTGGCTGGGGCTGATAAGGGCGGAGTTGGGGTAATAATCGTTAATGACGATACTGAGACCGTCGACCGGCAAATCAATCTTGCTTCCCTTCGACAGCCGGGAAGCCGGAATCGAAATCACTTGGTCTGAGTCTGCCCTGCTCGTATTGATCACAGCCAACTCATCAAAATAAAAGCTCTCCGAATAGTTTTTGGTCTCGCCCTGATCCAGGCGCAGCTGGCTTTCCAGATCGACGAAAAAACCAGCGAACAATTGGCCGACCAGCAGTAGAATCAGACCTGAGTGCAGCAAGACGATGCCTATCTTTTTCAAACTCAATCTGAACCTGGCGACGTGAGCAGCCACCAGATTTATCAAAAGTAAACTTCCAACGATGTAACCCCCTGGGAACCAGGGAATTCTCAGGTCCATGTGGGGCGGCGTGAAGAAAAGGAAGAAGCTTTTAAAATAGCGATTCTCCGCTTCGTAAACGCCGATATTAACCTGGTCGATCGTTCCGAGAAAAACCAGGACCATGGCGCATGCCAGGCAAAAGATAGTCAATTTCAGGGAAGTAAACGGTTTGAGCCACTGAACGATCTTACTTATCATTTGTCGATCTTTGTCGGGGTGGAGAGGGAGCTGCTCCGGATTGGTCCGAATCATTGAATCGGAAAGAATTTACGAAATCTAAAAACTTTTGCCGCTGGCTCGCGAGGAGCGCGGGAGAGCCGGTCATTTTGACAAACCAGGTATGGCTGGGCCTTTGAAGTACAGCTCCCAGAATCCGCGAAGGTTTGGAAGAATTCTCCGCGGTCTGCAGATCAACGAAAAAGGCAGGCGCACCCTGGATCTCTGTCTGCTGGATCGTTTCTGGAAGTTGTTTTTCTTCCAGAGGCGGCAATTCCAGTTGCCCCCGCCATCGATTTATATTCGAAACCAGACCGCCCGCTTCCCCGGGGAAGGCGACCACAGAGACATCCGCCGAAGTTCCATCCGGTCCATTGACTTTGAAGCTCCCAAGGCGCATTTCGGAAACCGGTTGTTCGCTCCAGCCATCCGGTTTTACCCACTGCGCCGAATGCTCAGGACCGGGCGGGGCCAGCTCACCGCTTTCCATTGCGACGGTCACGTTTTCCTTTGGTATTCGATAAACTGCTATTTTGTCGTTGTTGCAGGAAGCCAGAAAAATGGGAATACAGAGGAAGATCGCGTAAGCCAGGCGCAACCAACATATCCTAGCGAGGCCGCACCTCAGACCGGCGAGGTTTAGGGGTATCAAGGTCGGGTTGGGAGCAGCGTCGATGTGGTGAAGCGGCCTCGCTTGTAGAATCCTTGAAAAGCAAAACGACCGAATGACTAATGTGCGGGAACGGGAAAAAATTTGACTCATCTGCAACGAGTTTTGCTTTTCAGGGATTCCAGTCATTTTCCTATTTGAGCGCCCTCAGTTCGAACCGCTTTTTCAACTCGTCGAAATGCGTCGAGGGATACCATTGATACAGCATAAGATAAACAACAACGCCGGTGACCGAGACATAAAGCCAGATCGGCATGGTAAAGCGCCCAAGTTTGCGATGTCGATCGAATCGGGCCCGCAATGCGGGTATCACCGTGATGGTGACAAGCGGCAGGATCGTAAAAGCCAGCAAAAGGTGGGTAATCAAGATGATATAATAGACCGGACGCACCCAGCCTCCTGCGGTGAATTTCACCGATCCCTCTCCGACGACACTGATCAACCCAAAATGATAAGTCAGATAACAGCTTAAGAAAGCAGTTGAACAAACCAGCGCGGTGATCATACACGCGATATGAAGCCTCTTGTGCTCGCGCCGAATTGCAGTCCATCCGATTGCTATGAAACAGGTACTCAAACCGTTAAGGGTCGCGTTAATCGGCGGAAGATCAAAGACATTCATCGAAAGCCAAAAAAGTGGGAGGTAACGTAGGCGGGAGTGCGTTACTGATCAAGGGCTCCAAAAAACCCCCCATTTTCCATAAAGCTTTTGAATTGTGACCAATTTGTGACAGTAATTTCAATACGGAGTGTTAGGAGTGACTTCCGTTGCTATTCGCCAAGCTCGCCGGGGGTATCCCGGCGAGCTTGGTCGCTTTAGCGCTTAGTTTCCTGAGACATTTTGGCCGATACCCTTTCATTGGGCCGCCTTGTCATCAAAAAACAAACGATGTAGATATGATCGCGCGGGAAATCGCCCGGCTTACATCATGAAGCACGCATTCTTTCTCGCCCCCGCTGGTGCAAACGTCGGATTGACGACCATCGCCCTTGGCCTGGTCAGCGCCCTGGATCGACGCGGAATTCGCGTTGCGTTTTTCAAGCCAATTGCCCAAAGGGTCATAGGCGATACAGGTCCTGATCGATCAACCTATTTTGCGCGGGCAATCACAACTCTGCAACCGGCGGACCCGATTCCCTTGGCGGTCGCAATGAAGACAATTGCCGAGCAAGGATTAGATGCATTGATGGGCAACGTCATAGCCGCCTACGATGAATCGACTGGATCCGCCGACGTCGTAGTCGTCGAAGGCTTGCCGCCCCCCGCAGGCGATTCTTACCTCGGATTCGTCAGCCAGGAACTGGTGAAGACATTAAACGCCGAGGTCATCCTGGTAGTGTCTCGCGCAGAGAAAACCACGGGTCAAATTGACGACCAGGTCGAATATGATGCAAAACTCTTCGGCGGCCTGGAGAAAATCTTGGGCGTGATCGTCAATCGGCATCCGATCGAGAAAGATGAAACCCTGAAGTCTTTGATCAATCGATATCGGTCGGAAAGCCACCTGCTTCAGCGCGGTCAGCTGCAGCTCATCGGGGTCGTTCCTCAAAACCCGGACCTTACCTACTGTCGCACGATCGACGTCCAACGATACCTCAACGCCAAAGTTCTGAGCGCTGGAGATATGGAGAAGCGCAGGGTAAAGTCGACACATTTGCTTGCCCGGACCGTTCCGAACCTGCTGCACACACTCACCTCAGGGGCCATCCTCGCAACACCCGCAGATCGAAGCGACACGATCATTGCGATAGCAATGGCAGCCCTGAGCCAGATCCCGATTGCCGGTTTGATTCTCACCGGCGATGCGCATCTGGACCAACGCATCCTCGATTTTTGCCGGCCCGCGTTTAAGACGGGGCTTCCCCTCCTGCGCGTTGAAGCAGATAGCTACGACACCGCAGCTCGTTTGCACGAGCTGAGCTCCGAAGTTCCGGTCGACGATCTCGAGCGAATCGAGGGAGCAATCGATCACGCAGCACAATGGCTGAATGTCGAATGGCTGATATCTCGATCAAGGAAGGAACTCGAATTCAGGCTTTCGCCCGCAGCTTTTCTTCATCAACTCCGCGAACGAGCCCACAAGGCCAACAAGCGAATTGTTTTGCCGGAAGGCTCTGAGCCGCGGACCGTGCGAGCTGCTTCGATTTGCTGCCGGCGCGGAATTGCACGATGTGTCCTGCTCGGCGAGCCAACAGTGATTAAGACGGTCGCAAAAAGCCAGGACGTTGAACTACCGGAAAACCTCGAAATCCTGAATCCGGCACAGATTCGCGCCAATTACGTCGTTCCACTCTTCGAAGCGCGGAAGCACAAGGGCCTCTCGATGGAAATGGCCGCGAGTCAACTCGAGGACAATGTCGTATTGGGTACGATGATGCTCGCGGTCGGCGAGGTCGATGGTCTGGTATCCGGAGCCGTTCACTCCACGGCAAACACGATCCGGCCCGCCCTGCAGATCGTAAAGACAAAGCAAAACGCCAGAGCGGTTTCCTCCATTTTCTTTATGTGCCTCCCGGAACAGGTACTTGTCTATGGCGATTGTGCCGTCATCCCGGACCCTGACGCAGAGACTCTTGCGGATATCGCGATTCAAAGCGCCGACTCCGCAGCGGCTTTTGGTATTCCTCCCAGAGTGGCAATGATCAGCTATTCAACCGGTGAATCTGGCTCAGGCGCCGATGTGGAAAAGGTACGCGAGGCGACCAAACTTGCGAAGGCAAAGCGGCCTGATCTTCTTATCGACGGGCCGCTCCAGTACGATGCCGCGTTCATACCCGACGTCGCTAGAACGAAGGCGCCGAATAGTCCGGTTGCCGGTCACGCCACGGTATTCATTTTTCCGGACTTAAACACCGGAAATACTACCTACAAGGCGGTCCAACGCAGCGCAAACGTTATCAGCATCGGGCCGATGCTTCAGGGTCTAAAGCGGCCGGTCAATGATTTATCCCGGGGGGCGCTCGTTGACGACATCATCTACACGATTGCGTTGACCGCCGTTCAAGCCACGCAAGGATGACTTGGAGGCCGTCCCCTCCGCCAACGCCCTTTTGGTGAGAGCATCACGCTAAGGTACGCAGAGGTACGCAAAGGTATGGGTTTGAAGTTTGTTCGCCACATGGCGAATTCCAGTCTTCAAGTGTTCGTCGCCAAAACTATTCTATGGTCTTCCTGGTCTATTCCTTTGCGTGTCTCGGCGTACCTCTGCACGAGGCCAGCCTCCTTCAATCTTTGTTGCAACCAGCGGACTCATTACTGGCCGATCCCCTGGAGCTGCAGGGCGCCCGCTCCGTCGGCGCCCTGAATCGGTATCGTCGTCGGCTAGGGCCCGGCCATTCTACTCTTTGTGCTCACTCCTCTTGGACTCGGGCTCCTCCGGGCTTTTTGGCGGCCGCTTCTTAAAATGAAGTTGCAAGATTCTGCGGCCGTCGGTCTGCGAAATAGTCACTAGATAGCATTCAATCTCCACCTGCTCTCCCTGTTTGGGCAAATGCCCGAGCAGTTGTACCACATAACCGCCAATCGTGCTGACGTCCGCATTTTCGAGATGAAGGCCGGCGAGTTCCTGCAACTCGTACAAATTCAACTGGCCCTGAACCAAAAACTCATCCTCACTGATGCGAACAAATTCTTTCGCCTGCTCCTGGTCAAATTCGTCCTGAATCTCACCCACAAGCTCTCCAAGAACGTTGTCAAGGGTCACTATACCGACCGCTCCGCCGTATTCGTCAACTACTACAGCAAAGTGCGCCCGTTTACCCAGAAACTGGTTGAGCAGCTTTTCAAGAGACATGAACTCCGGCACCGGCATCAATTCCCTCTTGATCGCAAGCAGATCCGGCTTCTGCTTTTTGATCTCGCGCATCAAATCTTTGATGTGGATAAGACCAATGGCGTTGTCGAGGTGCCCTCGAACCAGGGGAAAGCGGGTGTGCCCGGACTCGATCGCAACCTGGACATTGGTTTCAAAGGAATCCTGAATATCCAGGTAGATCACATCACCTCGAGGAGTCATGATATCTCGAACCACCCGCTGGCGAAAATCCAAGGCCTTTATCAACAGTTCGTTGCTCGGCTCGGTCCCGCTTTCCGCAGGTTCGGCTTCCGTAAGGATGACACGGAGTTCCTCTTCGCTGTGCACAAGCTCGGGATCGCCGACCGGTTCCATCCTGAAAAATGTCTTCAGGATCCAAGTCGCCGAGGCTTGGAGAAACCATATCGCAGGCCGGAACACCGAATAGAAAAGGTGAAGCGGAGGGCTGACCCAAAGACTTATTTCCAGCGCTTGGCGGATTGCGAGCCACTTAGGCGTGATCTCCCCAAGAACAATATGCAGATAGGTGATGATGCCGAAACCGACGGCAAATGAGGCTCCGTGAACGAGAGCGCCGGAATTGATACCAACATGGGCCAGCAGCGGCTGAATCAACCTTGCCACGTAAGGTTCACCAAGCCATCCCAGAGCAAGGCTGGACAGAGTAATCCCAAGTTGCGTGGCCGACAGGTAGGCATCCAGATGGGTAGTGACATGACGCGCCAGCGTAACATTTTTGTTTTCTTCTTCCAGCGCATCGAGTTGGCTGGATCGGACCTTCACGAGGGCAAACTCAGAAGCAACAAAAAAACCGTTCAGAAAGACCAGCAGCAGAATAGACACCAGATTGAATAGGATCGAGCTCGGGGCTCCAAACTCGGCTCCAGTGTCGGTCACCGGAATCGCAAGCGAAAAGTCAATGGCACTGATCATCGATTCAATTGCTCCGGGATGCGATCCAAATTCGAAACACTCCCGAAGTGTAATCAACTAGCGAGGCCGCGCCTCAGACCAGCGAGATCGAGGTTAACATGGTAGGTTGGGAGCAGCGTCGACTTGGTGAAGCGGCCTCGCTTTTGCGGGACCGAAAATTGATTAAAGTTAAAGGGTCCGGATAAATCTCGGCGCGTGCTCAGCATACTGCATTTGGGTTTGATTCGTGCGTGCCTATCCAATGGTCTTGGACTCCGGTAGCTTTAGGCTCTGCGGTCCCGCCTGTAGAATCCTTGAAAAGCAAAACCACCTAATGAGCAAAGTGTGGATACGGAAAAAACTTGACTCATCTGCAATCAGTTTTGCTTTTCAAGGATTCTAGCGAGGCCGCGCCTCAGACCGGCTAAGGTCGCAGAATTCTTTCGCCCCGGCAAATGAGAGATCGGTGCGCCGCTACGAGGACTGATCGTTCTACCAGCTCGACTTCGTGACACCAGGGATCAGACCTTGGGACGCAAGTTCACGAAATGCAATCCTGGATAATCGAAATCGGCGGATGAAACCGCGTCGACGGCCGCTGTGCTGACATCGGTTAACAAGGCGAGTCGGACTGGCATCCCGTGGAAGCTGCGCAAGACCTTGGTAGTCGCCTTTCGCCTTAAGCTCGGCGCGAAGCGCGGCGTACTTGTCCACCGTCTTCTGTTTGCGTTTATTCCTCTCAATCCAAGACTTCTTTGCCATAGGGAAGGCGGGATTCTAGCTGACGAACGCCGGATTTCAACGAATTTTTATAAGCGCTCAAAGCGTCTCATTCCAAAACTGCCGGAACGCATTGCCCCAATTCCGATCCTGAACGCGCTTTCTCGCCTCTTGTCCCATCGTCTTTCGCAGTTCGGTATCCTTTACCAAAACTCGGAGCGCCCGCGCAAAATCACCAACATCCAGCGCTCGCGTAACAAAACCATTGAAACCGTTTTCCACGAGTTCACAGGGTCCTCCTCGATTCGAAACTACGCACGGAATTCCTGCCGCTTGCGCTTCAAGCACCACGTTTCCAAATGTGTCTGTGGTGCTCGGGAAGGCGAAGATGTCACTCGATGCATAGGCCACTGCCAAATCCGAGCCGCGCAAATATCCCGTGTAACACGCATGGGGCACCGATTCCCGAAGCTCGCGCAGATACGGCCCATCACCTACAATCAGCAGACGAACGTGAAGCCCTTCTCCGCGCAGCTTTTCGCATGCAGCCACGGCCACATCGATGTTTTTTTCCTTCGAGATCCGGCCGACATACAGCACACCGATTTCGTTCGGTTTCTTTCCGTATTTTTGCCAGAAATTGGGATCGCGGCTTGCCGGCGTAAAAAGCCCCGTCTCAAGCCCGCGCGGCAGAATTTTCAGCTTATGGGGCGGAATCCCGCGCTCGATCCAGCGTTGCCGGTAATCCTCTGAATTCACATAGACAAGGTCGAGCTGGGAGTAAAACCAATGCATGAAATTCCATGCCAGCGTTTCCATGTAGTAATCCTGGGTCAAGATACGGACATATTGCGGGAAGTCGGTGTGATATATCCCCACTGTTTTCAAGTCCAGCATCTTGGCCGCCAGCAGCGCTGTAAGCCCGACAGGCCCCGGAGTACTAATGATCAGCTCGGTAAAACGCTCCCGCTGAATGTATTCGAGCATGTGCAGAACAGGTGGGAAACTTAGCTTTTGGAGTTCATACTCCGGCAACTCGAATTCCCCAATCGGAGTGAAATTTCTGATGGGTATCTCGGCAATGCTGATCTGTTGCCGCGACGTTACAACGATAAGATCCGATCCAGATTGTTGTGCGGCTGCCGTCATCTTGCGAATTGTAGTCGCGACGCCGTTGACATCCTCAAGGGTATCAGTAAACCAGGCGCGCTTTGTATTTTGGAGCGCGTCGGGAAGAAAACTCACCGTTGCAGCGCAAATGTCTGTGAGTCGGCTACGCGACGGCGCCTGACTGTGAAACCCGTAAAAATAAGGCCCAAGCAGGAAGCCCATCGGAACGACGGCGCTTAATGCCTGAACCGCTTCTATGACACCCCCCGCGGTGATCTGCTGGACGAACCTCTGGAAAAAGCGAAAGGCCAATTGATTGAAGACCAGTGCCACCATGAGAAAGGCGCGACGCTCCGGCTCATGGATCCCCTCTGTCTCTCTCGCAATCTGCGCCTGAACTTCCGCGCTGCCAAAATAAGTGGCCAACTCCGGCCAGATGGAGAGATTGGCCGGTTTAACCAGATCAAAGATTTTCCCCGAAAGAATCCCGCTCGAAATCAAGGCCAGCTTTTCGCCAAGCGAAAAATTGGTTGGATTTTTGCCCTCCATGAAACGTGAAAAGATAATCTCGAGAAACTCCAGATTAGGGCTTACCGCTGCCGAAAACTTGTCTTTCGCAAATTGATAAGCCGTGTTGTAGAGGCCATGCGAGATAATCAGAGGCGTTCCTCCTTGTCCTCGCGGCACGCAATCACCCTTTTCTATGAACTGAAAAAACTCCGGGACGGTTCTACAGGAAGGCGCCTCTGTGTAGGCAGAAGCCGGGAAAATTCCGGCGTGATCGTCCGAACCAGCAGTAAGGATTTTGCGCCATGGTTCGGGATGTGTTGGTCCGAAGCCTTGACGATCCGCAAATCTCAGAATGACCTCTGGTGTCAGCGATCGCAGAATGAATCGGGCTGTATCGCTCAAGAGCGCGTCCCGCAGCCCATTGATGCCCTCGAAATGCTTGAACAACAGGACAAGTTTTTGGACATGATCCGCAGTCAGGTGGCGATTCTTATCGTAGAGAGGATGCGCAACGGCGTGGCTAATGCCGCTCTGTGCGAGATAACCTTGCAACTCGAAGATGTTTTTTCTGAGCTGCTGAACATCAGCGTGTTGCGATTCGGTTAAATTCCATAAGAGCAAATGAATGTTGACATGGTCGTCAGGAAATTGAGCCGTAACCTCCTCACTGAGAAACGTATCAGGAAACTCTGCGATTTCGCTGCAACCATCGATCCGATTGTGGTCGGTAAACGTGACAAAGGTCATCCCTTTCTCTTTCATCCGCTTATACAATTGCTTAGGATCGGAATAGCTGTCTGGAAATTCGAATCGGCGAAAAATCCACTCAGCAGAATGATCGCTGAATTTGGAGTGAATATGGAGGTCGACTTTCGCGGCCATACGCTGGAAAAATCATGCTGTCACAAACCGAAACGGAAAGAACTCACGCAGTTCTGTTCAATTCAAATCCGATTTTCGCTCCAAGCGGTGCGTAGCCCGTAGGCATTTTCTCCGGTGCTCGTTCATTTCACGGTCCCATTTTTCTCCCTGTTACTGGGGCTAGAAACGATGGGTCGGGCGACAAAGAGGATGTCCCTGAATTGAACCATTCCCCCTGAGCGAGTCGCCGAGGCCTGCAGAAAAGCGCGCGTCAACCGGCGCGCGCCTGCTGAACCTCTACGCGATGGCTGCGTACAAGCGGGGCAACAAACTGGAAACAAGCATAACGCAGGCAATGATCGTCAACGCACCGCTGTAGCTCCCCGTGGCTTCGCGAATGCGCGCTATCAGCAACGGCCCGAATACACCTGCAAAACCGCAGGCCGTAAGCATGAGGCCATAGATAGAGCCAATCCATTTC
>Ga0310909_10001431_pt1 | contig 14023 bp, 11 predicted proteins | sample GREbulkMGT000H_FD_203449 | JGI IMG/M metagenome (GOLD analysis project Ga0310909, IMG submission 203449) | Lab enrichment of tropical soil microbial communities from Luquillo Experimental Forest, Puerto Rico - GRE.bulkMG.T000H | ecosystem: Environmental > Terrestrial > Soil > Tropical forest >... | reverse complement strand
TTGAGACGGCTTCGCGAAACCATGGCGGAGCAGGTCAGCGCCCAGGAGCGACTGGACAAGATCGTGGTGCTGATTGCGGCCAACATGGTGGCCGAAGTCTGCTCGGTCTATGTGCTGCGCATCGACAACACGCTCGAGCTTTACGCCACCGAAGGTCTCAACCGCGACGCCGTGCACCGCACGGTGTTGAGCGCGCATGAGGGCCTGGTCGGCCTGGTCGCGAGCGAAGCTTCGCCGCTCAACCTGAGCGACGCGCAAAGCCACCCCGCCTTCTCGTTCCGCCCCGAGACCGGCGAAGAGATTTACCATTCCTTCCTCGGTGTTCCGATCCTGCGTGCCGGCAACACGCTCGGCGTGCTCGTGGTGCAGAACCGCGCCAAGCGCACCTATGTCGAGGAGGAGGTCGAGGCGCTGCAGACCACCGCGATGGTGCTTGCGGAGATGATCGCCTCCGGCGAATTGGCGGCGCTGGCGCAACCGGGCGCCGAACCCGCCGCGCGCCACTCCCTGCACAAGAACGGCGCAATCCTGTCGGAGGGCATCGCGCTCGGCCATGTGGTGCTGCACGAGCCGCGCGTCGTTATCAACAATTACATTGCCGAGGACCTGCCCAAGGAAATCAAGCGGCTCGAGTCCGCGATGACAAAACTGCGCGCCGATCTCGACCGCATGCTGGAGCGCGGGGACGTCGCCGAGGGCGGCGAGCACCGCGACGTGCTGGAAGCCTATCGCATGTTCGCCAGCGACCAGGGCTGGTCACACAAGCTGCACGAGGCGGTCGCCACGGGCCTGACGGCGGAAGCCGCGGTCGAGCGCGTTCAGTCCGACACCCGCGCGCGCATGTTGCGCTCCACCGATCCTTATTTGCGCGACCGTCTGCACGACCTGGAGGATCTGGGCTTCCGCCTGATGCGACAACTGGTCGGACAGGATCACGCGCCGGCGCGCGAGCATCTGCCCGACAACGCCATCCTGATCGCGCGCGCCATGGGGCCGGCGGCACTGCTCGACTACGACCGCAAGCGCCTGCGCGGCCTGGTTCTGGAAGAAGGCACCACCAATTCGCACGTCTCGATCGTGGCTCGCGCGCTCGGCATCCCCGCGGTCGGCGAGGTGCCCAACGCGCCGGGCATCGCCGATCCCGGCGACGCCATCATCGTCGACGGGACTTCGGGCGAGATCTATGTCCGCCCGTCGGCGGAAATCGAAGCGGCCTACGCCGAGCGGGTGCGCTTTCGCGCCCGGCGGCAGGCGCAATACCTGGCGCTGCGCGAGAGGCCCTGCGTTACCAAGGACGGCCAACCGGTCGAACTCATGATCAATGCGGGGCTTACCATCGACCTGCCGCATATCGACGAGACCGGCTCTGCCGGCATCGGCCTGTTCCGCACCGAGCTGCAATTCATGGTCTCGCCGTCGCTGCCGCGTTCCAGCGACCAGCTCGCGCTCTATCGCACCGTGCTTGACGCCGCCGGCGAGAAGCCCGTGACCTTCCGCACCCTCGACATCGGCGGCGACAAGGCGCTGCCCTATATGGAAACGGTGATCGAGGAAAATCCCGCGCTCGGCTGGCGCGCGATCCGACTCGGGCTCGACCGACCCGGCCTGTTGCGCGGCCAGATTCGCGCGTTGCTGCGGGCCGGCGGCGGCCGGGCGCTGCGCGTCATGTTCCCGATGATCTCCGATGTTGCCGAATTCGATGCGGCTAAATCCATCGTCGAGCGGGAGCTCACCTATTTGCGCCAGCACGGCCATGCGCTGCCCGAACGCATTGACGTCGGCACCATGGTCGAGGTCCCGGCGTTGCTCTATCAACTCGACGAGCTCCTGGGGAAGGTCGACTTCGTCTCGGTGGGTTCGAACGACCTGTTCCAGTTCCTGTTCGCGGTCGACCGCGGCAACGCCAAGGTTTCGGAGCGGTTCGATACGCTGTCGGCGCCGATCCTGCGCGCGTTGCGCGACATCGTGCGGAAGGCGAAAGCCAAGAACAAATCTGCCTCGCTGTGCGGCGAGATGGCCTCAAAGCCGATCGGCGCGCTGGCATTGATCGCGCTCGGCTATCGTTCTCTGTCATTGTCCGCAACCGGGCATGGTCCGGTGAAGGCGATGATCCTGGAGCTAAACGCGAAGAAGGCGGAAGCGGTGATGACCCCGCTTCTCGACGCGCCGGCAGGCAGTGTCTCGATCCGGCAGAAGCTGATCGAATTTGCGGAAGCCGAAGGATTGCCGTTGTAGCGACGCTTCGCGCCGCCCCAGCCGCCCTTTTCCGTTGCTTTGAGATTTGACCGATGTCGCTGCTTCCTGAAACCAAACTGGACGTTCTGCTGGCGCACCACGCCTCGCTGGAGGCGCAGTTGCTCGGCCAACTCGCTTCCGAGAAATACGTGCAGATCACCCGCGAGCTCGCCGAGCTCAATCCGCTGATCGATGCGGTCAAGGCTTATCGTGCGACCGCGAAAGAACTCGGCGATACCGAAGCGCTGGTCACCGATCCCGCATCCGATCCCGAGATGCGTGCCATGGCGGAAGTCGAGCGCGACACACTCCTCGCCCGCCGCGATGAGCTCGTACAGAAGATCCGCGTCGCCCTGTTGCCAAAGGACGCCATGGATGAGCGCAACGTGATGCTGGAAATCCGCGCCGGGACCGGCGGCGACGAGGCCGCGCTGTTTGCCGGCGACCTGTTTCGGATGTACGAGCGTTTCGCCAGTCTGCAGGGCTGGGCCGTCGACGTAATCTCGGCCTCCGACGGCACCATGGGCGGTTACAAGGAAATCGTCGCCGAGGTGAAGGGCCGCGGTGCTTTTGCAAAACTGAAATTCGAATCCGGGGTGCATCGCGTGCAGCGCGTGCCCGACACCGAAACCCAGGGACGCATTCACACCTCGGCCGCGACCGTGGCCGTGCTGCCGGAGGTCGAGGACGTCGATGTCGAGATCAGGAACGAAGACTTGAGGATCGAGACGATGCGCGCACAAGGCGCCGGCGGCCAACATGTCAACAAGACGGAATCGGCGATCCGTATCACCCATATCCCGACCGGGATCGTGGTCAGCATGCAGGACAGCCGCTCGCAACACAAAAACCGCGCATCCGCCATGAACATCCTGCGCTCGCGCATCTACGACGCCGAGCGCCAGCGCGTGGAAGCGGCGCGCTCGGCCGACCGCAAGGAGAAGGTCGGCTCCGGCGACCGCAGCGAGCGCATCCGCACCTATAATTTCCCGCAAGGACGCGTCACCGACCACCGCATCAACCTGACGCTCTACAAGCTGCCGCAGGTGATGTCCGGCGAAGCACTCGGCGAACTGATCGATGCGCTCACGACCGAGCATCAGGCGGCGCAGCTCGCTGCGCAGGGCGCGGCGGCGTGAACACATTCGCGGGGCAATCCGTCGAAGCTGCGCGTCGCGCGCTCGCGGCACGGCTCAAAGCGTCCTGCATCGAATCGGCAGAGCTCGAGGCGCGGACGCTTGTGGGTGCGGCGCTCGGCCTTGACCTCACCGGTCTGGTCGCGTCCGCGACACGACGGCTCGGTTCGGCCGAGGCCGATCGGCTGGACGATTTCACGCGGCGGCGCCTTGCCGGCGAACCGGTCGCGCGCATTCTCGGCAAAAAGGAATTTTGGGGAGTTTCGTTCAAACTGTCGAAAGCGACGCTGGTGCCGCGGCCGGACACCGAAACCGTGGTCGAACAGGCCCTGGAAATCCTGCGCGCGAGCCCCATATCGGCGGTGCGGATCGCCGATATCGGCACCGGCTCGGGTGCAATTCTGTTGGCACTGCTGCTGGAACTGCCGCACGCGTTCGGCATCGGCACCGATCTCAGCGAAGGCGCTCTTGGGATCGCGCAGGAAAACGCCGGCCAACTCGGACTTGGCGGACGTTCAGGCTTCGTAGCGTGCAACTATGCCGCGGCTTTGTCGGGCGGTTTTGACCTCATCGTCTCGAACCCGCCCTATGTCCGCTCTGCGGACATCGCAGGCCTTGATATTGAGGTTCGCGTGCATGACCCGCTTCTCGCGCTCGATGGCGGAACCGACGGGCTTGAGGCGTACCGTACCCTGATCCCCGAGGCCGCAGGCCTCTTGAAGCCCGGAGGGGTCTTGGTGGTGGAGGCCGGCCAAGGCCAGGCTGGCGACATTGGAGCCTTGATGGCGGCGGCGGGCTTGATGCCCCCAGGGGCCCCGAAAACCGACCTGGCGGGTATTCCCCGGGCTGTAACAGGCCGAAAAATGCTGGTTTGAAACCCCTGTGGAACGCAAAAACCTCTTGGAATATTCCTTGGGACCGACTACGTTTCGGCCACAACACCGGCGCAGGTCCCGAGACGAAGCGGGCCAAATTCAGGGTTCTCAAGCCAGAGCCACGCCGGGTGAAAGGTTCCGAAACGCGGGTCGAATTGAGCGCGAGGGCTTAAGTCAAGCTGCGCCGCTTGCGACCGCAAATCGAACGAAAGCCTGATTTTGCGCTTGAAGACCTACTCAAGAAAACAGGGTTTGTTTTGACAGGCTGAACGAAAGGTTCGCCGGGGCGCCGGCGGGTGGGGAACGCGTCTTTGTTGAAGACGACGGTTGACGAAATCGGCAGGGATCGAGACGGCAGCGGGTTTCCGTGCGCTTGCACCCGCGCGCTTGCCAGTTTCGGTCGCGCCGGCAATTCAGTGCTTTAACTCAGGGCTGGAAATAAAGGCAGGACATGAGAAACGGTCAAAATAACAAGCGGATGCGCAACCGGAACAATAACAACAACAATAACAACCGGCGCGGCCAGAACCCGATGACCCGGGTGTTCGAATCCAACGGCCCCGACATCAAGATCCGCGGTACTGCCTCTCACATCGCGGAGAAATATCTGCAGCTTGCGCGCGATGCGCGCTCCTCGGGCGACCCCGTCGCCGCCGAGAACTACTACCAGCACGCCGAGCACTATTTCCGCCTGATCGCGGCAGCCCAGGAGCAATTCCGGCAGAACCAGCCGCAGGCGCAGCCGCGCAACGAGGAAATGCTCCAGGACGACGGCGACTATGAGGGCGAGAATTTCTCGAGCTTCGGGCAAGAGCCGGGCTTCGTTCCGACACAGCAGCCTCAGCCCTATCAGCGGGACCAGCAGCAGCCGCGTGACGCGCAGCCCTATCAACGCGACCAGCAGCAGCCTCGCGAGTTCAGGGACCGGGACAGCGACCGCGAGCACCGCCCCCAGCCGCAATATCAACCGCAGCCCCAGCCGGCGATTCCGGACAGTGGTGGGGTCGACCGGCTGCCATCGTTCATCACCGGATCACAGCCGCAGATCAATGGCGGCGGAGGCGGCTATGAGGGCAATGGCGGTGGCGGCGATCGAGATCGCGATCGCTTCCCGCGCCGCCGCCGGCGGCCGCATGGTGGCCCGCGCCACGAGAACGTGGGCCAATCGCAGTCCTCCAACCCCGGCGAGGATTTCAATCCCGGGAACGAGTAGCGTCTCGATTTCAGAGTTGCAGGGTGGGCAACGCGTCGGCGTGCCCACCTTTTTATTTGTTTTATTTGGTTTTTGAGAGCCGTCTTGATGGGCACGGCGCTCGCCCGCCTGTCCACCCTTCTCCTCGTCTATCTCGCGCCAGATGACGACGGCACCAGCACCGGCTGCAGCGCCGGGATGAGCCGCGTGCGCTTTGCCGGGATTGCACGGTAGACCTGCTTGGTCGCCTCTACGATGTGCACGCCGGCCACAGGCAATGACAGCGCCGCGCCGACGCGCTCCCAAGCCATCGCCGAGCGCAGGAACCAGCCGCCGGCAACCGGCGGCATGAACAAGGCTTCCCCCCATGCGGTGGGCGTAAACCAGGTCAGCCGCAACAACTGGGTGATCTGCGAGCGCGAATAGGGCCGGCCATGACCGAACGGCGTGTTGTCGGTGCGGGTCCACACGCCGCGCCGATTGGGAATCACGGCAATCACCCGGCCCGACGGGGCCAGCACGCGCCAGACTTCGCGCAGGAAGCCCTCCGGGTCGTCGGACATTTCCAGCGCATGAACCAAAAGAACGCGATCAATGGCGGAATCCGGCAGCGGCAACGAAAATTCATCGACCAGGGCAGCCAGGGTCGGCCGCGCCGTCGGCCACTTCAGAACGCCCTGGGCGGCAGGCATGAAGGCGATACAGCGTTCGGCGTCTTCACGAAAAAGACCGAGATAGGGCGTGGGATAGCCGATGCCGAGCACACGCTGGCCTTCCGCACTGGGCCAGCGTTGCCTGATACCGCGATTGATCAATTGCCGTGCGACGATGCCGAGGCGCTGCGAATAGAAATCACGGAGATCGATCACATCGAGGTTCATGTCACCAATCTAACACGGCTTGTGGGGCGATTCTAACCGCGGCGCTGCGGGGCACGCCGAATATTGCGTTGCCCCGTTAGCGTTAACGCCATATGTCTGCGGTGCAGATAAATCTCGGGCAAGTTTGTGATGGAGACGTCATGGCCGCCGAAATCAAAACGTTCACCTGCCTGACCGATAATTTCGGTTACTTGATTCACGATCCCGCGACGAAAGCCACCGCATCGATCGATGCGCCGGAAGCCGCCCCCATCATCAAGGCGTTGGAACGCGAAGGCTGGAAGCTGACCGACATCCTGATCACCCATCATCATGGCGATCATGTCGGCGGTGTCGCGGAGCTGAAACGGAAATATGGCTGCCGGGTGGTTGCCCCGCACGACAAGACCGCAAAGATCGCCAATGTCGATCTGCGGGTCGGCAATGGCGACGTCGTCAAGGTCGGCAGCCTGCTTGCGCGGGTGCTGGAAACGCCGGGCCACACGCTCGAACACATCTCTTATGTTTTCGACGATGAGAAGGCGGTGTTTGCCGCCGACACGCTGTTCTCGATCGGCTGCGGGCGCGTGTTCGAGGGGACCTATCCCATGATGTGGGATTCGCTTCTGAAGCTCAGGGCGTTGCCGGACGACTTCAGGCTCTATTGCGGCCACGAATATACTGCCTCCAACGTCCGGTTTGCACTGACCGTCGAGCCGGACAATCCGGCGCTCAAGGCGCGCGCCGAAGAGGTGACGCGGCTGCGCGCGGAGAACAAGCCGACCATCCCCTCGCTGCTTGGCGAAGAGAAGAAGGCCAACGTCTTCCTGCGTGCCGACGATCCGCACGTAGCGCAAAGGCTGCATATGAAAGGCGCGAGCCCCGCCGACGTGTTCGGCGAGCTGCGCGAACGCAAGAACAAGTCCTGATGGAACGCGAGCCGAGTGCTGCCGACATCATCGCGCGTCTCGAGCTGAGACCGCACCCGGAAGGCGGCTATTATCGCGAGACGTTTCGCGACACGCGCGTCGACGCGCAGGGCCGCGCAAGCTCCACCTCGATTTATTTCCTGCTCACGCGCGGCGATCGCTCGCACTGGCACCGAATCGATGCGACCGAGGTCTGGCACTATTATGCAGGCAGCGCACTGACCTTGCAGATCGCTCACGACGGCGGCACGCAGCATACGGTGACGCTTGGGCCCGACCTTGCTGCGGGCGAGCGGCCGCAGGCGATCGTTCCATCGTCGGCATGGCAATGCGCGGAGACCACCGGCGACTGGACGCTGCTCGGATGCACCGTTGCGCCGGGATTCGAGTTTGCCAATTTCGAGCTGGCGCCGAAGGACTGGAAGCCAGGTTGATGACGACGTCATTGCGGAGGAGCCGCGAGGGCGGCGAACCGGCAATGACTGTTCAGAGGCGCTTGCGAAACATATCCTTCGCCGCGAGCAGGCCGCCGCCCGCGATCAGGACCGCGGCGATGGCGATTGCAGCGCTTGCTTTTGCAAAACCCGCCAGCATCAGAAACGCCGTCGACAGTAGCGGCGTCGCATAGGAGGCCGCTCCCAGCACGCGGATGTCGCCACGCTTCATGCCGATGTCCCAGGCATAAAACGCGGCTCCCACCGGTCCGATGCCGAGTGCTGCGATCGCGATCCATTGCAACAGGGTCTCCGGCCACACCGTGGTTTCGACGAGCCCGTGGACGAGCGCCGCCAGAAGCGCCGTCGCCGCGCAAAAGCCCGTGACCGCGTCCGTTGGCACCGATTTGAGCCGGCGCGACAGCACGGAATAGCTTGCCCATACGAACGCAGCGGCAAAGGCTGCGATCAATCCCGGCACCTGTCCTCGCGTAAAACCGCTCGCGTTTCCGGCAAACAACACGACCGTACCGACAAGCCCGAGCAGCGCACCAATGACGTGATGCGGCGCCAGCCGCTCGCCCGGCAACAGCGCGGAGAACAGCACGATCAGGAGCGGCCAGAGATAATTGAGCAGGCCCGCTTCCGCCGGCGGCGCAAGGCGCAGCGCCGCGAAATAGAGCGCGTGATAGCCGAACAGGCCGCCGACCCCGACCAGCCAGGCGACAGGCGGCTGCCGCAGCGCCTTGACCGCCTCGGTGCGCCCGATCCAGGTCAGCGAACCCACCAACGCGCCGATCGCAAACGTCATCGCTGCGAGCTGGAATGCGGGGATCGTTCCGGTTGCGACCGTCAGGACCGATAGCAGCGACCACATCAGGATCGCGGTCAGCCCGATCAGGGTGGCGGTGCGGGGGGACATAGCCGAAATTTTTCTCCGTCATGGCCGGGCTTGTCCGACCATCCACGTCTTGGCAGCAATATCGGTCCCAAGACGTGGATGCCCGGCACATGGCCGGGCATCACGGGTCATTTGCACGATCGCGCGTAGCGACGCAACGCCTGCGGCGTCACGCCATGTACTGGCCGCCGTTGACCGACAGCGTCGAGCCGGTGATGGCGCCGGCCTCGTCTGCCGCGAGGAACATCACGGCGCGGGCGATCTCCTCCGGCTCACCGAGCCGGCCGACCGGGATCAGCGGCAGGATGGATTTTTCCAGCACCTCCTTCGGCACCGCCTGCACCATTTCCGTGTTGATATAACCCGGGCAGATCGCATTCACGGTGATGCCGCCCTTGGCGTTCTCAAGTGCCAACGCCTTGGTAAATCCGATTTCGCCGGCCTTCGCCGCCGAATAATTGGTCTGGCCGAACTGCCCCTTCTGCCCGTTGATCGAGGAGATGTTGACGATGCGGCCGAACTTGCGGGCGCGCATGCCTTCGATGACCTGACGGCACATATTGAACAGTGAACCCAGATTGGTGTTGATGACGGCGCTCCACTGCTCGGGCGTCATCTTGTGGAATGCGCCGTCACGCGTGATGCCGGCATTGTTGACGAGCACGTCGATCGGGCCGAGATCCGCTTCGACCTTCTTGACGCCCGCGGCGCAGGCGTCGAACGACGAGACATCCCATTTGTAGACGGAGATCCCGGTCTCGGCCTTGAACTTCTCGGCGGCAGCGTCATTGCCGCCATAGTTGGCGGCGACCTTGTAGCCGGCAGCCTTCAGCGTCTTGCTGATGGCGGCACCAATACCTCGCGTACCTCCAGTGACCAACGCAATACGTGCCATGTTGGAATCCTTCCCTTGACGTTTCCTCTTGGCGCCTTCAACGCGACGCTCTTTCTGTAACGTCGAATTATGCGAGTGGTTTGACCAACATCAAGAACAAAACGCCCGGCGAGGCCGCCGGGCGTTCTTTTTCTTTGGTTCAGCGCCGAGCAATCGCGAAGGGATATCCTTTTCGCAACGGCTGCCGACGTTTTAGTCGCGCGCAAGGCACATCGCGATACCCATGCCGCCGCCGATGCACAGCGTGGCAAGGCCTTTCTTCGAATCGCGCTTCTGCATCTCATGCAGAAGCGTGACCAGCACGCGTGCTCCGGACGCGCCGATCGGGTGGCCGAGTGCAATCGCGCCGCCGTTGACATTGACCTTTGAGGTATCCCAGCCCAGGTCCTTGTTGACCGCGCAGGCCTGCGCGGCGAAGGCTTCGTTGGCCTCGATCAGATCGAGGTCGCCAACGCTCCAGCCGGCCCTCTTCAACGCGGTGCGCGAGGCCGGAATCGGCCCCGTGCCCATGATTTTCGGATCGACGCCGGCCTGGCCCCACGACACGATGCGCGCGAGCGGCTTCCTGCCTTCCTTGGCCGCCTGCTTGGCGGTCATCAGCACGACCGCAGCGGCGCCGTCATTGATGCCGGAAGCGCTGCCGGCAGTGACAGTGCCGTCTTTCTCAAAGGCAGGCTTCAGCTTGCTCATGGAGTCGAGCGTCGCACCGTGGCGCGGATATTCGTCCGCGTCGACGATGATGTCGCCCTTGCGGGTCTTGATGGTGACCGGCACGATCTCGTCCTTGAACTTGCCGGACTTCTGCGCAGCTTCGGCCTTGTGCTGGGAGGCGACCGCAAATTCGTCCTGTTGGGCGCGGGTAATCTGATATTGCCGCGCGACGTTCTCTGCGGTGTTGCCCATGTGGTAGCCGTTGAAGGCATCCCACAGACCGTCCTTGATCATGGTGTCGACGAGGTCCACTGAGCCCATCTTGACGCCGCCGCGCAGATGCTGGGCGTGCGGGGCCATGCTCATGGATTCCTGGCCGCCGGCCACGACGATGTCGGAATCGCCGTTGAGCAGCGCCTGATAGCCGAGCGCGACCGCGCGCAGGCCGCTGCCGCAGAGTTGGTTGATGCCCCAGGCCGGGCTTTCCACCGGAATGCCGGCGGCGATCGAAGCCTGCCGCGCCGGATTCTGGCCCTCCGCGGCGGTCAGGATTTGGCCCATGATGACTTCGGACACGCGTCCGGGCTCAACGCCCGCGCGGATCAGCGCGGCCTTGATCGCTACGGCGCCAAGATCATGGGCCGGCATGGTGGCAAAGGCACCGTTGAAACTTCCGACCGGGGTGCGGGCGGCGCTGACGATGACGACATCGTCTGACATGGGCATCTCCTGGGGCTTAAGGTTCTTGAAGAAATCGGCGGGCGCCGGAATGGCAAGCCAGTCTCTCACCCCATCCTGTTAACGTGCTTGCGGCATGTCAATCGGCTGGTCACGAATTTGCAGGCTCGCGCATTCAAATCGGCGCGTCTTGATACCTCGATACCTTGCGCGCCGCCAGAGATTGCTTCATTCAACGCAAGATCTCTCCGGTGGTGGCCGAGCCCCGAGGCTTTCGAACAGCGCTCGAGCGCTCTTCACCCGCAAATCCGGAAAAATGCTGCGCAATAATAAAATGCCGCCAAATTAACCGTGGTGCACAAAACGGTAGCCGAACCCCTTTGAAAATGCTTATTTTGTTGCGTTCTGCCCTGCGGCGAACGCCGCTCGGTTCCCTTCCTCGGTTTGTGTGTGAGCCCATGGCGAAATCTGACCAACCCACAACTATCAAGAAATACGCAAACCGGCGGCTTTATAATACCGGTACCAGCACGTATGTGACGCTCGAGGATCTTGCCGCGATGGTGAAGGAGGGCGAGGACTTCCTCGTCTACGACGCCAAGACCGGCGACGACATCACCCGCTCGGTGCTGGCGCAGATCATCTTCGAGCAGGAAAACAAGGCCGGCCAGAACCTCCTGCCCACCACGTTCCTCAGGCAGTTGATCCGCTTCTACGGCGACAGCATGCAAATGGTCGTGCCGAAGTACCTCGAGCAGTCGATCGACACGCTGACGCGCGAGCAGGAGAAGTTCCGCAAGCAGCTTGCGAGCACTTTGAGCGGGACGCCTTTCGCGCCACTCGAGGAGCAGGTCCGCCGCAACATGGAACTGTTCCAGCAGACATTCTCGATGTTCAAGCCCTTCGGCGCCCGCAGCGGAACGGCGGAGGCCGAGAAATCGCCGGACGCCGCATCTTCCGATGACGACAACATCGACGACCTGCGCAGGCAGATGAGAGAAATGCAGGAGCGGCTCGATCGTCTGTCGAAAGAGCCGAAAAAGGAAGAGTAACTCTCTTACCCTCTCCCTTTGGGGGAGAGCTTGCTCGAAATCGAGCATAGCGAGATTGACTACCCCGTGGCCGGCAGCATCTTTTCTTGCGGCGCCACCCAGGGACGCGTCGCAGAAGCAAGGCCAATCAGCCGGCCCTGGACGTAATCGCAGCCCCAATCGCACAGCAGCCGCGCGGACTCCTCGTCCTGCACCCATTCGGCGACCGTTTCGATGTTGAGCCGCCGCGCCAGGTCGATCAGCGTCTGCACGAACGCGCGGTCATCCGCCGAGCGGGCGATGTTCTGCACAAAGGCGCCATCGATCTTCACAATGTCGACGCCGAGCTTGCGCAGGTTGCGAAACGAGGTGTAGCCCGCGCCGAAGTCGTCGATCGCAATCCGGCTGCCGAGATTTTTCAGGCGCGTCACGAAGCCGCGCAGATCGTCGATGTCCCGGATCGCGACCGTCTCGGTGATCTCGACGATCAGCCGCGCGGCCGCGGTCGGATGCGCGTGCATCAACGACTCGATCGAAGACCACCAGTCCGGATCCATCGTGGTATCAGGCGAGAGGTTGAGGCTCAGCGAGACACCTGGCGAATTGGCGAGCTCGGCAACTGCGAGTTCGAGCACGCGGTGATCGACCAGTCGGATCAGGCCGAGCCGCTCGGCCACCGGCACGATGTCGGGGGCAAGCAGCACGCGCCCGCCATCCCGCTGCATGCGCACCAGGCATTCGTAGAAGGCCGCATCGCGCGAACCGGCGGTCACCACGGGCTCGTAGGCAAGCGCGATGCGCCGCTCGTTGAGCGCGGTGACGATCTCGTCGGTGACGCGGATATTGACGCGGCGCTGGGCGTCGCGCTCGACATTCGGTCGCCAGGCCAGAAACGAACCGGCGCGCCGGCGCTTGGCGGCATCGAGCGTTTCATGGGCGCGGTTGATGGCTTCGTCGGCCGAGCGCGCGTAACGCGGCACGCTGACGGCGCCGATCGAAACGGTGACCGAGACCGGGCCTGAGCGCGTCGGCACCACCTCGTCGCGGACGCCGGCGAGGAAACGCTCGGCGGCTATATTCATGTCATCGACGGTGCAATTCTTCAGGATCAGGCCGAACTTGTTGCCGGAAAAGCGGCCGAGTACGTCGCCGCCGCGCAAACGGACGCGGATCCGTTTGGCGACTTCGGAAATCACCGCATCGGCAACATCGAAGCCGAAGGCATCATTGATGCGCGCCAGATGATCGATGCCGATCAGCATGAAGGCCGAGGTGCCGCGGTAGCGCTGGGCCTCCTCGATCGCTTCGGCGAGCGCCGCGACCAGATGCGTGCGGTTGAGTTCGCCTGTCAGCGGGTCATGCTGCGACAGCTTGATGAGCTGCTCGTCGCGGGCGCGCCGCTCATTGTTGATGCGGACAATGCCTTGGGCGCGTGCCGGCCGACCGTCGGGTCCGGCAAACCAGCAGCCGGTCTCCTCGATCCAGAGCATCGGCGCCGACGTCGAGGCCCGCACGCCATATTCGACCCTGTAGGGCACACCATCGGCGTCATGAACGGGCGGCGAAAGCAGGAGCGCATCGCTGCGGATCGAGCACTGCGGCTCGATCAGTTTTGCAAATTCCGCTCCGCTCGCAAGCGCAGCCGGCGGGATGTCTGCAAACACCGCGCTGACATGATCGCTCCAGCTTATGGCGTCGGTTGCGATATCCCAGGCAAAGGCCGCTTGGCCAAGGGATGCCAGGATGGTCGAGGTCTGCGGAAGCGTGACTGTCAAGATCGCCTCGTTTCGGGACACAGCCAGGTGATTCCCGGGCTTGGGGAGTGCCAGTTTCGGCATCCAGCCTAGGCGAAGTTCATAAACAATTTGGAAACCACGTTTGAATCACGCTTTGAACGGACAGGCCGGGAGCGGCATACTCCTTGCGAGGTCAAACCGTATCAGGACCAGGTGTCCCAGAATGTGACGGTTTGCAATGTCCGGTTTTGACGAACAGGTCGTGGAAGACGGCGTCTTCGAGGAGGTCGAACCCGCATGCGTTGCGATGGTTCCGCTCGCGCCGGCGCCGCCGTATTGGGCACGCAAATTTTTGAACCCACGTCCCGATCCAACTTTCGTTGCGCATCTGATCGCGACCGCCGAACAGCTTCCGCAAACCCGCAGCCTGCGGCGCGCAACGCCCGCGGACGCGCTGTCCGCCTACCAAG
>Ga0310909_10001425_pt1 | contig 14030 bp, 15 predicted proteins | sample GREbulkMGT000H_FD_203449 | JGI IMG/M metagenome (GOLD analysis project Ga0310909, IMG submission 203449) | Lab enrichment of tropical soil microbial communities from Luquillo Experimental Forest, Puerto Rico - GRE.bulkMG.T000H | ecosystem: Environmental > Terrestrial > Soil > Tropical forest >... | reverse complement strand
CCGGCAGCGGTATTGGGCGCGCAATCACGTGGGGTGGCGGCATATGGACGACACCCTGCCCAACGCGGGGCACCGGGCGTTGGCCGCGCTCGAGCGAGCTTCGGTGGTGACCGGCGTGATCACCCAGAACGTCGACCTGCTGCACACCAAGGCCGGCAGCCGAAACGTCGTCAACCTGCACGGCACCTACACGCGGGTGATCTGCCTGAGCTGCCACTACGGCATGAGCCGAGCCGCGCTTGCCGACCAACTCGAGGCGTTCAACCCGGGATTCGTCGAGCGCGCCGAAGCGATCGGCGGGCTGGCGGTGGCTCCCGACGCTGACGCGGTCGTCGCCGATACCACGTCGTTCCGCTATGTCGACTGTCCGCGCTGTGGCGGCATGCTCAAGCCGGATATCGTCTACTTCGGCGAAAGCGTGCCCAAAGGCATTGTGGCAAAAGCATATTCACTGGTCGACCAAGCCGAGGCGCTGCTGGTCGCGGGCTCGTCGCTGACCGTGTTCTCCGGCTACCGATTCGTGCGTCATGCCGCCGCGCTGGGCATTCCGATCGCGATCGTCAACCGCGGCCGCACCCGTGGCGACGACCTGGCGACCGTCAAGGTCGACGGCGGGTGCTCAGAACTGCTGGCGCTGCTGGCCTCCGAACTGGCGGGGGCGTTGTCGCCGATATCAATCCGCTAGAAGGTGCAGGGCATGCTTCGGATGGCGTGGATGAAATTGCCCGCCACGTAGGTCGGATCGCCAGCCTGGACATCCGGGACCTGCCGGAGCAGCTCATCGAAAATGGCACGGAGTTGTGCGCGGCCCACATGAGCGCCTAGGAATGCCCTGAATAAGTGGGTTTTGGGGCGGGGCGCCTCAAGGCGCTCGTTGGCGCGAGTTGAAGCCAGACTTTGTCGTCGGTATAGAGGTCGCCCCGCCGCCGTTAATCGTTGCAGTTGTCGGTCGTTTAATGAAGCTGTTCGACGATGTTGTTAGGCGATAACCCAATTCGCGCCGTTGTGCGCCAGGCCTAGCCTGACGAGCCGACCCAAGTTCAGGGCGGCGGCTCGGTGATGAAGCCAGTGATCATTCTTGCCGACGCCGCGGTAACGCAGCCTGCGGTTGCCGCGAGTCAACCAGGCGATGGTGCGTTCGACCATAGGCCGGTGCTGGCGGTATTCGGCCTGCCAATCTGGGTGGCGCGCGGCTTGGCGGGCGGCGCGTTGGCGCGCATCGTGGGGACGGATCCGCAAGGTCTTACCACTGCGGCTGCGCGTGCAGCGCGCCCTCAACGCGCAATCCGTGCAGGCGGTGCCGAAGACGGCATTTCCGGCGCGGGTGATCGTTCGGGTCAATCCGTTGGGGCAGGTCGCGGTGCGGTTGTCGTGGTTGACGGTGAAGTCGTCGATGGTGAACCCGCCGGCAAATGCCCGTGACAGCGGTGCGGGTTTGACACGATCGCTATGGCCGCGTTCCGCTAGATCAGCGCGGAAATCCCCGGTGCCGTAAGCGGAATCGGCCAACACCGTCACCGCTTCGGCCTCGCCACTTAACAACTGCAGTCCCGCGGCAGCTTCGTGGTTGTCGGCACCGGTGGCCTTGGTCAGTGCACAGTCGGTGATGATCCCGGTGTCGGGCTCGACGGCCACATGCGCCTTGAACCCGTCTTGACGACGAGACCGGCTCTTGTGTACATGTCGGGCGTCGGGGTCGACGGTGGAGATCACCCGATCCGGGGCCACCTGCTCGGCGATGCGCCAGCGCCCGTCGGTGCCATCAGAGCCCTCGACGGGTTCGACATCTTGACCCGCGATGAGCGCCAGCAGCGCCACCGCCTCGGCGGCCCGCGGGCCCAGTTCCTGCTCGGGTAGATACCCCAGCACCCGGTGCGCGTCGCTGACCAGTGCATCCACCAGCTGCTCACGGGCCTGAACGTCGTCCCAGGTGATCGCCGGTTTACCCGGGTCGTCGTAGTCATGGGCACTGCAGTGTTCGGCGATCACGTCGCCGGCGCCGGGCACTTCGCGGCGCACCCGCCGGATCGCGCCGATCAGCTGTGTCACGGTGTCCTGGGTGGCCACCGCGTCGTCGAGCACCGTGGAATCCAGCGCCCGCCGCGTTTTCCCAGTCAGCGCCCCAGTCTGGGCCACCACGGCCTTGACCGCCTCAAAGATCCGGTTGGGCCGATCCGAGGCCGCCAACCGCCGCCGCCAGTAGGTCAAGGTCGTGGCGTGAAACGCCCCCGCGCTGATGGGCAGCCCGCATGCCGTCTTCCACCGTAGGTCAAACGTGACCGCGTCCACGGTCTCGCTATCGGACAAGCCGTTTAGGGCCTGCAACGTGATCACACTGGCCATCACATCGGCGGGCACGCTCGGCCGGCCCCGGCCCGTCGGGAACAGATCAGCGAACATTTCGTCGGGAAACACTTCTTGCCGATGCGCCGCCAGGAACGCAAACACGCTGTCCGCCTTGAGAAGATGACCGGCTACCGACTCCGCATCCAACAACTCGCGCTGACTATCCGATCGCCCCTGCACAAGATAATCATCGCCAACAACCAGCAAAACAAGCCGACCGCCGCGCCGGATTATTCAGGGCATTCCTAGTGGCGGTGCGGCTCAAGCAAGGTGGCCTGGCCCGTCGACGGAGGACACGCCGCCAGCCAGTCTCGGGTAGCCGCATGCGATCGCTCGATCAGCGTTGCCGCGTTCGAGAAGTCCGCTCCCGAAGTGGCGACCGGACACAGTGGCCGGATGACGTGCAGGTCGGCCGCTTGCTCGAAGCGGGCGATGTCGACCGCCAGGCGATGGTTGATGGTTAGGGTTAGGGCGTGCAACGCCATCGTCAGCGCCGACTGGGGTAAGGCGGGCAGGTTGCACGAGTAGCCGGTGGGCAACACCCACACCCGGTCGGCGCCGAGCGCGACGGCATGGGACAGCGGAGTGTTGTTCACGACACCGCCGTCCATGAGACCGCGCCCATTGATGTTGACCGGCGGGAATATGCCAGGGATCGCGGCGCTGGCCGCGATTGCGTCGACCGCGTCTCCCGACGACAGCAGTACGTCGGTGCCCGAGATGACATCAGTGGCCACCACATGGAACGGGATAGGTGCATCCTCTAGCCGAGCGAACCCGAGCTGTTCGGAGAGCATCCGTCGCAGACCGCCGCTGGGTATCAGGTGCGGGCGGCGGCCAAGGAAGCCCAGCAGCCCCGCGATCGGATGAGTGGGAAATATCTCTTTTCGGGATAGCGACAGCCACAAGTCGGCAAGCGCGTCAATTCCGGCGGCATCGGGCCGGGACGCGATCCATGCACCGTTGAGCGCGCCGACGGAGGTGCCCACGATCAGGTCCGGCGTTACGCCTTCATCCGCCAGGGCACGCAACATCCCCACCTGGACCGCACCCAGGCTGGCACCGCCGGACAACACAAATGCTGTGGTCATGCGCCTATCTAACCGCGCCGGTGCGTGCCGGCGCTTAACGCGCGTCCAGGGTCCGCGTTGGCGAGGCACGGCGCCATGACGGCGGGACGACCCCCACCAACCGGGCGGTGTTCGTCTAGGCCACCGTGGAAGGGCCTTTCGCCCAAGCCCATGCCGTTAGACGCCACTCTGGGCCGACCATGCGAAGCGCCACCGTAAAGACTGAGCCGGTTTGCGTGACTTGCTTGCCCTGAAAGTTGAACGTCATGGTCGCGGTAGCAACGACATATGCGTGCTCGCCGGTGACATCGACATGCCGTGGTTCGTCGAGAGTGATGTGGTAGCCCGAAGCCCCAAGGTGCTCACCTTCGGCGAGCACGTCCCGGTACCAGTCTTCGCTAGCTGTTGGTCCTTGCCACACGTGCGGCGACATTCCGTCAAGGATTTGCATTGGGTCAGCGCATGTCGCCGCCATTGCCTTCGCGTCACCGTTGTTGAAGCCATCGACATACGCCCGTACAGCCGCCATCGGATCGTCCGGGGTAGTCACAACCGGTGACACTAGTTGCGAGACATGGGGCGTGACGGCGGGGCGGCCCCGCACCAATCGGGCGGTGTTCTTTTAGACGTACCGCGAGAATCCCAAGCCTCGCGCCCGTGGCGAGTCGGACCCGCAGAGTTCGTCGCCTTGCTCGGTCAACCCGGGCAACGCGGTGCCGCCGTTGGGGTTGGGCATCGGCGCCCACGGTGTGCCTAGCGTGTCGTGGTTGTCGTATGGCGGGACTGTGACAGAACCCGGCGCCGACGCGCCGTTACCGTCACGGTAACGGTTGCCCAAGACCGAACCCGTCGAACTCGCGCCCGCGGGTTGTTTCTTTGCCATCACACAAGTTTAGGCTTTGCGTCTGTTGTGCAAATCTCGTGCAGAGTTGCATCTCTGCTGGTCAGATGGTGCCCCTGTGGGACTGACGGTCATGCGTTACGCCCGGGTCTGGGTTTTTTGGCGTAGTCGTTCGTAGGGCGTCTGGCCGCCGAGGCCGCCGTGAGGGCGATGGTAGTTGTAGTAGTCCTCCCACTCGCGGAGTTTGTCGTTGAAGACCTTGGCGTCGTCGATGAGGATGCCGTCGAGGAGCTGGTAGAACTCCTCGGCATCGATGCGGTGGGAGCGCTCTACCTTGCCGTTCAGGCGCGGCGTACGGGGTTTGATGTAGACGTGGCCGACGCCTTTGTCCAGGACGTGGAAGTGGACGGCGGACTGGAATTCTGAGCCGTTGTCCGTCTGGATCGTCTGGACGTGGAAGGGCATCCGCTGCAGGACGTAGTCGACGAACTGGATCGCGGTCTTCTGGTCGCAGCGGGGTAGATCCGCAGGACGCGCAGGCGCGTGCAGTCGTCGATGGCGGTGAACTGGTAGTACTTGGTGTGCCGGCCGACGGCCGGTTTGGCAGGCACCGCAAGGGAGTTCAGCCATGACATTTCCAACTGTGTGGCCAGCACGTCCCGCCTATCCGCCGCCGGTACCGTCCGGCTTCATCGACCGTGGCGGCCGCACGCCCGTCGAGCGCGTACATCGGACGCAGCAGGCAGTCGCGAAAGCCTATTCCGATTGGCGAGCAGCGCATTCCCGGGACATCTACCCAGAAACGCTGCGGGACAACGCCGGAGCATTCCAGGTGTCCGACGCCGCACTGGCACTTCCCGACGTGCTGGCAGCCGTCAAGACGGACGCCGATGAGGCCACCGCCAAGGTCAACCATCTGATCAAGAACCACCGGGTGGGCGCTGACGTGGCGAACCAAATTGCCGCCCAGCGCTATTGGGACCGGTCGCGGCGCACGCTCGACTCTATCACCAACGGGGCGAAAGCTGTTGCGGCAGCGCAAGATCTGGTGGCCAACGCCGACGACGACCAGGTTCCCGTTTTGGCCGAAGAACTCAGCGACTACATGGCTCAACGCGGACTTCCCGCCCGTTGGTTACCTGGGGCGCTCGCCGCCAGAGTGCCGGGCCTGTCCGAAGCGCAGGCCGACGCGACACTCAAGGCCAGGCAGCACGCCGTCCTCTTGGCTAACGACCAGAAGCTTCGGCGTGCAATCGCATCCGACACAGACGCGCCCCCGCTGCTAGATCCGGCGCAAGTCAGCGCCCAGCCCTACGCCGAGACAACATACGGCGGGTGAGAGATGGCACACACACTCAGCGCCGAGATACCCCCGGCGCATCACCATCGCCGTCGACATTCCTGAGCGGCTCAGCGACCGGTCCATCTCCGACGTCTGCAACCTGATGGCCTCAAGGCTGCGGTACCGGCTGAACGAGCAGTGCCAGGCGCAGGCCGTTGAGCGCGCCCAATCGCGGATCTTGGCGAGGCGCAATGGTCGGTAAGACGTTCGGCGTCATCCCCACCCTGCTTACCTCCTGGTGGCGGTGGGGCCGGGTTTCATCTGGCCCGGTGGTTCCCTGCGCCGAACGGCCGAGCAGCGGGGGCTGCCGCGCTGCAACGCAATCCGTTTACCGAACCCCGTGGGCTGCTGCGGGGTGGATTCCATTCGGCCTGGCTGCTGGGTCCATTTGTTCGAACCACTCGTTTTTGACGATGTGGGCGATGCCAGCACTGGTAAACGCTGTGCCCAACGCGATGCGGGCTTTACGACTGGGATCTGGACTATTCGTCATGCTCTTCTCCTTCGGGACTTGGCGTTGGCGGGTGGTCGGATCGCGACAGCGCGCAGGAACGCGTCGGCGAAAATATCGCAGGCTGTGTCGATGTCGGGCAGTTCGATGCCGGGAATGTGGGGCATCGCCGGACGCACGAGCATGTGCATTACGACGGGACTCATGAGTTGTTGGGTGAGAAGAGGTAAGGGAAGATCGCGAATGTTGTTCGCCTCTATTTCGGCGTCAAGCCATGCGCCGATGCTGTCCAACAGACGAGGCGCGTTGTGTCGCAACAGATCTTGCACGGCAGGGCTGTTGGGACGGGCGAACGCCTCGGCCAACACGGCGGGAGCGACGCGAGGTTCACGATTCAAGCTGTGGGCAATCAACCCATACAACTCGCGCACCGTTGTGGCGAGGTCGCCGGGAGTGGTGGTGAAAAACTCTTCGATATCGAGTAGAGGACTGTGTCGTTCGAACACCGCGCGCACAAGCTCGTCGCGGCCCGCAAAGACAGCGTGAAGGCTGTTGACCGAGCACTGCGCCTGGGCCGCAATAGCTTCCAGTGTGGCCGATGCGAGTCCCGTGGTGCTGATAAGCAACGCGGCAGCGTCGAGAGCGCGGGAGCGCACCGGCGGTTGACCACCGGGATCGACACCAGCAGCGCGCATCGCCTCATCAAGGGCAGCGCGTGAGCCGCCGAGGCGGCGGATCAGCGTGCTTCGGGAGACACCTGCTTCGCGGGCAATGGCGATGACGGGAACGTCCGCAACGTCCTTGCCCAAGGATCGGGCGGCCCGCAGCGCCGCCTGCACCAGATCGTCTCCGACCGAATCGCCTTGCGCAATTGCGGTGTCGTCGTCGACTTGGCCGGATGGCGGCGGGTTCATCGCAGGCTTTGAGCGCCATCTACGACGATGTTGGCACCACTGACGTAGCTGCCAAGATCGGATGCGAGAAACAAGACAGCCTTGGCGATTTCGTCGGGCCAGCCTGGACGCCCCAACGGCATCATCGTCGTCAGCTTCTGGGCGAAACCGCCTGATTCCACCGCAGCCTGTAGCCGCTGCCGGGTGGCGCTGGCCTCGGCGGGCACCTGTGCCCGGGCAAAGGAACCGTCGCGGAACATGGCCAGCCGCTCCTCGGTGATGGTCGCACCGGGAGTGACCGCGTTGACCAGAATCTGATGTGCTGAAAGCTCTTTCGCGAGATTCTGAGTAGCCGCCCACAAGCCCGCTTTCGCCGAAGCGTAAGCCGCCAGCGGACCCATCGGCCTGAACGCGTCCACGGACAGGAGATTGATGATGCGCCCTCCACGGCCTGCATCAATCATCGCCTTAGCGGCGTACTGAGCCAGGAAGAACGCGCCCTTGAGGTCCGCACCGACGACGCTGTCGAACAGCTCCTCGGAGGTGTCCAAGGCGAACGATGGCGTGTACAGGGCGGCATTGTTGACCAGGATGTCGACGCCGCCGAGATGGTCGATTGCTAGATCAATGACGCGTCGCGAATCACCGAGAGTGCCGATGTCGGCTTGCACGCCCATGACGGTCGCCCCGGTCGTAGTGATCTGCTCTTCCACGCGGCGAAGCGCATCGGGGCCGCGACCAGTGAACAACACCTTTGCGCCAGCCTGCGCCAGCCGACGAACGGTCGCCTCGCCAAGGCCGCGACTACCGCCGGTGACGACGGCGTTCTTGCCGGTCAACGACAACAACTGCCCGAACGGGCCAGGTTCTGGGATTGTCGGCAAGGTCGCGGTCATCATTGACTCCGTTTCAGCCAGCAGCCGTGATACAGCACTAAATGTAGTACTCAATGCTGTATCAGCGAAACTGCGGAACCGACACCCGGCAATATTCGAAGGAGGCTTGACTGGCGGTCACGCTGGTGATGTCGCGCGAGATGCTGAGTGCCTTCGCCGAGAGGGTCGAACGCTTCGCTCAGATGCAGTAACTGCGATCTAAAGGGTGCACTGGCGCTGGGTCTGGTCCGGCCTGGACGACCGGCCTGGCGGCGCTGGGACCGGCCACGCGGCTGGCGGGCGTGTTTCTTGTCGAGAGCCGCATACCTCCCGCGCACCCGCTCCGCTGTCATCTGACGTACCGGGACGGCACCTAGAGCCGGTGCGATGTGGGACCGCCGCAACTGTCAGGTGTACGGGTTGCTTCACGCTGTGATGGCGACGGCTGTCAAGGACGGCGTGTTGCCGTCGAATCCCTGTCAGATTGAGCGGGCAATGAACACGGCACGGAAACGGGAGCCCAAGATTCTGTCGGTGCCCCACGTGGGGGAACTCGCTGAGAAGATGCCCGAGCGGTACGGGGTCTTGGTGTTGCTTGCGGCGTGGTGTGGGCTCCGGTGGGGTGAAGTCATCGAACTACGTCGCCGCGATGTCGGGGTGGAGGGTGCCACCCTCACGGTTGCCCGCGCGGTGACTCATCGCGGTGGGTGCCGTATTGACACACCCAAGACGGGCAAAGCGCGGATGGTTGTGGTGCCGCCGCATATTAGGGCCGCTGTCCAGCACCACGTGGACACCTACGTCGGTGATGGCGATGAGGCGTTGCTGTTCACCCCTGTTCGGGGTGGATGCCATCTGAACGACAAAGTGTTCGCCGATTCCTACTTCAAGCCAGCGCTCGCGGCCATCGGAGGCGAGGGTGTACGCATCCACGACCTCCGGCACTTCGCCGGAACACAGACGGCACGGGTGGCGAATCTGGTGGAGACCATGACGCGACTCGGGCACGCCACCTCGAAAGCGTCGCTGATGTATCAGCAACAGGTTTCGGGGCGTGATGTAGAGATAGCGGAAGCGCTTTCCAAGCTCGCTGGGCACTGACACCTCGCATCGTTCATACTCGGCATCAATCAGCCTGTCACCACGCAACGTGAACACGTGCCGGTGGCCATTGCGGGGTGGCTGCATGTGAGTCGGAATCTCGAACCGGTACACCAAAACGTCACGGCCACTGTTCAGATCGTCCAGCCTCTTCTGCAGCCGCTTCAATTCAGCACCACGGTAAGGAAACAACTCACCATCCGATTCCACGAACCGGGCCATCAGCTTCGTACACCGTTCGGTCAGCTGATCCCGCAATTCGGGAACCGTGCTGTCACGGATCGGACGGGCACCCATCAGGCACCCCCATACATCGCACGCTTAGCGGCATTGTGCGCGGCCCACCGCTTCACTGCCGCCGCTTGCTTCACCGGATTCTTACCGCTGGTGTCCATACTCAACCCAGACAACAGCTTGGCTAGTGCGGCCCTTTGCAGCCTGATTTCCACCACCGCGCCGTGCATCACCACGCGGTCATCCCTCAACACCACCGACCGGCCCTCAGCCTCGACAACAGCCTTCAACTGTTCAATCTCATCCCGAATGTCTGCGATCACATCGAAAAGTTCCCTGTCGCGCTGATCAGGTTCGAGGCCATGCGAGGCCATATCCTCGACTATCCGCTGCACTAATGCCGTGCCACACGGCATTTCACCAGCCACAACGCCAGTGTCTCACGCCCGGAACACTTTTGAATTCCAGCCAGCGGAATCTTGTGTTCGTGCCGTGCTGGGGATGGTGACCGGGGGGAGGGTTGGGTGGCACGGGTCAATCGCGCTGGTGGGGTGGTCGGTCGAATCACGGTGGGGTGGACGTGGTTTCGAGGATGGTCGGAATGCCTTGGCACGGGCACGGTTTCGCGGGTGGTTTGGCGGTGGGATTGGTGGGGTGTTTTTTGGGGCCTGAGAGGCGTTCTCGCGGCCTAACGGGGTGGTCTGAGGGTGGTTTTGTACCGGAGGTGGGTGCGCTGGGGTGGTTCTCGCCTACGGCGATAAGCACTTCGGGGATGAGCACCCGAGGTGACGCGAGGATGGGAACCGTCCGTTATGTGGGTGTCGGGATGGGCACCGTCAGAATGGTTTGCCTTCCCCGGCAGTGTGATACGGACACTTCCGAAAATGATCATTCGGTAGATGGTCGGATGGTTCGCGGAGTCTCGGCGGGTGGTCGGATGGTCTAGGTCGGATGGTCGCGTGAGTTCGGATGACGAGGGTTTGATCCAAGATGGTCGCGTGGTTGGGCTGGCCGTGCTGGAATCATGGTCATGACGCAGCAAGAGCCCTTGACCATGCCGCTGGAAGATGCGATGCGTACTCAGCGTGCCATCCGTCGGCTCAAGAGTGAACCGATTGACGACTCACTTGTTCTCCACCTTTTGGAGCTTGCCATGAAGGCACCAAGTAGTTCGAACGCGCAGAATTGGGAGTTCATCGTGGTCAAGGACCGCGAAGTAGTCGCGAAACTAGGCCGCTTGAATCGCAGAGCCATAAATCTCGCCGCCCTGATTTACCAGCGTTCCTCTGAACGGCGCGGTGACGAGAAGGCGCAAAGGCTACTGAAGGCCGTGCAATGGCAGGCGGACCACTTCGACGAGATCCCCGTCGTCGTTGTGGCATGCCTCAAGGGTGTCATTCCACCTTGGCCACCGGCTTTGACGAGCAGCGCCTACGGTTCTATCTACCCGGCGGTGCAGAATCTCTTGCTGGGCGCACGTGCGGCCGGGTTGGGCGCGGCGCTGATCACCGCTCCGCTGTGGAGCAAGCTGCTGGCGAGGCGTGCCTTGGGTCTGCCGTGGAATGTCACTCCTTGCGTAGTAATCCCTCTTGGCTGGCCGCTCGGTAAATACGGCCCCACGACGCGTCGGCCGGTCGGAGAGCTTGTCTCGCTCGACCGATACGGCAATCGAGCGTTTCTGTAGGCGGTCTGCTGGTGCCGCGAACCGGCACCACCGCACGACTGTATGCGTGAATCACGTTGCCGCCGTGTAGCGCAACACGCGATTGGAGACCATCGGTGGATGGTCGGATGGTTCGCGGAGCCTCAGTGAGTGGTCGGATGGTCTGGTCGGCCCGCGCTGGACGGTTCCTCGGTTCTCGTGTCGGCCTGCACCGGGTGGGCATGGTTGGATTGGTCGCATGATGTTGCGGCACAACGCAAGTGGGGCGCTGAGTTCGTGGTCACCATCTGGACCGACGTGCAAAGCGCACAGGCGATTACTTCGATTACTTTTTGCGAGGCAGTATGCGTCAGGGTGCCCGGCTGAGTTGGACGTTGTTGGCGAGTACGGACCCCGCCGGGATCCCGCAAGCTGGCACTTGGTAGGTGAGTAAGACTGTGCCTGCCAGGGTGTTTGGATCCAACGTGTAGTGGGCGGACACAGCGTCGGGAACAAGGGTGCCGTCCGGACACATTAGCGTATGTATGGCGGAATCCAGTGTCCATTGTCCGTTAACCAACCGCGCCTGCGATAAAGCCGGTCCACCGGGTGCGGATAGTGATGCGCACCCGTCACCGCAGGGAGTGGCGTACCAATCATCTATGACGGATTGACCAGTTAGCGGGTCCGTTTCAGTCCTGATGTAGTGGCCGCTCAGCGTCGTCTCAGCCCATGCCGCGCTAGCGGTACCGACAGCTAAACCGGCGAGCATGGCGGCCGCGGCTATCGCTCGTGTGAGCGTCATGATCTCGTTCCTCCCGCGAGCTGAGGTTTTAACTCATAGGCGCTGGCCTAGCACATTCCACGGCGGGTTGCAGCGGATTCGCAGAAAGCCTTTGCCTGACGTTATGAGAGGGCATTCAGCCGGGGTGTTCGAGTTCTGCTAGGGCCTGGTCGATTTGGTCGTAGGCGTACGTCACCATCGCGGCGGTGGTCATCGTCTCACCCTTGCGGGCCAGCGATTCGCAGGTCGCCTCGCCGAGGACATCGCGCAGGTGGGTGATCGCTTTGCTGAGTCTCGACGCGGTGAGGGGACTGAATGCGAAACCGGCGATCTTGGCCGCCGGTTCATAGCGTCCGAGCCGGTGGAAAAGAACAGCGAGGAAGCCCAGCGAGCCGCGGATCACGGTGGTGTCGCCCGCATTGTGCCAGTTGCGGATCGCCAGCGTGAGGTGATCGAACGCGGCCACCGGGTCGCCGTGTTCGGCCTCAAGTAGGGCCAGACCGTCCGCCAGGACCGACGCGTAGGTGCGGTTGCCGCTGTCTTGAGCGATCACCAGACCCCGGCCGAAGGCGTTAAGCACCCCGACGGGATCCGCGTCACCGAAAGCGATACCGTAGGCCCAGAGCGCCGATGCGAGCAAGGACGGGTTGCCTGTTGCCTCTGCAGCTTCGATGAGGCCATCCGCGGAATCCATCGCCTCCCCACCGGAACCGGCCACTACAAGGGCGACAACCAGGCATGTCCGGATGTGGACGTGGGTGTCGCGGCGGCGTACGAGCTGGGCACGGCACAGCTCGACCAACCGCTCGGGCTGCCCGATGGCTATGTATACAGCTCCAAGCCAGCCTTCGATGCCGTACGGTGGCGCATCGCGGCTCCTGCCGAGAACTATCTGGCCAGCGTCGCAATAGCGGACAGCCGCCTCGATCCGTCCGGTCCGGTAGCACTGCGACGCAATCACGTACAGGAAGGCCAGCCGGGGGTGATCGGCGGCGCGGGCGGGCTCGATCAGCTCTTCAGCCCAAGCGACCGGCTCAAGGGTTTGGACCAAAACGCCGAGCAACCCCAGATAGGTGGCGATGGTGGCGGCGACATCAAGATCGCCCCGGTCGGCGGCCCAGCGAAACGCGGCGCGCAGATTGGCCAGCTCGAGACTGAACCAGTCATACGCCGCACGCTGGTGGGGGCTGTCCCACAGGGCCAGGATGTCGGCTTCGCGTCCGGCGAAGTACCGCGAGTGGGCGGCCCGAATCTCGGTTGCTTCGCCGCTGGCGACGAGTTGTTCCTCGGCGAACTGGCGGATCGTCTCCAACATTGAAAACCGGGTCCGCCCCGACGACCTGTCGGCGATCAGCAGCGACTTGCGCACCAGCGCGTCGAGCAGATCCAAGACGGCGAAGTCATCATCGGAACCCATGACCGCACAAGCACTTTGGAGGTCGAATCCCCCGGCAAACACCGAACAGCGGTCCAGCAGGGTCTTTTCGGTGTCGTCGAGGTGGTCGTAGGACCACGCCACGGCGTGGCGCAGGGTGTGGTGGCGTTCCAGGCCGCGCCGCGAGCCGACCAGCAGCCGGAACCGCTGATCGAGGCGATCACGGACCTCGCTGGCGGTCATCGACGCCATCCGCGAGGCCGCCAACTCGATGGCCAACGGGATGCCGTCAAGGCGGCGGCAGATTTCGACGACCGCGCCCGCCTCGTCGCTGCTGCCCATCGAGAAGCGCGAGGCCACGCTGTGGGCGCGTTCGACGAACAGATTGACTGCGGCCGACTCGATGCCCGCGCCGACATCCAGCGAGGGCACCAGCCACAGTTGCTCGTCGACGACCCCCAAACCTTCACGGCTGGTAGCCAAGACCTTCACCGTCGTCGAGTGCGCGAGGATGGCCTCGATCAGATCGGCCGCCGCGTCGCGCACATGTTCGCAGTTGTCGAACACCAACAACCGGACTCGGCCCTCCAGCGCGGCGGCCACCGACTCACTTACGGACTTACCCGGCTGCTGGGTGATACCCAGCGCCGCCGCCACAGCATCGGGTATCGCAGCCGGATCGGTGACCGCAGCCAGCTCGAAAAACCAAACACCATCGGGGTATTCATCGACCAGCCGCGCCGCGACCTCCAAAGCCAAACGGGTCTTGCCGACCCCACCCACGCCGGTCAACGTCACCAACCGATGAGCCTTCACTGTGGCTTGCACCTCTGCGACCTCGGACTCGCGGCCGATGAAACTGGTGGCTGCAGGGCGCAGGTTCCCAGGACTCGCATCCAGCGCCCGTAACGCAGGAAAGTCTGTGCGCAGGCCCTCCGCTTGGACCTGGAACACCTGAACCGGGGTCGGCAGATCCCGCAACCGTCGCGGCCCCAGATCCAGCAGATCCACTCCGCTGAGCAGACCCGCCGTCGACTCGGCCAACAGGATCTGACCACCATGTCCAGCGGCCATCA
>Ga0310909_10001419_pt1 | contig 14048 bp, 13 predicted proteins | sample GREbulkMGT000H_FD_203449 | JGI IMG/M metagenome (GOLD analysis project Ga0310909, IMG submission 203449) | Lab enrichment of tropical soil microbial communities from Luquillo Experimental Forest, Puerto Rico - GRE.bulkMG.T000H | ecosystem: Environmental > Terrestrial > Soil > Tropical forest >... | reverse complement strand
GAGCCGGAGATCGCATTCTAAGATTTCCTGCACGGTCTCGCCGATCAGCAGCTTGTCAAGGTCCTGCAGGTTTGGCACGCCATCGAGGAAGAGGATGCGCTCTATCAGCTTGTCAGCGTGCTTCATCTCGTCGATGGATTCGCCGTACTCGCAGGCACCGAGCTTGGTCACTCCCCAGTGCCTCAGCATCCGAGCATGCAAGAAATATTGGTTTATCGCACTGAGCTCGTTCTTTAGAACTGCATTCAGATGGTGCAAGACGGTTGCATCGCCACGCAAGGTCGCCTCCCCGGGAGATCGCCCTAAACGAGACTTGGGGTGTCATCGACCTGTCACAAGGTTGGCCGCGCGATTGTCGCAGTTGCTTCATGCGAATGCCGGATCTCGGCCGTTTGGCGCAACAGATGCCGTACGAAAGCGACGCATTTGCCGCATCGCGGTTTCTTGCCAAGAGCGTGATACACCATCGATACAGTGCGGCCCTCGCCATCGGCGTGGGCGCGAAAATCGCGATCGGTGATCCCGTTGCAGAGACAGATGTACATTCGCACGGCAATCCAAAATTGACTGCATTCATATGCCAATCTTGCGAGCAATTCGCAATATCATTAGCGGCTGTATCTACCTGTCGCGTCGAACTGCCGCATCACCGGTCGAGCTCAGATGAATCGAGAACAGCGCTGAGGAGGCCGCCGCTTCGGCCGTCATCATGAATATGTCCAAATCTGCTTCTAATAACGAGAGGCGGGAAAATCTTCTGGTTTTTCGCATGCGCGACTTGAAAAGCATCCTATCCGTTCCAATTGTGGCTGGCGATTTTCGACGCAGGCAGCAAGGCTTCACACTGCTCGAACTGCTGGTCGTGCTCGCCATCCTCGGGCTCCTGATCGGTCTTGTCGCGCCGGCGGCTCTGCGACAGCTGGGTTCCGCCAAGGAAAAGATTGCTCACCAATCGATCGAGCGGATCGCGGGAGTACTCGATATCTACAAGCTCGACGTGGGAAGCTATCCTGCGACAGACCAGGGCCTGCAGGCGCTCATCACACGGCCGTCGGGTGTCGCTCGCTGGAACGGACCTTACCTGAAGGGCGAGAAGGTGCCGGAAGATCCGTGGGGCCGGCCGTTCATCTACCGCAGCCCGAGCCAGCGGCCCGGGCATGAGTACGATCTTCTCTCGCTTGGCCCGACCGGTCAGCCCGGGGGCACCGGGGATACGGCAGCAATCTTCAACGAGTGACGGCCCCTTCAGGGGCGGCGCCCTGTGGAGCGGATTCAGTTCTGCTGCCCCAGGTCAAAACCGTATATCCCTGCGGCAGGGCGGACCCGATTTGAGCGACGGCAAACCGGATCACGCGAGCGTTCCCGGGGCCCGATGCCGCCGCGGTGATCCGCGTCGTCGACAAATCCTGGGGCAGTTGATTCGCCGGGGGTGCGATCGGGGAGCCTTGCGCCGACTGAGCGAGCGCAACCGCCACGACCGGGTCCGTGGTGGCGGGGTTAGGCTCTGCTGGCCCGAACAGCGTTAAATGGGGCCGGATTGCGCCCAGTGTGGCCGGGGTCATGCCGAGCACTCGCCCAAGCTCGTCGAGGGTCTCGAGCGGTCCACCGGGTGGGCCGTAATCCAGCCCCGCCGCTTGATATTCCGCGAGCAGCGCTGGCAGATCCAACCCATTCGCCGATCGCTATTGCCAGGCGCTGGGCGGTTTCCGGATCGCTGCCGGTGACCCGCAGCAACGTTTCGAGAAGGGGTGGCGAAGCCGTGTTGGGATTGATCCACGAAGCCTCGTCCTCCAGCCAGAGCACCACGCGGCTGCTGCCGACCAAGATTTCGTGCGGCCTCCCGTCGATCGGCCACCGCTGGTCGGGTCGCGGATCCAAGAGGTTGAAGATGGCCTCGAAAATCGCGCCATCGGCTGCTGCCTGCGCGACAGAGTTGGACACGAGGTTGCTGGCGATACGGATTTCGGTTCGTCCGCTCGCCGTGAGATGGAGGACGATGAAGCCGATCAGCACCAGCGTCCACAAAACAATAATCAGCGCAAAACCGCCGTTGCGGCTGACCGCCGGTTGTGGCGGTCGCCCCTGCATCAGCCCGCTTATAACCCGTTGGGGTTGGATAGCCCCGGTGCGCCCTTGCGCTGCAGCTGCTGTGGAACGAGCCCGGCGTTGATCAATTGGCTCCTCAAATCCTCGGTCAACGCCCGCGCATCGCGCTGATCGTGGACGACATGTGGAGTGATCAGCACAAGCAACTCCTGGCGGGTGCGCGTGCCGATCTGGGTCGACAATATTGTGCTGAGAATCGGGATGTCTTTCAGAAAAGGAATGCCGGTGTTTCCTTCTGAGGCGTTGTCGCGAATCAGACCGGCCATTCCAATAGTCTGGCCATCTTGAATGGCTACCCGCGTCCGGAATGTCTGATCGTTGAACGTCGGAGAGCCGCTGACCGAGTTGGTCGCCTGAGGCGCGACATCGCTCACCTCCTGGGCGATGTCGAGGGTGACGAGCCCGCCTGAGTTGACTCGCGGCGTCACCTGCATGATGACGCCGGTGGCGTGATAGTCCACGCTGTTGACGACCGGTGCGCCGGTAGTCAAGGTGCTGGTCGCCGTCCCCGTGAGAACCGGCACCTGCTGACCGACCTGCAGGCGTGCGGGTTCATTGTCCAAGACCATGACCTGGGGTGCCGACAGGATTTTGACCTTGCTCACATTGGCCAGCGCCGCGAGCGCAACATTCGGGGCCTTGCTCAGGATGAAATAGGGGGAAGTAGAAGGAAAGCTCAGGCCTCCGATACCAGGGATCGCTGGGCTGGTCGTCCCGGACGGCCCCAGCGTAAAGGCGACGTGGTCGGCCTTGAAAAAGAATTGGGTGCCGTATTGGAGCTGGTCGTTGAGGTCGACCTCGGCAATAGTCGCCTCGATCAGTACTTGTAAAGGGATGATATCGATTTTGCGCAACATTCCCTCGATTACCGTATATTCACTCGGCGTTGCATAGATCAAAAGCGCATTGTTGCGTCGGTTGGCGATGATTCGAATACGGTTCTCGGTTCCGGCGCCGCCGGGACCCGCCTCGGTCGACAACGGCTCGGTGGCGGGAGGCGCCGCCTCGGCCGCTGGCCCCGTGGGCGGCGGCGGGATGCCAGCACCGAGGCCGCCAGCGCCGCCGCCGCCGCCCGGCAAGCCCACACCGCCTCTCGTACCAGCTCCTCCCAGGCCTGTTGCGCCGCCGGCGCCCCCGGCTCCCCCGAAGCCGCTCGGGCCGCCACCGGGAGCGCCGCCTGGGGCGATCGCCAGCTGTTCGGCGCCGGGCGCGGTCGCGCCGGGCGGGCCGCCGGTGGGAGAGACATTGCGCGGCGTGAAGGCGCGCTGGAGCAGGTTTTCGAGATCCGTGCTCTGGCCGTTCTGCACGTAGTAGACGTGCCAGCTTCGTGCTGTGGCATCCTCGACTTGGTTTACGAGCTTGAAAAAGCGAGTCGCCGCCTCGATGTAGCGCGGCTGCGACGAGACGACGAGAACGGCGTTGACCCGATCCATCGGAATGACGCGGACAATGCCAACAAGCGCCCCTTCGGCCTGAGCCTGCAACACCCGCTCAAACTCGCTGGCTCGCTTTGCCGGATCACTATCGCCCACCGGGAAGAGGGCATAGGACTGACCCGCCAGGATGTCGATATCAAAGGCCCGGACGAGCCCGACCAAGGTCCGGCGGACCGCTGAATCCCCGGAGACGATCAAGGCGTTGGCTGCCGCGTCGGCCGCAATTTTCCCTCCCTCCGCAACATAGGGTTCGAGCACTTTGGCGAGATCCTTCGCCGAAGCGTAGCGCAATGGCACGACTTCGGTGCCGGCGCCAACAGCGTTCGCGCCGGCGATGAGATTGCGGGTTGAACCGGCAGGTAGCGGGACCACCGCGTAGACCCCATTCCTTTCGATGACCGTCGCGCCGTTGGCGTTGAGCAAGGTTTCGAGCGTGGGTATCAACGCCGAACGCGGCATTGGAGTGCCGGTCTCGATCGACCCGGTGCCATGCACGTTCGGGTCGATTGTATAGTTGAGGTTGAGTGTGGTCCCGAGGATGGTGCGTACGATTTCTCGTATGTCGGTGTCGACAAAATTGAGGGTTACATCGCCGCTCTGGCCTGGGGTCACGCCCGGCTGCGCCGGTGGAACCACGGGCGCCGGCCCGGGGCCGGACGCGACAAAGGCGCGTTGCCGACTACGGTCGGTGGGGATCGTGCTGTTTACACGAGGCTCTGCCGCTTGCAGGCTGCTCGGCTGCTCCAACGGCTCCAAACCCGCCGGCGCCGGCGCCTGACATGCGGCGAGTAGCGCCAGCGGGACAGCAAGGGCGAGCGGCCGGGCACGTCGCGTCGCAGACATTACCGCTGCTGCCGCAGCCGCGCTGGCCGTGGCAGCGCGCCGGGATTATTGAACGGAACGCCTGGGTTCGGCGGCGCGACCCCAGCGGCGGCCGGCTGAATGGGCGGGCGCGCCGCCGCGGACGGGGCGGCAGGTCGAGGGGGAGTCCCGGGTGGAGGTTGCGCGGGCGGCGGAGCGAGGTTCGGGTCCAGCTTGGGTTGCATCGTTTTGGTTCCAGTCGGACCGCTCAATGACACCTCGCGCGGCGTGATGCTCTCGATCCGCCAGCCGCTGACCGCGTCGCCCTCCGCTACCCTCAACGGCTTGTCGCCGCTTACGGCGAAGATCGCGATGCGCCGTCCAGGCTCGGTAACGATCCCCGTCAGCCTGGTATCGGCGAGATCTGAATCGTTCGCTCCGGGAGAGGCGGTCTGGGCTGGGCGCCGTGTACTGCTGAACAGCGGTCGGGCAAGTATTACCGTCAACAACTCATCGATCCGCGGGTTCTGCGGTCGCCTCGCAGCCGGAGCGGTGTCGGTCCTCGTTGCTGCTTCGGCGATCGCGGCATCTTCCGTCCCGGCCGGCCCGAGCTCGATAAAGAGGAGCGAGCCGAACACCAGGCATCCGACGATCAGCAGTGGCAGCACAAAGCGATCGGTCATGGCTTGGCAGCGACCGACTTTTCGCCGTCGCGGTAGCCGTACACATCCAGCCCGGCATCGAGCCCCGAAGCGGCCGGAGTTCCCGGGCGGCGCAGCACGCCGTGAATGTGCAGATTGTCGATGACCAGCGGGGGGGTGGCCGCTTCGAGCTTCGCCAAAAACTTAACCAAAGTTTCATATTGGCCGCTCAACACGTAACGCAGTCCAATGCGGCGGTAACCGGAGCGCGCTTCCGCCGGAAGACTCTCGGTGCTGCCGATGGTGGCGCCGACGGAGGCAGCAAGCTCCTCGATGCGGCTCTGCAGAGCGGCCGCTGCGATGGCATCACTTGCCCCTTCGAGACTGAATTTACGGCTACCGGCAGTGGTGCGCAGCTGCTCTACCCGCGCCTGTAGATCGGGCAGCTCGTCCGCCGCCGCTTGCAATCGCGGAAGCAACATACGGCGGTTCTCCAAAACCGTGGCGCGCCCAGCATAGAGCTCGATGAACGGGGCCACGGCCAGGAGATAGACGCCTGCCAATGCGACCAACATCAGGCTCACTGCCAATAGCCGGCCTCTCGGGCCGGTAGGTAAAGATGCAAGCGAGGCTACGGCCCGACCTCCGCGTTGATCGTGAAAAGTTCCGACCGGAGCGCCTCGAGCCGGGTAACCGGCGCTGCGAAGACCGGGTTGCGGAACTCACCATCGGAAGCAAGCGCGCCGATTAATCGCGCAGCTGCCGCGGAGCGGCCGCTCAAAGTCACTTTCCGCTGCCGCAGCTCCATCTCGGTCAAGTAGGTGTCGTCCGGGAGAGTACGTGTCGCGGCCGCTAAGACGACGAGCGGCCGCCCGGCTTTGTCGCGCTCACTGTCAATGAAACCAGCAGTGCCGGACAATCGGTCGATTTCTTGACGCAGCTTGTCGGCTTCGGCAGCGGCAACTCGGCTAGCCGCGACCTTGCGATCAAGGGACGCGAGGGTCAGCTCCTGGTGTACGAATGGAGTGATTATCGCGGCAAGAAGAAGGACGGCGCAAAGCGCGGTGGCTGGCCAGAGCAACCGTGCGGAACCATGGTGTGCGCGGCTGCCGTCACCGTTGAGCGGCAAATAAAAGCCCTGATCCGGTCCGTCGGCGATCTCCACGCGCCTCGGCCGGACGCCCAATCGAGCGAGAGCGGCGAGCAGCGGGTCGAGGTTCGCCTTAGAGACCAATGCCAGGCGCACCGACAAGCGCCCGCTTTGCCGGTCGGTCGCAACGATTCGATGGTTCCAATAAAGCTCATCCGCGCTGAACGGAGTTTCCCGGTCCATCTCAAACGCGAGGGCCTGGTCAAGCTCGCGTTCTGCGGCAAGTGGTAAAGTTATCGTCTTGCCGAGCACGTCTGCCTCACCAAGGCGCAAGACCGTCGCTTTGCCGACTGCGCTGGGCAATTCCGCCAAACCGGCAGCACCGAGCGGGAACTCGCCGACCGTCATTTCCTTTCGGTTTCGGCGCAAGTAAACCGTAACGGCTTCGACGCCGCGCGCCAGCGTCCCTATTGGAGCGACCACGAGAGCATCGGCAGCGCTGAAAGCAACCTGACGCAACCTTTGAGGCAGCACCTCTGCAAGTTGTCCGAACCACCAGATGAAGAAGTTGCGTATCATGACCCGAAGCGAAGACCCGGTCGAAAAATCCCTCTACTAGTGCCGTAATATAGAGCTGCCCGCTAAAAGACGGTTAACCCCCAAGCTTGACTATCCTATACCAAATTTTCTGAATATGGCCCGAGCAAGGCAAACATTCCCTGCATTCCAGGAGCCAACGCGGGCAAGGCGGGCACCCAGCGAGATGAAGGGTGCCGCGCCAGCAGGGCCATGAGGCGAATCGCTCCTATCAGAACTGAGTTGCAGCGATCAAATCGGGAAACCGACGCCTGTCGCCCTCGGCAAAAGCGAGTTGGAGGCGGATCAGCTCGGGGATGCCCGCGCCATCCCACTGCGCCTGCCAGCTTGCTGCTTGACCCGGGGACGGAGAACCCCAATAGGAAAGTTCGATCCGATCGATTCCGCGAATCAGCTCGGTTTCGACAGCCACCGGCGGTGGCTCACTTGAAAGCTCGTGGCGATGCGGCTTCCAGCCAAGGACCAATCGTCCCTGACTCACCTGAAGTGTGATGTCCGCGCGCCGAGTAGTGCCCAACCCGGTTGGTAAATCGCCGACAAAGGATACGCTGTCGGAGGTGCCCTTGAACCCCACCGCGTTCGCGCCGGCTGCGATACCCCCCGATGGCGGGGGCGCAACGCCGCTCAGCAGCGCACGCACAATTCGCGCGGTGGCATCGAGCTCCGCAGTTTCGCTAATGCGGCGCGCCTGCGCGTCCCAGAGCGCGAAGCCGGCGCGCACGCCCTGGGTAAGCCCGACCATCAGAAATCCGAGCACCACGAGCACGACCAGCATTTCGAGCAGTGTGAACCCGGTCTGCCGGCCGAGCCCGGATCGCTTCGCCAGACCCCGCCTCAACCGCCACTCCCGCCAGTCCCAAGACGCAATGTTCTCAGCACTACCGATCGCTCGCCGGTATGCGCCGGCCATGAAATCGCGACCTCCACGCTGAAAAGAGTGGTGGTTGCTGTGGAGACGCCGTCTCGCCCGGATGATTGACGCGTAGACAGGGGCCGGACGCGAAGCGTCCAGCGGTAGCCGGCGCCATCATCTCCAGTCAACTCGCCCGCAACCAGAGCGGCATCTCGCCCGACCGCAGCGAGGTGTGACTGCGCCCGCTGAATGGCCTCCTCCGCTTTTGCCGCGGCATCGACCGAGAGGAGGCCGCCGCTTCCGGCCTGAAAGAACCCGACGAGAGCTAGCCCGGCGATCGCGAGCGCGACGACAACCTCGAGCAGCGTGAAACCATTGCTTCGCAGAGTCGGATCAACGCACATCGGCGACGCTTACCCTTCCAGTAAGCCAATCAACGCCCACAGCCACGCGTTGCTGCCCGTCGGCCAGCGCGATCCTGCCGCCAGTGGAGCTGCCGTCCGGATTAAACCGAATATCACCAATACCCTCGTTCCGCTTCTCGCCCGCGATCGTTAGCAGTTCGATCGAGAGATGCGCGGGCAGACCGCGCACTGTCCCCGTTCCGACACGATACCGATGCCTGATCACGTCGAGATCAAAGACGACCGAACGGTTGCTCACGATCGCCTCCGACCGCGCCAGACGCAGCCCCGAGGCAAGCTCGGCGGCGGTTCCCTTGAGACCAAGGCCACCACTCCACGGCGGTTTGAAACCGGTGACGAGGACCAGCGCAAAGCTTAATACCGCGAGTGTTACGATCACCTCGATCAAGGTGAACCCGCTGCAGCGTGGTGGTTCACACGGCGAGGTCATTCAGGCTCAACATCGCCGTCAGCAAGGCGCTGACGATCCCGGCGACGGCAAGACCCATCGCGATCGTGATCAGCGGCACCGCGAGCGCGACGAGCCGCTGCATCATCAATCGCGCTTGCTCGTCATGGATATCGGCGGCTTTGAGCGCCATAGACGAAAGTTGCGCGGCTTCCTCGCCGAGCTGCAGCAGGTGTATCGTCCGCGCCGGAAACAAACCGGCCGCCGCCAAAGGCCGCGCAAGGCCAGCGCCACCCTTTGCCCCCAAGGCTGCCGCTTCGACGGCTGCGGCTGCGGCGAGATTCCCGAGAGCATCCTTGGCGATACCCAGCGCCGGGATTAGCGGCACGCCGTTCTGCAATAGGCTGCCGAGCGTCCGCGTGAGCCGCGCAGCCAATGTCTCGCGCAGCAATCCGCCTACAATCGGTAGACGCAGCAGCCAACGATCGACCCTCAGCCGGTAACCGGGGCGCGCCAACAACTGGCGGATGACCAAGCCCCCGGCGAGGAAGATCAGGAGCAGCCATGGCGTGCCTGCTCCTGCCATCGCACCGAGGGTCATCAGCGCACGTGTCGCCGCCGGCAGCTGGGCACCGGCCTGCTCGAAGATCGGCGCGAATTGCGGCAAAACATAATCGAGCAGCAGCATGATCGAGCCGATCGCGGCGAAGATCAGCAGGGCCGGATAGATCATCGCCGACCGCAAATTGGCGCTGAGACTGCGCTCGCGCTCGAGCAATGTGGCAAGACGGTCGAGTGTCGCCGGCAACGTGCCGCCGGCCTCGCCCGCCCGGACGAGGCCGACATAGAGCCTCGAAAAGCTTCGCGGCTCAGCGGCGAGAGCGGCCGCGAGCGAGCTGCCCGAACGCACCTTGTCACGCACGGTGCCGAGGATCGTCCGGGCGCGGGCATTGCGGGTGTTCTCGACGACAAATCGCAGCGCACGATCAAGATCCTGACCGGCCGCCAGCATGATTGCCAATTCTCGGGTCACCTCGCTGAGCCCCGTCTTATCGAGACCGCGACCGCGACCCAGCTCGATCTGCAGGAGGTCGGCCCAGCCGCGGCGCCCTTCCGCGGGATCGGCGCGCAATACGATTTGCCCCTGCCGCTGGAGCCTTTCGACGACCGCCGTCCGATCCGGCGCCTCCATGACGCCGTCTACGACATCACCTCCGGCATTGACCGCCGACCAGCGAAAGGACGGCATCTCAGCTCCTAGCCCGTGGCCGCATCCCAGGTCGCTTGATTAATCGGGGAATGGTTAAGCTTCACTGCGGATGCAACGCACGACTTCCTCGATCGTGGTGTCGCCTTCGAGCACCGCCAGCATGCCGCTGTCAAAGATTGGGCGCATGCCCTGCTCGATCGCGACCCGCTCGATCGAGGCGTCATCGGCGCCCTCGAAGATCAAACGATCGATCGCCCGGTTGGGCACCAACAGCTCGGCGATCGCCCGCCGCCCTCGAAACCCGGTACCGCGGCATTCGGGACAACCTCTTGGATGATAGAGCGTGATCGGCTTCCCTGCCGCCAGCCGTTCGAGGTCGAACCGTTCGATCAGCGGCGGCGGGGCCGGCTCCGTGGTCTTGCACACCGGGCACAACCGCCGGACCAGCCGCTGCGCCAGCACGGCTCTCAACGTCGCCGTCATCAGGTAGTCCTCAAGCCCCATGTCGCGCAGCCGAGTCAATGTCGCGGCAGCGGAATTCGTATGCACAGTCGACAACACGAGATGGCCGGTGAGCGCCGCCTGCACGGCGATCTGCACAGTTTCGAGATCGCGGATCTCGCCGATCATGATGACGTCGGGATCCTGCCGCAGGATCGAGCGCAACAGGCTGGCGAAATTGAGCCCAATTTGCGGCTTGACCTGGATCTGGTTGATGCCCGTCAGCTGATATTCGATCGGGTCCTCGACGGTCACGACGTTGCGCGCCACCGTGTTCAGTTTCAGCAGACCGGTGTAGAGCGTCGTCGTCTTGCCGCTGCCCGTCGGCCCGGTGACCAGCACCATCCCATTCGGCAGATCGAGCGCCCGCTCGACCCCGTCCCGAATATCTTGAGGCAGGCCGAGTTTTGCATAATCGAACTCGACGGCGGTGCGGTCGAGCACGCGCAGTACGACTTTTTCGCCGTAGAGCGAGGGGATCGTCGAAACCCGGAAATCGATCTCATGGCCGCGCACCGTCAGCTTAATACGGCCGTCTTGAGGCAGCCGGCGCTCCGCAATATCGAGTCTGGCCATGATCTTGACCCGCGAAATGACAGCGGCCTGCAGCCGCGCCGGCGGCGGCTCGACCTCGTGGAGCACGCCGTCGTAGCGGTAACGGACCCGCAACCGGTCGGGGAACGGCTCGAGATGAACGTCCGAGGCGTGGGTCTCGACCGCCCGCGCGATCAGCTGATTGACGAGCCGGATAACCGGCGCTTCGCTGGCGAGATCCTTGAGGCGCTCAGCGTCCTCTTCCGCCGGCGCGGCGTCGGGAGCCATCTCGTCGAGTACTTCTTCGGCATCGCCGGCCTCGGCGGACTCGGCATAAAGCCGGTCGAAGGCAGCTTCGAGCTCGATCGGAACGGCGACGGCGACGCCAACGGGTCGACCAAGCGCTGCCGAGACCGCATTGCGGGTAAAGACGTCGAGCGGATCGGCCATCGCAAGGGTCGCCCGATCATCGCTCGCAGCAATCGGCAACACCCGCGCCCGGCGCAGAAATTTCGGCTTGAGTCGATCATGGAACAGCGGTGTGTCAGGGTAGTCGGCGGCCGTAACGAGCGGTGCCGCCGTGAGCTGCGCCAAGGCCTCGGCGAGGCCGCGGTCGCTGATCAGGCCGAGTTGGGTGAGAACTTGATCGAGACGGCCGCCGGTCTCGGATGCGACACGACGGGCGCGGTCATAGGTGCGCCGGTCGATTGTGCCGCTGTCGACGAGGGTCATGCCGAGCTTCGCAAGCAAGTCTGCGGCGTCCTGGGTGCCGAGAGGAGCTATAGGCTCGAAGGTCATGACGGCGTTATACCCGGCGGCGCGATCGGGGCCGCTCATGCACGGAGTATACCCAACGGTGAGTGTTTGAGCGAGCGGAAGTATACGGAGCGGACTTGCTCGACCCGATAGCTAGTGCCGGTACGGCCGGTTGGAGCCTGATCCTGCTTGCTCCTTTTGCCGGCAGCTTCCTCGGTCTCATCATTCGGCGCCTGCCCGACGGATTGCCGGTCGCCCGGGGGCGATCGCGTTGCGAGAAGTGCGGGGTGCAGCTGAAGGTGAGGGACCTCGTCCCGATCCTCAGCTGGCTCGTGGCAAAGGGCCTCTGCCGCTACTGCGGTGGCAGTCTCGGCTGGTTCTATCCAGGGGTCGAGCTTGCCGCGTTGGCGGTTGCGCTCGCCGCAGTCTTGATCGATGGCGGGCAAGCCGCTTGGCTCGACACTTTGCTCGGGTGGTGGCTGCTCACTCTCGGCTGGATCGACATTCGCTGTTGGCTGTTGCCGGATGTTCTCACCCTGCCGCTCGTTATCGCCGGCCTCGCCGCTGCTGCCATATTCGAGCCCGATCAGCTGATGGACCGCACGCTCGGCGCTGCGGGGGGCTATCTCGTTCTCCAGGCGGTCGCTATCCTTTACCGAGTATGGCGTGGCCGCGAAGGGCTCGGCCGGGGGGATGCTAAGCTGCTGGCCGCCTCAGGTGCCTGGCTAGGAGCCAGCGCATTGCCGCAAGTAATTCTGCTGGCGGCGCTTTCGGCGCTCGCCGGGGCTGCTTGCCTGCGGCTCTTCGGTGTTCGCATCGGCCCACAATCGGCTATGCCCTTCGGCCCGTTTCTAGCCCTCGCCACCTGGGTCCTTTGGCTGTGCGGCCCGCTTCTCGTTTGATCCGTCGCGCCAAAAGGAGCTTATAAGGGCCGGGCACTCTCGTACTGGAGCAGACGAATGCACGTCGGATCAATGGAGCATTGGACTCACGAGCACGTCTTCCTGGGCCGCGACCATGGCCGAAACGAGCGCCGAACCCAGATCGTGATTGGGCTTTGTGCGACGATGATGGTTGCGGAGGTCGTCGGCGGCATGCTCTTCGGGTCGATGGCACTCGTCGCCGATGGTCTCCACATGTCGACGCATGTTGCCGCGCTCCTGATAGCGGCCCTCGCCTACACTTTCGCGCGCCGGCGGGCGTATGACCTACGCTTCACCTTTGGCACCGGCAAGTTCGGGGACTTGGCCGGGTTCTCCAGTGCGATCGTGTTGGCAATGATCGCACTGCTGATCGGGTGGGAGAGCTTTGGTCGGCTAACGCACCCGATTCTGATCGCATTCGATGAAGCGATCCCGATTGCCATGCTCGGGCTTGGGGTCAATGTCATCAGCGCCTGGCTGCTGCGGGACGATCACGACCATGGTCATGACGCTGTCGCGGCGCACCAGGATCATCACCATCACGACCTCAATCTACGGGCGGCCTACGTCCACGTCTTGGCAGACGCGGCGGTCTCGATCCTTGCGGTGGTCGGTTTGGTGACTGCACGGCAGTTGGGCTGGCTGTGGATGGACGCGGCGATGGGGATCGTCGGCGCACTGGTGATTGCAAATTGGTCGTGGGGGCTGGTGCGCGCCGCGGGGGCCGTGCTCCTCGATACCGAGGCTAATGCAGCGGTCGCTTCGCAGATCCGGCAGAACCTAGAAATTGGTTCCGACCGTGTCGCTGACCTCCACTTATGGAGAGTTGGCCCGGGCCACAACGCGGTCGTGGCGACTATCGTCTCGCACCTGCCGCAGCCCCCTCGGACTTATAAGGAAAGGCTGTCGACAATTCCGGGGCTCAGCCATGTGACGATCGAGGTCGAACCTTGCGCCTGATGCGCTCGAAGCCGGCGGACGACGCTTCATGAGGAAAGTGGGCATCATCCTTGGGGCTGGTGCCTTGCTGATCGTGGTTCTCTTCGGATTGTGGATCTTCGACCGGCCCGAACGCGGCGCGACCGGTTCGGTCAGCACTAGATTCCGCCTCCTCGGGCCGAACGATAAAATCGTGGTCGACGGCTTCGACGACCCCAAAGTCGAAGGGGTTGCCTGCCATATCAGCCGGGCGCAAACCGGAGGACTGAAGGGTGGGCTCGGGGTTGCCGAGGACACCAGCGACGCCAGCATCGCGTGCCGCCAAGTCGGGCCGATAAAGATCATCGCCGAGTTCAAGGACGGCGAGCGGGTCTTCGATGAGCGGCGCAGCTTGCTGTTCAAGACATTGCAAGTGGTTCGCTTCTTCGACCGCAAGCGCAATGTATTGGTCTATGTGGCCTATAGCGACCGCATCATCGAAGGCAGTCCGAAAAATAGCATCAGCAGCGTGCCGATTATGAACTGGCCAGCCACCCAGACCTCCGGTATTCCCCAATAACGAGGTGCTTGGTTGCGCAACATCGTTGAAGGCGGCGGTTGTCCCCGCCGCTCCGACGCTTAATGGCCGCCAGAACGTAAAGACTAGGATCAATTTGTGGGATTGATGACAGGGAAGAAACACCTAACTACGCAATATCAGCAGCTTGGATGGGTGGCCGAGCGGTTTAAGGCACCGGTCTTGAAATTCGGTTGTGGCTGTCCCGGCGCGTATCGGGACATCCAAAACGCGGTGGATCGTCTGGCTTTTCCGGTCTCGAAATCGTCTCCTGTCCGTTCTCGTCCCATCG
>Ga0310909_10001416_pt1 | contig 14053 bp, 11 predicted proteins | sample GREbulkMGT000H_FD_203449 | JGI IMG/M metagenome (GOLD analysis project Ga0310909, IMG submission 203449) | Lab enrichment of tropical soil microbial communities from Luquillo Experimental Forest, Puerto Rico - GRE.bulkMG.T000H | ecosystem: Environmental > Terrestrial > Soil > Tropical forest >... | reverse complement strand
CCGCGATCGTCGGCGCGTCGAGCGGAATGTCGCCGAAATAGCCCGGGAAACCGGGATTGTTGTTGGCGAGCCACCCGGTTGCCACCGAATGCGCGTTTCTGCCGGTCAATAAGGCGGCGCGCGCCGGCGAGCAAATCGGATGCGTCGTATAATGGGTGAACCGGATTCCTCGGGCGGCAAGCGCATCGATGTTGGGTGTGGCGATCTCCGAGCCATAGCAGCCGACATCTGCCCAGCCCATATCGTCCATCAAGACGATCACGATGTTCGGCGAACCCGGGGGCGGGCGCACCGGCAAATTCCAGTGCGGCTCCGATTCCTCTCGAGTGCGTCCAATTTTGCCGGGAAAGCCCGGATAGGTTTGTGTCTCGCTGGTAGTGGTCATGTCCTCCGCCTGACGTTCCCCTGGATGCGTGGCGTGGGTCGGCTACTCGGATTATAATAACTGGCCACAGACCGGTCGTGAGTACCTTGTCCGAAGCATTCCTTTCCAACCCCATTCTCCTTCGCTTTCGGGCAGCCCTCGATGAGCTCTACGGCGGGCGTCTTGAACGCGTGGTGTTGTTCGGTTCGCGCGCACGCGGAGACGCACACCCAGATTCCGATTACGATGTCGCTGTCTTTCTAAGGGACTTGACCAATCGGTGGCGAGAGATCGCCCGCTTGGCGGCGATCGAGACGGATATACTCGCCGAGACCGGGGGCTTTATTCACGCGATGCCATACTGCGCCGGGTCGTACCAAGAGCGGACGCCGCTGATGCACGAGATCCGCCGCGAAGGCATCGATCTGTGAAGCCCGAGGCCGACCGGTACCTTGTCAAGGCGCGCCAATCTCTCGCCCACGCTCGAGCCGTCCTCGCCATCGATCTCGGCGAAGAAGCCGGCCGAGCCACTTATCTCGGCGCCTTTCACGCCGCTCAGGCCTTGATCTTTGAGCGGACCAACCGAGCGGCCAAGACCCATGGGGGGTCCACGGACAATTTCTCAAGCTGGTTGCAGACGAGTCCCGAGTTGATCCGGATCTGCGCCGCTTTCTTTCGCGAGGATACAAGCTTAAGGCGATCGCCGACTACGAGACAGGTCCAGACGCGGTAGTGCCGCTGGAGCGAGCCGCCGCGGCCATCGAGACGACCGCCCGCTTTATCCGCACGATCGCGGGACTGCTGGGCTGATGCCGGCAAAGACAAAGGCCCACTCACCCCTCTAAGATTAGCCTCATAGATCCTGTTGCGAATCACAGCCCATGCGTGTCCCTATCATTGATAAGGAGCCCATAGTGGGCACCAATGTCAATCTTACCCTCGAGAAAGTCGAAGTCGAGGCGAGGGCGGCAATCCGCGGGGCCCGTAAACGGCGCGGGCAACGGTCCCGACCGTCGGCCGTAACTCAAACCTCCTCTTCTGCTGCGAGGATCGCGTCGAACCAACGTGTCGTTGTCATTCTTCCGGCAGTCCGGCGGCGCGGATACCGGGAAAGTACACCGTTTCCCATCGGTCGCGCAGCGCAGGGGTGTAAAGGTCGCAATTGGCCCTACAGCGCGGCACGCTCGAATAGCGATCCGAGCCCATCAGCTTTTGCGCTTCGGCTAGTTCGGCCCGGGCGCGTTCAAGCTCGCCCTTCGAGCCATAGGCGGCGGCAAGAAAACGATGCGTGTTCCAGGCTTTCGGATCTAAGCTTCGCGCCTTTTCGAGCCAGGCGATCGCCTCATCGACGCGTGATTGCAGCAAATGCACGAAGCCGATCCAGCCATACCACCCGCCCATACTCGGATCGCGTGGGCTGAGCTGGATGGCTTGCTCCGTAAGGGCAATCGCCTCCTTGTCCGAGCCGCCAGTCAGGTATTTGCACACGCTCAGGTTGACTAGATTATTCGGATTGTTGCGATTGGCGGCGAACGAGATTTCGAATTCGGGTATTGCTTCCGCGCACCGCCGCGTGAAGCGCAGCAAGTTGCCTTTGACGCGGTGCGTCAATGAGTCCCCAGGAGAGGTTGCTAAAGCCCGGGCAATCAGCTCTTCGGCGCGTTGCACGTCGGCAGCCGCTGCAGCCGGGTCTTTTGGTTGTGCCCGAACGATAAGCGCACCTGCCAGGCGGCTCTGCGCCTCGACCGAGTTCGGGTCGAGCGCCAAAGCGCGCTCGAACAAGTCTACGGCTTTCTCGATATTCTCCCGTGCAAGGCCAGCGCCAATTACGGCACGCCCCCGGAGAAGGTAATCCAGCGCATCGGGTCGGTCAGTCGGACGGGCGGTTTCGGCACCGATCAGCTCCCAACCGAGTGTGTTGGCGATGCGGCTCGTGATCTCGTTCTGGATCGCGAACAGGTTGCCGATGTCGTGGTCAAAACGCTCCGCCCAAATATGCGTGTTGGTGGCGGCGTCAATCAGCTGAGCATTGATCCTGACCTCGTTGCCCGAGCGGCGGACGCTGCCTTCCAGCACGTACCGGACCCCGAGCTCGCGGCCGATCTGCTTCGCGTCCAGGTTCTTGTCCTTGTACGTGAATGCAGTATTGCGGGAGATTACTAGGACATTTTGCAGGCGCGACAAATCTGTGGTCAGATCATCGGTGATCCCGTCGGCGAAATATTGCTGCTCGGGGTCATTGCTGAGGTTCCCGAAGGGCAGGACGACAATCGACAGCCGAGGCGCCGGTTTTGCCTCGGTGGCGGCTGGTGGACTTGCGGTTGGAAGTGCTTGGGCTGTTGTTGCGGGTGCACTGAGGTGAGGCCAGGTCCACCACGCCGTGCCCCCGATCCCGGCAACGACGAGAATGATGGCCGCGGCAGCAAGCCTGCTTGTGACGACCCGGCGGCGGCTATGTCGCGTCGGCGACTCCGCCGCGCCGACCGCGAAGGCGCGCACAGGCCGCTCGATGTTCTTGAGCCGCTGCTCACCCAGATCGCGGAAGGCGAGGTCAAGCTTGCCCGCGGCGTCCTCGCGCACCCGCGCCGAGACGCAGATACCGCCCGGCTCGGCCAAGCCTTCGAGCCGGGCCGCGACATTGACGCCGTCACCAAAGATGTCGCCGTCCTCGACGACGATGTCGCCCATATTGATGCCGATACGCAAATCGATGCGCTTGTATGCCGGCAGCGGTCCATTGCTTTCGGCCGCTGCGGCCTGGATCTCGGCCGCACAGCGCAAGGCGTCGACGACGCTGGCGAACTCGACCAAGAGGCCGTCGCCAGTCGTTTTGACGATGCGCCCGTGATATTCTGCAATTTTAGGGTCGATCACCTCGGCGCGGAGAACCTTCAGCCGACTGAGCGTCCCTTCCTCGTCGGCTCCGATCAGGCGCGAATATCCCGCCACATCGGCCGCCAGAATCGCCGCAAGCCGACGGGTAGCGCGCTCGCCCGTCACTCCGGTGCGCCGGCAAGAACAAGCGCCGCGAGCATTTCCATCCCAAAAGGCCGATCGCGCCACGGGAGCATCGACATCCGGGCGAGTGACCAGCCCGGTTCGAGCCGCAAGGCTCGAGACATGGCCTGCCGAGCCTCGTCTATCCGGCCGACCCGAACGGGAGCGAACGCAAGAGTGCGATGGATCATCGGGTAATTCGGCATCGCTCTCGTCGCGGCCTGTATCGAGTCCAAGGCCTTGTCGTTCCGGCCTATCATCAGATGCGCCACACCGGTGCCACACAGCATCCATCCCATCTCCTGATCGAGGGGGCTGCGGCGGATCGCGCGCTCAAAACAATCGAAAGCTAGTTCCGGCTCGCTGGCGTGCAGATGCACCCAACCCGCGGCCGTGAGAACCTGTGCCGAATCAGGGTTCAACCTTAAGGCCCGGTCGAGCGTTGACAGCGCCACTTCGTGCTCACGGGCAAAATACGAGATCGCATGCGCTGCGTTCCGAAGCGTATCCGGGTCATCGCGATTGGACGCAAGGGCTTCGCGTGCAAGCTCAACTGCGCTTGCCTTCTCAGCCTCCTGGTCACCCCGACCGGCCGCGCAGCGCCAAGCGTAAACGTCGCCGAGCAAAGCCTTTGCAAGAGCATAATCGGGGTCGATTTGGATCGCCCGCTGCAGCAGCGCCACAGCGGTATCGCTGGCAAAAGGCTGCCTGGAGTAATGCCGCTCATGGGCGCGAAGATAGAGATCGTAAGCGTCGAGGCTGTCGGTCGGCTTCGCATAGGCACGCAAGATTTCGGCACGGCGCAGGCTCGGGATAATGGCCGCGACGACGCTCTCGGTGATGCGGTCTTGAAGATCGAAGATGTCGTCCAGCGCGCCTTCGAAGCGGTCGGCCCAAATGTGATGGCCGGTCAAGGCCTCGATCAGTTGACAAGTGATCCGCACCCGGTTTGCTGCCTTGCGGATGCTGCCTTCGAGGACATAGCGCACACCGAGATCGCGGCCGACCTGCTTTATGTCAACCGCCCTGCCCTTGTAGGTGAAGCTCGAATTGCGAGCGATGACAAAAAACCAGCCGACCCGTGACAGCCCGGTGATGATGTCCTCGACGATGCCGTCGGCGAAATATTCCTGCTCCGGATCGCCGCTGATGTTCTGGAACGGCAGCACCGCGATCGACGGCTTGTCGGGGAGCGCAAGGCCGGTACTGCGCTGCGCCAACGCCGAGCCGCCGGGCGTCACCACCCGGTATACCCGGACGGGGCGCGCGATGTTTTTCAGCGCCTGCTCGCCGATGTCTTCGAAGGCAAGGTCGAGGCGGCCCACGGCGTCTTCCTGCACCCGCGCCGAGACGCAAATGCCGCCAGGCTCGGCCAGTCCTTCGAGCCGGGCCGCGAGATTAACGCCGTCACCAAAGATGTCGCCGTCCTCGACAACGATGTCACCCATGTTGATGCCGATGCGCAAATCGATGCGCTTGTCTGCTGCCAGCGGCGCGTTGTTTTCGCCCGCTGCGGCCTGGATCTCGGCGGCACAGCGCAAGGCGTCGACGACGCTGGTGAACTCGACCAAGAGGCCGTCACCCGTCGTTTTGACGATCCGGCCGTGATGTTCTGCAATTTTAGGGTCGATCACCTCGGCGCGGAGGGCCTTCAGCCGACTGAGCGTCCCTTCCTCGTCGGCTCCGATAAGGCGCGAATATCCCGCCACATCGGCCGCAAGAATCGCCGCGAGCCGACGTTCGACGCGAGCTGGCCCTTTGGGCTCCATGGCGCCTCCCTGATGGGAGGTAATCTTACACCAAACTGAACGCGGTGTAATTAAGCATGGCGGGCGTCCCCTTGCGGATTCCGTTGTTTTCTCCTCCCTCAGCCATGTGGGAATTCGTTGTCTCCAAAGGGCAAATCCCGTTTTTTTTTGGACTGACACTGTTCCCCTAAGTACCTGAAACGACGATCTTATTTGACTCACCGGTCATAATGCCAGGCCGTGCAGCCGAGAAATTCGTTGTTTTTGGTGCGGCCGAACATCGAAGGGGTACCCGAAGGCGCCCCTTCGCCCCCTCGCTAACCCTCCCCCGCGGGCGGGGGAGGGAAGGGTGGGGGTACTCAGGTCTCCCGACTCGAAAAACGCACGGTCGTGGCGAGGGCGCGGTAGTCGGTCTTGACGTTGACAAAGCCGACCATGCCCTCCTAGACCTTCTTGCAGGCGCGCTGCAGGGCTGGGCGGATGCCCTCGGGCTACCCAACCTCGACCATCTTGTCGTAGCGCGTGTAGCGGAGATCACGGTTGGGCTTGTTGTGTTCAAGGTCGCGTCGATTCCGGAAAGTGGCGTCAGAGCAGGGCGGCTGAATGGTGTAACTATCCGAGAATTGGCGATTGGCTCCGCGCCTCGCTCTTCGGCCCGAACGCCCGTCAGGGCTAAACTGCGGCCAAACGGAGAAGCGCGGCCCGGGCACGGCGCGGCAGCAATCGTTGGCTCGCCTCGGGCAATGCGGCGCGAAGCTGCAGCCCGGCGGGAGGCGCCGCAGATCGGGTGGACTGCCCGGGATCGCGTAGATGTCGCGCTCGCGCCGCGGGCCGTGCACGGTGGTGCCAAGCTGCCTGGCCGGGTACGGATGCACCGGCGCCTGCAAAAACGTGCAGGGCCCGGCGGCTTTCGACGCACTCTCGGGGATCTGGGGATTTCAGTCGCTTGCCCCTGGGGCCCCCGCCCTTCGCGGGTTGCGAATTCGTCTGCCCGCCGAACGAGAAAAGAGGCGGCGAGATATTCCGCTGTTTTTTGGCTATCAGCGGAATTAAATCCGCTGTTCTTTGAAAAATTTCCGCTGTTATTTCGGGTAGGGGAACTGCTTCGCAAGTGTTTGTAATATAGGGAGATTTGGTAAGGGTTCGAGGTGCTGCCTACGCCGTAAAACGCGATTTTCCCCTGTATGCAGGGGAATTCGGCCCTGCGATGAAGGGGCGCCCACGGGCGCCCCTTTCCGTGATCCGTGGGTAGCCGCTCAGGTTTCGCGGCTGGAAAAGCGCACCGTGGTTGCGCGGGCGCGGTAGTCGGTCTTGACGTTGACAAAGCCGACCATGCCCTCCTCGACCTTGCGCCAGGCGCGGTTGAGAGCCGGACGGATGTCCTCGGGTTCTTCGACATATTCGGCGTAGCAGCCCAAGGCCTCGGCCATCTTGTCGTAGCGTGTGTAGCCGAGGTCGCGGCCGGGCTTGTTGCGTTCGGGGTCGGCGGTCCAGCCACCATTGAGGCTGATGATGCACAGCAACGGCAATTTATGGCGCACCGCGGTGTCGAGCTCCATCGCATTCTGACCAAAGGAGCCGTCGCCGTGCAGGCAGATGACCTGCGCCGAGGGCTTGGCGGCCTTGGCGCCGACCGCGAACGGCAATCCGACCCCCATGGTGCCAAAGGGCCCGGAATTGAGCCGGTGGCCCGGGACAAAGGTCGGGATCGACTGGCGGCCGAAATTGAGGATTTCCTGTCCGTCGACCGACAGGATCGCCTCGCGCTGCATAAAGTTCTTGACCTCTTCGCAGAGCCGCAGCGGATGGATATCGCCGTACGTCGGATAGTTGCCGCCCGCGCGCAGACGCTTTTTGGCCTCGCCGTCGGCGAGTTTTTGGCGCCAGGGCTGAAAGCGGTCGGCGGTCCGCGCGTCGATCGCCTCGCACAATTGCTGCAATACCGACTTGCAGTCGCCGACGACCGGAATGTCGATGTTGCGCGCCGAGTTGCCCATCTCCTCGGGGTCGATGTCGATGCGCGCGACTTTTGCGTTGGGGCCGAACCGCGGTGGCAGCGCGTGGCCGATGACGTAATTCGTGCGCGTGCCGAGGATGATGATCAGGTCGGCCTCGCGGAACGCATCGTTGCGCATCGTCAGATAGGCATAGGGGTGGTCGTCCGGGACGACGCCGCGGCCTTGCGGGGTTGTGTAGAACGGGATTCCGGCTTTCTCGACAAAGGCCCGCATCTCGTCCCAGGCGTGCGACCACAACACGCCGCTGCCGGAGACGATGATCGGCTGCCTGGCGCTGTTGATCGCATCAACGAGGGCGTTGAGCGCCTTTGGCTCGGCGTAGGGGCGCGCCCTGACGATCGGCCGGCCCATGTAGCTCCAATCGACATCGCCCTCGTCGACCGTCGTGTAGAGGACGTCGCCGGGGAAATCGAGGTAGACCGGGCCGGGCTTGCCATTCAGCGCCGTCTGGAAGGCAAAGTTGATCTGCTGCGGCAGGCGCTTCAGGTTGTGCACGCGGTCGCCGTATTTGACCCAACCTTCGAATGCCTTGACCTGGTCGATCTCCTGAAACACCTGGCGGCCGAACTGGCTTATCGGGCTCGAGCCGCCCAGCGCCACGACCGGGCAGCAATCGATCAGCGCATTGGCCAGCCCGGTGCCGAGATTGAGCGCGCCGGGTCCGCTTGCCCCTATGCACACGCCCGGCCCCTGCGTCACCCGCGAATAGGCCTGCGCCATATAGGCGGCACCCTGCTCGTGACGCGTGTCGATCAGCCGGATGCCCTCCTTGATGCAGGCCGTTTCGACATCGAGCATCGGCCCGCCCATGATGTAGAAGATGTCCTTGACACCCTGCGCCTTCAGGCACCGGGCGACGATGTCGTTACCGGTCAATTCCGCCATCTGAGTTACCTCCTCTCGTTGTCGGGTAGTCTGACCGTCAGATCACCCCTTCCTTGCGCAGCGCCTCGACATCGCCGGCGCTCATCCCGAGCCACTCGCCGAAGACCTCGGCAGAGTGCTGCCCGAGCAACGGGGCGGGCTCGAGCTTTGGCGGCTTCCCGTCGAAGCGCACCGGCCATGACGGCATCTTGAACGGGCCGGTCGGATGCTGTGCCGTCTGTAGAATGCCGCGTTCGGTAAAGCTAGGCTCGTTCATCAGCTCCATCGTGTCGAGCACGGCACCCGCCGGTACCCCGGCGGCGCCGATCAGGCGCATCGCCTCGTGCTTGTCGCGCCGCTTTGTCCAATCGGCGACCATTGCGTTGACCTCTTCGATGCGCTCGCCGCGGGCTTGCGCGGTCTCGTAGCGCGGGTCGCCGATCAGCTCCTCGCGGCCGAGGAGCTTGACCAGGCGGTGCCAGTGGTCCTTCTGGCGGGAGAAGACGTAGATCCAGTCATTGGGTCCACCCGGGGCGCAGGAGAAGATCCCCGACGGTGCGGTGTTGCTGCGGTTGCTGTTGCGGGGCGCGGCCCGGCCGAGCGCCGCCTGCGTCTGAAACGCGAAGCGGATGTAGTGCAGCATCGCGTCCTGCATGGCCACCTGGAGCCGCCTGCCCTGACCGGTGGCGCGGCGCTCGTAAAGCGCGCCGAGTATGCTGATCGCCATCAGCATGCCGGTGCCGGTGTCGCCGAGCGAAACCCCGGGCCTGATCGGCGGCCCGTCGGGCTCGCCGGTGATGCTCATCGTGCCGCCGGACGCCTGTGCGATCATGTCGAAGGCGAGATTCTTCTCGTAAGGGCTGCCCTCGCCAAAACCCTTGACCTGGGCATAGATGATGCCTGGGTTCAGTGCACGGATCGCCTCGTAGCCGAGCCCGATCCGCTCGATCGTTCCGGGCGCCATATTCTCGATCATGACGTCGGCCTTTTTGGCCATGTCCTTGACGAGAGCCAGGCCGCGCTCGGATTTGAGATTCACCGTGACCGATTTCTTGTTGGCGTTGAATTCGAAGAAATAGAACGAGTCGGGGCTGCCAGGCGCGCCGGCAAAGGACGTCCGCCCGGGCTCGCCGCCGTTCGGGTTCTCGACCTTGACGACCTCGGCGCCGAGCCAAGCGAGCGCCTCGGTGCAGGAGGGCCCCGCCTCGAACTGGGTCAAGTCGAGGATTCGCACACCGGCTAAGCATTGCAAGGGTGCGTGGTTTTCAGTCATAACGAGCCACTCCACTTAACCTGGGTCAGACGCACGATAGCGCGGGGGCATCCCAATGGCGAGCAATCAACCGATCGTGTTTATCGACGGCGAAGCCGGCACGACGGGGCTCGGTATCCGCCAACGCCTCGAAACGACGCCCGGGATAGTGTTGCGCATCCTACCTGCCGCGCAGCGCAAGGACCCGTCCGCGCGGCAGGATATGATGGCGGCGTGCGACCTTGTCGTGCTGTGCCTGCCCGACGATGCCGCGCGAGAGGCAGTCGGGCTGGCGGTGGCGCTCGGCGGCGCTGCGCCGAAATTGCTCGATGCCAGCACCGCGCACCGGGTCGATCCCGAATGGACCTACGGCTTTCCGGAAATGACGCCCGAGCAGCCGGGGCAAATTGCGGAGGCGCACAAAGTCAGCAATCCCGGCTGCTACCCGACCGGCGCCATCGCGCTGCTTCGTCCGCTGGTCGAAGCGGGGCTCGTCCCACCCGACTATCCCATCACGATCAGCGCAGTTAGTGGCTATTCCGGCGGCGGCAGATCGATGATCGAGGCGCATGACCGCGACGGCGGCCCGGCCTTTGAGCTTTACGCGCTTGGTCTCGAGCACAAGCACGTGCCGGAGATCGAGCTTTATTCAGGGCTGTCGCGGCGGCCGATCTTCATGCCCTCGGTCGGGCATTTTCGCCAGGGTATGCTCGTATCTGTGCCGCTCTATCTCGACGACCTGCCCGGGAAGCCCACCGGCGCGGATCTACGAGAGGCGCTGCGCGCCTTTTACGAGGGCTCCGAACACGTGAAGGTCATGGCCGGCAATGGGCAGGACAAGCTCGAACCGGAGGCGCTCAACGGCAGCAACCGGCTCGAGGTCTATGTCTGGGAAAACAAGGCGCGCCGCCAAGCCGCGCTCGTCGCCCGTCTCGACAACCTCGGCAAAGGAGCCTCGGGTGCGGCGGTGCAGAATTTGCGGCTGATGCTGGATCTTGGCCCTGGGCCCGACTGATCGGCGCAAGCCTAGGACGAGACCAGCGAGATAACCTCGACGGTCGGCGCGGCGCCGGGTCGAAGCGTGCCGGTCGGCACCAACATCACACTCGGCGGCTCGGTCAATCGTCCGGCGTGCAACAGATGTCGCACCAGGTCGGTGATCACGAAGCTGTAGTTGCGCGGGTTGGTGTACGGCGCCGGTCCGGCGCCGGTGCGGGTGCTGTGCACGATGGCGCCGAACACATTGATCGTCCCGACGTAGGACAGACTTGCGCGATTGGGCGTAGCAAGCGGCGCCGGATCCAAATGGACCTCGTAAGACACGCCGGGTTGGCGAGTGATCCGCACCCCGGCAACACGCAAGTAGAATGGCCTACGCGACGTCGACCCTGCCCGCAGCCGCGCAAAATACGGGCTGTTCCTGTCAGCGGTCAGCTGCACGATCGTGGGTCCGGCGCCGAGAGTGACCGAGCCCGATAACGCGCGAGAGGTGGCGTGCTCCGTGAAGCGTAGTCCGGGTGAGCTCGAGAACGGGACGCTGCCCGGTGGGCGGTCGAGATACCGGTCGTAAGCATAGCCGAGCGCAGCCGTGTCCAACACATCTGCGACTTTGTAGTGTGCCGGCTTTCCGACTTCGTCGACAAAGGTAAAGACCTGGCCAAGGTACCCCTCGTCCTTCGGATTGGGTCCCCCTGCTCGGTTCCAACTCGCCCAGATGCGATCGATGTTGGAGTGATGAAGCCAGAAGATCGGATCGTTGGCCGCCCACGATACGGCACCCATGCCTTTCTCGCGCGTCCCGACGTCGACATGGACCGAGCTGTGCGGCGCGTTGTCTAGGTTTGCGCAAAAGCCGGCGTCGCCGTCGCGAGTGTCCGCATAGACTGGCGACATCATCGCATTCAAGCCGAGCGGCGCTTCCCCGACCTGGTCGATCGGCAGACCGTCATTGACCCCTGGGTTGCGATTTGTCCGGAAGAGGGGCTTCCAGCGCCGGTCGTCGGGGGAACGGAATTGGGGCGGTAGCTTGCGGCGATCCGGATCCGGATCGATGTAGTTCCAATAGGGCATCGTAAAATAGGTGGCCCCGGTAATGCTGCGCACGAGCCGCTCGAACGACATCAGGTGCATGCGGTGCCAGGGCAGAAAGAAGTTTACCCGCCGCGGGTCGAAATGAGCCTCGCAGGTGTCCCAAACCGTCTCCGCCAAGATGCGGTCGGGATCGGACGAAGTCGGATAGAGGCGCGCCAGCTCTGCCGTCTTGCTGCGATCGTCGCGAACGGCATGAATGTGCCATTGGAACACCCACCCGCGCGGGTCCTCGTCGTCTGTAGCCATCATTTTGCCGACGGCTTCGGCAAAGATCCGCAGCATTTCTTGCCCTTCGGGACTCGCCACGTCGTGCCGGGGAAGGATGAGGCCGGACTGCGCCCGTCCCGGGTTGGTCACTCGGCCGCGCATCGCCAGAAGCCCGGCGCCGATCATGCCAGCGAGCAATACTCCCCGCCTTGACGGGAAGAACATCCGGCCCCGGTGGTTCCGCGCAGAACCGCTCGTCAGCGGGTCGTCGGCTGCGCCTCGAACGCGATTCGTGGCGCATCCGCTGTGCCAGCCTCCAGGCTCTCGAGGCTGCGGCCGCGCGTTTCAGGCAGCGTCAGCAACATTAGGATCATTATGCCTGAGGCCAGACTGCTGAAAACAACGATCGCGGCGCCGAGAGACATCGTCTCGCTCAAAAAGCCGACCAGCGCAGGAAATAGCGCGCCAATCCCCCGCCCTGCATTGTAGCAGAAGCCTTGAGCCGTGCCGCGCACTGCGGTCGGGAAGAGTTCGGTCATGAACGGCCCCATTGGCGGGAACTTCATGAGCAGAATCACAAAGAGCGGAATGCCCATGAACAGCAGGGTCGTGTTGTCCATCGGGACAGTCATGTAGACCGCGACCATCAGCAAAGTCCCGATCGCCGACAACAGGAAGGTCCATTTTCGGCCGATGACGTCGCTCAGATACGTACCGAGCAGAAACCCGAGCAACGCCCCGAAGATCTGAACCAGCAGAAAGCCGCCGGTACTAGGGGCGGAGAGGCCGCGCACCGTCTTCAGATAAGTCGGCATCCAAATCCCCATGGCATAGCCCCCGCCCTGCGCGCCGGCGACCATCAGCGACACCTTTACCGTGGTCCACAGATGCGGGCCTCGGAAAGCGGAGAACAGATGGGCGACACCTATCGCCGGACGCGTGCGCTGCGCGTTGCGGAAGATTTCGGGCTCGTCGATGCGCCGGCGAATCCAGAAGACAAACACTGCTGGCAGGAGCCCGATCGCGAACAGCGCGCGCCACGCGATCTCCTCGGGTAGAAAAGCATAGAGCCCGGTGTAAACCACTGCCGAGGCGCCCCAACCCACAGCCCAGCCGGTTTGCACTAAGCCGACGCCGCGTCCGCGATATTTGTCGCGGATCACCTCGCCCATCAATACCGCTCCGGCCGCCCATTCGCCGCCAAAGCCCAGCCCGTGCAATGCCCGCAAGACAAATAGCTGCTCGAAATTCTGGGCAAAAGCGCAGAGAAAAGTGAAGACCGAATACCACAGGATCGTGATCTGCAGCATCCGCACGCGGCCAAACCGGTTGGCCAGCGTGCCGGAAAACCACCCACCCAAGGACGAGATTAGCAGAGTCACCGTGCCGATCAGGCCGGCCTGGCCACGCGACAGGCCCCACAGCGCGATCACCGTCGGGATCACGAAGCTGTACATCTGCACGTCGAACGCATCGAGCGCCCAGCCGCCAAAACAGGCGCCCATCGTGCGGCGCTCCTTAGGGTTCAATTCGGCAAACCAGCCGAGCATCGCGTTTCTCCCATGCAGTGTTTCGTTCCGGCTTACCGGAAGTCTCGGTTGCGCAGTGATCCTAGACCAGACTAGCAGGTTCCCACTCTCCGGCTATCAGCTCTCAAGCGCGGATGCCATGAGCGATCGACCGCCGAGCGCCGCCTCGGCGGAGTCAGGCGCGTTCGTGTGGCACTGTCGGGATTCCTTACACCTGGGATTTCAAATTGGGCCGTTCACGGAGCGCCGATTGCTCACCTTTTCCCTGACGGACCCGCTGTTTGTACACCGAAAGACGAGTCGGTTTTTTTTACACTTTGTTTCACGAAATCAGAGCCGTTATCGATCCGGTCCCTGACATTTTCCTTGCATGGACACGGTTTGTGCCACTTTGACCGGTGTCGGAAATCCTTACATAATCGTCGCGGGGCCTGGTCAGGCTTTATCCAAAGGATTGAAATTGAGGTTAATACAGCGATGGCATGATGTCTGCGGTTGCTGCGGCGTAGCTCTTTGGCGATTCCCGGCTTCCCGGTATTAGCCCCCCGTCTGATGGCTCGTTCTGCGCGATCGCGTCGACTTGGTCATCGTGGCGGCCTTGCGCAAAGGCCGTCGACGCGTTCGGACGCTGCACGAGCGATGGCGTGCTCTCGGGCAGGTGGACGAAGCGATTCTCGATCATCGCGGGCTCTGCCCCCGGATAAGTCGGGTGTCCGGGGACGACCACGACGCTGGGGGATGCCGGGCGTCATCTGTTTCAACACGCCATATCAGTTCATATCGATTGGCGGATACTCGCGGAACACGTTGGCGACGGTGACCAGGATATGGTGAGTCACCGTGCGCGGCGGCAGTGTCTCGCCGGCCAGCAGACGCAAGGCGAGCGGCAGCACGTCATAGCCGTAGCGGTCCATATAGTAGGCAACCGAGCCGAGGACCACGCTGCCGCGGTTGTTGGGGTCGAGCTCCATCTGTTCGCTGAC
>Ga0310909_10001411_pt1 | contig 14064 bp, 13 predicted proteins | sample GREbulkMGT000H_FD_203449 | JGI IMG/M metagenome (GOLD analysis project Ga0310909, IMG submission 203449) | Lab enrichment of tropical soil microbial communities from Luquillo Experimental Forest, Puerto Rico - GRE.bulkMG.T000H | ecosystem: Environmental > Terrestrial > Soil > Tropical forest >... | reverse complement strand
TTCGCGGGCCGTGCGCACGGCGGCCATCACTCGGCCACGTCGCGCAGGAAACGCTCGGTGACGCGCTGAACGCGGCGGGAGAACAGGTGACCGACGTGGCTGCCGTCGTACCAGTACAGCTGGCCACCCCAGCGCTCCTGCAACGCAACCGCAGGCTCGCGCATCGCCATCCGGTCGTGCCACGCCCCGACGATGAGCCGGCGGGACGGTGGTGGCGCAGGGTCGACCCTCAGCGGATCGATCACCGCGGTCAGCTTCGACACTTCCTCGGATCCCAACAGGTCCCGGAACCCGTCGCGGGATGGCCCCCAGCGCGCCAGGTGTCGCGCGATCATCGCGTTGAGCCCCAGGATCGGGGTATACAGCGCCACCGCATCGACCTGCCTCTCAAGATGGGAAACCAGCGCGGCCACCGGGGTGCCCATCGAAATCCCAGACACCACAACGGTCGTGGCTTGCGGTTGCGCCCAACGGACGACGGCGCGGACCTCCGACACCGCGCGCATCATCCCCGCGACATTGCCCAGCGGATCCACGTCCGGGTAGGCCGGCCATTCGCGGCGTCGGCAACCGTGGCCGGGTTGCACCGGCATGGCGACGTTGAATCCCAGCCCCTGATGTATTCGGCCGATTCGGGACAGCAGCAAGTCTTCTGTGCCGCCCTGACCGGCGCCATGCACCCATACCAGCCACGGCCTTGGGCCGCCAGGGTGCCGGCACAGGTGCACCACCGCGCGCGCCGGCCCACCTAAGCCGGCGGCTTCGAGCGTCGCCGGCAGGCTCGGATCATGTTCGAACGTCATCCGTTCATACACCAGTCCGGCCCCAAAACCAGGCAAGCGCCCCCGCCGTATTGAGGTCGCCCGCAACGGTTTCGGCTCGGCATGCGCACCCTCGATGCCCAGCGCCGACAATTCCTCGGCCGCCGCGGTGCATGCATGCACCGGCCGAATCGCCGGCGGGCCGCCGGCCAGCAGCGAAAAGCCGCTCAGCACAAGCTCGTCCAGCATGACCTCACCGAACTGACGCACCCCGCGCGGCGACACCGGCGCCCAGCCTGTCGATTCGTTAAGGCCGGCCACCGTACGCGGCAGCAGCATGCCCAGCTCGCGGGCCAGCTCCCTGCTGAAGCCCAGCCCCCGTGTCGCCCACGACATGCCACTCACCTCCAACCCGCTAGGTCAGCTTGAAACCGGTGTATCCGCCGGCCGCGATTTCGTCGCAGCGGCGGCGGTATTCGGGGATTCCGCCCGTATAGCCCATGTACATCCGTTTCTTGCCGGGCACATTGCCACCGTTGTACCAAGAGTTGCAGGACGGGTGCACTAGCACCGTCGGCGCGACGAGCGCGGTGGCGTGGTCGATCCACTCCTGCTGAGCGGTGGCCAGGGCCTCGATGGTTCGAATCCCGTTGGCGTGCAGGTATGCGATGCAGTCACCGATCCACTCCACATGCTGCTCCAGCGCGGCGACGAAGTTGGTCGCCGCACTCGGGCTGCCGGGGCCCTGGACCGTGAACAAGTTCGGGAAGCCGGCGACCGCCAAACCGAGATATGACAGCGGCCCCTGGCTGGCCCAGAATTCGCCGAGCTTCATGCCGCCGCGGCCGCGGATGTCCATGCGGCTTAGCGCACCGGTCATAGCGTCGAACCCGGTCGCATAGACGATCGCGTCGAGTTCGTACGAATCGTGCTCGGTGCGGATGCCGGACGGTGTCACTTCGCGGATCGGCGCCTCGCGGAGGTCGACGAGGGTGACGTTGTCCCGGTTGAACGTCTCGTAGTAGCCCTGGTCGATGATCGGTCGTTTGCAGGCGAAGGGGTGGTCGGGCACAAGCGCGGCCGCGGTGTCGGGATCCTTGACGATCCGGGCTACCGCCTCGCCGTACAGCTTGGCGGCCATCCGGTTGGCATCGATGTCGAAGAAGATGTCGCCCCAATTCAACGCGCCCAGCACGCCGTTCTCGTCGATCGCGCGCAACTGCTGCTCGCGCGTCGCGGACTTCAACGGCGGCCTGCCGAGCATCTCGAGCAGCACCGAAAAGGCGCTCAGCCGCGCCGCGCCGACCGGGTGGGCCCGTTGGGCCGCTCGGATCTCGTCGTAGCGGGCTTTCATCCCATCCAGCTCGCCGGGCTCGAATCGCCGCACGCGCCACGGCAGCGTGTAGGCGGGCGAACGCTGGAACACATAGAGCTGTAAGGCTTCCCGGGCCACGATGGGAATGAGCTGAACACCGGTCGAGCCCGTGCCGATGACGCCGACGCGCGTTCCGGTGAGATCGCAGCCCTCCTTCGGCCAGCGGCTGGTAAACAGCGATGTTCCGGTGAAGGTCGCCATCCCGGGGATGTCGGGCTCCAACGGCGCCGACAGGATGCCGGTGGCCGCGATGACGAACGAAGCGATAAAGGACTCACCCGCTTCGGTTCGCACCACCCAGGCGCCGGCTTCGTCGTCAAAGGCCATCGCGACGACGTCGGCGTCGAACTGGATGTCGCGGCGAAGGTCAAGACGGTCGGCGACGAAGTTCAGATAGGCCTCGATTTCGGCCTGGGCCGGCATCGACTCCGTCCAAACCCATTCCTGTTGAATCTCGTCGGAGAAGCTATACGAGTACTCGATGCTCTCAATGTCGCATCGCGCACCCGGGTACCGGTTGAACAGCCAGGTGCCGCCGACGTTTTCGGCCCTCTCCAGCACCCGGATCCGTAGTCCGAGCTGCCGCAGCCAATGGAGCGCGTACAGGCCGGAGAACCCCGCGCCGATGACCAGGGCGTCGAAGCGCGCGTCGGCGTCAGTCGACATCGCGCCCCTTCAGCCGCCAAAGCGCTTCCCGCAGGTCAGCCGCGCGAACGCCCTCTCCGCCCATAGAGCTCCCTTGCCACATGATCGACGAACTGCTGAAATCTATACTGTAACGGATTTAGTATCAACGAGTGCGGGAGGCGCCGGCGTGAAAGTGCCGTTCACCTGGAAAGTCACCGGGTGGTTCATGGTCGGGTGGTCGCCCGAATTCCCGATCGGCGAGGTCCGGCCGCTGCACTACTTCGGCGAGGATCTGGTCGCGTACCGAGACGAGTCCGGTGAGCTGCATGTTCTCGAAGCGCACTGCAAACACCTCGGCGCGCACATCGGCCACGGCGGCAAGGTGGTGGGCGACTGCGTCGAGTGCCCGTTCCATGGCTGGCGCTGGGGACCCGACGGAAGCAACCGCTACATCCCGTATCAACCGGACCGACCCAACCGGGCGCTGCGACTGCGAGTGTTTCCCGTGCGGGAGCAGTACGACTGCGTGTTCGTCTGGCATCAGCCGGACGGCAAGGAACCGCAGTGGGAAATGCCGGACATCTTCCGGAAGTTCCCGCAGTTCGAGACGGACCCGGCGGCCTATTACCGGGCGTATCCGGAATTCTCCCGGCGGGCCGAGCGCGAACCGGTGCATCCGCAGATCGTGGCGGAGAACGCCCCCGACAGCGCCCACTTCGAATACGTCCACCACGCCACGGTGACGCCCAGGGTGCTGGACTGGCAGATCGTCGACCACGAATGGCAATTCGTTGCGGGTTGGCCGGACGCGAGTAGCGACAACCCCGAGGATCTCGCGTTGCGGTTCCACAGCCACCTGTTCGGCCTCGGCGGCGCGATCAGTGTCTTCGAGGGTGCGCAGAATCATCGGCTGATCTTCACCTGCACGCCCGTCGATGATGAGTGTTCGGACCTGTTCTACTCGATCTGGTGGCCGCGAATCCCCGGCGACGCCGCCGACGTGCCACACGGCAAGCTGCGCGACCTGATTGAAAAGCAGTTCCTGTCCACCGTCTTCGACGATTTGGAAATCTGGCGCTACCAGAAATACGTGGAACGTCCGCCGCTCTCCAAGGTCGACGCGAAAGGGTATATGGCGCTGCGGAAGTGGGCCACGCAGTTCTACGATGTCCCAGCATGAAGCCCGAACTCACCGACCTCGTTCAGCCCGGGCACACCGCGATCGTCACCCAGGAGTGCCAAGGCGCGGTAATCGGCCCGCACGCCGGGCTGGCGCTGCTCGCCGAGGAGGCGCGCCGCGTCGCACTGCCCAACATCGTGCGGCTGTTGCCGGTGGCGCGGGCGGCCGGGGTGCGCGTCGTGCACTGCTTGGTGCAGCAACGGCCCGACGGGCTCGGGTCCAACCACAACGCCAAGATCTTCGCTATCGGGCGCGGTGAGGTGAACATCCTCCCGGGTACGCCGGGAGCGGCCGTGCTGCCGGAATTGGGTCCCGAGCCAACCGATCTCGTGCTGAGCCGCTGGCATGGCGTCGGGCCGATGGGGGGCACCGACCTCGACGCGGTGCTGCGGAACCTCGGGGTGACCACCATCGTGGTGGTCGGTGTTTCGCTGAATATCGCGATCCCCAATGTCGTCATGGATGCGGTGAACGCCGCCTACCGCGTGATCGTGCCTCAAGACGCCGTTGCCGGCATACCCACCGAATACGGCGCCGCGGTCATCGCCAACACGCTGTCGCTGCTGGCGACCATCACCACGACCGACGATTTGCTTCGGGTGTGGAAGCAGCCATGACCGACACCGCACCAGGGGTACGCGGGGGATTTCCCGAAATCAAACCGGTCGATTACGCGGCACCCGAGCTGGGCAGGTTGGTGGCCGCGATGCGCCGGCTGCAGGATCTGATGGGGTGGGCGCGTGGGCGTAATCTGCGCCAGATCCGTTGTCATGCAGGGCATCTGGTGCTGTAGCTCTCCGAGGGAACTGCCCATCGCCCGGCGCTGCGGATGGCGGGGACTGTCCACCGAGGGACTGCCCGGCAGAGCCAATCGCCGACGCTGCAACGGATTTGGCGTACGAACTTCATCTCAATCTGAGATCGCAGCATCCAGTCGAACATCGACGTCGCGCTCAACGGCACCAAGACGATCAACGACGTGACCACCGGCGGTCGACCCGCGACCTGTGGAACATGTCGACGGTGTTGCCGATCCTGCAGGACAACACCATCGTCGCGGCAGGCCCCAGCGCGCAGAACGTCAGCCTGTCGGGTGCGGTACCCGTCGGATCGTCGGCGATGCCGGCCAATGGGTTAAAACCGGTCCGTAACGCACGCAATAACCGTCCTTAACGTACGCAGTAGATGGCGTTGGATTTTTGAAAATATTATTTGCAGAACCGCCATTTCCGCCGGAATCTGGCGTACGCTCTGCGTGTCCCGGGATTTTCGTATGACTGGGCGGTGCCCAGTCCGATCGCTGGTCGGAGGTGGCGAGATGTCGTTCCTGATCGCGACGCCGGAGATGGTGTCAACAGCGGCAACGGATTTGGCGGGTATTGCTTCGAACCTAGGCGCCGCCAACAGGGCCGCAGCGGCCTCGACAACCGGGGTGCTGCCTGCGGCACTGGATGAGGTGTCGGCGGAGATCGCAGCGTTGTTCGGTGCGCACGGCGAGGCATTTCAGGCGGCCAGCGCCCGGGCGGCGGCATTTCATGAGCAGTTCGTCCAGCTCTTGGGTGCCGGTGCGACCGCGTATGCCAATACCGAGTCCAACGTCGCGCAGGCGTTGACGAGTGCGGCCCCGGGCTCCGCCCAGGCGATCACGCCAACCGCTTTGGTGCAGCAGATTGAAACGGGCCCCTTTGGAAACAAGGGCACCTTAAACCTGGGCTTCGGGAATACAGGCGATTTCAACCTAGGCAGCGGCAACTTAAACGGCAACCTCAACCTGGGCAGCGCAAACCGCGGAGGCCTGATCACCGAAGGGGGATCGACGATTCTCGTTAACGGCAACTACAACGTGGGCAGCGGGAACATCGGCAGTCTCAACCTGGGCAGCGGCAACTTCGGCAGCTTCAACATCGGCAGCGGAAACGGGGACACCCGCGACCTAATCCTCTCCAACAGCAATGTGGGCAGCGGCAACGTCGGCAGCTTCAACATCGGCGGGGGCAACATCGGCGACCAAAACGTGGGCGGCTGGAATCTCGGCAGCAACAATTTCGGCTTCGCGAACCTCGGCACGGCGGTGGGGCGCTTTCCGAACGTCGGCAACGATATTGGCCTCGGGAACCTGGGCAACAACGACAGCGGCATCGGGCTTCTCGGCAGCGGCCAGGTGGGCATTGGCGGGCTGAACTCGAATCTTAGCCTTGGGAACATCGGCTTCGGCAACACCGGCAACAACAACATCGGCTTCGGCAACACCGGCAACAACAACATTGGCATTGGGCTCACCGGCAACAACATGATGGGCTTTGGCGGGATGAACTCGGGCTCCGGGAACATGGGCTTCGGGAACTCGGGCACCGACAACGTCGGTTTCTTCAACTCGGGTGACCACAACTTCGGCTTGTTCAACTCGGGCAGCACCAACACCGGCATCGGGAACACCGGCAGCATCAACACCGGCCTGTGGAACGCGGGCAGCACCAACACCGGTTCCTTCAACCCGGGCGACCATAACATGGGCATAGGGAACGCGGGCTCCCAAAACATGGGCATCGGTAACGCGGGCACCTTCGATGTGGGCCTCTCCAACGCGGGCAGCGTTGACGTGGGCGCCTGGAACGGGGGCTTATTCAACTTCGGCTTCTTCAACGCGGGCGAGGCGGACTTTGGTGTCTTCAACTCGGGCATCTTCAACACGGGGGCCTTCGACTCCGGCGGCCCGCTCGTCATAATCCCACCCTTCGCCGTGTCCCAGGGCAGCACGGGCTTCTTCAACTCGGGCAACCTCGACACCGGTTTCTTCAACTCGGGCAGCGTCAACACCGGTCTCTTCAACGCGGGGGACGCCAACACGGGCCTCTTCAACTCCGTCAATCTGAACACAGGCTTCTTCAACTATGGCCTTCCACCCACGAACGGGAACTCGGGCTACGGGAACACGGGTGTCGGGCCTGGGGGCATGGGCATGTCCGGCTTCTTCAACACGGGCCTGAATACCCTCTCCAATCCCTCGGGCCCCGGCCATAACTCGGGCTTCTTCAACATCGGCCACGATGACACGGGCTTTATGAACAACGTCAACCTCAGCTCGGGCTTCTTTAACGAGGGCCCTGCGTCAATGAACTTCCAATCCGACTCGGGCTTCTTTAACTTGACCGGCCCCGGCGGGAACATTGGCATCCTTAACTCCGGCAGCCCGGGCGGTAACGTGGGCATCTTGAACTCGAGTTCCTCCGTGGGCTTCTTGAACATGGTGAATGGCCAGCATGGGGATATGAAAGTGCACGACGCCGTTGGCTTCTTGAACTTCAGCGGCAACGACAACACGGGTATCTTCAACTCGGGCTCTAGCGGCCCGCCAGGCACGCCAAACAACTCGGGTGTGGGTAACTCGGGCGTGGGTAACTCGGGCTACTTCAACACGGGCAGCATGAGTTCGGGCTTTTACAACACACTTAGTGAGGTGTCGGGTTTCTTCGACTTCCACCCCTAACGGCCCACTAACGACCACGGGTCCGGCAGCCGACCTGTCCCGGGTTTGGCAACGGGCGTCGACGAGCGGCTGACTCAGTGCACGACCTGGGCTGCGTGATCGGCCAGGTCGAGCAGCGCCTGCGGGAAGATCCCCAAAAGCACTGTGACCGCGGCGCACGGCGGCACGATCCCGCTGTTCTATGACTGGCTGTTCGGGATGATCGTTTCCACGGCCGGCGTGCCTCCCACCCGAACAGCATACTTGCATGTCGACTACCGCAGCATCACCCCGATCGACGAGCCGTTGACCGCCCAAGGCCGCATCGCCGACGTCGACGGCAGGAAATTCTTCGTTGCCGCTAGCATGACGGCTGCCGACGGCACACTGCTCAGCGAAGCCAACGGCCTGATGGTCCGCCTGCTACCCCACCAGCCGTAAGAGGGATGATGTCCGACACCACAACACAATTCACGGTGCCCGCCGTCGCGAAGGCCGTGGCCGCCGCGATTCCCGACCGCGACCTGGTGATCCGGGGGGAACGGCGTTACAGCTATGCGCAGCTCATCGAGCGGTCGAACCGGCTCGCCGGATACCTGCACTCGCGGGGACTGGGGTGCCACACCGAGCGCTCCGCGCTCGCCGGCCACGAGGTGGGTCAGGACTTGCTAGGCATCTACGCCTACAACGGAAACGAATTCGTCGAGGCGTTGCTCGGCACGTTCCAGGCTCGAGTTGCCCCGTTTAACGTCAACTTCCGGTATGTCAAGAGTGAGCTGCAATATCTGCTGGCGGATGCGGGGGCGACCGCCCTGATCTACCATGCCGCGTTCGCGCCACGCGTGGCCGAAGTCCTCCCGGATCTTCCGCGGCTGCGGGTCCTGATTCAGATCGCCGATGACTCGGGCAACGACTTGCTCTACGGCGCAGTGGATTACGAGACCGCCCTGGCATCCAGTTCGCCGGAACCGCCGCCCGTGCGACACTCGCCCGACGACCTGTACGTCCTGTACACCGGTGGCACGACGGGAATGCCGAAGGGGGTGCTGTGGCGGCAGCACGACATCTTCATGACGTCCTTTGGCGGGCGCAATTTCTTGACCGGCGAGCCCTTCGGATCCGTCGACGAGATCGTTGCCGGAGCGACCGCGGGCCCCGGCACCAAGTTGCTGATTTTGCCGCCGCTGATCCACGGTGCGGCGCAGTGGTCGATGATGATGGCACTCACCACCGGACAAACCGTCGTCTTCCCTTCGGTCGTCGATCATTTGGACGCCGAAGACGTGGTCCGCACCATCGAGCGGGAGCGCGTGATGGCGGTGGCGGTGGTCGGTGATGCGATCGCGCGACCCCTAGTTACCGCCATCGAGAGGGGCCTGAAAAACGGGACAGCCGATGTGTCGTCGTTGGCAGTGGTTGCCAATGGCGGCGCCCTCCTCACCCCGTACGTCAAGCAGCGCCTGATCGAAGTGCTGCCAAACGTTGTCGTCGTCGATGGCGTCGGATCGTCGGAGACCGGTGGGCAGATGCACCACATGTCAATGTCGGGGGCGGTGTCGACCGGCACTTTCAACGCCGGACCCGACACCGTCGTGGCGACCGAAGACCTTACCGCCATCATGGAGCCCGGTCACGACGGCATCGGCTGGCTGGCGCAACGAGGCTACATTCCCTTGGGCTACAAGGGCGACGCGGCCAAGACAGCCAAGACATTCCCCGTGATCGATGGCGTGCGGTACGCGATTCCCGGCGACCGCGCGCGCCACCGCGCCGACGGCGCTATCGAATTGCTGGGCCGCGATTCGGTGACCATCAATTCCGGCGGCGAGAAGATCTTCGCCGAAGAGGTCGAAACCGCGATCGCGTCGCATCCCGCTGTGGGCGACGTGGTGGTCACCGGGCGCCCAAGCGAACGTTGGGGACAGGAGGTCGTTGCGGTTGTAGCGCTCGCCGAGGGCGCACATGCCGGCGCCGACGAACTGGTCGCGCACGCCGCGCAATCTCTGGCTCGCTACAAGCTGCCCAAGGCGATCGTGTTCCGTCCGGTCATAGAGCGCAGCCCCTCGGGCAAGGCCGACTACCGGTGGGCACGCGAGCAGGCGGTGAATGGCTGACGGGTTGACCGCGACCCCATATTGCCTACTGTAAGAATTACAGTACGATCTTACGCAAGGACAGCCTGTTCAAGCTGAAGATGCTGGAGATCTAGGTGACGACCAACGTCCACACCCCCGCCGCAACCGGCGAGGACGCCGTTGATCTGCGTGACCCGTACCCGTTCTTCGCCCGGAGGCGCCGGGAAACCGGCGTGTTCCGCGGCACAGTCATGGACTACTCCAAGACCCCCGAGTCGTTTCGGCCTAAGCGTGAGTACTCCGCGATGTCGTTCGACGCGGTTAACAGGGTCTTCCGGGACGGGCGGGTGTTCAGCTCAAAACCGTTGGACAAGACGATTGGCCTATTCACCGGACCAACCATTCTTGCGATGGAGGGAAAGAAGCATCGCGACCACCGCAACCTGGTGTCCGCGGCATTCAAGTCCAGAGCGCTTGCCCAGTGGGAGCCGACGATCGTGCGGCCGGTCTGCAACGCCTTGATCGATGAGTTCATCGAGACTGGCGAAGCCGATTTGGTCCGGAATTTCACGTTCGAATTTCCCACCCGCATCATCGCCCGACTGCTGGGACTGCCCGCCGAAGATCTGCCGGCCTTTCGTAAGCGCGCCGTGCAGTTGATCAGCTACCACGTCAATTACGAACGCGCCTTCGAGGCATCGGCGGCGCTCAAGGATTACTTCCTCGAGCAGATCGAGCAGCGCAAATCCAAGCCCACCGAGGACATCATCGGCGACTTGGTCACCGCGGAGATTGATGGCGAAAAGCTCAGCGACGAAGCGATTTACTCGTTCCTGCGTCTGCTGCTGCCCGCCGGGCTGGAGACGACGTACCGGTCTTCGGGAAACCTGCTGTATCTGCTGCTCACTCATCCGGACCAGTTCGCTGCGGTGCAAGCCGACCGCGAGCTGATCCCACAGGCGATCGAGGAAGGGCTGCGCTTCGAGACGCCCTTGACCATGGTCCAACGTTTTACGACGGAAGACGCCGAGCTGGAAGGCGTCGACATTCCGGCGCGCTCGGTGATCGGCGTGTGCATTGGTTCTGCGAACCGGGACGAACGACGCTGGGAACGTCCGGAAGAATTCGACATCTTCCGTAAACACATGCCGCACATCTCCTTCGCCGCCGGCGAGCACACCTGCTTGGGCCTTCACCTGGCGCGCCTGGAGACCCGCGTCGCGCTGGAATGCGTGCTGAATAGGTTGACCAACATCAGCCTGAAGACCGACGACGACCCACACATCCACGGTCAGCCCTTCCGGTCGCCGACGGCGCTTCCGGTGACTTTCGACGCGAAGTAGGGTCTGGGAAATGGTCTCGAAATGGTAAGAGTAATGCAGGGCTTTCGGGTCCTGGAGCTTGCGCAGTTCACGTTCGTCCCGGCGGCGGGAGCGATCCTCGCCGACTGGGGCGCCGACGTCATCAAGGTCGAGCACCCGCTACGCGGCGACACCCAACGCGGCTTCCTGAACATGGGTGGCATCCAGGTCAACCCCGACCGACATCCGCTGATGGAGCATCCCAACCGCGGCAAGCGCAGCGTCGGCATCGACGTGTCCACACCGGGTGGCCAGGAAGTGCTCTATGAACTCGCCAAGACTTCCGATGTGTTCCTGACCAACTACATGCCCAGGGTGCGGCAGAAGAACAAGTTCGACGTGGAGCACATCCGCGCCGCGAACCCGAACATCGTCTATGCCCGCGGCAGCGCATATGGCGACAAGGGAGCCGAGCGCGATGTCGGCGGGTACGACGGCACGGCATTCTGGACGCGCAGCGGCATCGGATACGCGTTGACGCCGGAGGGCTTGGGTGGCGCACTGCCACAAGGCATTCCCGGTTTTGGTGACTCCATCGGCGGCATGAACATCGCCGGTGGCATCTCCGCAGCATTGCTGCATCGCGAGCGGACCGGCGAGGCCCTCGAGGTCGACGTGTCGTTGCTCAGCACGGCCTGGTGGGCCGCGGGCGCGAGCGTGACGCAGGGCATGGAGGCCGGCGAGGTCATGCGCAATGCGATGCCGGGCTCGGCCAATCCGTCCGTGAATCCCTTCATGGGCAACTACCAAACCTCCGACGGCGGCACGATCAACCTGTGCATCATCAGTCCGACGGGCCTGATCCGCGACACGTTCGAGCATCTCGGCATCCCCGAGGCCGCCGACGATGCGCGCTTCGCAGACGTACTGCCGTTGATCCAGAACGCCGATGCGGCCGCAGAACTGATCGCGAAGGCCTTCGCCGGCAAGCCCTTTGAGTACTGGCGGCAGCACCTGAAGACGATGAAAGGTCAGTGGGCACCGTTCCAGAGCCTTATTGAGCTGGCCGATGACGAGCAGGCGATTGCCAACGACATGATCGCCGAAGTCGAACTCGCCAGCGGCGGAGAGCCGTTCCGCGTCGTGCGCGGACCTGTCCAGTTCAATCACGAGCCGCTGGTGACCACCCGCGCGCCACAAGCCTCCGAGCACACCGAAATCGTCTTGATGGAGCTCGGCATGGATTGGGACCGCATCGCCGAACTCAAGGAATCGGGAGCCATCGCGTGAACCGCGCCGGCGACGATGCAGAGCGAAGCGATGAGGAGGAGCGGCGCTGATGAACGACGTTGCCGTTATCGGCGTGGGCCTGCACCCATTCGGTCGGTTCGAGGGCAAGTCCGCGATGGAGATGGGCGCGGACGCGATCCGCCTCGCGCTCGCCGACGCGGGCGTCGACTGGAAGGACATCCAGTTCGCGGTCGGTGGCAGCTGGACAGTGGCCAACCCCGACGCGATCGTGGGCATGGTGGGCCTCACCGGAATTCCGTTCACCGACGTGTTCAACGCCTGCGCGACGGCGGCCAGCGCGACCAAGCTTTGCGCCGACGGCATCCGGTTGGGTGACTACGACATCGGCATCGCCGTCGGCATGGACAAGCACCCCCGCGGCGCGTTCACCGAAGACCCGGCGCTGGTCGGAATGCCGAGTTGGTATGCCGAGAACGGCCAATACCTAACCACCCAGTTCTTTGGCATGAAGGCCAACCGCTACCTGCACGATCACGGCATCTCGACCGGCACGCTTGCCAAGGTGGCGGCCAAAAACTTTCGCAATGGGGTCTTGAATCCCAACGCGTTTCGGCGCAAGCCGATGTCCGAGGAGGACATCCTCAACTCGCCGATGCTGAATTACCCGCTGACCCAGTACATGTTCTGCACGCCCGACGAAGGTGCCGCCGCGGTCGTCATGTGCCGCGCCGAAATCGCGCGGCGATTCACCGACAAACCCGTTTACGTCCGCGCGGTCGAGATCCGCACCCGCCGCTACGGCGCCTACGAGGTGAATACCACCTACGCGCCGGTTGACGAGGATGTGTCACCGACCGTCTACGCCGCCAAGGCCGCATTTGAAAAGGCCGGCGTGGCACCGGAAGACGTCGATGTGATTCAGCTGCAGGACACTGATGCGGGTGCGGAGCTGATTCACATGGCCGAGGCCGGATTCTGTGCCGACGGCGAGCAGGAAAAGCTGTTGGCCGACGGGGCCACCGAGATCACCGGTGCGATGCCGGTCAACACCGACGGCGGGCTGATCGCCAACGGCGAACCGATCGGTGCGTCCGGGTTGCGCCAGGTGCACGAGCTGGTGCGCCAATTGCGGGGCGAGGCGGGAGACCGACAGGTCCCGGGCTCGCCGCAAGTCGGGTTTGCGCAGGTTTACGGCGCACCCGGTACCGCCGCCGCCACGGTGCTGACGACCTAGTCGCGCCGCAGCTGTAACTTTCGCCGGGCCCGTTTCGTCGTAGTAGCGAACAGCTCGGCGAAAGGAATTGCGATGTCGCATATTGCTGCACAACCGGTGGTCCGCAACGCTCGGTGGCGTGCCGGTCGGGCGGTCACGATCGCGATCGCCGCCACGGCAACCGGTCTGGCGTGGCTCTTGGGGCGGCTGGCCCACGTCGACTACGTCGCCGATACGCCGTTCGGCACCCGGGAGATCACCCTCGCGCTGACCATCGTCGCCACCGTGGCCGCCGGCATAGCCGGCTGGGTGGTGATCGCCCTGCTGGAGCGCTACACCACATCCCCCCGGCGCGTCTGGATCGCGCTGACCCTGGTCGTTCTCGTGCTATCCATCGTGCCGGTCTTCCGGACACCCGCGAACCTGGGCACCCAACTGATGTTGACCGCGTTGCACTGTGTCGCCGGCGCGGTTCTGATCCCCGCTCTGCCCCAGCGGCACGCCACGGCAACCCGCCGCCGGTAACTATTGAAGGAGTTCTCATGCAAATCGTGATCTTTGGCGCCAATGGCGTGACCGGACGACTGCTCACGCGTCGCGTGCTCGACGCTGGTCACTCGGCGGTGGCTGTGACGCGGCGGCCCGACGACTTCCCCATCACCGATCCGCGGCTGACGATCGCCGGCGCGGACGTGCGGCGCGATGGCCTCGCCGGGATTGTCGCCGGCGCCGACGCCGTCCTGTCGACGCTCGGTGTGCCGTTCACCCGCCAGCCCGTCGACACGTATTCGGCCGGAACCCGCAATGTCGTGAAC
>Ga0310909_10001402_pt1 | contig 14117 bp, 17 predicted proteins | sample GREbulkMGT000H_FD_203449 | JGI IMG/M metagenome (GOLD analysis project Ga0310909, IMG submission 203449) | Lab enrichment of tropical soil microbial communities from Luquillo Experimental Forest, Puerto Rico - GRE.bulkMG.T000H | ecosystem: Environmental > Terrestrial > Soil > Tropical forest >... | reverse complement strand
GACCTGATCGTTGCGCGACCGCGCAGTGTGCAGGCGCCCCGCTGCCGGCCCGATCAGTTCGGTCAGGCGCGCCTCGATGTTCATGTGGATATCCTCGCGCTCGGCGCTGTAGGCGAATCTTCCTCCCTCGATCTCCGATCTGATTTGCTCTAAACCGGCAGTGATGGCAGCGCCATCTTGCGGCGACAGGATGCTCTGCGCGACGAGCATCTCACAATGCGCCTTCGACCCGGCGATGTCCTCGGCGTAAAGTCGCTTATCGAAATCGATCGAGGCGTTGATGCGGCGCATGATTTCGGCCGGACCACCGGTAAAGCGACCGCCCCACGACGAATTCGCTGGGAGGTCTCGACCGCTGTCGCCGGTCTTGGTTGCCCGCGTCATGGGTAGCGGTCTGAGCAAAAGCGAGAGGGCGCGCCCGTGAGATGGAGACGCGCCTTCGCCTCGTTGCTGCTGCTCATTTTGGCGGACGGTGGCTCGGCTGCGGAGGACAATTCCGATGTATCGGAACGCGCGCCGCTCGGCGAGTTCATCCCGGCGTCACCACTTCTGCCGGCGCCGGCGATCTCGTTTGTCGATCTCGCGGGGAACACGGTCAACCTCACCGAATTCACCGGCAAAATCGTCCTCGTTAATCTCTGGGCCACCTGGTGCGAGCCTTGTTTGCGTGAAATGCCATCGCTCGAGCGGGTGCAGTCGCGCCTCGGTGACAAGATCGCAGTCGTCGCGATATCGGAGGACCGCGGCGGCAGCAAGACAGTTGCGCCTTTTATCGACAAGCTCGGGCTCAAATCGGTCAAGATCTATCTCGATCCGAAGAGTGCGACCGAACGAGCCTTCAAGGTTCGGGGTCTGCCGACCAGCTTCTTGATCGATCGCGAAGGCAGGGTAGTCGGAAGGGTCGAAGGGGCGGCGGAATGGGATGCACCTAAGTTGCTGGGGGTTCTGAAATCGTTGGTTGGGGACGACGAGATCATCAAGGCGGCGCTCCATAAAGCACGTCCTTGAGGAACGATCCGCCGCGCCGCAGCCCGTTTTCGTCAATCGAATGCCCTATCCCGGTGCACGTCAACGTCTCGACCGAGACACCGCTATCCTTCAGCGCCGTTTCCGCCATGGCGAGCGATTCATACGGGACGAGGGGATCGTCGGTGCCATGAACGAGGAGCGTTCGGGGACGCGAGCGCAGCTCGCTGGCCAGGAGTTCGGGAGCGAGCAGCCTGCCCGAAAAGCCGACGATGCCGGCAACCGGCTCGCTGCGTCGCAACCCGACGTAGAGGGACATCATTGTACCTTGGGAGAACCCGACGAGCGCCAGATCGGTGGCTTCGAACCCGCGCTTGGCCAGCGCGTCGTCGATAAATGCGTCGAGGAACGGTGCGGCCGCACGTACGCCGGCCAAGACAGCAGCCGGGCTGCGATCTTGTGCGCTGAACCACTGAAAACCGGAAGGCGCCATGTCGCAGGGAAACGGCGCATTGGGCGCCAGAAACTCGGCGGTGGGAAGCAGCGGAGCCCAGTACGGCGCAAGCCCGATCAAATCGTTCCCGTCCGCCCCCAGTCCGTGCAGCAAGATGACGAGACGGCTTGGCCTGCCACCGACGGCGGATGGCCGGGAAGGTCCGGACAGAGCAGCAATCATCGACCAAGCATCTCGCAAGCCAAGCTCAAGCTGGTACCGATATCGCAGGTCGCCCCCCGCTGTCATCCGCGGTGGAGCAGGGGTGACATCCGATCCTACGGTGACGCGGCTTGCGCCGAGCCCGACGGGCATCTTCAGCTTGGTCACTACGGTGATGGCGGTCGTCTATCCGTGCTTCTGCACGCGTCGCGAGATCCAGGACGAGATCGCGCGTCGCGGTGGTGCGCCGCCCGCGCAATCAGGACCGCCCTATCCGGGGACATGCCCTGACCTTCGAGGCGCAACAACGCATCGGGAAGCAGTGCTCTGGGACAGATTACGCGTTGCGGCTCGACCTCGCTCGGGCGCTCGCTCTGGCTGGCCCGATCGAGTGGGTCGACGAGGAAGAAGACGGGCCGCATCGGAAGCTGGCGGATCCCGCTCCGCTCGATGATGTCGTGCTCGCCCGCAAGGACGTGCCGACGAGCTATCACCTGGCCTTTACCGCCGACGACGCGATCCAAGGGGTTACGCTCGTGACCCGCGGCGGAGATTTGGCGACGGCGACGCATGTCCACCGTGTTTTGCAAGCGCTGGGCCTGCCGACGCCACGCTATCGTCACCATGAGCTGATGACCGACGCGGCCGGCCGCCGTCTTTTCCAAGCGCGACCGCCGCGCCAACCATTCTTTCAATGCGGCAGAGCGGCATGAACCCGGCGGAAATAATCGCTCGAGCCGCGGTTACGGGAGAGAGGCGGCCGCTTCGGCGCCGAGAATCCGCGATAGCCTCAATCGAGCGGGCGGTGAAGACCGGTAGCCACGTCGACGTATTCCGAGTCGTCCGGCCGCAGAAGCCCATGCCGCACGGCGAAATCGAGGATCACCAGATTGACGTTGAACTTGAAGTCCGAAGTGGTGCGGATCCGCTCGAGCACTGCCGACGCCGGCATCAGCTCAAAATGAACGATCTCGCCGTCGCGGTTCTTCGGCACGAAATCGGCCGGCATTTCGAGATCGTAGACGAACATCACATCGTCGCGGATGCCGAGCTTGGTCTCCATGCGGTAGGAAACCGCGCTAGCTGAAATCGCGTGGCTGAGCAGGCTCCTCGGGATCGAGGCTTCCTCCTCGCCCTCTTTCAGCAACGTCTCATCCACTCCATGCCCGTTGCCGATCCCGCCGGCAACGAGGTTATCGAGCTTGTTCGGCGCCACCTGCTTGTCCGCGGACCGCCGGCCGACCCACAACCACAATTTGTTGCCCTGCCGAAGATAGCCATTAAGATGAACGCCATAGGCGCGCGTCCCGAAGAACGGGACGGCGCCGCGGTCGAGGCGAAAGATGGGCGGCGCGCCCCAACGCGGGGCCGCATCGAAGGTCTCGTTGCGCCATTTCGGGACTCGGCCCTCGCTGACGAGCGCGTCGATAACCGCATCGATGGCGCGGCTTACCGCGGCGACACCGCCGCGTGCCACCAACTCCACCTTGTCCTCTCCGGCGGCGAAGACGTCGGGAAACCGTCGCAACGCCTCGGCGTTGTCACGACGCAGCAGCCCGACCCGCTCGTTCCCGGCGGTCAGCGGCACAACGCGCGCTGGATCGTAGTTGTTGCACGCGCGGATGTGGTCGCTGAACGACATCGGGGGATGGTACTCCTGCTAACTCGGGCCGTGCTTCTGCGAGGTCGCAACGACCTCGACAAAGGTGATCTGTCGGAGACAGGCTGCCATGTAATCGATGGTCTCGCTGCCAAGCCCGCACATCTGTATGTCGATCTTCAGCCGCGTCCGGTCGCCGCCAGAGGTCGAGCTTTGCCAAAAGGACGGCACGAGACCCCGTTTGGCAAAAAGCTCGAGGACCCGTGGCATCACCCCGGGTTCGGCATGGGCATCAACGGAAAAGCAGGCGGTGGCAGGAAGGTAATTATCAGCGACTGATGCAGCGAAATGCGACATGAGCGTGGTCCTCGGCAGCAGCGGGGCAAATTGACGAAGCCCGAACCCTCGTGGGGCCCGGGGTCGTAATTCGCCGATCCGGCCGGCCATGCTGCATCATCAGGGTCACAGACAGAGATGTAGGCCTATCCCCATGCCCGGTCAACGCGCTTTCGAAAATCTGCCGCCGTCGGATCCAAACGCGCGCCCGAGCGTTTGTCGAAGGCACCTCGCTCGATCTAAATCAGGGATGGACGTCCCGGGGACGGCGTATAGCTACAAACCATACTGAGTTCCTCAGAGCACGGCGCCGTCCGGCGCCCGATTATGCTCGCGCTGTGGCTCTATCGACGGTAGCTTCCGAAACCTTTTCTTGATCGGACCAATTGATGAACTGTCCCCGCCTCGTCCTTGTCACCGCGCTGGCTTTTGTCGCTGCCGTCGGTTGTACGGGTGTCGGCGCGCCGGAGCGCGCCAGCGATACCCAGAACCTCAACGCGGTCACCGACGACATCTCGGCCCTCACGATGACCCAGTCGGACGTGATGCACGCCGCCGATCCGATGTCCAACACCGTACTTCCCCGTCATTATCAATTGCCCCAGGAGTAACGGAGGCTGGTCCGTCGGAGCACCTCCTGTCATCCCCGAGAGGATGAGCCCTGGTCGCGGCGCGGCCGAGGGTCCATAGTTCAACGATGACGACCTTCATCACGATTTTGCTCGTACTCGCGATGATCGGTACACTGACCGTGCTTGGCTTTGGCGTTGCCACAATGCTGCGCGGCGGCGATCCACGCCGCTCCAACAAGCTGATGCAGTCGCGCGTGATCATGCAGGCCGTCGCGCTCGTGCTGCTCGCCATGCTGATGCTGCTCGCCCGGCATTAGCCGAGGAGACGACCATGGTGCGGCTGACCCGGATCTATACCCGTGGCGGCGACTCCGGCGAGACCTCGCTCGGCGACGGCGAACGCGTGCCCAAGCACACGCTCCGTGTTGCGGCTTACGGCACCGTCGACGAGGCGAACGCGGCTGTCGGGATCGCCCGGCTTCACGCCGACGCGGCGGCCGACGAGATGCTTGGCCGCATTCAAAACGATCTCTTCGATCTCGGCGCCGATCTGTGCACACCGGCGCATGGCCGACGCGCCGCCGGAGCGTTGCGCATCGTCGCGGCACAGACCGAGCGTCTCGAAACTGAGATCGATACGATGAACGCGACCTTGGCGCCGCTCGACTCGTTCATTCTGCCCGGCGGGAGCCCCGCCGCGGCTCATCTGCACCTCGCGCGAACCGTGGTGCGGCGAGCCGAGCGCCTGGTCAGCGAACTGGCCGGCGCCGAAGAGGTCAACCTCGAGGCGCTGAAATACCTGAACCGGCTGTCGGACCACCTCTTCGTGCTGGGTCGGCAGGTCAACGATCGCGGCGCCGGGGACGTACTCTGGAGACCTGGCGCCAACCGCTGATCGACGCCTCGGGATGGCAAACCGACGGCCAGGGCTCTACACTATCACTAGCCGAACCCTATAGGAGGCGAGCGATGATCGTCGAACAGATCTGGACCGCGAACGCCGGTCGCAATTTTAACTACCTGATCGCCTGCGAGGAAACCGGCGAGGCGCTGGCCATCGATCCGCTGGATCATCAGAAATGCCTCGCCGCCGCCCGAGCGAAGGGCTGGACCATCAGGCAGATTCTCAACACCCATGAGCATCGGGACCACACCGGCGGCAACGAGCAAGTGATCGCCGCAACCCGCGCCCCGGTGCTGGCGCATGCGAATGCGAAGGACAGGATCCCGGAAATGTCCCGCGGATTGCGCGCCGGCGATGTGATCAAGGTCGGCAAGACAGTTGAGCTCGAATGTCTGGACACGCCGGGCCACACGATGAGCCACATTTGCGTCAGGTCGCATGGCGACAAACCGGCGCTGTTTTGTGGCGACACCCTGTTTAACGCCGGTGCCGGCAATTGCCATAACGGCGGTCACCCGAACGAACTCTACAACACCTTTGTCAATCAGCTCGCCAAGCTGCCCGAGGAAACCCTGATCTACCCCGGGCACGATTACATCGCGCGCAACCTTGGGTTTACCCTCGACCGCGAGCCGGACAACGCCAAGGCCAAAGCAATGCTGCCAGCGATGGAGAGCCAGGACACAGCCAAGGCGCTCACCACCACCTTAGCGTTGGAACGGGAGATCAATACGTTTTTCCGGCTGACCAGCCCGTCAGTGATAAGGCGTCTGCGTGAAGCCTTTCCCGATCTCCCGGAGAGTCCCGATCCGAAGACGGTGTTCCTGAGGCTACGCGAGTTGCGCAACAAGTGGTGAGGCTCGAGTGCGCCATAATAGGCGCACTCTCCGCCGTGGCTTAAGCCGGCTCAGGTCTTTTCCAGCCAGACGGTATCCTGCCGGATAACGTCGTAGACGCCGAAAAAGTCGTAGGGGTTAAGACCCTTCACGTAGTTGTACCAGACATCGTTGATTTTTTCCCAAGCGACGGGCAACACCGGCGGGTCCTCTTCCATTATGGCTTCGGCCTGCCGGACCAGTGCCAAGCGCTTGGCGGGGTCGCTTTCTCTGTCGATCTGATCAACCAAGTCGTTGAATTTTTTGTTGTCCCAGAACGAGTAATTCTGAGGACCGCCGGTGCGGTACCAGGCATTGAAATAATCAGAGGGGTCGAGCAACGTCGACACAACGGCTCCGATTGCAAGGTCGTAATGCCCGCTCAAGGTGTCATCGAACCAAACCGACTCGACGACGGTTCGCAGATTGCACTGAACATTAAGCCCTTCTTGCAGCATCGCCTGTATCGCTTGCGACCAAAGCTTAAAGCTAGCGACATCGCGGACCATGAAATCCAGTCCCTTGAGCCCGTCGGCGTATCCCGCCGCAGCCATCAGAGCGCGCGCCTCTTTGAGGGCCGCCTCGGTATCGGTCTGGTAGCCGACGCGCTTGCCAAGCTCCTCCGGCGGTGTCGCGAAGTCCGAGAACGGGTAGATGAAGCCGCCGACCCGCATTGGCGTCACGTCCTTAACGACGTCGATCAGGGCCGGCCGATCAAACGCCAGGTGCAGGGCGCGGCGCACCCGCGGGTCGTCGAAGGGCTTTTTTTTGTTGTTGACCCACACACCTTGGATCACGCTCTGATTGAAGGCGGTGGTCGACAGACCCGGTGTGGCCTGGGCCTTGCGCGCCGTAACCGGGTCGGTTATGCGGATGTAGTCGCACCGGCCCGACAATATGGCCGAACCCAGCTCGGGGGAAAACGGGATGAGATTGTAGTACTCGATCCCGTTTAGATAGGGCAGCCCCTTGTTCCAATAGTTCGGATTCTTCTCAACGACCCTAAGTTCGTTTTCGACATAACGGACGTTGCGGAATGGGCCGGTTCCGGGATAATCGGTCACCTTGCGGAGGTTGTAGTTGTTGTCCTCCAGGGTCTTCTTGCGGACGACCACGTTCCAGCCGCTGGCGATCGCCCCCATTATAAAGGCCTTCGGGCGCAGCTCCGACAATTTGAATTCTATCGTGTAGCGGTCCTTAGCATTGATGTCGCTGACCGCCTTGAACAGGATGCTGCGCGGGATGCTGATGCCCGACGGCGGCTTGGCAATCCGATCGAAGGTAGCCTTGACATCCTCAGCTGTCAGTTCGGCGCCGTCGTGAAACAACACACCTTTGCGCAAGAAAAAAGTGTAGGTTTTGCCGTCGTTTGAGATTTCCCAACTGTGCGCAAGATCGGGGATGATCGTCTTGCCGCCGTCGCGCGGATCGTGGCGGATCAGATTGTCGAACATGCCGGCCATGGCACCGAGAGTGCCGATCGTCCCGGCCTGGTGAATATCGAAATGCGGCGGGCGCATCAGAATGCCCAGGCGCAACACGCCCCCGGATTTGGGATTGGGTTCGGGCGCCGCAAGCTGAAACTTGGAGCCGTCGAATTGATTGGGTATCTCGGCCGCGTATCCGAAGCGGCCGTTTAATCCATAGATGCCCGCGATAGCCGCGGCGCTGCCTTGCAAGAACCCGCGCCGGGTCCACCACGGGCGTCCAAAACTTGGTTCATTCATCCTGCGTTCTCTCCTATTTAGAAAAGGCTCCGGTCACGACTTGTCTAACCAGATGGTATCCAATCTGACCACGTCGTATACGCCGAAGTATTTGGCCGGATTGTGGCCCTTGACGTAATTGTACCAGACGTCGTTGATGTTTTCCCAGGCGACCGGCAAAAATGGGGGATCCTGCTCGGCGATGGCCTCGGCCTGGCGGATCAAGGCCAAACGCTTGCCGGCATCCACTTCGCGGTCGATCCGTGCTGTCAGAGCCTGGAATTCTTTGTTGTCCCAGAACGAATAATTTTGCGGGCCGTCCTTACCGTACCAGGCATTGAAGTAGTCCGAGGGATCGAGCAAGGTCGACACGATGGCACCAATGGCTAGATCGTAATTGCCGCTCTTCGTGTCGTCGAACCACACCGACTCGACGACCGTGCGCAGATTGCACTCAATGTTGAGGGTCTGCTGCAGCATCGCCTGAATGGCCTGCGACCACAGTCGGAAGATGGCGATATCGCGAACGAGATAGCCCAATCCCTTGATGCCGTTTGCATATCCCGCCGCTGCTATGAGCTCGCGGGCCTCCTTAATTGCCACTGTTGAGTCCGGCTGATAGCCGAGCCGTTTTGTAAGCTCTTCCTTGGGGGTGGCGAATTGCGAGAACGGGTAGATAAAGCCGCCCCACATCATCGGGGCCACGTCCTTGACGACCTCGATGAGCACCGGCCGGTCGAGCACCAGATGCATCGCGCGGCGGACCCGCGGATCGTCCAGCGGCTTTTTCTTGTTATTGACCCAGGTGGCGTGAACGACACTCTGATAATAAGTGGCCGCTGACATGCCCGGCGTCTCCGCCGCTTTCCGCTTGGTTACCGGGTCAGTGGCGCGCACATAATCGACCCGGTTGGACAGGATCGCGGACGCCATCTCGGGGGAAAACGGCAAGACATTGTAGAACTCGATACCGTCAAGATATGGGAGGGGCAGTAATTCGGGTTTTTCTCCATTACCCAGATTTCGTTCTCGACCCGTCTAACCGAGCGGAACGGGCCGGTGCCAGGATAAACGACAACTTTGCGCAGATTGTAGTTGTTGTCCTCCAGCGTCTTCTTGCGAACGATGACGTTCCAGCCGCTGGCGATGGCCGCCATCATAAAACTGACCGGACAGGCCTCCGACAATTTGAATTCGACTGTGTACTTGTCGCGCGCGCTGATCTCGCTGACCGAGGTGAACAGGATGCTGCGGGGAATGCTTATCCCCGAAGGCGGCTTGGCGATGCGGTCGAAGGTGGCCTTGACGTCCTCGGCGGTCAGTTCTGCGCCGTCATTGAATTCCACACCCTTGCGCAGAAAGAACGTGTAAGTCTTCCCGTCCTCGGCGATTTCCCAGCTATGTGCCAGATCCGGGATAATGTTGCCGCTGTCGAAAGGGTCGCGGCGTATGAGGTTGTCGAACATGCATGCCATGTCGCCGAGATTGAAGAAGGTCCCGGATTGATGCAGATCGAAATGCGGCGGGCGGTTCGGGAAGCCCGCTCGCAGCACGCCGCCCGGCTTGGCGTTGGGTTCGGGGGCTCTGAGCTGGAAACCGGTCCCGTCATATTCGTCGGGGATGTCGGCGGCCAGCCCGGACTCGGAAGCCAGGCCGTAGGCGCCGGCGACCCCGGCGGCCGCGCCTTGCAGAAACTGGCGACGGGTCCACGACGGATAGCCCAAACGCGGCTCGTTCATGACGCGTCCCTCCCCTTCCATCTTTTCAGAACCGAGAATGGCGTGCTGTGATGGCACGCCGGTAGAAGTTCCCGATCGTCAAATATCACAGGGAAACCCGAGGAGCCACTTGTTGAATCGCACAGAGTTGGTCCCGCGCGCTAAAACGGACCCCGCCGCCACGGCGACTGATACCGTTCTCGAGATCGAAAATCTGCAGACGCACTTTTTCACCGCGGGCGGAGTCGTACGCGCGGTCGACGGCGTCTCCTATACCGTCCGCAGCGGCGAGACCTTGGGGGTGGTGGGCGAGTCCGGCTGCGGCAAGAGCGTCACCGCGCTGTCAGTCCTGCGCCTTGTGGCGAACCCGCCGGGGCGGATCGTTGGTGGCGCGATTCGTTTTGCCGGAACCAATCTGCTCGATCTGAGCGAACACGAGATGGAGGCAATCCGCGGCAACGACATCTCGATGATCTTTCAGGAGCCGATGACGTCGCTCAACCCGCTGATGACGGTGGGGCGTCAGATCAGCGAGGCGATCGCGCTTCATCAAGGGCTCTCTCGGCGCGACGCCTTCGACCAGGCGGTGGAGATGCTGCGCCGGGTGCATATCCCGGAGCCCGAGCGCCGCGTGCACGCCTATCCGCATCAGCTTTCCGGCGGCATGCGCCAGCGGGTGATGATCGCGATGGCGTTGTCCTGCGATCCCAAAGTGCTGATCGCCGACGAGCCCACCACCGCGCTGGACGTGACGATCCAGGCCCAGATCCTCGACCTGATCCGCGAGTTGCAGGACCGGCTCGGCACTGCGATCGTGCTGATCACCCACGATTTGGGTGTGGTCGCCGAGAATGCCGACCGGGTGGTGGTGATGTACGCCGGCAGAAAAGTCGAAGAGGCGAGCGCCAAGGCTTTGTTCGAGAGCCCGGCGCACCCGTACACGATAGGACTGATGGGGTCGATCCCCAACCTCGAAGTCGCTGCGCACGCGAACGCCCGCCGGGTGCGATTGACCGAGATCAAGGGCATGGTTCCGTCCCTCGCCGATCTGCCGAAGGGATGCACCTTCGCTCCGCGCTGCGGATTTGCCACCGATCAATGCCGCGCCGATTACCCGCCGTTCGTGCAGCACCGGCCAGGTCACTGGATCTCTTGCTGGCACGCCGAGCGTCTGCTTGGCGGTGCGGCATGATCCCACTGCTCGAAGTCCGCGCCCTCAAGAAGCATTTCCCGCTCTACAAAGGGGTATTCTCACGCGTCTCCGGCCAGGTCCACGCGGTCGACGGCGTCTCGTTCCATATCGACCGGGGGGAGACGCTGGGGCTCGTCGGTGAGAGCGGCTGCGGCAAGTCGACGGTCGGCCGTACCCTGCTGAAATTGCTTGAACCGACCGAAGGGACGATCCTTGTTCGCGGAGAGGACATCACCAATCTCGACGCCGCGCAGATGCTGCCATATCGGCGTCAGATGCAGATGATCTACCAGGACCCCTATGCGTCGCTCAATCCGCGCATGTCGGCTGGTGAGATCGTCGGCGAGCCGTTGACCATCCATCGGATTGCCGACGCGAAGGAGCGCCGCGAGCGGGTCGCGCAGCTGTTCGAGCGCGTTGGTCTGCGGCCGGAGCTGACCGCTTCCTACCCGCACGAGTTCTCGGGCGGGCAGCGCCAACGTATCGGGATCGCGCGCGCCCTGTCGTTGAGCCCGGAGTTGATCGTCAGCGACGAGCCGGTCTCCGCGCTGGACGTGTCGATCCAGGCTCAGATCATCAATCTGCTGATGGACCTGCAGGACGAGCTCAAGCTGTCCTATCTGTTCGTTGCCCACGACCTCGCGGTGGTCGAGCACATCAGCGACCGCGTGGCGGTGATGTATCTCGGCCGCATTGTCGAGACGACCGACAAGACCAACTTGTTCGAAACTCCCCTGCACCCCTATACCGAGGCGCTGCTCTCGGCGGTGCCGATCCCGAAGTACGGCGCCAGGGACCGCAAGCGGGTGATCTTGACCGGCGACGTGCCGAGCCCAATCAGTCCGCCGCCGGGTTGCCACTTCCATACGCGCTGCCCCTACGCGTTCGCCCGCTGCCGCAGCGAGGTGCCGACGCTACGCGAAACGTTGCCGGGTCATTGGGTCTCATGCCACCTGCACGACAGGGGTGCGACTTTGCCGCTGGCAAAGCCTGCGGGAGCGTAACTGGATACGAAGGGTCCGATGGCGGAACTTGCAATCAAACCGATGACCCTGGAGGAGTTTCTCCGCTGGGACGACGGCACCGAGACGCGCTACGAGTTGATCGGCGGCTTTCCGGTAGCAATGGCGCCGCCGGCCGAAGCTCATCGCATTCTAGCCATGAGGTTAGGATCACGGATCGATGCCGCGCTGGCCGTCCGGCGCCCATGCAATGCGCAGATCGAAGCCGGGCTGGTCCGGACTGACCGTGCGGATACCTATTTCGAGGCCGACATCGCGGCAACCTGCGAGGGCAACGAGCCTGGGCGCCAGGCGATCAAGGATCCCTTCCTGATAGTCGAGATCCTTTCGCCGAGCACCGAGCGCCATGATCGGCGGGTAAAGCTGCCGGCGTATCGGCAGATCCCGACGGTGCAGGAAATCGTGTTGATCGCCTCGGACGGCCACTACGCCGAGCTTCACAGGCGGTCGGGAGCGCAGTGGATCACCGAGATCCTGCGCGGTGCGGACGCGCGGCTCGCGTTGACGGCTATCGGTATCGAAGTTTCATTCGCCGACCTCTACGAAGGGATCGCGCTCGTCGACGATGAGGGTTGAGGCGGGACTTTCGGGCGCCTTACTCGATGATCTCGTCGGCGCGGGCGAGGATCGCCGGCGGGATCGAGAGGCCGAGAGCTTTCGCGGTCTTCAAATTGACGGCGAAATCGAAATGTGTCGGCTGTTCGATCGGCAGCTCGCCCGGCGCAGTGCCCCGGAAAATGCGGGTAACGTAATCGGCTGTGCGCCCCCGCAATTTGGCTAGGTTCGGACCGTAACCGAGAAGACAGCCCTCGTCGGCCATCTTTCGCCATTCGCAGACGGTCGGCAATCCGGCCTCAAGCGCCAGCGTGGCGAGCGTCGACGCGTTGGTGAAGAAATCGGGGGCCGAAAGAATAGCCAACCCCTCTGCGCCCGCCGACCGCATCTCGGCAAAGGCTGCCGGGTAGTTCGCAGGAACCTCCGCGTCAAAGGCCGACAACTCTAGGCCTAGTGCCTCTCCAACCCGGAGCACTGCAGCGATGTTTTCCTTGGCGGTCATTGGACTGGTGCCCAACACCGCCACTCGACGTGTAGTAGGCACCGCCTGGTGCAGAAGCTCGAGGCGCTTGGCGTCGAGCTCAGGAGCCAGCATTACCACGCCGGTAACGTTTGCGCCGGGTCTCGCAAGACTCGCGGCGAAGCCAGCGGCCACGGGATCCCCGCCGATGGCCGAACCGACTATGGGCACCATACTAGAATGCTGTCTGACTGCACGAATGGCGACACTGCCGTTGGCGAGGATGGCGTCGGGCTTGGAAGCGAGCAATTCTTCTGCCAGCGCCGGAAGCTCCGTAGCGGTCCCGACACGGACCTCGAGGACCAGGTTTCGGCCCTCGGCGAAGCCTTCGCGGGCCAGGACGGGCAACATGTAGGCTCGGATTCTCTCGACTGAGCCGGCGCTCTGCATCAGCGCGCCAAGCCAGTAGACCTTGCCGGCTGTTTGACTGCCCGCCGAACCGGGAATGACCACAGCTAGAACGGCGGCGATCAGCCAATAGCCCAGTGCCTTTGAGAAAACGGCGGTGGCCGGCATCGGTATTTTCTGCCGATCCTTCCGAGTCTACACCGCACCGCGGAGTCGCGGATCGAGCACGTCGCGGATGCCGTCGCCCAGCAGATTGAAGGCGAGCACGGTCAGAGTGATCGCGAGGCCCGGAAACAGCACGAGCCACCACGGCGGCACAAGCCCGGCATTCAGTGAATCGGCCAGCATGTTGCCCCAGGTCGGGGTCGGCGGCGGCACACCGACACCGAGAAACCCGAGCGCCGCCTCGATGATGATCGCAACCCCCAAATGGGTCGTCGCGAGGATCAGGTAGGGCGCCACACACTGTGGCAGGATATGCCGCATCATCATCCGCAGGTGCGATGCGCCGAGGCCGCGGGCGGCCTCTACATAAGACATCTCCTTCAGTGACAGCACCACCGCGCGGATCACCCGCCCGCCAAACGGGATACGGGTGATCGCGATGGCGACGATCACGGTTCCGATCCCGGCGCCCAACGCCATTGCGATCGCCATCGCCAGGATCAGATCGGGAAAGGATTGCAGAAACTCGATGATTCGTTGACTAACGATGTCGAACCGTCCGCCGAAATAGCCGCTCGCCAGCCCCCACAACGCGCCCAGGGTAGTTCCGAACAGCACGGCGCCGAAGGCTACGGTCAGCGACGCCCGGCTGCCATAGATGACCCTGCTCAACGTATCCCTGCCGATCTGGTCGGTGCCGAAATAGTGCTTGGCGTCAGGCGGTTTCGACATTGCCCTGAAGTCGGATTTCAACGGTTCATAAGGCGCGAACACGGGCGCCGCGATGGCCATCAGCAGGATGGCTGCGGCGACGCATCCCCAGAAGGCCGACAGCGGCGAGCGTCTGATGAATCTGCCGAGGCTGCGCCCGCCACGCCGCAGCTGCGAATGCTCAACCGCCTCCAGAGTCAGCTGTGACGGATAGGTGGTGTCGGGCTCGATTGTCATTGATAACGGATCCTCGGGTCGAGCCAGGCAATCGT
>Ga0310909_10001394_pt1 | contig 14156 bp, 11 predicted proteins | sample GREbulkMGT000H_FD_203449 | JGI IMG/M metagenome (GOLD analysis project Ga0310909, IMG submission 203449) | Lab enrichment of tropical soil microbial communities from Luquillo Experimental Forest, Puerto Rico - GRE.bulkMG.T000H | ecosystem: Environmental > Terrestrial > Soil > Tropical forest >... | reverse complement strand
GAACTGGTCCCCATCGTCTAGAGGCCCAGGACATCGCCCTTTCACGGCGGTAACAGGGGTTCGAATCCCCTTGGGGACGCCACAAAATCAATGGCTTACATGCATCAGACTGGTCGCGTGTCCGATAGAGCCTGACGCGGGTCTCTCTGGGTAGAGATCGCTAGCAGGAGTCATGTCCCCTCGCGGTCGGCCGCTTCCTGGTTGCGTACGAGCAGCACCGGTGCCGGTGCCCGGCGCACGATGTACTCGGCATCACTTCCCATCAGCATTCTGCGAATGCCGCGGCGCCCATGGGTGCCGCAAACGATGAGGTCGGCATCGACCTCTTTCGCCTTTTTAACGATGCACTCGCCGGCTGAATCTCCGAACGTCTCGATCAACTCTGCGTCGACCTGGATGCCCGCGTTCGTCACCTTTTTCTCGCACTCTTCCAGCAGGCCGGCACCGGCGCTGCGTATATTCTCGGCGACCTGATGCAGCGTGGCCGGCGTTTCCGCTTGCACAATGACCCACGGTTCCACGACGTGCAAGAGCCGTATGCGGGCCTTCAAATGCCGTGCGAGTTCAATAGCCTCATCGAGACCCCGAGCGGAAGCCGAGCTCCCATCTACTGGAACCAGAATTCGCGTGTACATGACAACAACCTCGCGCTACAACAACCTCGCGCTGTCCGATCCCGGTAGTGACGTGCCGGCGCCCACCCGCTCCACAATGACGCGGGACCGGGGGCTCGAGCATGGCGCTGGCAACTCTCGCCGCTGGTACCTAACCCTGAGTGCGACTGAGTTGCACGTGCACGTTATGAAGACTTCCGACAAGATGAATTGGGAGACACTTCATCGTAAGCTTCGCACCCCTCGTTCTCGAGGAGTGGATCTTCAAAATCAAAGTGCCGGCCCCGGCGGGCCCCTGGAGTAAGCGTCAGGCGCGTTGGCTCACCTTGCGCAGCTGTAGCACCGCCTCGAGTAACACCAGCGGCACGACCCAACAGGCCCAGGCGAGAAAGGCAGCAAAGTCATCGGCCCAGGCGGTGCCATCAGGCGGTGCTACCCAGTAGTCGTAGATGAGACGAAACGTGGCGAACGCAAACGTAACCGTATAACTGCGCAGCATCCATTCTCGATGTTGCTCGAATTGCCGGTTGCGGATCGCGATCACGGCCATCGTCGTGGTAAGCAACCAAACCGTGCTCAAGGCGAACAGACCGCCTGCGTAGGCGAAGTGCGATGGTGGGATCGTCAATGCCATATAGAACCCACCGACACTCCCGAGCAACACGCCGGCGCAGTAGACCTTGCCCAGTGCACGGTGCAGCGCACCCGTCCGTCCGGTCAGCCCGAGCCAGATCTGCGCGACTCCACTCGTGAGTGCGAGAACGCCGCCCGCGGAATGCGGCAGGAGTCCTGCCCGTCGCGACCAGTAGTAATCTGTGTACGAGGTCTGGGAAATGTCCAGCCAGTAATGCAGCACATACTTGCGGATGAACCAGAGCGCAATCAATGCAACGAGCGCCAGCACGACACCGAGTAGCGGCCGATAGGGACTCCGAGCTTGAAACGATGGGATGCTGGCCATTGCTGCCTCCTTCGCAGTCTTTTTTTTCGCCCCGTCCGCGGAAGAGAATACAGCGCTGCGTCCATGTACGCGAGCGAATCGGTGCGGCACCGTTGCGCTACCGATACTGCGCGCACACGAGGGTGCGGCGCAGCAACACCACACGTTCCGGTTCGCAGAAACGCAGGGGGCAAGCGTTAAGTGACCGGTCATCCCGATAACACCGGTCGGGATTCGACCGGATGCGGACGGGTGCGATGGCGTGAACGGTTCTGGTGCTGCACATCGAGGTGAGGTAGACAGGAATGAGAAATCGATCTCAAGGTCGACCGGGACTCATCGGGGGTGAAGCCCGCAGGCTTGGACTTTACTCGGCAATCACGCGACGCGACTTCATCGGCTCCACCATCATCGGTTCGGGTGCGATGCTCCTGGGCGCGGCCGCCCCCGCCTTCGCGCAAGGTCTCACATCTGCGTGGAATGGCTACGCCGGTGTCGGTGACTACAGCCGCTCGAACGGGAACATCGCCTCGGTCGTCAACGCAGCTCACGGGATTCGCGATGGAAGCTACGAGGCGAGAATCGGCTCCGCACCGCAGGTTGACGAGATTTATGACCTGATCGTCGTCGGTGGAGGCTTCGCCGGCCTCATCGCCGCCTATGAGTATCGCAAGGCGCATCCGACTGGCCGCTGCCTGGTTCTCGAAAACCACCCCGTATTTGGCGGGGAAGCCAAGCAGAACCAGATCCTGGTCGACGGCGTAATGCTTACCGGTCCGCAGGGCTCCAACGATGCATCGGTGCCGCGGGCCGGCACGACATACGCGCACGTTGTGGACCTCTGGGACGAGATTGGGATGCCGCGGTCATTCGAATGGGTCGACCCGACTGGTGGGGCCGCCTCACTGAAGTTCGCCCGGGACAACTATTACCCGATGTTCTGGTACGAGGGTGCAAGCTCCCTGGGCTATTACTTCGACACCCCGTTCGCGTCTAAACGGGCGTGGGTAATTGATCCGTGGTCAGACGATCTCGCCCGCGCCCCGGTCTCGGAGAACGTGCGCCGCAATTGGGTGCAGTGGAAGAAGCACTCGCCGGTGCTTGCGCGCGGTGATGAAGACTCGACGGACCGTTGGCTCGACTCGATGTCCTATGGCGACTTGATCGTTCGCGAACTGGGTCTGTCGAAAGACGTATTTCGCCTTTCCGATCCAATCATCGCAACAGGAGACTATGGCGTCAGTTCGGACGCGGTCTCAGCCTACGGTGCGAAGCTGCTTGGTCTGCCTGGCACGGCCGAAATCGACCCCCGGAACGGAGACGACGACACGATTTCCTTTCCCGGTGGAAACACCGCCACCCTACGGCACATCGTCAAGGCAATGTTGCCAGATGCGATCACGGGTTCCCGGTCGTTCGCCGACGTTCTGTTTGCGCCAATCAATTTCAGTGCGCTGGACCGGCCGCAGAACGCCACCCGCATTCGTCTGGAGGCGACCGTCGTGGCCGTGCGGCACGATGGTGCGCCGGAGACGTCCAAGGTTGTAAACGTAACGTATGTGATGGGCAACACACTGTCGCGGGTGCGCGCAAAGGCTGTGATTGTGGCAGCAGGTGGCTGGATCGCCCGCCGCATCGTGCGCGACTTGCCGCCGTCGTATGCAGCTGCGTACGCCCGGTTTCACCACGGACCGATCCTCGTTGCCAACGTGGCAGTGCACAACTGGAAAGCCTTCGCCACGCTGGGCATAGCGGCCGCACATTGGTTTGACGGCTTCGGGTTCTTTGTAAATGTGCGCCAGCCGATGAAGATCGATGGCGCGCCTGTGCCCCTCGACCCGTCGAAACCCGCGATGCTGACGTTCTACGTGGGTTTCCCGCAATCGGGCGTGCCGATCGATCGCCAAACCAGCGAGGCCCGTGGGGTTCTGTTCGGCACCAGTTACGCAGATTTTGAGTTGCAGATTCGCAGGCAGCTGCAGCAGATGTTGGGCAGTGCAGGATTCGACGCCAAACGCGATATCGCCGGGATTGTGCTCAATCGCTGGGGTCATGCCTACATCGCGCCCCAGCCCGGATTCTATTTCGGAGCACCGGGCAATCCGGCGCCTCTGGAGGTCGTTCGGCGGCGCTACGGACGCATCGCGTTCGGCCACAGTGAACTGTCGGGGAGACAGAGTTGGGGCCGCGCCGCGCAAGAGGCGCGGCGCGCTCTCAGGGAGGTGCTGGAAGTTATGTGAGGCTCGACCGGGTGCGCGCCGAACGGCGCACCATCCGCATCGGCCGCTCTACGCCCGTACCGGGTGCAGGCCTGGCGCTTGATTCCCGGACGTAGCCACTTCCACGCAAGGCGCAGCCCCGTCCACAGTCAACACCCGGCTTTCAAACCGCCAGCACCCCGCACCGCACTTGTGTAACCGGTCCGAATACAGCCCCGACGCCAGCCAATGGGGCGGGCCACCACCGCCGGCTGCGGTGACGGTGAGATGCGCATAGCCGGTGGCGCCGCCATTGGCGGCGTTCGAAAAAAGGCTGATGTCGGTCAAGGTGTGCCGGCAATGCGAAGGCGGCCTCATCGTCCCCGCGGCCAGGTCGAATTCACCCACGATCATTCCGCGTGCCAGCTCGAGGAGCTCAGCACGGCCCTTGAACTGCCGCGAGCTTCCGGCGCAGCGCACGAGTGCGTAAGGATCGAAGAGATCCACCCAGTCAGCAGCGCGCCCGAGCTCGATGAGCATCACGCTTCTTGCGTAGAGCTCGAGCAGGTTCACCCGGTCGGCCGTATTGAGCGTATCGAGCCACACGGGACTACCCCCACCGCGTCGGCTTTTTTTGAATCGTCCTCGTTATATAAGAGCGAGTCAACCGGAGATCGGACCCGGCACTGCATGCGCTGTGGTATAACATATTGATTTAGACAATCTTTTAGGCATCATCCCTTTCCACATGCGTGGCGCTCGAATGTCCAATGGATTCCGGAGCTTCGTGCCGCCATCGCCGCTCAGTGCTGGCGCCGGCTCCGGGGATTCCTCTCGGTCCGGCTTGCGTAATATCCAGGACGTCCGTGAACTTGCTCAGGGATGTTTGCTCGAGGCTGTTTCGGGTCGAATCAATTTCGCAGGGAAAAGCACGCCACTGATCATCACGGAGCACAACAGCATGAAGCATCGCACGCCAGCGCAATTATTCGTTGCACTCATCACTCTGTGTGCAGGTCTCGCAATCGTATGCCCGTCAGGACGTGCAGCCGAGGGGCCACCGCCTGAGGTGACCAAGGATGGCCTGCACCTCTATAAGCAGACCAAGCAACGGATCGCTTACGTGAGACCCGGGGCGACCTTCACGCAGTACAAGCAGGTCTTGATTCTCGACCCCTATGTGGAGTTCTCGAAGGAGTGGGTCAAGGACTACAACCGCGATCAGCGCGACCCGTCGCGCCAGATCAGGGACAGCGACCTCGAGCGCGCGAGAAGAGCACTACAGGCTGATTTCAGGAAGATCTTCACCGAGGAACTCCAGAAGGGCGGGCGCTACCAGGTCACCGACTCCGGCGGGCCAGACGTGTTAGTCCTGCGGCCGGCACTGATCAACATCCAGGTCAGCGCTCCGGATCTCATGACGCCCGGCCGCAGCGTTACGTACGTCCAGTCAGCCGGTGCGATGACAATCTATCTCGAGCTGTGGGACTCGGCGTCGAACACGATTCTCGCGCGCGTCATCGACGGAAAGGTGGACCCGGATTTGTACGGCCAGCCTGCGAACAGCGTCACCAACCGGGCGGCCGCCGATCGCATGATGCGGAGCTGGGCCGACGAACTGCGGAACCGCCTCGATCTCGTTCGCGGCAAGGACGTCGCGCCCTGATCTTTGGCGCCTGGCGGCGTGTCTCCGAACATTCCTCCCGGGCCGCTCATTCCGATGTTGATATCGATCGTGGTGAGTGCTGACACGCCGAACAGCGACTGAGACTCCAGGATTCGGTTTCCTGCCAACGCCTGCGTGGTGGTCGAGGCCGCGTTCCTTGCATCGCAGATTGTAAGTGAAGTCCGCTTTTGCCGGCCCGGTTCACGCTTCGCCGCGACCGAACCGTCATGCCTAAGCCCGCGTCATCGGCCATAGTCCTGTTGTCGTGACGGGACCTGACCAATTTAAACAACTGCCGCAGGTCCCCAAGTCGAGTGGTTATAATGTCCTCCAGAGTTAGCCGACGCCGATCTCTGCCGAGCTCATCACGGAGGATTCCCATGCACGCCCTGACTCCTAACCGACGCGTGTTCTTCATTGTTGTGATCAGCTGCGTCGCGGCACTCGTCATGCCCGGGTTCGCCGTGGGGCAACCGGCCGAATGGGACGGGCTGGTGCGACGCAGTAACCCGTCTGTCGACATGCTGTTCGTGCTCCCGGAGGCGTCGCTTGCGGGCTACAAACGCGTGCGTCTCGCCCCATTGCAGGTCGCTTTCCACAGGGACTGGAATCCCAACGCCACTCGCCGGGGAGCGAACCGCCTGAGCTCGGCGGATTTTGAGAGGATCAGGAGTACCCTTGCCCAGGCTTTTGCTACTACCGCCGCGGCCGAACTTGCCAGGGGCGGCTATACCGTGGTTACCGAAGCGGGCGAAGACGTTCTCGATGTCACTCCGTTCATCGTCAATCTGGTCATCACGGCGCCTGACACGCAGACACCCGGTGTCAGCACGTTTACCGCGAACGCTGGTCAGATGACGCTGGTGGCCGAACTGCTCGACTCGGAGACCGGTCAGGTCCTCGCCCGCGTAGTCGACCACCAGCGGGCGCGATCGAGCGGAACCTTCCAGCTCACAACCAATGTCTCGAACTTGGGCGCGGCGCGGCCGATCATCGCGCGCTGGGCGTCGATTCTGCGCAGTGAGCTCGACGCGGCCAACGGGCGCTGACTCGGCGTCTGCGAGAGTCGCGGAGCCACGCACGTCAATCGAAGTTCGTTGGATGTTTGGGAATTGGTCGATGCGTTCAACAGAGTGACGGGACGAAAAGCAGGCTGAAGAGGCGCACTCAACATCTGACTCTCCAGGATCGCGAGCCCGGACTGCCTCAGTCCTACTGCCGCGCTCGAGCCAGCGGTTGTCGCTTGATCGTGGTGTGGATGACGCGCAGTGTTGGAGCACCGTGGAAGTTAGTCGAATACGCGGGAGGGCCAATTGGCGACGCCTCACCGGATCTTGAATCGGGATCGGCGCACACTCGAGGCGATTTTCCGGCACCCGGTTTCGAGCAATATCGCCTGGTCGGACGCTTTGCACCTCACCGAGAGGCTCGGCACGGCGCGCCAGGAACATAACGGCCGGCTTCTTGTGGAGATCGGTGAGCAGCGACACGTATTCCACCAACATCATGCCAAGGCGCTGACGCCAGAGGAGGTCGGGCAGCTGCGCAGGTTTCTGGAGAGTGCGGGCGTGACGCCGGCCACTGTCGAGGTGGTCGAGGAAGAGCACGCAGCCGAATCCCCACCACTCGATATGGTTGTGGCCATCGATCACCATCAAACACGTCTGTTTACGATCGCGGGTGCGTCGGAAACCGCGCGAACGTTGCGCCCATACGATCCCTACCACTTTCTTCACCACCTGAGCCACCGGCAGGACCGCGAGTTGCGCGGCCAGCGCGAACCCGAGGAGCCCGGCTACTATTCGGCAATTGCTGCCGCCCTTGCGCCGGCACGTCGCATCGTCCTGCTGGGACACGGAACCGGCCACAGCAACGCCGCGGCGCATCTCGACGACGTGCTTCGCGCGAAGCATCCTGAAATCCATAGTCGGATCGTGGCCACGAAGACGGTGGATCTTTCCGCCATCACGGAGCCGCAGTTGCTGGCCCTCGCATTGGAGACGCTCGACCTGCCCAGGAATTAAGCATCGGGATCAAGGATCAGGATGAGGAGGGTGATTGAATGTCCCACATCTTGGCAACCTGGAAACCTTACGAGGAGCACGGACGGCTCACGACACGGAGCGACCTGCCTGACAGCGTCTTTGCGTTTCCCAATCAGCGCAAAGAGCCTCTCACCGACGCACTGCACGTACGCAACGCGGCGGCACGATTCGATCAAGTCATCGATGTCTCCGAGGCCGATCGAGCGCTCGCTTTCGCGAATATCGAGAAGGCTGCGCAGTACTACAATGTGAGGCTTTCCGAGACCAACTGGCACCAGCTCGGCATTCATCCACAGCGCAACCGCGAGGAGGCGGCCGCCAGGGCAGCCGCTACCCGAAGGCGCGAACGCGGCGACTGAACCCGCTGGGGACTCCGTCCTCCACAATGCGGAGGACCCCGGCTCCCCGGCAGGGCGCTAATTGCCTGGCGCCTGACCCTGGGGATCCTGGGGGGTGCCGGTTTCCTGCCAGCCGCCGCCGAGCGAGGCATACAGCCGCACGAGTGAGTCCCAGCTGTTGGTGTAGGTTTGCGCGAGCGCCAGTTCGGAGACGAATAGGTCGCGATCGGCATTGATTACATCGAAATAGGAAGCGTAGCCAATGCGGTAGCGAGCATCGGCAATCTCGCGCGCACGGCGCAACGCCCTTACTTCTTCCTCCAGCTGCCGCTCCACCTCGCCGTACTTCTGATATGCAACCAGGGCATCGGCGACGTCCTGCAGTGCCCCCAGCACCGCCTTCTGGTACTGACTGAGGGCTTGGCGCTTGCGAGCGTCGGCGGCCTGCACCTGGTACAGATTCGACTGAACTGAAAGCAGTGGCTGTAGCAGGCCTGCCGCCAGGCTCCACTCGGCGGCCGGGCTGGTGAGCAAATGACCGAGAGGCACCGACAAGGACCCCGCGGACCCGGTGAGCGTGATGTTGGGGAAGAGCGCGGCCTTTGCCACCCCCACCTCGGCATTGGCGGCAACGAGCCCCTGCTCGGCCTGCGCGATGTCCGGCCGCCGCTCGAGCAGCTGTGCGGGGAGCCCCGCGGGGGGTCGCGGCGGTGCCTCGGGAACCGCTTCGCCGAAATGCGCGCGGACGACAGGTCCGGGGTTGCGTCCCAGAAGCACGCTGATCAGGTCCTCGGTTTGTGTGATCTGGCGTTCGAGATCCGGGAGATTCGCGCGCGCAGTCGCGAGCTGCGCTTCCGCGGTCGCGACATCGAGTCCGGTCGCATAGCCACGCTCGTGCTGGGCGCGCGTGAGCTCGACAAACTTCTCACGCGTGATGATCGTCCGCCGGGTGATCTCGAGCTGGCTGTCGAGGGAGACGAGCTCGTAGTAGGCGCTCGCCACTGCCGAGACGATCGTGACATCGACCGACCGCTTGGCGTACTCGGAGCCCAGGAAGTTCGCGCGCGCAGCTTCATTCATGCGTCGCAGCTGTCCCCACAGGTCGAGCTGGTAGGAGGCGTCGATCCGCACCTGGGCCGCGTTGTTGATGCGCGGTGCACCCGCCGGTGTGGCGTACAGAGAGGTCTTGGTGCGGGCCACCGAGGCATCCGCCGAGAGCTGTGGGAAATAGTTGAGCCGGGTCGAGCCGAGATCAGCGTGGGCCTCATCGATACGAGCCACCGCGGTCAGGACATCCGGGTTGTGGCGAAGCGCTTCCTTGATCAACTCCTGAAGGTCGATGTCTTCGTACACTTCCCACCAGCCACGGTCGCCGACCGAAGCGGCACCTTGCGTCGTGGTCTCAGGCGTGGGCGCCACATCGCGGTAGGCCTCCGGGACGCCAAATGCGGGCCGATGATAATCCGGGCCGACTGCGCAAGCGGCCAGCAGCGCGCAGACCGAGCCGGCAACGGCGGGGTACTTCATGAGGTCGGCTCCGCCGCCGCGCCGGCAGAAACACCGCGCTGCGGGCGCTCGACGAGCCCCTGCAGCACCACATAGAACACCGGCACGATGAAGATCCCGATCAATGTGGCAGCGAGCATGCCGAAGACCACGGTCGTTCCGAGCACCTGACGCGAATTGGCGCCGGCGCCTGTGGCGATCGCGAGCGGCACGGCACCAAAGATGAAGGCAAAGGAGGTCATGAGAATCGGCCGCAGGCGCAGCCGTGCTCCCTCGATTGCGGCCTGGACGAGCGGAGTGCCGTGCTCGTGTGACAGGCGGGCGAACTCCACGATGAGGATCGCGTTCTTGGCGGCGAGGCCGATCAGCATCACGAGGCCCACCTGCGCGTAGATGTCGTTCGACATGCCGCGGAGCGAGAGTCCGAGGAACGCGCCGAAGACCGCAAACGGGATGCACAGGATCACCGCGAACGGCACGATCCAGCTCTCGTACTGTGCCGCCAGCACCAGGAACACGAACACCAGCGCCAGCGCGAAGATATAGGGTGCCTGACTGCCGGCGCGCTTTTGCTGGAACACCGACCCGGTCCAGAAGTAGGTGAGGTTGCTCGGCAGGTCCCGGGCCAGCTGTTCCATCGCCAGGATCGCTTCTCCCTGGCTGTACCCCGCGGCCGGTGCACCGTTTATCGTCACGGCGCGAAATACGTTGTAGCGCTCGATGAAGGCAGGGCCCTGTGTCGGCTTGATCGCGACCAGCGAGGACAGAGGCACCATGTCACCCGCCTGGGTGCGCACGTAGAGGGTATTCACCGCGTCGGGCCGGGTTCTGGCACTCCCTTCCGCCTGGGCCGTCACCCGGAAGGTGCGCCCGAAAAGGTTGAAGTCGTTGACGTAGTTGCCGCCGAGGAACGTCTGCAGGGCATTGAAGATATCCGAGATCGGAATGCCGAGCTGGCGCGCCCGGTCGCGATCGATGACGTACTCGATCTGCGGCACATGGTTGTTGAACTGGGTGGAGACCCGTGCCAGCTCCTTGCGCTGGTTGGCCTGCGCGATGAACTGCTGAATCTGGTTGCTGAAGGTATCGAGAGGGGCCCCGGAGGTATCCGCCAGTATGAATTCGAAGCCACCGGCCTGGCCGATGCCCGGGATCGCGGGCGGCGGCACCGTGAGAACATTCGCCTCCTTGATCGATCCGAGCAGCCGGGACAGCCGCTGGATCAGCCCCTGAGCCGAGCTTTGGCGGCCCGGCCGCTGCGACCAGGGCTTGAGCACGATGATTCCGGTGCCGGAGTCCGGCGTGTTGACCTGGGCGAGGAGGTTGAACCCGGTGATTCCGAGCATGGTCTCGACCTCCGGCTGCTTCTGCACGATATCCCGGATGTTCTCCAGCACCTTCTCGGTCCGTTGCAGCGAGGCGGCGGCAGGCAGTTGTACGACCATCAGCAGGTAACCCTGGTCGTCCTCGGGTAAGAATCCCGTCGGGCGCTCCCAGATGAGGAATGCCACGGACACGAGAATGGCGCCGAACACCCCGAGTGAGACCAGTGAGCGGCGGATCGCGCGGCGCACCGAGCCGGTGTAGCGCTTCGTCGCACGTTCAAAGGCCTCGTTGAACAGGCTGAAACCCCGCCCCAGCAATCCCCGGGGGGCGCTCTCCGAGCGCGGCTTGAGGAGCAGTGCGCACAGCGCCGGTGTGAAGGTGAGCGCAATCAGCGCGGAGATCAGCACCGAGACCGAGAGAGTGAGCGCGAACTGCTTGTAGAACTGGCCGGTGAGGCCGCCGAGGAATGCGACCGGCACGAACACCGACGTCAGCACCAGCGCGATCGCGATCACCGGTCTCGAGACATCTGCCATCGCCGCTCGAGTCGCCTCACGCGGGGCGAGTCCCTTCTCTTCCATCTTCTCGGTCACCGCCTCCACGACGACGATGGCGTCATCGACCACGAGTCCAATGGCGAGCACCAGCGCAAAGAGTGTCAGGGTATTGATCGAGAAGCCGAGCGCGACGAACGTCGTGAAGGTGCCGAGCAGCGACACCGGCACCGCCAGCATCGGGATCAGCGTTGCCCGCCAGCTTTCGAGAAAGACAAACACCACCAGCAGCACGAGTCCCGCGGCGATGAACAGCGTCTTCTCCACCTCCTTGATGGACTCGCTGACGAATTTGGTCGTGTCGAGCGGTATTGCGTAGGTGATTCCCTCCGGAAAGCGCTGGGCGAGCCGCGCGAGGGTGGCGCGCACCTCGCGACTCACCTGGAGTGCGTTGGCATCCGGCAGCTGATAGACACCGAGCAGCGCCACCGGCTGACCGCCGAGGCGACTCGAGCGGGTGTAGTCGGTGGCGGCGAGCTGGACCCGGGCGACGTCCCTCAGCCGCACGAGCGAGCCGCCCGCTCCCGACTTGAGAACCATCTCCTCGAACTCCTGCGCGCTGCGCAGCCGGCCGTGGACGAACACCGTGTAGGTCATCTGTTGACCGGGCGGCGCGGGTTCCGCGCCAACGATACCCGCCGGGGCGACGACGTTCTGCTCGTTGATGACGCTGGCGACGTCCTGCGTCGTCACCCCGAGGCGCGACATCTTCCCCGGGTCGAGCCAGATCCGCATACCGTAGTCGCGCGCGCCGAACTGCACCACCTGACCGACCCCGTGTACGCGCGCCAACGCGTCAAAGACCTGCAAAGTCGCGAAGTTGCTGAGAAACAGATAGTCGTAGCGCGGGTCACTCGACTCGATGGCGATATATAGCAGCGCCTGCGGCTGGCGCTTGGTGATCGATACACCCTGACGCAGCACATCCTGTGGCAGCTGGCGCTGGGCGATCGCGACCTGGTTCTGCACGTCGACGGCGGCGATATCCTGGGCGGTGCCGATGTCAAAGGTCACATTCAGCGTGTAGGAGCCGTCATTGGCGCTGCGCGAATCCATGTAGATCATGCCGGGGACGCCATTCACCTGCACTTCGATCGGCGCGGCCACCGACTGCTCGATGGTGTTGGCATCGGCCCCGGGGAAGTTGGCAGAGACCACGACCGCGGGGGGTGTGATCTGTGGAAAGCGCGCCACGGGCAAGAGCAGGAAAGCGATCGTGCCGGCGAGCGTGATCACGATCGCCAGCACGGTGGCGAATATCGGCCGGTCGATGAAGAAGTTGCTCACGGCGCGTGGGGTCCCGCGCTGGCAACGGCGGTCTGCGGCAGCGGCTGCGCCTGTACCCGCACTCCGGCCTTGAGCTTCTGGGTGCCATCGATCACCACGACATCTCCCGGCGAGAGTCCCTGCTCGACGACCCACTCGCTTCCCAACAGCGGGCCCATCTTGACATCGCGCGGCTGCGCCTTGCTGTCGTGGTCGACTACCCAGACGAAGTTCTTGTCCTGCAGAACCTGCACCGCACGCTGCGGCAGGAGCAGCGCGTTCGGACGCTCACGGGTCGAGACGACCACGCGCACGTACTGGCCGGCACGCAGAAGCTGATTGGGGTTGGGTACGGTGACCCGTACCGCCAATGTGTCGGTGCGCCCGTCTACCGCAGCATCGACGAAGTCGAGCGTGGCCGGCAGCCCATACTGGCTGCCGTCCGCCAGCAGGATGTGGAACTGACGCTCGCTCGGGTTTCGTTGGTTGATTGGTCGGCCAAGCTCGTGTTGCAGTTGCAACACCGTCTGCTCGCCGATGCTGAAATCGGCATACATCGGATCGCTCTGGTAGACGGTGGTGAGCAGCGTCGAGTAGGCCGTGACCACCCCGCCCACACGAATCAAGGCGCGGCTCATGAACCCGTCGATCGGCGCGGTAACCTTGGTATAGCCGAGGTTGAGCTGGGCATTCTTGACCGCCGCCTCTGCACCCTTGACCTGTGCGGCAGAGGAATCGTTGGCCGCCACGGCCGCGTCGAGCTCCCTCTGACTCAGAGCATCGATCGCCGTCAGCGAACGGGCTCGCTCCAGGTCGCGCACCGCTTGTGCGCGTTGAGCGCGTGCCTGAGCGAGCGTGGCCTGCGCCTGGAGGAGGGCATCCTCGAAGGGTCGGGGATCGATCTCGAAGAGCGTTTGCCCGCGCGACACCCTCGTGCCTTCCACGGCGTTCTGTCGGTGGAGGATTCCGCCGACCTGCGGGCGGATCTCCACCGTGTTCGACGCCTCGAGCTGAGCTGGATAATCGCGTGTGATCGCGGTGGGCGTGTACCTCATTGTCAAAGTCGCGACCGGCACCGGCGGTGGCGGTGCCGTGGTCTTGCCGCGGCAGCCCGTCGCGAGCAGCACGCTGGCGAGCACGATCAAACAGGTTGCAAGAGCTGGGCAGGCATCGACCGACCGTGCCCGGTAGAGAGTATTGAGCCGGCACGGGCCACCCATTGTTATGACCTCTCCCAGCGCGATGACGGCGACAATAGCGCTTAGCCGACCGGGGGCAAAATCATCGTTACACCCGAAGCGGCCTGAAGCTTGTCGGTTCAGCCAAACGTAAAGTCAAACGCTTGCACGCCCGCCCCGATGAACTCGATGTCGAAGGTGCGATCGGCAATCGGACCGGACTGTCGGATCAACTGGTACGTCCGCGGCTCGATCACGGTTCCATTGCCCTGCGCGTCGACATCGATACCGTGAGCGGTGCCCGGAGGCTGGCCATCGATACGGACCCGAAACCTGACCGGCGTGCCGTGCACGCCCGGCCCGATGATGAGATTCACATCACGTGCATGAAAGCGATACACGATCCGGCCGCTCTCGGCATCGAGCGCCGCGGCCTCAGGTCCGATCGTCCAGTTACCGACCAGGGCCCACTCGTTGAGCGCGAGCCGGGCGGGCGCCGTGTAGCCATGCGGCCGGTCGCGTACG
>Ga0310909_10001393_pt1 | contig 14159 bp, 10 predicted proteins | sample GREbulkMGT000H_FD_203449 | JGI IMG/M metagenome (GOLD analysis project Ga0310909, IMG submission 203449) | Lab enrichment of tropical soil microbial communities from Luquillo Experimental Forest, Puerto Rico - GRE.bulkMG.T000H | ecosystem: Environmental > Terrestrial > Soil > Tropical forest >... | reverse complement strand
GCGATCTCAGGCCGAGTGCGCTCATCGCGGGCCGATCGTGTCCCAGATCTTGAGGCTCTGGCGCGCGTCCTCTTCTTCTCAGCAGGGATCACCAAAGAGCGTGAATATCCTGGTGGACATGTCTATTTTCGGGCGGCGGCCTGCACCGGAGCCCTCTATGAGGTCGAGCTGTATCTCGTGAGTGGTGATCTCCGGGGCCTGGAGAGCGGGGTGTATCACTTCAATCCTGCAGACGTGTCATTACGGCTTCTAAGGAAGGGTGATTTCCGCGGGAACCTGCGTGTGGCGACTGCGGTGGAACCTGCCGTCGCTCACGCGCCCGCGACCATCATCTCGACTGGAACGTACTGGCGGAACGCCTGGAAGTACCAGGCGCGCACCTATCGCCATTTCGGATGGGACAACGGAACGCTGGTGGCGAACCTGCTGGCCGTTTCAGCAGCTTCTGGGCTGCCGTCCGAGATCGTGCTGGGGTTCGTGGACGCCGAGGTGAACCGCCTACTTGATGTCGATACGCGGCGCGAAGTCTCCTTATGCCTCCTACCGATAGGGCGCAGCGCAGAGAGTCCGTTGCCAACTCCGAAAGACGCTCCGGCACTCGGCCTAGAGACGATTCCGCTTTCGCAACACGAGGTGGAATATCCCGCCATGTTGCAGATGCACGATGCTTCGTCACTTGAGTCCGAACAGGAAGTGACCGACTGGCGTGAGAGCCGGCCGGTCCTTCCGTCTTCAGCTTGGGCAGGCGAGACCGTTCGCCTCCAGCCGCTGCCCGAAGACGAACAACCAAAGGACACCATTGAACAAGTGATCCTGCGCCGTGGATCGACCCGAAGGTTTGATAAGACGGCATCCGTCACACTGGAACAGCTCTCGACCATTTTCGATTGTGCCACGCAAGGCCTTCCGGCTGACTTCCTTGCGCCTCCCGGAGCCCAGCTCAATGATCTTTACCTGATCGTGCATTCGGTCGAGGGACTGAAGCCAGGTGCTTATTTCTTCCAACGTGTCCTTGGCAACCTAGAGCTCTTGAAGGAGGGCCAATTCCGCGCCGAGGCATACCATCTCGGATTGGAGCAGGCGCTGTCGGCGGAGGCCTGCGTGGACATCTTCTTCCTTGCCGACTTAAAACGAATCCTGGAACGATACGGAAACCGCGGCTACCGCGCGGTCCAGTTGGAGGCGGGCGCCATCGGCGGCAGGATCTACTTGGCTGCTTATGCCCAGCATCTGGGTGCAACCGGACTGACCTTTTTCGACGATGATGTGACTAAATTCTTCTCGCCACACGCAAAGGACAAGAGTGCCATCTTCTTGCTCGCGGTTGGCAAGCCGCCGAAACGCAAACAGCGGTAGAGTCGCCTGGGCATCTCCTTGTTTGCGTCTTCGCTCGTCGATCAAGTTCGGCGAAGTCGGATTCCATAGTGAAGCCCTATAGAAAAGCAAGTGGATAGCCGGCATCGTGCAAGCGATTTTCTAGGCTACTTGTTTCGGAGCTCAGGTTGCTAATCATAGTAGTACTGAACCCGTCGTGACAGATGCCGCGCATTTGTAATTTAACGCGCAACTTTCTCTGAAGAGCCGGGTTTTTTGTCGCCAACCGCTCCCCGCCGGTAGGACGGCCCCCACTCCCCAGGCCGTTTAGAAGAAAAGGACAATTTGGAGGAAGTTATGAAACGACTCATAGTAGCTCTAGCGAGTGTAACCGGTTTATTGGTGTCGGCAGCTCAGACTCGTGGACAAGACCTGCTAGTGCCCGCCGGTACGCTGCTGCAATGCACGATGAACGAACCGCGATTCTCCTCGGCAACAGCGTCAGTAGGGGATCCGGTACTATGCCACCTGAAGAGCTTTCAGGAGTTCGGACGAACCGTGTTTCCGCGAGGGAGCATGCTCGCCGGGCACCTGGAAGCAGAAAAAGATCCTGGGCATTTCGTCGGGAAGGGATATCTAAACATTACCTTCGACAGAGTGATCCTGCCGACAGGCGACCTGCCCCTCCCAGCAAGGGTCATTGCTGCCAAAGGCTTCCGAGTGGACAGGCAAGGCGACATCGTGGGCAAGGGACATGCAAAGCGCGACGTGGCCGAGTGGATGTTCCCTCCACTGTGGCCATGGAAAGTGTTGACGTTACCCGCACGCGGACCACGCCCAACCTTGAAGGGAGAAGAACCGATACAGTTGCGGCTCATGGATGACATCATGGTACCGAGAGCATTCTCCGCACAGAATGTCCACCCGGATCGGCCTCCCTACGCATCGTCTGCGGTGAGGCCGAGCAGTTTCTCCGGTATGCAAGCGTTCGAGGCCATCCAACCTGAAAATGCAGCAGACAAGGCAACGGGCATTACGGACGGGACGTTCGTGAATACGGCCCTGGCTCCAAACACAACGGCCTCCGGCAATGAGGCAGCCCCGCAAGTGACGGCGCTCGTGCTGACCTCGAACCAAGTGCTGCTCGTGACGAAGTACCGGATGAACGGAGGAGTCGTGACCTACCGCGCTTTGAACGGGACGGAAGGCTCGGTGGACGAAGCGCAAGTAAACTGGCGAAAAACCACTGGGATGACCTCGGCCGTGCGGTCCGCGGATCGACCGGCGATGGTGCGCGCGACGAACTAAGAGAAGACGACTCTCCAGAAGTACAAAGGCCTAGCGACACCTGCGGACACACGCCGCGGGAAGCTGAGTGTGTGCGCTTTTACAAAGGAGCGGCTCTGCTGTTTTGCTTACTCCCAGGATTCTCGCAGACCGTTTTAGGCTGAACTTCTTTGGTTCCCTTTCCTTATTTGTAGTCGGCCAGACCGCAAACGACCATGAGGGCGCCAGCGTCACTTACGACGTTAAATGATGGCTGGCATCACACCGTCGAGTATTGCCACCAGCACGATGAGGTCTTGGTCGCAAAGATCTCCGTTTCGTACCAGTCCGGGGTAGCGATTTGCGGCAGGTCCGTGCCGGGTTATGATTCTAAGAAAATGTGAAAGAATGATTCGGTCGACTGTTCACGAAACTGATCAAACCTTGGTTCTTGAGTGGATGGCAAAAATGCAGACTCCGCATCTTCCGACGACATGCCATCTACGCGCCTATCAACGCGACGCTTTGACGGCGGTTCACGATGCCTACCGGGCCGGCAAACGGCGTGTGATCGTTTCCTTGCCCACGGGCACGGGGAAAACGGTGGTGTTCGCTCATTTCCCTCGTGTTCTCAAGATGAAGAAACGATTACTCGTGCTTGCCCATCGGGAGGAACTGCTGCTGCAGGCGCGGGATAAGTTTAGATCCGTCGACCCCGAATTGAAGGCGGAGATTGAACAAGCCGGCAGTCGCGCCGCTGCCGATGCGAAGGTGGTCATTGCTTCCGTACCAACGTTAGCTCGCGGCGGCGCTCGCTTGTCGCGGCTTCAGCCCGATGAGTTTTCCATCGTGGTTGTTGATGAAGCGCACCACGCCGTCGCGCCCAGCTACCGGCGGATCTTCGATCACTTCGGCCTGTTCGAACCCAACGTTTCCCGTTACCTGATCGGCTTCACTGCCACCCCGCGACGAGGTGATAAACACGGACTCGGCGAAGTATTTGAAGAGGTCTGTTACGCACGGGACATGCGCGAGATGATTGCGGACCGTTACCTGTGTCCCATTACAGGCTGGCGCGTGGACACCGATTTGTCCCTTGATCACGTGACGGTCCGACATGGCGATTTTATCGAAAGCCAGCTCGCACGCGCAGTGAATATACCCCTGCGTAACGGTCTGCTGGTGAAAGCCTATCGAGATTTCGCCCCGGGAAGACGCGCTATCGTCTTCTGCGTGGATGTGGCGCACGCTAAGGACGTGCATCGCGCGTTTGCTGAGGCTGGTATTCGAGCGGCGCCGGTCTGGGGCGAACTCTCGAGAGATCAGCGCCGCTCGACTCTAGCTGCGTTCTCAGCAGGAGAGATCGATGTGATAACCAACTGTAATGTACTGACCGAGGGTTTTGATGAACCGCGCGTCGATTGCGTAATCATGGCGCGACCGACGAGATCGAAGCTGCTTTATGCCCAAATGGTCGGGCGCGGCACGCGGCTGCATCCTGGCAAGAGAGATCTGATGGTCATCGACGTTGCCGATAACTCGAGAACGCATCAATTGCCGGGTCTGCACAGCTTGTTCAATTTGCCGCTCAACATGAATCTGAAGGGCGGCAATGCCCTGGAGGTCGAACGACAGATCGAACGACTGAATCGGAATCAGCCGTGGATCGATATATCGCGCATCCGCACACCCCAGGATCTGAAGCTCGCTGCCGAACGCATTGAGTTCTTTGATTTCGAGCCGCCCGTGGAAATACGGGCCTACACGCAGAATACGTGGCACGCCGTGCCCGGAGGATACCGGCTCGGGCTCCCCGAGGGCGAATGGATTTTGATCGAGCCCAATCTCCTCGACACCTGGGATATTCGGCTCTCCTTGGTTAAGCCGAGCTCAACATCATCGTTGAGTCGCGCGACGAATCTGGCCGCGGCCGTTGCATCCGCGGACCGTTTTGTGGCCGCCCATCGCCCCGACGCGCGGCGGGTGGTTGAACGCTCGGCGCACTGGAGAAACGAACTCCCGAGCGACAAACAAAAGCAGCTTCTTGCCCTTAAGGGGATTCCCGTACCCGTAGGACTGACACGGGGTCAGGCCGCTCAAATGATCTCGCAACTTGTGTCTGCGCGAAGCCTCCGAAGCTCACGATAACGGCGCACCGGGCTCCTTTTTCCATCGAGTTCGGTTTATTATCATCAGACTGACCGACAAAAAAAGGAACTGGAATGGGACACTATTGCAGGATCTGAGCGACAGGGAGCAGAGCTCGGGGGAAGGCCTTGATGAAGCGTCCTGAGGTGTCCGATCCGTGACAAGCGAGGTCTGGTGCAGCAGGCAGCTGCCGTCACGTTGCTGCTGCAGTTCTCTTCCCCAGGTACAATCAGTCGACGCACAAGCGTCACTCTTTCCGGTGGCAGCGCTCGTTTGGGCGAAGGCGAGCAGGCGCTCGACAATCGTGACATCCAGTTCGGCGCAAAGCTTGGTTTTTGAAACAGAAAATTCCCCGCATCGAAAGGGGCCCTCATGCGGCATACGGCAAAGGCGATTTGCACATTGACAGCGTTATTCGTCGTCTTCGTGGCTAACGCACAGGTGGCCAACAAACCGTTGCCTCGGTACGACTTGCTGCTCAAGGGGGGCCACGTCATTGATCCCGCGAACAGCTTAGACGGAAAAAGGGACGTTGCTGTTTTGCTTGGCAAGATCGCAGCCGTTGAAAAGGACATTCCCGCCGAGGAAGCAGCGAAAGTTGTGGACGTCTCAGGTTTCTACGTCACGCCAGGTCTGATCGACATCCATTATCATGTCGGGCACGGAGGCGCACCGCTCAATTGGTTCGCTCCCGACTCGCCAGATCACGAACTTCCGCTCCTAACTGCCCAGCTCACCGCCGATCCGCGCTCGCAACTTGCTCCGCTCGGCGTTCCAGCGGATTTGGCCTTGCAGTCCGGTGTAACCACAATCGTTGACGCCGGAACGGCAGGGGCGGACACATTTCTTCAAGAAAAAGGAGAAGTGATCGACCGCTCGAGGGTACGTGTGCTGGCGTTTCTAAACATCGTGGCCGACGGCATGAAAGGAGGATTGGAACAGACCGTCGATCAAATGGATGTGAAGCGGTGTGCTGATATGGTCCTCCGATACTCGGACATCATCGTGGGTGTAAAAACGGCTCACTATTGGCCTCAGAAACCCCTGGACGATTTGCATCCCACCTGGGCCGCTGTCGACCGAGCGGTCGCGTGTGGAGAAGCAGCCAGGGTTCCGGTTATGTTTGATTTCTGGCCGCGCCCGGAGAGGAGCTATGCGGACCTCATTCTCGAGAAGGCTAGACCCGGAGACATTCATACTCATGTGTTTGCGCAACAGTTCCCGATCATTCTCGAGGATGGGAAGATCAATCCGATCCTGCAACAAGCGCGAAACCGCGGAGTGATTTTCGATGTAGGCCACGGAGCGGGCAGCTTCTGGTTCCGCAATGCCGTGCGTGCCGTCAAGCAGGGATTTGTTCCCGACTCCATGTCCACGGACTTGCACACCGGCGATTTCCTAGTTCTCAGCATGAGCAATGTGATGTCCAAGTTTCTCAGCATGGGTGTTCCACTGAGCGATTTGATCCGGCGTGCCACCGTCAATCCTGCACACGAAATTCGCCGACCAGAGCTCGGAACTTTGTCGATCGGCAAGGATGCCGACATCGCTGTTCTGGAGGAATTGCACGGTCATTTCGGCTACATGGACTGCGGTTACGCCAAGATGGAAGGTACCTCCCAGATCGTAGCGCGAATGACGATTCGCGCAGGGCGAATTCTCTACGATCCCTCGGGCCTCAGCATGGTCCAGTGGGAAAAAGCTCGTCCGCAGTATTTCAATATTCCGATGTTACAAGGTTCGCTGCCGGCAACCGCCGACAACTACCCGAGAAATTAAAGAGGGAGGAAGCATGGAATCGATCAGCCGTCGACAACTTCTGCGCGAGGGGAGCCAAGCTCTAGCGGGTGGCGTGTGCACCGGCAGCCTATTCTCGGTGAACGGCTCGACGCCTCCTGCCGGTGCCATAGACTATTACCAGAGACTTGGCGTAACGCCCTTCATCAACGCCGCCGGCACCTATACGATCCTATCCGCGTCCATCATGCCGGAGGAAGTGCAAGCAGCCGTCGCTTTGGCGGCGCAAAAGCCCGTTCACCTGATGGAACTCCAAAAGGCGGCTGGCGAGTACCTGGCGAGGCGTCTCCGCTGCGAAGGAGCCTTGGTCACTTCGGGTGCTGCCGCTGCAATAACGCTGGCGACAGCGGCGTGCATCACTCGGGGTAACAAATCCGCGATCATAAATATTCCCACCGAGATGCAGGGGTTAAAGAACGAAGTCATCGTCCAAAAGACGCATCACTATGACTACGATCATGCGATTCGACACTGTGGCGCGCGCTTCATCGATGTGGAAACGCTCGATGAATATGAACGGGCGTTCACCGAGCGCACGGTAATGACCCAGTTCTTCAATGCTGCCGAGGGTGGCCGGATTAGCAGGGAAGATTGGGTCGGCGTAGCCCACAAGCATGGGGTGCCGTGCTTCAACGATGCTGCCGCCGATGTCCCGCCCATTTCCAACCTCTGGAACTATACGGAAATGGGTTTTGATCTGGTCGCCTTTTCCGGTGGAAAGGGTATTCGCGGACCGCAGTGTACCGGGTTGCTTCTGGGGAAGAAAGATTTGATCGACGCGGCACAATTAAACAATTCACCCTACTCGAACACCATCGGCCGCGGGATGAAAGTCGGGAAGGAGGAGATCATCGGTCTCGTTGCTGCCGTGGACTGGTTTCTTAAACAGGACGATGCCGCAATGGAAGCGGAATATCGCGGTCGAGCGCAGCGAATCGCAGAGCTCGTTCAAAGCATTCCCAGCGTTGAAGCAAGAATTTTCATCCCCCCCGTTGCGAACCATGTCCCACACTTGGCAATTACCTACGACCAGAGTCGAATCAAGCTGTCAGCAAGCGAGGTGATGCAAAAGCTGCGTGAGGGAGCCCCACGGATTGAACTGAACCCCTCCACAGGCGGAGGCGCTGCCAGCGCAGGCCTATCGCGAGGCAACAACGCGATTGTTGTGGGCGTGTGGATGCTGCAACCGGGAGAAGACCAGATTGTAGGGAGGCGGCTTCAAGAGGTCTTAGGAGAAGGCGCGAAATCAGCACCAACAAAAGAATAGCGAGGCCGATGCCAAGCACGAGTCAGTCCGTTGCACAACCATGCCACATCAAGGGCACAGTCGATTCCTCCTTCCGCTAGGTCGGTTTCGCGCTGGCGGCAAGACCACGTCGTTACTAGTAAGTCCAATACTAGGAAGTGTGGCCAGCGGTCTTTCCCCGCTTTTTGAACTTCTCCGGGCGGTACTGGCCCAGTAGCATAAGTACTTTTGCTCGTGAAAACTGGAACTTTTGTGGCTCGGGGCGTGGCAGCAATTCTCCGTTTGGGCCAATTTGACTGGTTATTTCGAGCCACTCCTCGGCTGATTCGGCTACTTGCACTGCCGCGAGCGCCAAGTCCCGGGGCACGCCATCTTCGTCACCTCCCGCACACGCGCAGAATGTCAAGACCATCTGTTCGTCTTGCATTTCAAGCACGACTTCCCGAAACTCCGCTTCCGACATTTCGCTATCCTTCCAGCGTTCCTGGGAAATCTGTCTTTCCCGCAATTCCTTCGCTAACTGATGAAGGTCCATTGGTTTGCCTTTCTATGCCAATTGATTGCACTACTTTGTGAATGGAAAAGCAGTCGCAAAGGCACTGCTCAATCCATGCCCATCTAAGTCTAAGACAAGGCTGATTCCTGTTCAGCGAGGCTGGTTTCACGCTGGCGTAAGAACAGCGCTAGAGCCCATGATGAACGGGCTTCGCGGACAAGCTGGCATTATAATAATGTCCACGGAGAAGCTCCCCACATCTTGCTATAATCTTGGCCTCTGCACGAAGGCAGATCGCGGGACCCTCACCATGATGGCAGCATCTCCGTCCGCAGTCACGCATCGCCCAAGACGTCCTCCCGGCCCTAAGGGCCACTTTCTCCTTGGCAATCTGGCCGCTGTCTCACGCGACTGGCTGGGATTCTATGCGCATTGCGCGAAGCAGTATGGCGACGTCGTGCAACTTCGCTACCTTCACGTTCCTATCTGTTTGCTAATGCATCCTCGCGACATCGAATATGTGCTGGTCACAAATCCCGGGAACTTCACCAAGTCCGCCGATTATCGCGCCCTCGCGCGCGTCCTCGGGAATGGCTTGCTAACCAACGAAGGTAAAGCATGGCAGCGCCAACGAGGCCTGATCCAGCCGGCCTTCCGCCGCGAAAACATATTGTCCTATGCGCCGCTGATGACTCGCGGCGCCAACCGCCTTCTCGCTTCCTGGAGGAGCGGTGAATCACGCAACGTTCACGAGGACATGATGGCGGTGACGCTCGAGATCGTCGCACAATGCCTGTTTGGAGCGGAAGTTACGGGCGTCGCCGAACGAGTTGGCAAATCCATGCAAGTTGTAACCGACAGGTTCATGGCGGATGCTAGCCAGGCTCTCCTCCTCCCGTTTGACCTTCCGGACTTCCTGGCGCCAGCGCGGCGCCGCGCCATCAGCGACCTGAACCAAATCATCAACGGCATCGTCTGCGAGCGTCGCGCCTCGAATCAGCCGCGCGGAGACTTGCTCGACACCCTTCTTCAGGTGCGCGATTCCGAGGGTCAGCCGATGAGCGACGCCCAATTGCGCGATGAGGTTATGACCCTCTTCCTTGCTGGCCACGAAACCACCGCGATCGCGCTGTCTTGGACCTGCTTCCTACTCGCACAGAATCCTTGCATAGAGGCTAAGCTCGTCGAAGAACTTCGCGCTGTGCTTGGCGATCGTGAGCCTACCGCCGAGGATCTTCCTCTTCTGCGTTACACGGAAATGGTCCTCAAAGAGTCGATGCGGCTGTATCCCGCCGTTTGGGGCATTGGACGTCGCGCCGTGGCGGACTGCGAAATTGGTGGCTATCGTGTGACTGCCGGCACTAATATCTTCATCTTTCAATCACTGACGCAGCGCGACCCGCGTTTCTTCTCCAATCCGGACGCATTTGATCCCGAGCGCTGGCGCGAAGATCCCGTCCGCTCGGGAAAAATCCCTCGATTCGCCTATTTCCCTTTTGGTGGTGGTCCAAGGGTATGCGTGGGCGCGGCCTTCGCCATGCTGGAGGCGACGCTGCTGCTCGCCATGATTCAGCAGAAGTTCCATCTTGACCTGGTACCCGGTCATCCCGTTCAACCGCATGCCTCCGTCACGTTGCGACCCAAGCACGGCATCCGTGTAACTGTGCACCGCCGCGCGCCCTCTGCCTGAGGCACTCTTGTCACACAACCGGCAGACGCTGGCTGCCTATCGTCGTGTCTCAATCTTCTGGCCCGCAGACGCAACGTGCCCGATTTGCGGAACTGACCGGGACTTGGCGCATCAGAAGGCTGAGGTCAGTTCGCCGCTCCCGGGGCAGGCATCTTGTACGCCTCTGCTGGAATCGGTTCGGTCGAGACTGCCGCACCCGCAATAAGCTTCCATTTTCCAGATTGCTTCTGCCAGGTGTCAATCGAAACGAAATGCGCTCCTGGAACATTTGCATTGGGATCTTTGAACCCTGAAGACGTGTACGTTCCCGCATAGGTCACCGTCGCAGTATCGCCCGAAATGCGAACCTTAACATCGTGTATGTCAGTGCTCGCTTTTGCGTCTGGATTGGCCGTTCTTATTCCCACGATCATCTTCTCGTAGTCGGCTTGGCTTTGGTCATAAACGTGCCCGAGGGGATCGATACTGACAACGCGTGGTCCGAGAATGCTTTTCTGAAAGGCGACATCCGCGTCGCTGAATCCTGAATGCTTGGCTGCTTCCATTTCCAGATTCTTAAGCGTTTCCTCATCGGATGTCGGCATGGACGAAGTTCGTGTGCAAATCACCAAGGTGAACAGGGAAATCAAGAGCAGAGAGAACAAGCGATTCATTGGCCCTCCTTTGCGGCCCGAGTCTAATATACCAATTTTGCGAGCGCCAATTTAATGACGGCCGCAGCAGCGATTTGCAGCGTGGGCGCCCGGAACGCCGACTCAAAAGCGATCCCGAAACCACATGATGAGTCGTAGCCTGGCAATTGAAGCACTTGCCGCACTTGCCGTTAGCTGCTAGCGGCATAATTAGACTGATGCTATGCTTTGCCGCGGGTCGCGTGGTGTGGCAAAGGCAGTGTCGAAAACGTCCATAAGCCAGGCTCGTTGGCAAGCGTTTCGAGGAGCGACATGGGGACCATAATCCCATTATCGGATGCGTCGCGGCGTCCGACACATTTTCCGCTAACGACGCTGCTCATTATTGTGATCAACGGGTTTGTCTTTGTCCAGGAATTGCTAGGCGGCGAAGCGTTTGTGCTCAACTGGGCCGCAGTCCCGGCCAACATTGTGGGCGGCCACCATTGGATCACTATTCTTACAGCCATGTTCATGCATGGAAGTTGGTTGCACATCATCGGCAACATGATCTTCTTGTGGGCTTTTGGGCCGGAAATCGAAGACGCCATGAATCCTTTGCGGTACGTGGTCTTCTACCTTCTTGGCGGATTCGTGGCGATGCTGGCCCAGGTGTTCGCCAACCCTCATTCCACAATTCCCAACCTGGGTGCGAGTGGCGCGATAGCCGCAGTGATGGGAGCTTTTCTTGTCATCTATCCTCGCGATCGCATTCGCGTGCTCCTAGTCATCTTCATTTTTGTGCGCGTCACACTCATTCCGGGTGCGCTTCTGATCGGCGTGTGGTTCCTCATCCAACTGTTCAACGCGGGCAGCGTGGCGGCGGTCCAGACAGGAGGAGTTGCTTATCTCGCACACGTGGGAGGATTCATATTTGGGGCCGTGTTCGGACGACTGTTTGTGGATCCTGACAGAAACGGGACTTCCGAGAGCGTGTAGAGAGTCAAGTCTTGGTCCGCCTGTCAACGCGCCGATCGGCGACTTGGCGCTTGCGGGACAGGCCCTTGCCGACCTTAAGAGGCGCCTTTTCAGTCGCGAGAAGTTGGAGTTGGCTATCGATGGCGTCCGGCTCACCTCTCCTACTGCTTCGACGGTAATGCCCGTCGCTTTGCAAATGATGAGCTTTCTTTTCGTCAGCCAATTGAAGGTCAAGAATGCCTTTCAAGCGACGGACCAATTGGGAGCCGTGGATCGGAAAGAGGATTTCGACTCGATGACTCAAGTTCCTTCGCATGAGGTCGGCGCTGCCGAGATACACTTCCTCGGAACCTCCGTTCCGGAAATAATAGACGCGGCTGTGCTCTAAGAACCGACCAACAATGCTCGTGACGCGGATATTGTCACTGAACCCACCGACCAAGGGCCGCAGGCAGCAAAGTCCCCGTATCAACAGGTCCACCTTCACACCGGCTTGCGAGGCCAGATAGAGCAACTTGATCATTTGCGGATCTTCCAGGGCGTTCATTTTGAAAATCAGATGGCCGCGCTCGCCCTGCTTCTGGAGGGCAATTTCTCTGAGGATCAATTCTTCGAGCCGCTGCCTTAGATTGACCGGCGCCACCAGGAGTTCGCGCGGCTCGTTCTTCCGGGAGTACCCTGTCAGGGCGTTGAAAAAGTAGGTGACATCGGTAGCAATCTGTTCATTGCATGTGAAAAAGCCGAAGTCGGAGTAGACCCGTGCGGTCGAGGGATTGTAATTGCCCGTTCCCAGGTGCACATAGCGGCGTATTTCCTCGCCTTCGCGTCGGACCACCAGGGCGGTCTTGGAGTGCACCTTCATGCCGACCAGTCCGTAGACAACATGCACACCGGCATCCTCGAGTGTGCGTGCCCACTCGATGTTGCTCTCCTCGTCGAACCTTGCTTTGAGTTCGACAAGCACGGACACCTGTTTGCCCTGCTCTATCGCCTCCAGCAGGGCGGCAACAATCGGTGAGTTGCGACCCACACGATACAAGGTCATCTTGATCGCCAACACATTTGGGTCACGCGCCGCCTGCTCGAGGAATTCCACGACCGGTTGAAAAGACTCGTAGGGATGATGCAGTAAGAGATCCTCATGGCGGATGGCAGAGAACACGTCCCCTTCGGCAGCGGCCCCGAGACTCTGGGGAAGCGAAGGCAGAAGAGGCTTATCCTTCAAATCTGGCCGGTCCAGAGCATAGAGTTCGCTCAATCGCATGAGGCCGACGGAGCCTCTGATCCGGTACACATCCTGTTTGTCGATTGGCAGATTGCTAGCCAGGATCTCGAGAATCTTGTCGGAAACGTGTGCGTCCACCTGTAGGCGCACGGCGGAGGTAAACCGCCGCTGCCTCATGGCCTCTTCCACGCTTTCCAAGAGGTCGTCGCTCTCCAGTTCTTGAATGGCGACCTCTGCGTCGCGAGTGACCCGGAAAGCGTGCGCTTCCACGATTTCCATTCCCGGGAAGAGCAGAGGCAGATTGGCGATGATCAGCTCTTCCAACCACACAAACTTCATTTCGGACTTTAACGACGCGGAGACCTTTGGGTGTTTGCGATCCGTCTCCACGAGAACCAGCCGAGGCAGGGAGTCCGGCACCTTTACACGAGCGAAGTTTTCCGTGCCCTGGTGGTCTCCCACGACCACGGCAAGATTCAAACTGCCGCTCGAGATGTGCGGGAATGGCCGCCCGGGGTCGAACGCTAACGGGGTGAGGACTGGGAACACAGTCTCAAGGAAATACGAGTCCATCGCGGACCGTTCTTCCGGCGTTAGTGAGGAAATGTCTAGGATTCGTATTCCTTCGCGTTCCAGGGCCGGCACTAGTGTGTCCCGTAAAAGATCCTGGATCAGTTGAACAAGTCGCCGGACCTCCTCGCGGATGCGCTGTAATTGGATGGCCGCGGGCAGGCCATCGACGCTGGCCTCCTGAGTACCGCTCGCCGCCTGCTTTTGCAACCCGGCGACGCGTACCATAAAGAACTCATCCAAATTGGAGCTGACGATGGAGAGAAACTTTAGTCTTTCGAGCAGTGGGTTTTCCGGGTCCTGCGCTTCCTGTAGGACTCTTTTCTGGAACTCCAATAAGCTGAGTTCCCGGTTGATGTATAACTCGGGAGACGCGAGCGTCAGAGTCTGCGGACCGGTCGGCGTTATCGTGACGGGCGTTGCGATACCCGTCGCCTCGGCTTGTTCGTCCGAACCCAATTCATGGCGTGAGGAAGAGGCCATAGCGGGATGTTATTTTACTCGATTTCAGCAAGGAGCAACGCCGTCAATTTCGGCACGGCGTCCGGGCAGACAGGAGGAGTAGCTTATCAGGGACAAATTTCCGGGCATCGAGCCGGTCTCTGAGCTCCTTTCTGCGGAATGTCGGACGATTCGGGCCAAGAAGAAAGTCTCGGAGCGTTTTGGTACCTTCACGCTGCGGCGTCGGTGGTTGCGACCGACTGCGGCCGGGAGGTCATGGCACGCCGGGAGCTGGTTCACCAGAGTCAGCCTTAGGCTGTAATTTGAACCATGCGGCCACCGTGTCCCAGTCAGCAAAAACCAGAAGCTGTGGCACA
>Ga0310909_10001389_pt1 | contig 14166 bp, 13 predicted proteins | sample GREbulkMGT000H_FD_203449 | JGI IMG/M metagenome (GOLD analysis project Ga0310909, IMG submission 203449) | Lab enrichment of tropical soil microbial communities from Luquillo Experimental Forest, Puerto Rico - GRE.bulkMG.T000H | ecosystem: Environmental > Terrestrial > Soil > Tropical forest >... | reverse complement strand
ACTGCCCGGCGCGTTATCCGTCACGCTCACGCTGGCCGTCTTGGCGCCTGTAGATGTCGGCGAGAACTGCACGCCCAAAAAGCAGGAATTGCCCGCGTTAATGGTGCTGCCCCCGAAGGAACATGCTGGGGAGCTGCCGCCAGCTGGCGCTACCAGCGCGAACTGAGACGAATCGGTCCCGGCGAGTGTGATCGAAGTGATGCTCAGCGGAGTTGTGCCCGCGTTGGAGAGCTGAATGTTCATTGTCGCGCTCGATCCCACCGGCTGGCTGAACGTCAGGCTCGGGGGACTCAGCGTCACCGCCGGATTGATGCCGGTGCCGGACAGACTAACCATCTGCGGGCTGCCTGACGCGTCATCGGATACAGACACATTCGCGCTCTTGGTCCCTATGGTAGTGGGCGCGAATTGAACTCCCAGGAAACAGGAATTGCCGGCACCGAGGGTGCTGGCTGTCTGGGGACATATCGGTGAGCCGCTCGTGGGCGTCACCAGCGCGAATTGGGCCGAGTCAGTTCCCGTCAGAGAGATACCGGTAATGTTCAACGTCGCCGTACCGGAGTTGGTGAGCTGCACGTTAGTCGTCGCGCTCTGGGTTCCTATTAGCTGGTTACTGAAAGGTGTGCTGCCTGGGTTCAGCGTCACCGCCGGAGCAGGCTGAACGCCGACACCGGTCAGGGCGACCGTCTGGGGACTGCCAGATGCGTCGTCGGTCACGCTCACACTTGCACTCTTTGACGCTGTCGAGGTGGGCTTGAACTGCACGCCCAGAAAGCAGGAATTGCCCGCGTTGAGGCTGCTGGTTCCCTGGGGACACGTCGGGGTACCGCTGGTTGGCGCGACCAGCGCGAATTGAGAAGAATCGGTACCAGTCAGAGCAATCGAAGCGATGTTTAGCGTCGCCGAACCGGTATTGGTGAGCTGCACGTTGCTGGTTGTGCTTGTCGTTCCCACCAGCTGGCTGTTGAACGCGACGCTGGATGGGGTCAGCGTTGCTGCCGGAGCGTTGGTGCACGAAGGAAAGCTGAACGAGCCGATTCGTGTCTGCCAGTTTCCTGCACCGCCATTAGCCTGGCTGCTGTAGTACTCGTTGACGTACCAGAAGGTGCAATCATCGGAGGGATCGACACTCATTCCGGTATAATCGCCCCAACGATTAATTCCTGTTTGCGAGCCAGCGCCTGCGACGAGCTGCACCTCCGTTTGCGGCAACGTGTTGAGCGGATCGGTTGCCAGTCGGCCGGAGTAAGCGATGCTCGGAAAATTCGGAGATGTTCCATTCGAAGTGCTGTAGCCTAGCGCAACATTTCCTTGCTTGTCGGCGGCGATGCTGCCCATCCAGCGGTTGAGCGTCGTATCCGGCGCGTAAATCTGTTGCTGGACCGGCATAGTGGCGATCGTACCGCCAGTGATGTCAAGCTGCGCCCATTGGGGCTGCACAGGGCCGCCCGAAACGCCTACCACGTTGTGCACCACCCAGAGCGATTCGGTGTTGCCGACGCGCCGGTATTGGACCTTTTGCATTAAACGATCATCGATTGCGTCGAGTAACTGGGTCGTGCCGGGTTGCGGGACGATACCGTTCATGCTCCCCGGCGAAGACGCATAGCTTGCTTGGCTCACATTTGTCGCGCCACTCAGCGTGCCCCCGCCGCCGCAGTTCGGCCCGGCGGTAAACTTTCTCACCTCAAACGCGAAAGTATTCGCCATTTGGGATTCGGAGACAAAGTAATTGGGCGTGCCCGCCGGAGGAGGCGTGCCGCGCAAATTGCTGGGGATCATCGTGAAAGGGTCCGAGCCATTGTTTATAAAGCCGAGCGACCAGGTAAGGGCTGCTCCGCTTTCCAAATCACTTCGACTGATTGAAGCATAGATAGCACCCGTGAAGGCTCCCGTGCTATCGAACCCGTTGGCGGACATATAGAGACAGTCAGTCCAAATTCCCAACTTCGGATAGTCGTTGAACGTTCCGTTCGGGGGGACAGGGGGCGTGCTTGTACCGCCAGGGTCCATGCGCAGTGGATAGAACCACCATCCGCCTCCCACTGGGTCGCCGGTTTTGGAGACCGCAATGCATTCGTAGAAGGGTGGAGTCGGAGTCCGGTTGTTGCCGGAGAAGGCAGAGCCAATGTGAGCGAGAATCCAGCGGTCGCCTAGGGGATCGTAGACCACGATGGGATCACCTGCCGCATTACCATTGCCGCATGGAGTCGTAGTCGATCCGGAAGCACTCCACAGCGAATCCTCTGTGAAGGACGCCTGCAGTGCGCCCGTCTTATTGTAAATGGCATAGGCAGAGTTGACTGCTTCGATGTAATGGTTTGGTCCCACATCGCCGTTCGGGTCCGGTGGTATCGCACCTCCTCCACAAGAGCCGCCGGTGCAGGAGTCACTCGAACTCATTCCAGCAAAATTTTGCGTTGGGCTTGGCGCTGGTGTCAGCGGCAGGACAATATTGTCGGACGGCTGTGCCTGCTGTCCCTCTAGTGCTGGAGGCGTGCCGAAGATCCTGTTCGAAGGCGGAGCGTGACGCACGGGAAGAGCTGGGCGTGTCCGGACTCCGCCGACGGCGGGAAGCTGTGGCAAGTTGCGCAGGTCGCCGCGAAATTCGTACGGCACAACCGGCTCCATCTGCACCGTTACGCCTTCAACGGAATCCGGGCCGGCGGCCGATGCTGGAGATTGTTGGGGAGCTGCCTCAATCGATGAAACGCAGATCACAACGCAGAACAAGACAATGGAAAGAACGTGAAGGACCCGCCCAGGCAACCTCAGTGGTGAAGGTACCTCAGGGAAGGTAGACTCAGCGGACGACGACACCTCTCTTGACGATGGCATTCCTTACCGCCCTGATGCGCATTCGCCATTGACCGGCCGGGGGTGGCAATGGAAGCGGAAACATCTTAGCCGTCTAGAGGCCAAGAATCCATAGCTGGTACTAGCTGTTCGAATCCCCGCGGCCCTCCGTGCTTGTGACTCAATCTTGAGGAGTTGTTTCTAAGATGCGCAACGCGGCTTCGAGCTCAGGGCTTGGACGGTGCTGTTCTTTCCACTCGCTTACCAATCGTTCCACTCCACGAATCTGCGCAGGCGCCAGGTGCTTCCTGGCATCGGGGGCATCTTCTCCCGACAGACGGAACCAGAAGCAAGCCTGTACGTAGTCCCGTGGAACCCCGAGACCCTCCATGTAGAGCGAACCTAATCGGTGTCTTCCTTGGCCTGCTCCACCTAAATCGGGAACGTGCTCTGCCGCCTTTCGGTACCACTCAGCGGCAACCTTGTAATCTTGTTCCACGCCTTCGCCGTCTTCGTATCTTTGACCAAGTTCGACTTGGGCGTCAGGGTTTCCCCCCTCGGCTGCTTTTCGATACCACGCTAACCCTTCGTGAACATCGACGGTCCCAAACCAATCCTGCTCGTAACCGACTCCGAGCCAGAACTGGGCATCCGTGTCCCCTTGCTCCGCAGCTCTTCGCATCCAACGCTCTCCTACGGAGCGGTCTGCGTAGACGGACATCATGCCAAATATTCGCTGTGCAGGCGCATATCCTTGTTCTGCAGCTTTCAGCATCCATCGCGCGCCTTCCTCCGAATTCTTCGGTACCTTACCTTCGGTGTAAAAGATGCCCGCCCAATATTGGGCTTCCGCATCTCCAGACTGTGCTTTCGACAAAAGTTCATCCAGTTCATCAGGTGTCAAGCTCTTGAAGCGGGCATAGGCAACAAGGTTGGCCTGTTTTGGGTCAGGACTTTGCTGGGCAGCAGAAGGACCCAAAGGGATGAACAAAAGGGCGAGAAAGAGGAGCAGGATGCCAGTTTTCATGCGACCCTCCCCGATCAGCAATACTACACCGGCCCATATGTGAGGGCTAATGTCGTGGGAGCGATTCCCAACGAGATTTGTGCGAGTCCGACAAATTGACGAAGCGCATTCTAGACGACACCAGGCCGCGGATTTTCTCGGACTTGCCGGCATGATGCCGGAGCCGTTGCGCACGCGAACAATATTGGTTCTCCATGAATACGACAACGTTTGGATCACCACCGTTTGGCAGCGCGTTGTCCAAGAAGGCTCCTACCGCCTTTCACCGGTCGCGACGGTATTCAGGTCTCGTTGAAAATCCTCAAGGTCATACTGTGCAGTGATTTTCTTGGTTTTTACATGATCCATATTTCCCAGAGTGAAACACCTGCCTCACGGGCAGCACGTGCCAGGGTGAGCTTGCCGCTGCCATACAGTCGCGAATAGTGCTCGAGTTTCCAGTCCTGTATTGCCCGAGATAGGAGTTTTCTCACAGTTGTCGAGCGGTCGGATTGCTCGGCTTGCTCGATTACTTCGAGGTACCGAACCACCGTTTTCAAGCAACCTCGTTCCCACCATCCGTTCCTTCTTCATCGCTCAGCCTCCCGAGCTTTCTTCAACAGGTCTGCCACAACGGCCGGTGCAAGCCAGATTGTCTTACTCAACGCCTCAACCGCATCCTCGAATTCGGCCAAAGTTAAATATTTCTTCAATGCTTACTGTGACTACGATTGAGTTCCCGGCCGCCACGTTCACGGGTTGGGCTGTGAAAGGCAACTTCGCCGCTGGCCCAATCGTGACCGTCACAGGCTTCACGCTCGCGCATCCTGCAATGAAAGCGAGAGCACCCAACATCAAAGGCCCAAGCAGCTGACAGAATAGACCATCCGTGCGGACGCGAAAGTCGACGAGCATCATGGCTATCGTTTTGGGACTGTAGAGGCTTCAGCAATTATGCACGGCACCGCAGCTGGGGACAGGCCTGCAAACTCTAAGATTTGTGACCCCCGACGTTCCGAACCGTTCTCACGTCCAGAAGTAGAGAGCGTGAGGTAGCTCTTTGAACAACGTGTGCGAAGGTAGAAGGTACGCAAGGAGATCATGCTGACCGGAGCGAGCCCACGCTGGGTCGCATCTTGAACCCGAAGTTCCGCCGATTGCGGCATGTTTTGGCACCCAGTTGCTGCCCTTCGCCCAAACCTGCAGGTGCGACTGATTGGCATGGAGTTCTGTAGCGATGGCCATGGGTCTCTCTAGTGTCGACGCTGCGCAAGCTCCATACCGCTCGTGAAAATCCCACGACTCGCCGAGACACCGGCGAGTCGTGGGACATATAAAGAGCACAACGAAACGTCGGACTCTAATTCTTCTTGGCACACCAATCCGCGGTGCTGGCATACCCAAAGTATTGGGCAAGCTGCTCGACCGTATTAGCAATGTTAATAGTCGACGGTCCTGACCCAATAGTGACACCGGCGGCGGTATTGGCCTGCCAGTATCTCTGGTAAGTCAGGTGTGCTAGCGGCATCACCTGCTTTCCGTTAGGCGGATTGCTCTGTTGACAAAAAGGCCGCACCGCAAAACCAAAAATGTCATCCGGTTCGGCTCGGAAGTTAGCAGCCGTTCCGAAGTCTAGCGCAATCTCACGGTTAAAGTGGCAAGAGCGGCAGAATGGCGCGACAACCTGTTCGTACACCTGCTGCGAACCGTCCGGCGCAGGGCCCCCATTTGAAGCGTCAACCCAACCGGCCGGGACGAAGGTGTCGTCTTGCTGAATCACGGGGGGGTTACTTGTGAGTCCAGCAAGGTACCAGCCTTGGACGACTTCGGCGAGATGGGGCACGCGGACCGTGCCACTACCATCGTTCTCAGGAGTTTGGTTGACGGTTGACATCACAGCCGAGTTGTACACAAAGATTTGCTCCTCCTGATCGAGCCGGTCGGTGTATGCGACGGACCCGGGGAACCCGGTGGCTGGGTCGGGGTTAAGGGCTGGTTGGTCACCCCCGGCACCCGAGATGCCGGCATCCGAGGTGAACATCAGGTTCCTTATATCCAACGGCAACATTCTGAATCCGTTGACCTTACCCTGGTTTGGATACTGACCATTGACCAGAGCTTGCGGAGCACCACCGTGACAGATAAAACAGACGCCGGGATGCTGCTTGAATCCGATAAAGTCGAGGTTAGGCGGGAATGAATCGGTGGCACCGATGGGGGTGAGCCCGCCGGTAGAGTAATTGGGGACAACGTGGACAGGGTCACCGTCAGCCAAGTTAGGCGCAAATCCCGCTGGTGGAACAGTTATCGTCTCGCGAGTGTGCACCTGGTCTCCGATTCCGCTTGTGTCAGCGCTGAAGATGTACGCATACAATTTCCCGTACAATTGAGCGGAATTTTTCCCCGGCAGCGGCGCTGGCGTGAACTCAAAAGCGACATCGGCAATTCGCTGGATACTGCACTTGAGAGCCGTATCGGTCGCGCTATCGTTGCAACCTGCGAGTTTTCCCAGGGGACGGTTCAGGGCAGATGATATTGCCGCTGCAGCCTCAGATTGAGTCGGGTACCCGGTGAAGATCGGGAACCCAGAACCACCACTTGCCTTCGTCGCGAAAGGGTTGACGGGGTAATTCTCCAAGTATGTGTAGACAATCGCGTTAGTCGCCCCGCAACTTGGACTGCAACGAACGAACTGATTGCGCACAAAACCCAGGTCCGCCGCATTCAGCACGATCGCGTGCGAATCGGCATTGATGATGTTATCGCCGTAGTTGGTCGAACCGTCCGGCTTGGTCCTAGGCTGGTCGCACCCATTCTGCGGGCCGAGGTCACAAGCAATTATCTGCGGCCCGGTTGGGTGCCATTGAGTCGGATCGCTTATAAATCCAGCTTTGACTAGCCATTCCTGAAACGTCGCCTTGGTGCCGCCCGGGTCAATCGCTTTGTAGTACGCTTTCGCCGTATCTGCACTCTCAGGAGAACCCAGTTGAACGAACGTCAGAAAGTGGGTTTGGTTCTGGAAAGGTGTTTCCCTCGTGTTGAATACGGTCGGGACTCCGGGAGTCTCTTCGATGACTAGTCCCGCTGCCATCGCTACCACCGCGAATAGCAGACCGAATGCAGCCACAAGTCTCACAAGTCTTTTAGTGAGTTTCATATTCTTCCTCCTGAAATGGTATCGTCAAAGCCATTGGCGGTGTCCGTGCCATCAGCATTGCAAACTTTTGTCGCGGCGCTGTTGCTATAGGGGAATCCGTTTGTTCCATAAGCAAAGACCGCCGTCATCGGCAGCTGGGCATTGCACGCCCCGAAGGTGGGACGGCTGGGGTTGGAGCATGAAAGCACCGGCTGCAAGATCTCCCTCCCTGCGATCTGATAGCCGTCGCCAGGGTTGCCACCGACCGTGACCGGATTTGGTGCAAAAAATGGCGGATAAGCGAGCGGGTCCACAAATTTCTGAATGCAGGGTTGTGCCCCGCCCGTGCTATCGCACGAACGACGCTGCGCCGACGCCTCGGGACATAACGCTAAGGCGGCCAGCGCGAATCCGAGGAACAAATTCGTTCCGCGTTTCCAACATCGAGACATTTTCGACATGACCCGAAGGATCTCCTTTAGGAAATCTCTCCCGCGGGGAAAGAGATGAGAGCTGGTTCAGCGGAAAGCTTGGCGCATACGCTAGCCCCAGCAGATATGCCGTTTCAATCAGGAATTCCCGTAATTATGGAGGGGAAAAATCGTACAGCCCATCATGCGCAGTTACGGTACCTGTCTTACACCTATTATTTCCTTTTAATTTAGAGAGCGAAACAGAGCTCGGACGGTTGCTGACGAATTACCTCTCAGATGTTCGTCGCTGAGTCATGAGAATGGTTGCCGGAACCGTGATTACCGTCCGGCCCCATTTCCCTGGTTGGGTCGAGGACTGGCGCCGTGCTCCGTAGGTTCGGCCTAGCGGGTGCTCCCCGTTTCCTCTGGGAGTGCCTCATTATCCAAACCGTGAGCCGGTTTCCAGCCCCCGCCGCTTCCAAACCCATCGTGACGATTTCCGGCAATGGGCTTACCTGCTGGCTTCCGAACAAGTTTTATGGGGCCTATTCAGCTGGTTGAACTTTCAGCGGTGACCACGGTCGACGAAGCCGGTAATCGTTGTACAATCCCAGCTTCTCGTACAGCCACTGCTTACTCCATCGTTTCCAACCAAGACCTGCTCGCTCCCGAGCCCGCATCAGATGAGCCCGAACCTTCTTTTCCACGCAGTCTCGGACAAACCGAAAAGCATTCGCTCGAATCGCCTACGGCAAAGTAGTTCACCCAGCCGCGAAGGATCGGGTTGATCTGTTCGATCACCCGCCCTACTGGTTGGCTGATGTTTTGTCGGAAGATCTCCTTGAGCTTCGCCAACAACTGCCGTCCTTTTCTTTAGTCGCGGCGCGTAGTACGGTCGCCACTTGTTGTTACGGCTGAAGATGCGGCGATATTCAAAACCCAAGAACGTGAAACTTCCTCCGTTTGCCAGATCAACGATTTTGTTTTTCTCTTCATTTATCTCTACTCTGAGCTTCGCCAATTCCTCTAGCAGTCGTTTTTCCACCGCCTTAGCCAACCAGTCGCAGCGGGGATGGGAGTCGATCAATATCACCAGGTGAGTAGCCCCGGGGAATTTCACCCCGAGGCTCTCGCAGCTCTTCGCATCCAACGCTCTCCTACGGAGCGGTCTGCATGGACGGACATCAGCCAAATATTCGCTGTGCAGGCGCATATCCTTGTTCTGCAGATTTCAGCAACCATCGCGCGCCTTCCTCCGAATGCTTCGGTACTTTACCTTGACTGTAAAAGATGCCCGCCCAATATTGGGCTTCCGCATCTCCAGACTGTGCTTTCGACAAAAGCCCATCCAGTTCATGGGGTGTCAAAGCCTTGAAGCGAGCATAAGCAACAAGGTTGGCCTGTTTTGGGTCAGGGCTTTGCTGGGCAGCAGAAGGGCCCAAAGGGATGAGCAACAGCGAGAGAAATAGGAGCAGGATGCGGGGTTTCATACGACCCTCCCCAGTGAGCGATACACACCAGGCCATATGCGAGGGCCAATGTCGTGGGAGAGATTCCCAACGAGATTTGTCCGAGTCCGGCAAGTTGAAGAAAGCACCACCATCAATCACCGCAACATTGCCGCTCAAAACACTGACGCCGTCTGCAACGTAGATCCTGTTGGTCAAATTAATGTTTGTGATACTCGCAGGGCAAGCGCTGGGATTCTGTTTGCCTAGTTGCATTGCTGCACCTCGGTTCCCAGAAACGGGGCTACCAATAGACCCGAATCGGAGCGCACTGAGTCTCCGACTATTCCACCGATAGGCATTACTCTCTCGGCGAGAGAAAATGCCGCGTTAGCGTCTCGGTGGTCATTGGGTCCGCACTTCCCACAAACGAACCTCTTTCCGTTGGGCTTGGTCAACTGATGGCAGCGAGAACATTCCTGCGAGCTGTACGCAGGGTCTACCTCGATTACCATTACGCCGCGCAAGGCAGCCTTATACAGAAGAACCGGAGCAACTGATAGAAAGACCACTGCGACTGTTCGACGTAGCGGCGGATCTTTCCCTCTCTAACGTTCTCCAGTTTTTCCAGTACAATGCACCGACGATGTTTTGCGGCGTAGTCCACAATTTGTTTGGACACCACGTGATTTTCGTACCTTGTGCGTCTCGATTGTTTGTTGCGAATCTTGTGAAGCAGACGCTTCTTCCGAAGACTCTGCAAATTGGCTTTTCGTCCCCTCCATACGGCTTTCGTTCTGGCGGGGTTAAAGCCCAGATGCAAAACCTTCCCGTTCTGAGGGTCGGCTAGAGTTGCTACTGCGCCGACCGAATTGCGGTCCACACCGACAGTTCCGGTTACAGAAAACTGCTTTTCCACTTTTGCGTTGTAGCAGATCGCGGCATACCACTCGCCGCTACGTTCGAAGAATTCTGCACTGCGAACGAACCCGACAGGCAAGCGCAGCCAGAGGACCGGCAGGACTGCTTTCTTGAACAGTGCGGGAATTCGAATACCGCCATCTGCCAACTTAATTTGCTTCCCCTTGTCACCGCAGATGGGTAACACAAGACTGCTGACCTGCTTGCACTTTTTGTTCTTCTGGTACTTGGCGATCAAACCCTTCGCTATGACGCACGGTAGTTCCTTATAGTATTTGCTAGAAGATTCCATCCGACGAGCCAACATGCGGGCCACACAGGCTTGCGCCTCGGGTACCAAGCCATCCAGCACGGGACGAAGAGAATCGGGAACCTTGACTTTGACACAGCAAGCCACGGTGTCTGCCATCATTGTGTGCATTTTGCCTTCGGCACGAAGTTCCGTCGAATGATTCTCGATGACCTTCCCTTGTTTCGAGACCTGCTTTCCTCGATGGCGAGCAACCACTGAAGTCTGGTTTACGCGGCTCATGTGTTGGCTTGCGCAGGTAGAAGCTTCAGGAGCTGAACCAGCGTGCGGAGTTGTTAAGCGAAGAAGGTGTTTCACCCTGATTACGGCCACGATTTCGGCATTTCGTTTATTCCAACTCCCCTTTGTCTGTCAACTTTGGGAAAAGGACTAGAAAGAAGTGTCCTGAAACCCATCCTGAGCGGCAAAGCCGCTAACCCACAGTGGAACTGATTCAGGGGTCGGTGGTGGTTGAGGTTCACGAGGTCGACTTGGAACCGGGGTGAACGAGAGCGTTTTGATGTTTGTTTGCGCTACGACGGTGGTAGGCGTTGACCGTTCGCGCTCAACTGGTTATTCGGGAAACCCATTCCTACTGGCGCGCCAGGCGTGCGGCCGGTGGATAAAGATCCGCAAGAGACGTCCTTCGTAATTCCATCGGTAAAGAACCCGATGATCCAAACGACGAAGCTAATCGCGTCGCGCGCGGGAATCTTCTTCGAGTTCATTCGCCAGAGACAATTTTGTGACAAACATTAAGTTGACTAATAACGGCAAGGATTGACAATCCAATAAGACGTTAGTCCCAGAGGGAATCAACCCTCCGTCTCAGCACCGAGGACGTGTTTTGCTGCGAAATCTCGCTTTGGAGGAAAGTCCACCATGCACTTCAGCAGGTCCTGGAAGTTTCTCACCGTTTTGGTTCTTTCGTTTTTTCTGCTTCCGTCGCTAACCCTTGCACAGCATTACAAGCAGACAAATCTCGTCTCGGATATACCTGGAATGGCGCCTGTTACGGACCCGAACCTTGTCAACCCTTGGGGTCTCAGTCGCAGCAGCGGCAGTCCCTGGTGGGTCTCGGACAACGGTTCGGGATTCGCAACTCTCTACACCGGCGCGGGCGCGATCATTCCCATTAATGGCACCGGCACGGTCACCATTCCGCCGCCGAAGAACGCTCCGGCTGGCACCACCGCCACCCCCACCGGCACGGTTTTCAACGGCAGCCCTGACTTTGTCCTTCCTAACGGCGGTCCCGCCCGGTTTATCTTCGTGACCGAAGACGGCACGATCTCCGGCTGGAACGGCGGTCAAAACGCCCAGCTTGTCGTGGACAATTCGGGTAATGGCTCGCCCAATGGCGCGGTCTATAAAGGCGCGACTACGGCCGACATCAATGGCAAGCGATTCCTCTATGTCACTAATTTCCGCAAGGGTCGTATCGAGGTCTACGACACGAATTTTATGCGTGCGCGCCTGGGTGAAGATGCTTTCGAAGCCGAGGGAATCCCCGACGGCTTCGCTCCCTTCAACATCCAGAACATTGGTGGCACTCTGTTTGTTACCTATGCCAAACAGGATGCCGCAAGGCATGATGATGTTGCTGGTGATGGCCTTGGCTTCGTTCTCTACTTCACGCCTTCGGGCAGACTCATCGGCCACCTCGAGCACGGTCCGTGGATGAATTCGCCCTGGGGCGTGGTCTGGACTCCGCGCGATTTCGGCGAATATAGCAATTCCATCCTCGTGGGGAATTTTGGCAGCGGAAAAATCGCGGCGTTCAATGGCTTCACGGGAAAGTTCATCGCATTCGTGAAAAATGCTGATGACACCGACATGATCATTGACGGCCTCTGGATGATCGCGTTCGGAAACAACGCGAACGCCGGCTCCTCGACGACATTGTTCTTCAGTGCAGGAATCCAGCGTGAATCGCACGGCCTTTTCGGCACCATCACTCCTGTCGACGGCCAGGACGGCGACGAACAATAGACCAGTGGCTTAGAAGATTGGGGACACTTGTAAGAAAGTGATCCGGCGTGCGAGTCGCGCTGCACGCGTACCAGAAACAACGGTGTCTCTGCAGAGAGCGCCTATTCAAGCTTTTTCCCTACGGGGCCTGGTACGTGGCTTTCTGCGCACCATTGCGTTCGACGAGGAGGGTTGTCAGTGAGCGTCACTCCCTTAACCCAGACCTGCCAGCCCCCTTGTCCCAGCTTCAAATCCTCACTGAGGTTTTCTCTCTTCTCAAGAATGGAATTCCAACCCTTTAAAAGCGCATTCGCGAAATTCTTCACAGCATTAATACCCTGCGCTCATCTTTGCCAAAATCGGCGATGACGTTCCCGTCGTTAAATAGGACACTGCTGACGATGTGATGATATCTCGTAGCTGAGCAGTGTTTCCTATACTTACCGGTTAGTACAGAACTACCGACCAATAGATCCCTGACTCGGGTTCACTCGCCAGAGACAATTTTGTGACAATCATTAACTTGACTGATCAAGGCAAGGAACGAAAATCCTCTAGGACATCTGTCTCGGGAGGAAATCAACCTCCGTCGCAGCCGGTCAGGTGCCATATCAAAAATCAGGAGGAAGAGCCATGAATTTCCAGGGGCGCCGTGTGATTCTTGGCGCCATCATTGCAGCAGCTGCCCTCACCTTGATTGCGGGTCGTATGGTCGCCGACGGCAACGGCGAATTCAACAGCCCCGGCAATTACCTCATCGCCGATCAATTCAACAATCGCGCAATAGAAGTAAGTCCCAACGGAAAAATCGTTTGGCAATTCGGCTTGGGTCCCAAGGACTTCTCGCCGGCGTCCATCATCGGCACCAACGATGTGCAGCGCGTTGGCGCGCTCACATTGATGGCCGGTACCGGTACGCCCGGCGGTCAGCCCGAAGCGCCGAACTGCACCAACCCAAGCGGTTGCCCAGACAACCGTGTGCTCTTGGTCGACCCGGCCGGACACATTGTTTGGCAATACGGTCAGTTTGGCGTAACGGGCAACGGCCCCGACGAGCTTAGTACTCCGGTCCAAAACACGTGGCTCCCGAACAGACACGTGCTGATCACCGACCAGGGAAACGGCCGCATCATCGAGGTGCGCGTCTCCAACAAAAATATTGTGTGGGAATACGACGGCCTGAACAATCCCAACTGCGCTGAGCTTTTGGAGAATGGTCACATCCTCATCTGCGACGAGAACAACAACCAGGCACTCGAGGTCACCCACACCATGCCGAGCACTATCGTCAATACCTACACTGTCGCCGGAGGGCAGCTCTTCATGGGTGTGGCCTTTGCCAGCCGCCTCCCTAACGGCCACACGCTGATCACCGACTCCGGCAACAACCGCATTGTCGAAACCGATGAGGCCGGCAACGTCTACTTCCAGTATTTCACGAACAACGATCCAAAAAGCAATCCGCGGTGCCTCAGCCCTGGTAATTGCACTGGCCCGCTTCCGACGCGAGCTGTCCGCCTCCGCAATGGCGATACGCTGATTAGCGATCAATATAACCACCGGGTCATCGAGGTAAACGACGACGGGGAGATCGTGCGCACCTTCGGCAAGATCAACTCGCTCGGTTACAATAAGGCGAATGTAGGCAACGGCGGACTCAACTCGCCATACGACGCCAAGCGAGTCGGAGACTACACCGGCCTCACGCCGCCATTCGAGCACGAATAGGGTGAGCCCCTATCCTCGGTTAGTGAACTGCTCTAAGCGTTCAAAAAACACGCCTACCTGTACGACCGGAGCGATCCTGGAAGCTGGACACTGGCTGCCGAAAGCGCAAGTCGTTTAGCGCTTTCGGCGCATGCGCTGGCTTCCAGGATGCGCTGACCTTGGTCACCTCTATTGATGATCGGCGAGCAAATCCTGCTTTGATTGTTAGTGAAATTGGAGGCCCAAAGTCCTCTACTTTTTCATCCCGTGTTCATCAGCCAGCTCCGCTTGGAGGTATAGAATCTGGATATGAACAAACTGAAGATCAGGTTGAATGTGCCGCTCGATTGGAACGCCGAGAATGTCACTCTTGCAATCGTCATCACTGCTAGCTACGCCCTGTTTGGTTTGGCTGCCTGGTTGGTTCTGGCCCGTTGACGTCCTGCCTGCACTATGAGAGCGGGGATTCCCACGAGGAG
>Ga0310909_10001380_pt1 | contig 14201 bp, 14 predicted proteins | sample GREbulkMGT000H_FD_203449 | JGI IMG/M metagenome (GOLD analysis project Ga0310909, IMG submission 203449) | Lab enrichment of tropical soil microbial communities from Luquillo Experimental Forest, Puerto Rico - GRE.bulkMG.T000H | ecosystem: Environmental > Terrestrial > Soil > Tropical forest >... | reverse complement strand
CCTCGGGTATAGCACGTTTGCGCTTCCCGAGCCCTACCGCGCCCTACCGCATGCTCCGCATCGGGTTTGCCGCGTTCGGGCCGAGGGGCATCTTTGCCGGACCTCTATCGGGCCGCACCCGAAGGGCCCCCGCGCCAAGGTCTGCTCCGACCTCGGAGAGCACGTGGGCGAAGGGGTCGGCGGAGACGCTGATCTCGCCGCGGAACGGATAGTCGAGCTGCATGATCAGGGCGACGACGATGACAATCGTGGCGGTGAAACCGGCGAGCACGACGAAATGCACCCACAGGCTGCGCATGCCCGCGAACGCGGTGAAGCCGACGGTCAAGACCCCGAGAAAGATGATCACCCACCACACCGAGCCGGGAATATGGCCGTCGGCGGCCTCGAGGCGGGCCCGGCGGGCGTTGTAGAGCTCGTTCAGCCCGTGCAGCATTTCCTGCATGACGATCGCGTCGCCCGACGTCGCCGGCCTGAACGCCGCCAGCGTCACCCGAAAATGGCGCAGGCCTGGTGCAGCCGCATCGGATATATGGCCAGCCTGCTGCTCCGGCCATTCGCGCTCCACCACGGCGTGGAGATAGCGGCGCAAAGCCGTCCGCAGCTCGGTCACCAGCGCTTTGTCCTCGATCCCCTGGGCGTCGAAATAGAGATCTTCGACAAGGCTTGCTTCCGTCCCGACGACATCGGACGCCTTCGACAACGCCTCCGAGGCCGCGATGGTGATGAACGCCAGCAGAACGGCATAAAGCACCGCCATGTTGGTGACCGCGAACAGCGTGAATTCGTTGTGCGCCTGCCGCGTTTCCACGCTGACAAACCGGGTCACCGCGACCAGGACGAGACCCGAGGCGACAATCCCGCCCAGGACGAAGACGCTCGAACTCAGCCAGGGCGGCGAATTATAGATCCAATCGTCCAGCATTTCGATCTAACTATCCGGCATTCCGTTCACCCCCAGATCGTCATGCGCGCACCGGTCACCGGGTCGATTCGCCGGCTCCCCGATTCAAGGCAACGCGAGAACCTCCCGCGGCGCTGCCGAACGGCGAACTCGAGCAGGTTCTGGGTGCCTTCGATACGTTAGGCCATGACCCGGCGCGTAGCCGCGGCCTGGTCTCAGGAATCGGGATCGAGCGAGGGTGCCGGGCAGGTAGCATGAGCCATGGCGCACCTCTCGTATCGGCGGCACCGCATTCCGGCTCGTTATTCGTTACGTGACAAAGCCCTGCCAACGGATTTCAACGCCAGTGAGCCGCCAGAGAACCATCCGGGTCCGCTTGCGCGCGAACACTCGTCGCGATTGCGACGCTTGCGTTGTCGGATCACGTTGCCGGCCGACCGGATCGGAGACCGCGGTCAATCTCTCCCGCACCGGGGCCTGTTACCCGTGCCGGCGCCTGGTTCTCGACCGCCCCGTCACGGGAGCCGCGAAAAAAATCGCCAAGCGTGTTGATGGCGCGGCTGAGGATGCCGTGTACGAGATCGACGGAATAGCCGCCAAACAGGGCGAAGATCGGTTGCCCGATTGTCGCCGGCACCGCCGCCGCGTCGGTCGTCGGCGCCGGCATCAGGAAAACGTAGACCAGCTGCGACAGTATGACCCCGGAGATCACGCCCATCACGCACCGCGTCCAGTAGGTGCTTTGGAACTTCGGGTCATAGGTACCGTCCGAGATGACGACGTTGATCTTCTGCAGGTTCTGGAAGCAACTGCCAAGAGAGGCGGCCGAGACGAGGAAGACCTCTTTTATGAAGAGCGGATAGCCTGTTAACGTCAGCATCGTCTTGCTCATGTTGACAATATTCACCTCCTCGGACAGGGCAACACCGAGAAGTACGAACAGCGACAATATGGCTAGACCGAGTATTTGCCGGACGATCGGCAGGGGGCCCAAAGCGTAGAGGAACGGGCGCGTCGCGCGCTCGTCTGCGAGCAACAGCACGGCCTCGGGCGTCGCAGGCGCGATGATCTGCGCCAGCGTGGCATGCGCCACAGACAGCGAAGCGAGCGAGGACATCTCTGCAGGTAGTGCGCTGCCGACTGTCGCGTCTTCCGGAGGTAAGCCATCGACGCCGCGCCGGCCCGGCGCTGTGGCGGCCGCGGTCGCGTCGGGGGTGGAGAGGACCTGATCGAGCTGCTCGACGACTTCGAAGGGGACGATGCGCCCCGTGCTGAATGCATATTGCGCCATGGCCTCGCACTCGCGGACCATCCGCTGCCACAGCCGCTGTCGCACCCGCAGACCGACGGTTGCCGCCTCCTCCGCCGCGGCGACAGGAAGAGACGCGTCGAACGATCTCTCCTGGGCGCGTTGCATCGCCGTTTTCAAGATGCTGATGGTCATGCCGCGCTCGTCCCGTTTTGCTGCTGCTCAGGCTCCGAGAGGAGGACCCCCACCTCGTGCCGCTACGATGTTTGGGAAGGGTCAGCGTTCGGCAAGCAGGGCACCAAGGAGCGTCGCATCCGTCGCGTCCGCTGATGGTGCGCCCTGCTGCGTCCGCTGCAATGCCATGATCGCCGCTTTTGTCCTCGGTCCGACAAGGCCATCGACCCCACCCGTGTCAAAACCCCTTACACCGAGAATCCGCTGTACAATGCGGACGTCCGCGATCCGGTTGTGCCCGAAGGCTCGCATCGCGTCGGCGTTGAGTGCGGCGAGCAGCCCGGCATCCGCCTCGCCGGTCGGCTCGGCACCGCGGGACCGCCATGACGGCGGTCCGCGTGCGCGGTCCGGCTTGCCATCGACCTGCCCTGGATCATATCCGAGAAATGCCAGCAACGATTGGACAACTCAAAGAGCCGGCGCTGACGCGGAGGATGCCGGGGCGGAGGAAGAGACCGCGTCCCGGTCATCCGGCACGGGCGGCAGCCGGTCTCGCAACGCGGCATGCAGATCTGGGTAATTATCCGGTGTTGCCGGAAGCTGGTGCTTAGTCGCGAACGCGGCGATCGCGGCCCGCGTGCGCGCGCCTGCGACACCATCGACTTTGCCCGGGTTGAAGCCATGGTAGGTCAGGAGCAACTGCACCGCGCGCACGTCGAGATCCGGCAATCCCCCGCTGGAAAGGCTCGAATGGGTCGCGGCGAGTTTCTCGTCGTAGCGGTTCTGGGCGAAGTCCGGTCCGTTATAGCGGCGCGCGAACGCCGTCCAGTCGCGGCGCTGCAACGCGGCGTGCATCCCGGTTGTTCGCATGAAGCGCACCATTCCCAGGATCTGCTCGTTCTCGCTGTGCATCATCTGGGCTACCATGTGTTCGGCATCGCGGAAACCGGCCGAGGTGGCGTTGAACCCCATGACTTGGCCGAGGCCCCAGGAGGCGCTCTCCAGCGCAGCACGGCGATCGCAGGCGATCGCCTCGGCCAGCCGCTTGTATTGGTGCGCACCCGGCCTCCCGTAGCCCCCGGCCGGTCCGCTGATCTCGGGGTGGGAGGCGTCGAAACGCCGCCCGGTCTGACGGCTGAAAATGTGGCGCTCGAAAAGGATGTCGGGCCGCCGGTCCGGCAGGAAACCGCAGCCCGACGTCTCGACGACCACCACGGACCACAATGCGACAGGATCCACATCGACGTGACTCGCCGCGACGGTCAAACCGTCCCGGTTCAGAGGCAATGCTGCGCCGACAAACGCCATATAAGCCTCTTCTCCCGTAAACGGGGCGTTTATGGTAAGATCACGCTAGGGCGCTCGCACCAGCCGTGTCAATGTGCTCGCCCATGCGCCGGACGACATGGCCGACGAGGAAGGTACCCTCCTCGCTTGTCGACGAGGAAGATCTCGTCGGGTCCGCCTGGCATTCAGGACTTCATCCGCTAACCCGTTGGTCAAACGGGGCTCGTCGGTCACCGCTCGGTTCCTCCCGTCGACGCCCCACCGCATCTCGCGCCGATATCGGCGGAGACCGTCTCTCTTCATAAGGCCCGCCGCCCTCCGGCATTGCAGGCGCTGCAGGCGTTGGGCGTTCGGCCAGCCAAGTCCCCCTTGCGGAAGGTCGCCCATGATGTGACAACATTAAGACCGAAGGTCGGATGGAGGCCGCATGGTGGACGCCCAGGAGCCTCAGCCCCGCAAGCTGATAGTTTGCTGCGATGGAACGTGGAATAGCAGGGACGCACCGCACGCCGTGACCAATGTGGCCAAGATGGCGCGCGCGCTACGCCCCTTCGACGACAGTGGCATCTCTCAGCTGATCTATTACCATCCGGGTGTCGGAACCGGGGACCGCGTCGATCAGTTTCTCGGCGGCGCGTTTGGGGTGGGTCTGTCCGGCAACGTGCAGAGCGAATACGCGTTTCTTGCCGATAATTTCAACTACGGCGATCAGATCTTCCTGTTCGGGTTTTCCCGCGGCGCGTATACGGTGCGCAGCCTTGCCGGCCTCATCGGCCTTCTTGGCCTCATGCAGAAGGCCGACATGGACTACTTTCCTCAGGTCTACAAGATCTACATGTCGCGGGAGTACCGTGATGTGCTCGTTCGCGGCCAGGACCTCGCAGCCGCGAAGGACGCGCTCCGTAAGCTTTTTCCGGAAGGGGAGGCCAACGGGAAGAACGCCGAACTCCTCCAAACGGTCGATAACTCCCGGCGCACTGCGATTCATTTCATCGGCGTCTGGGACACGGTCGGCTCGCTCGGCGTCCCGTACGGGCCGCTGAGCCGCATTGCCGCCTCTCGGTACAACTTTCACGATACCGATTTGAGCGAGGCGGTCAATTATGCCTACCAGGCGTTGGCGATCGACGAGCGGCGAGGGGCGTTCCCTCCGACCCTCTGGACGCGGAAGGAAGGGCGCGGCGCCCTTCCTGAAGAGCAGGCCCACAAGCAGGTTCTCGAACAAGTCTGGTTCGCCGGATGCCATTCCAATATCGGCGGCGGGTACGAGGATTGTGGCCTGTCGGACATCTCGTTCCTCTGGATGGTATCCAAGGCGGCGGCCGCCGCGCTGGACGATGGCGGCCGGCCGCTCGCTTTCGACGAGGGCTATTTGAGGAAAAAGATCGACCGCCGCATGGGCGCGCTCGTCGACTCAGCCGGCGGGACATGGCGTTATCTGCCGAAGCGCGTGCGTGCACTAATGGCCAAACCGCCGGAGGGCAAGGAAACCTGCGAGCTGATTCATGCTTCCGTCATGCAGCGATACAAATGGCCCAAAGCCGGCAGCTTCGCGCCGTTTCCATATCGTCCGAAAAACGCATCGACGCTGCTCGACAACCCGCAACAGACCATCATCGCCGAACTGTCGGCCTTCGAGAGAACTTACCTACCAGAGGACCTCTTGTAAGTCGGGGTCTGCCGGCGAGTTCAGCGCGTGCCCGAGGTGCAGCAGGGATTGGACAGTGGCTGCTGCCTTTGATTGCCCAGGCGGCAATCCGCGCTCCCGTCGGGATTGTTGACGAAGGTCCATGAGCGGCAAGGTGGACTATTTAGACACGCGTCCAAACATAGCTGGGGGTTTGGCCGCCCCATGGTGAACTCCTCGTAGTCGGTCTGACCCCGACGATCGGTGTTGGGCTGGAAAGTGGTTTGAGCCGCAGCCTGCGACGACAGGAACAAGGCAAGCGAAAGCCCAAGAAAATGCGTCCAGGACAAAACCACTCCGCTTTAGATGCTGCTCAAACCTACAATCCCAACCTAGGTCAAGGCGGACTCGCATTGGTTTTCGCAAGCAAGGTAAGGCTTGGCTCCGACGTGTCAATGCCTCCGATTCAGAGAGCGCGGGTCAGCACGCCGCCGACCGGGGGTGGCGAGCCGGCCGCCCTGCACGGTCGTGTCGAATTCCGGCACCGCCTCCCGCTGCGCCGAAAGGCGGGTCGGGAAGATCGGCTGGTACCAGTCGCTGGCGATGAAGCGCCGGCAATCGCGCGCGAGCTTGTCGGGCGAGATCGTGTACGTAGCCGACGCAGAGGATCTGGGCGCTCCGCTCATGCCCGGACAGCAGGCCGGAAACGCGACCGAGGCCAGATCGCGCTTGTTCTCGGACATAGGGCCCCCGCCATCCTCTTCACCCCCGCGCAGCGCGGGCGACACCGCCGCCCTATTACCACAGTGAAGTTCCGCACCATATAGCAGGGTCGTGCGTGATTGTCAATTATCGAATTGGTATGTCGGCAATGATAGGGCGATCCCAAACGGCGATCGGACGGTTTTCGGGCTTCCCTGCCGCTTCCCTGCCACGCCTTCGATTCTTGCCGAGCGTCGTTGCTAAGTCTATGATCGTACGCGGTTTTTCGCCGCGGGGGGGAGCCCCAAAAATTTTTCCCCGTGTTTTCCCGCGCGGCAGGGAAAGATAGGGGTCGCGCCCGGCTGAGACGGCGCCGACGCTTGCGAGCGATCGCGGTGACGCTACCACGTGATGGCGAAGCCCGCAGCCGCGTGCCAGCGGACTGCTATTTTCGTCTCAGGCGTCGCCGGCGAGGCGCATCCAGCCGGGTTGCACAGGGACGAGGGTCGTGTCACCGACCTTCAGATGCTTGCCCTGGGCGACCGGCTCGATCCGCAACAGCGCCAGACCGAGCCCGTCGCGAGATGACCGCATCTCGCCGACCTCCCGCCCGTCCGCCGTGACGATCGTTCCCGGTGCCGGCGCAGGCCCGTCGATCTCGACCGGCATCAGCCGCTTCTTGATCAAGCCGCGGTATTTAGTGCGCGCCGTCAGTTCCTGGCCGATATAGCAACCCTTCTGCCAGTCGACGCCATTCAGTTCGTCAAACCCCGCTTCGAGCAAAATCGATTTGTCGGGCACGAGGTCGCGGCCGCCATCAGGGATCCCAAGCTTGAGGCGGAGGCGGTCATACGCCGGGAAGCTGGACTCCGCGAGGCCAGTGCCCTCGAGCGCCGATCGGATATCCGTGCGCGGCAGGATGCAGCGCACACCGAGTGCGGCGAGCCGCGGGTCGACAAAGGCGACACCAGAGGCGAACGGTCGGGCGGCACCCGGCACCTCGGAAAGACCCATGGCAGCATGAGCGCCTTCGCCAAACACCGCTGCCACAGCGAGCTCGGGTCGCTCTTCGAGCGCGGCGCTTGACCGCAGGCGGTAGATTGACAGCCGGTGTTTCAGATCGCTCAGGCGCGCAGCTTCCGCCTCGAGCCAGACGGCCCCGCCGAACTCGATCATCATGAAGTCGTGTAGGTACTTGCCCTGCGCTGTGAGCAGGGCCGTATAGCGGGCTTGCGCCGGACCGACCTTCTCTACGTCGTTCGAGACGAGCCCCTGGAGAAAAATCCGACGGTCCGCCCCGGAGACGGCAAGGATGCCCCGGTCGTCGAGCAAAGCAAAGCTAGCCCCCGGCATGGCTCGGTCAACCCTATCGAATGCGGTAAAAGTGGGCCCGGAGCAGCTGCTTGGCAAGCCGAAAGGGGCGGGATATAAGGCGTTTGGCTCGACAAAATGCACATCCTGTTTGTCACCGCGACGCGTATCGGCGATGCCGTGCTGTCGACCGGTCTTCTTTCCTATTTGATCGACCGCCATCCGACGGCGCGGCTGACCATCGCGACGGGGCCCGTGGCGGCTCCCCTATTTGAAGCGGTGCCGCAACTCGAGCGGCTCGAGGTAATCGAGAAGCTGCGCTGGTCCGCACATTGGCTGCCGTTTTACGCTGCCGTGGCAAGCCGGCGTTGGGCCCTCGTCGTCGACCTTCGTGGCTCGGCGCTCGCTTGGCTCCTATGGGCCGGCGAGCGCAGGGTGATGGCAAAGGGTGACATACGCGAGCATCGGGTGCGCCAGCTTGGCCGGCTGTTTCAGCTCGACCCGCCGCCGAGCCCGCGACTGTGGACCGCACCGCACCACGAGCGCGCTGCAAGTGCGCTGATCCCTCCGGGCGCTCCCGTCTTGGCGATTGGCCCGGCTGCGAACTGGCGCGGGAAGGAGTGGCGAGCCGAGCGCTTCGCGGCGCTGGCGCAACGCCTTACTGCTATGGACGGCTTGCTGCCGGGGGCGCGTGTCGCGGTCCTGGCCGCCGCGCATGAGCGCAGACAAGCCGAACCCTTGCTCGCCACCATCCCGTTCCATCGGCAAATCGACCTGGTTGGTAAGGTCGATCTGCTCGTCGTGGCGGCCGCGTTACGACGATGCGCGCTATTTATCGGCAACGATACGGGACTGATGCATATGGCAGCGGCGTCGGGGACGCCGACCCTCGGCTTGTTCGGTCCGAGCCCGATCGATCAATACGCCCCTTGGGGGCGGCACGCTATGTCGGTGCGTTCAGCCGATTCGCCCGACGCAATGTTTGGTCCGGGCTTCGATCACCGGACCACGGACACGCTGATGGACGGTCTCTCGGTCGATGCCGCTGAAGCGGCGGCGCGCCGGCTTTGGCGCTCGGTCGCGAGCGCTGCAGCGTGAACGGGTCGCCGCGACCGACCCTCTCCGCCTTGGTCGTCGTTCACGACGAAGAGCGGCAGCTGACCGACTGCCTCGCCTGTCTGGGCTTTGCCGACGAGATCGTCATCGTCCTCGACCGCTGCACTGACCGGTCGCGCGAAATCGCCCGCGGATTCACCGAGCGGCTCGTCGAAGGTGCCTGGGAGCGGGAAGGAGCGCGTCGCCACGCTGGGATCGATGCCTGCCGTGCTGACTGGATCATCGAAATCGACGCCGACGAGCGGGTTTCACCCGATCTCGCGGCCGAGATCCGGGAGGTTGTTACCGGCTCGTCGGCTGCGTGGCATCTGGTCCCGGTCGACAATTACATCGGTGCGCGGCTGGTGCGCTGGGGATGGGGGGCATCCTTCGGGAGGTCGGCGCATGCCGCGCTCTTCCGCAAAGGCGCCAAGCGGTGGGGCAATCAACGCGTCCACCCGACCGTCTCGTTCTCGGGGCCGCCGGGGACGACGCTTTCGTCGCCGATCATCCACTATGTCGATCGCGACATCTCCGAGATGCTCCGGCGGCTCGATCGCTATACCAGCGCGCGCGCCGAGGATCTGCGCGAGAGCGGCGACATCGGCAGCTACGGGCACAATCTGCGCCGGATCGCCTCGCGCTTTTGCAAATGCTACATCGGCCGCATGGGCTATCGAGAGGGTCAGTGGGGCTTTCTGATAGCGCTGTGCGCCGCACTCTATCCGATCCTCTCCTATCTGAAGGCGCGGCTCGACCCTTCGCCCGAGGCCGCCCCTCATCCCGGCCCTCTCCCCGCGAGCGGGGAGAGGGAGGGGCCCGCGAATCCCCGGATCAAGTCCGGGGAGGAGGGTGAGGGGCAGGAGGCGGCGACGCTCTCCGCCGAGGCTGAGTGATGGCGAGCGTAGTGATGGCTGATGATGGCATCGCCTTCGACGGGGTGATGGCGGAAACCGCACCGCTCGGCGGCGCCGAGACCGCCTTCGTAGCGCTCGCCGAGGCGCTGGCGGCGCGCGGTCACCAGGTCGAGGCGCGCAATCGCTGTCGCGCCGCGGTCGCTCACAATGGCGTGCGTTGGGTGCCGCTGTCGCGCGACTTGCCACATGCTTGCGATCTCTACATCGGCAATCGCAGCCACCGGGTCATCGGGCTCGTCCGGCGCGCAGGGCGGCGAGTGCTGTGGCTGCACAATCCCGCCTTCTATCTGAAGAAACCGCGCTATTTGTGGCGGCTCGCCTTGTGCCGTCCCACCCTGGTGGTGACCGGTGGCTATCACGCGGCGACGATCCCGCGATGGCTGCCCTGCACAGGGCGCGAGATCATCCCCTACGGCATTCTCGATCGCTTCCGGACCGCCGCGCCGCGGGAGCCCCCGGCGCCGCGGGCCATCTACACGTCAAACCCGTTGCGCGGGCTCGATTGGTTGCTCGATCTCTGGGTCAAGCGGATCAAGCCCGAGGTGCCGGCGGCGGAGCTACACATCTATGCCGGTGGCGCCGTCTATGGCCTCGCCGGCACGCCGCGCGCAGAGCGGATCGACGAGGTCCTTGCTCGCGCCGATCGGCTCGCCTCGTCGGGGGTCCGCCGCTTTGCACCGGTCGGGCGAAAGGCACTGGCGGGGGCGCTCCGGGACGCCCGGGTCATGCTATATCGCGGCGATCCGGGCGAAACCTTCTGCCTGGCGCTCGCCGAGGCGCAGGCAATGGGGATTCCAGCCGTGGTCAAGCCGTTGGGCTCGACCCCCGAACGCGTCATCGACGCAGTAACCGGGCGTGTGGCAGAGGATGATGACGGCTTCGTCGAGGCGGCTGTCGCGCTGCTGCGCGACGACCAGTTGTGGGGGCGATGGCATCTCGCCGCGCTCGAGCGGCAGCGCGGGTTGAGCTGGGACGCCGTCGGCGCCCGGTTCGAGGCGCTGATGCTTGGCCGGCCACGCTCTCCTCGATGAGCTGGACGGAGGAAGGTCTCGAGCTCTCCGACTGTGAACGCCTCGGCATCCTCTGCCATTGAGTTTGCCTTACTCGGAGTAGTTGATCGCGTTCACCCTGTTACCGACGCGACTGCCATTGGCGTGGATGTCGGCGTCCGTAGATAACAGCAAGGACGACAAGGTCGCGGGCAGACACCCGAAATTTGACCCCGAAGGGAAATCAGCGCACAACCGCGCGACGGATTTCACCATGAACCAGAGGAAACGCCGAAGGGTTCGACCCGATCCGCTGGACGGTCTCGTCAATCGCGTCCGCGAACCGCTCGCCAAGCCCAGGCTGCTCCTCTTCGTACCACCGCCGCGCGGCGCAGGCTTCTTCTTCGGCGTGGGCCGAAAGACGACCCTATAGGTCACGCCCCGTCGGCAAGTTTCCGCCGAACCTCGCGCCAGGGAATCGCGGATCTCGGGTCGGCCCCGTGCTCTGCCCAACGGCGATCGAGTTTGGCGCGCTGCTCCGGCCCGAGCTCCAGTTCGGCGTCACGTTCCTCGTCCGCCAGACTTTCCCAAAGGGTGATCGCAAGCTCGGCGCGTTCACCCGCCGGCAGTTTCACCAGTTCAGCGAGATCAGTCGGTGACATTGATCAATCTTCCCACGGAGTCCGAAACTCGGCAATCCCCTCTGCCGTGCTAGCGTCGCCTCATGGCGTGAGAGCGATGTCCGGTGCCCGTCCGCGTCCGTGAGTCCCTGCTCGCAGTGATCCTCGCATCCGCACGCGCACGGAATCAATCCTGACATCCGCTGCGCTATCTGCGCTTGTCTCTCGCCCTTTTGCCTTTGCGTGTTGTGTCTTCCGGGATGCCCGCCGTTTCTTGGCGATCTCACGGGGCTGTCCGAGACGTCGGAACTCCGGTTATGTTTGCCAATCTACTCGCCGCGCCTTGGCGGGCTGAGCCTTTTCCAGAGCCTCAGCATTCGATCAACAGCTGGGCCCGCAGCGCTCGACCGGAATGGGGCCTCGATCAGCCCTTTGAAGATCAAAATGACTACCGATCGGATGCAAGCTACAATCCCTGCCGAAAAGGCGCCCGAAAAGAACGAAGCGGGACGATGAGAGCCACCCAAGTGGCAACGACGCGATTAACCTTGCGCGTCGATCTTGGCGGGGAGCGGGCGATCGGTCCGGGAAAAATTCGCCTGTTGGAGGCGATCCGCGACACCGGATCGATCACCAAAGCCGGCATCGCGCTCGGCATGTCGTATCGCCGGGCATGGCTCCTGGTCGACGATATGAACAACTGTTTCCGGGAGCCGGTCATCGTCGCTCAAGCGGGCGGAAGCCATGGCGGCGGCGCCGCGTTGACGCCCTTCGGAACAAGATTGATCGACCAATATCGCGCGATCGAGGCCGAGGCGCACTCGGCAACCGCCTCGCGACTGCGCGAGCTCGAGGCTGCCTGTAAAGGGGCTCAGGAAACGACGCCAGCAAAACCGCATGCTACGCCGCGCCGCCGAACGATCGCCCGTTAGCGGCAGACATTTAACGTTTGGCACCCACCCACCTCTCCGTCATACCTGCGGAAGCGCGCATCCAGAGCTACAGAGATGGCGCCTGTACTCCTGGACCCGCGGAGGTGACGAAAGGCTGCGGGAGTCGTCCGTATGGTTGTACCGATAAAATCACGTTCCCGGAAGAATGCGGGCAAGACGTCGCGCGAGGAATTCGGCTGCCAGCAACGCCAGCATCGAAATTGCGATCGATATCAAGGTCAGGCGGAGGGCGCCCGCGTCGCCGCCTGGAATTTGGGTCAACGTGTAGATCAGCGTGGGGAGGGTCTGAGTCTCGCCCGGTATGTTCGATACGAAAGTGATTGTGGCGCCGAACTCGCCCATGCTGCGGGCGAAAGAGAGGATCATGCCGGCGATGATGCCGGGGAGGGCAAGCGGCAGCGTAATGACCAGAAAGACCCAGATGGGGCCGGCGCCGAGCGTGGCGGCGGCGTCCTCCAGCCGGCGGTCGATCGCCTCGATCGACAGGCGGATCGCGCGCACCATCAACGGGAAACCCATCACGGCGCAAGCGAGCGCGGCGCCGGTCCAGCGAAACGCGAAAACGATGCCGAAATGTTGGTCCAAGAATAGGCCCAGCGGGCCGCGGCGACCGAGGAGCAGCAGCAGAAGGTAACCGGTCACTACAGGCGGCATCACCAATGGCAGATGAACAAGCCCGTCGAGCAGGGATTTTCCCCAGAACCGTCCGCGCGCCAAAACCAATGCCACCAGGACCCCCGGTATCAGGCTCGTCGTCATCGCCCAGAAAGCGACGCGCACGCTGAGGCGCACCGCTGTCGCTTCTTCCGGCGACAGATGTAGCAATTCCGCCATTTTTCTGTTTCGGCTAATCTCGTCGCACCGGTCCTATTGGAGGAACGTGAACCCCTGCTTCTCGAAGATGGCGCGGGCGACGGGCGACTTGAGATGGGCCAGATAGCCCATGGCGGCCGAATCGGTCGAACCGGCCACCACAGCCATCGGATAGATGATTGGCGGAAGGGCGTTTTCGGGGAAGGCGCCAAGAATCTTGACACCCTTGTCTGCGGCGGCATCGGTCTGGTAGACGATTCCAATTGGGGCCTCGCCGCGTGAAACCAAAAGCAACGTCGCCCGGACGTTTTCCGCTGGCGCCAGCTTGTCGGCGACCGAAGACCACACGCCGAGCGACTCGAGCGCAGCCTTGCCGTATCTTCCGGCCGGCACACCGTTCGGGTCGGCAATCGCGAGCCGGCCGTTGCCGAGCGCCTGAGCAAGCGGGAAGTTTGGCCCGATGCCCAGTCTCACGATGCTATCGACCGGGGCGATCAATACGAGGCGATTGCCGAGCAAATTGGCTCGTGTCTCCGGTTTGATCAAATTCCTCTTCGCCAGATAGTCCATCCAGTCGAGATCGGCGGAGATGAAAACATCGGCGGGTGCTGCGGCCTCGATCTGCTTTGCCAGGGTCGAACTCGCGGCATAGGACGTAGCGGTTTCCTGGCCCTTTGCGTGCTGGTAAGCCGCGTTCACCTCGTCGAGTGCGTCTTTGAGACTGGCCGCGGCGAAAACGATCAGTTTGGCGTCCTGCGCTGGCGCCGGTAGGCCCCACGCACTGACCAGCAATATGAGGAGGAAGCACCCGAGCGAAACGCGTGATATGAGAAAGCGCGCACGGCAAACCATCATGATCCCCTTCACCGGAAAACCGTCATATTCCTCCGAATATGGGGCTAAGGAAAGCCGGGTTTTTCCAGAGATCGAGGGTGGTTCCCACGACCCAATGTCCAGAGCAATCACACGATTACCCAGGTGACAGTCGAGCCAATTTTGACTAATCGGACCAACAAGTCTCGTCCCACCGGCGAAGCCTGCCCCTGGTGGGGGACAGGGGGCCGGCGCCCATCTCAAGGATAGTCGCGGGCTGCCCCACGGATCTAGTCCGTGGGCTGAAGGCCCACGGGGCCGAGGAGGAGGGGTCGCGACCGGCGATGTTGCCGCGCCCGCCACCTGCACGCTGTCGACCCTGGAGGGGCTATCGCCGACCGAGACCCACAACCGGCGTTTGAGACTGCGCCGATTACGCTGCTGCGCGCTCCTTCGCCAGCACCGACTCGGCGAGCCGCACCCAATAGCTCGCACCCAGCGGCAGCACCTCGTCGTTAAAATCGTAATGGGGATTGTGAAGTATCCCGCCGGCTTCGGCGGTGCCGTTGCCAATCCAGATATAAGCCCCGGGCCTCTGTTCGAGAAAACAAGCAAAATCTTCCGCTGCCATGCTCGGCAGCAGGTCGCGCTTGACATTGCTCTCGCCAACGAGGGAAGCCGCGGTCGCAGCCGCGATTTCCGTTTCGGCCGAAGCGTTGATCAGAGCCGGGTAGCGCCGTTCGTAGC
>Ga0310909_10001378_pt1 | contig 14202 bp, 13 predicted proteins | sample GREbulkMGT000H_FD_203449 | JGI IMG/M metagenome (GOLD analysis project Ga0310909, IMG submission 203449) | Lab enrichment of tropical soil microbial communities from Luquillo Experimental Forest, Puerto Rico - GRE.bulkMG.T000H | ecosystem: Environmental > Terrestrial > Soil > Tropical forest >... | reverse complement strand
ACGAGCTTGTTGGCGAAGGCAATCGCTCGCATCTCGCGCATCAGGGACGAATTGAAGCTGATTTCATTCAGCCGGTTCCATATGTCGCTCGCGGTGCGAGGAATCTCCTCACGCACGATCGGATTGATGTGGATGACGATGACGTCCGTGGATTGGCAGCCATAGATTAGCGGGAAGATTGCGGGATTGCCCATGTAGCCGCCGTCCCAATAGGCTTCGCCATCGATTTCAATGGCCTGGAAGAGAATCGGAAGGCACCCCGAAGCAAGAACGGCCGAGGCCGTGACCTCATGGTTCTCGAAGATCTTCACCTTTCCGGTGCGCACGTTTGTTGCACAAAGGAATAACTTGACGACGTTGTCCCTGCGCAGTCGCTCGAAATCGATGGTCTTCTCGAGCACGTCGCGCAACGGATTATAGTTTGTCGGGTTGAACTGATATGGTGACAGCAGTCGCGTTATCATGTCGAAGAACATGAAAGCCGGCGATTGCTCCGGGCGAGTTTGCATCAGACGATCGAATAGGGACGGCTGCAGGGGTCCCCAGGCCGCAGCTTCACTGATACTGCGCCAATATTCGGCGAGCGTAAGTTTGGCGCCCTCCCTACCGCCTGTCGTCAAGCCGTACGCCAGGACCGTGGCATTCATGGCGCCGGCGCTGGTTGCGCAGATCCCTTCGAAGGAAATCTGCTCATCTTCGAGCAGGCGATCCAGAACGCCCCAGGTGAATGCGCCATGTGCTCCGCCTTGCAAAGCAAGGTTGACCGTCTTGCTCGTCGTACCCATCAACGCTTTGCCGACATGCGCCTAGATCCGCCGAATGTCTGCAAATGACGTGGAGCCGGCGTCGTGAGCCGCGAGCTTACCCTGTTCCCTTCTGGTCAACGACTCGAGCGATTTTACCCGTAATGCAAGATCGGACGGCAGTGCTTGATGATCGTGTCCTTGCTCGTCGGCGGCGCCACGCGGGGTCGTATCCATCACGCCCTCCCTGTTCAAGCCATGCGCTCTTGCAAAAACGCCGCTGGGTCCACGCGGAAAGCTACACCATGGCGACTCCACCGAATAGAGCCGCTACAGGCTCGCACAGTGACCAGGCTTGCTGATCTCGCTCCCACATCAAGAGCAACAGGCGGCCGGGAAAAACGAATACTGGAGCGCCTCGATCCCTTTCGCGAAGAAGAAGCGGCGGCTTAAACGGAGAAGCAAAGGAGCCGCAGGGGTGAGCCACATGATCAACCGTGCCGATGGTCTTCTCGGCAGGGCCAACGGCCCCGGCAATAAGGTTCCGGGGCCGCCGGCAATCCTCAGCCTGCCGTGGCCCTATCAAGGATCGCAATTGAACCTTGAAAAAAATCAGAACACGGTCTTGTGATTGCGCGCCAACATTTTGTTTTCTTGCGCTTAGGGCTGGTGGTAGCGGCCAGCCCTGAAGACGGATGGGTGGATTCGCCAACGCCAGCAAACGACATTCGACAAGAAAGAAAGGCCGCCCATGTCTGGAACGGCCTCAAGTCACTTGGAGGATATAACTGACACCTCACAATATGCTGAGGTAAAGCGGGCATGATAGGCTTTTCGGGAAAGGCGCTCTTGTGATTCCGGGCCAACTTTTTGGTTCTTTGCGCCATTACGCAAAGCTTGATCATCTCTGCGGTCGTCGCGTCCAACATTCACTGGGCCTGGACGCCTAACCCATACATCCCGCTGGCGCCCGCGGCGCTGTTTGCCTGGGTAGTGATGTGGGCGATCGTCGAGTTTCGGGACCGCACAGGGCCGCTAAAAGGATTGCATGGCAAAAATGGAGACGTTCCTGCGCCTAAGCCTTAGTGCGTTACTTGGAAGGACAACGGGTGCGATCCGCCTCTATCTGCGGATAATGACCGGATAATTCCGTCGCAACCGGACCACAGGCGAATATGGATAGTACGGCTGGACAGTGGGAACAGGAGTTGAAGTGCCCGGCTCGTTGCGAGGGCGGATCGGGAAAACCATCTGTGGGGTGGTACCGAAGTCCCTTGTCCCTCCTGTCCCTGCCGATTGCGCCATGGCAGTCTCGGAGAAGCTAGCAACGCAAGGAATGACCGCTAGAAGCAGCACTAACGCGCGCATTTTCTTACCCTCAACCATAGGCACGGTGCGCCCCCTCAGGAAGCGGACCGTTGATCTAAATCAAGGGTCGGAAATTTCGCTAGGCGTTTGCGTCTGCGTAATTCATTTCTCAAACAATCATTCAGCGGCGCGAAGCTGAACCAGAAGGATGTTGAAGCCGTGCGGCAGGCGAGATTTGCTGTAACGCACAAGGCTGCCTTCGAAGTTCCGGCGGTGTGATAAAGTACGGTCGTCGGCATAAGCAGATGCGTCGTGACCTCGGCAGTTGGTTAGGAATGGTAAGTGGACGTTTGCCGTTCAATCACTGTCACAGGGTAAACCAACATCCGGCGAACGGGCCATAATGATGCAAGTGACGCGCAGCAAATCGTCGCTTTGCAGTTTAATCCAGGGCGGAGGATAGAGAGGATGAGGCGACGCAACGTCATCATGTTACTGGGCGGCAGCATGGTGGCATGGCCATCGACTTTGTGGGCGCAGCCAACGGAGCGGATACGGGTCATCGGCGCTCTCATGAGCCAGGGCAACGATTCCCGCTCGCAAGCCAACCTCGCCCAATTGCGCGATGCACTACAGCAACTCGGCTGGGTCGACGGCCGCAACGTCCGCTTCGAAGTTCGCTGGGCGGGCGGCGAGATGCAAAACGTGCGGGCCTTCGCGCTGGAATTGGCGAAGCTGTCCCCAGACATCATCCTGGCCGTCGGCACGAGTGCCATTGCCGCACTTAAAAAGACGACGCAATCCATTCCGCTGGTTTTTGCGATCGTGAACGATCCCGTCGCTCAGGGATTTGTCTCGAGCGTCGCGCACCCCGGGGGCAACATTACCGGCTTCAGCTACATGGATTACTCCGTGCTGGAGAAGGCCTTGCAATTGCTCCAACAGATGTCGCCGAGGATCGATCGTGTGGGGTTCATGTTCAATCCGGACACCTACCCATATTACGAGGTCTATCTGCAAAAGCTTGGTGGAAGCGGGCAGCAATTGGGGTTCGATTTGATGGCGCTGAGGGTACGTTCCGAGGCCGAGATAGCGAAAGCCTTTAAGGATCTCACGAGCGCCACGGGCACCGGATTGATCGTCCCGCCGGAGCCGTTCACCTCCGCTCACCGCAGACAGATCGTCGACCTGGCTGCGCAACACGGTTTGCCCGCGACCTATGGACTGCGTGATTTTGTGGTCGATGGCGGACTGATGTGCTACGCACCGGATATTTCCGACATTTTCGATCGCTCCGCGACCTATATTGATCGCATTCTCAAAGGAGCGCTTCCCGGTGAACTTCCGGTGCAATCACCAACCAAAACGATCTTCGTCATCAACCTCAAAACTGCGAAGACGCTGGGCATTGGCATTCCAGCAAATCTGCTCGCGCTGGCAGACGAGGTAATTGAAGAGCCGCATTGATGTAGTGCATGATTCCGCTGTGGTCCGAAGCGGCGGTCCCGGAATGCCTGCTTTCGCGCCGCTATCAGGGCTTGCCACCGCCGGTGAGGTGATCGAATAACGACGCGTTGTCGCGGTGCATGAGTCGGCTGATAGGCGCTTGGCGGATGTGATTATGCATGCGCGATCATCCCGCGATATCGCTTTTTGAGACCGGTGGCCTTTTGTCGCGCGACTTGCTGACGGCTCGCCGCCAAATTGGGTTATGCTAGAATTTGTAACACTATGGTCAGCACTTCTGACTCAAAGCGCCTGCGCGGGTTTGGCAATTTCAATCGTCTAGTGGCCCACGCCACAATAGAGCGTGTTGCGTTCGGTTACACTTTGATCGGCTAGCAGGCGTAGCTTTCAAACAGTCATTTTTCGACGCGCGGCCTTCATCGCCATTCTGCCAGCACCCGCAAGTATTTCATTCAATTTGATGGAGTCGTTATTATCGCCATGCGGGATCCCGACAAGTGTGCAATTGTGATCGGCGCGAGCATGGGCGGCCTGCTAGCGGCCCGTGCCCTGGCCGATTACTACGGCCAAGTCATTATCGTGGAACGCGATGCACTCCCCGACGACGACGAGCCCCGAAAAGGCGTTCCTCACGGACGACACACTCATGGCCTGCTTGCCCGAGGGCGCGAGGTGCTCGAGGAGTTGTTGCCGGGCTTCACCGAAGAAATGGTCGCGCAAGGCGCTAGCCCCGGCGACATTGCCGATAAAGTTCTTTGGTTCAACCATGGCTTTTATTTGCGCAACGCTCCCAGCAAACTGCTTGGGCTGGCTATTAGTCGCCCGATGCTGGAAGGAAGCGTGCGACGCCGGGTGCTTCAACTTCGAAACGTTCGATTGCTGGAGCGCTGTACTGTATTGGAGCCTGTTATGGATCGGGCTCGAGGCCGCGTAACGGGTGTCCGGGTTCAATCCCAAGGCGGCTCGGATCGCGCGCAGACCATGAACTCCGATCTCTTGATCGACGCGAGCGGGCGGGGCTCATCAAGCTTGCGTTGGCTGGATGCGTGGGGCTACCGCAAACCGCGGGAGGAGCTAATCAAGATCGACCTCGGTTACGTGACCAGGCAATACCGCCGGTTGCCGGAGCATTTGCACGGAATGATCGGAACCATCATCGCAGCCTGCCCGCCCGATTGGCGTTTTGGCGCTATTCTCGCTCAGGAGGGTGACCGCTGGATCGTGACTTTGGGAGGCTACTTGGGCGACCACGCTCCAACGGACGATATCGGTTTTCTCGATTTCGCGCGAAGCCTGCCAAAGCCGGAGATCTTCGAGGTTATCAGGCAAGCGGCGCCAATTTGTCCGCTTATGCCCTATCACTTCACCGCAAACCTGCGCCGACACTACGAAGAACTGTCCAGCTTTCCTGCGGGCTTTCTCGTGTTTGGCGACGCCCTGTGTAGCTTCAATCCCGTCTATGGTCAGGGTATGACAGTTGCGTGCGCGGAAGCACTGGTCTTGCGCGATTGTTTGGCCGCCGGAACACAGGATATTGCCAAGCGATTTTTTCGTGCTGCCAGCCAACTCATCGATATTCCATGGCAAATTGCGGTGGGTAGTGATCTTCAACATCCGCGTGTTGAGGGGGCGCGCTCGACCCAGGTGCGCTTCATCAACTGGTACATCGCGAAACTTTATCGCGCTGCAAGAGACGACGCTGTGCTGGCCACCAGGTTTCTGGAGGTGGCAAATCTGATGCGCCAGCCTACGGCCCTGCTTGACCCGCGAATAGCATTTCGGGTGTGGAGACGAAATCGCGCGCCAGCCGACGCAGTCGTAATCCCCATCGGAAGGACGACTTGACCGGTTCGAGAAATGACCCGCTTTTCACCAAGCGGAAAGCAGAGCGTGACGCCTGGCCAGCGGTAGCGAACTGATGCGACCGGGCAGGCCGAACGTCCGGCTGAACTGAGCGCCTTGGAAGGTTTCGCAAAGGCCTGTGAGAGTCTCTGTTGTCAGTGCTCGATCCAGACAGTCATACCCGGCTCGAGGTCCGCCGCCTCTCGCTGCGGGTCGAGGCGCAAGCGCAGGGTGTTGCGGTCATGATCGCCAATGACCCGCTCGGCCTGCCAGGTGGCGAAGACGCCAAGCGGCCGCAATTCCGTGACGACGGCTTTGACAACGTCACCGGCACCGCTCCGGGCTACGCTTACCGTTTCTCCGACCGCAAGACCGCGGAGATGGTCTTCGCGCGCATTGAACGAGAGCCATTGCTTGCCTGCCGCCTCGACCATCAGGATCGGTTGACCCGCGCGAACGTTCTCGCCTACCTCGGCCGCGATGACGCTGACGACACCGTCGACCGGCGCGCGCAAAATCGTCTTTTCGAGACGGCGCTCAAGCACGGCGACCGCGGCAGCGGCGGCCTGCACCTGCGCGTCGGCGATTGCGCGCTCCTCCCGGGTCGGGCCCGCGACGGCGGCATCGTAGTTCGCCTGGGCCACCGCGACATCGGCGCGCGCGCTTGCGGCAACATTTTCGGCCTGGTCAAGCGCCTGCTGGGATTCAAAGTTGTCGCGTGCCAAGGTGCTGGTCCTTGTGAGTTGGGCCTGTGCATATTCGAGGCGCGCGTTCGCCTTGGCGATTTCAGCCTTCAGCGAGTCGACCTGTTCACGACGAACGCCGACATAGACGTTGTTGCGGTTCGCTGTTGCCGAGGCGAGAGCGGCACGCGCCTGGTCTAGCTGTGCCGTCAGCTCCACCGCGGAGAGTTTTGCCAGGACGTCGCCCGCGTGCACATGGGCGCCTTTCTCGACCGCAATCGATACGAGTTGGCCGTTTACCTCCGGCTCGACCCTGACTTCCGTCGACCGCACGACGCCGACGATTGCGGTCGGCGCCTCGGAACGACGCACGGCATAGATCAGAACGCCCGCGGCAAGCGCGAGGACGATCGCAACGATGGCGGCACGTCTAGCCCCGCTCATGTCGCAGTCCTCTCTTGACGGAAAACGCCGAGATTACGGCGAGAACGAAATAGGCCACGGCCAGACACCATAACCAGAACCAATCATGCGCGACCTCCCAAACGCTGGCGCCGAGCTGGTTGACGCGCACGAGGCCATCGATTGCGGAGTCGGCAGGAAAGAGCCGACCGAATGCAAGGGCCACGTCGGGGATTGCCTCGCGCGGCCACGCAAAGCCGGCCATGAAGAACTGAGGCAGGCTCGTGGCCAGGAGAAGGATGGTCGCGTTTTCCGGCCGCGTGAACCAGGCTCCGACAGCCTGGCCCATGAAGCTCGTTGCAAGCAAAAAGATCGCGGCGAGTGCGATGAGTTGCGGGAGATGCCCGAGCGTCGAAAAGCCGTAGATGCGCGGCAGCACGACGAGATAAAGCGCAACCGCCGGAAGGTAGATGGTCAGATGGGCGACGCCGCGGCCGAACACGCCGGCGAATGCGCCGCCGCCTTTTGCCAGAGCCGCTCTGGTCAGCATGGCCGCGCCGATCAGCAGGGTTTGCTGCAGGATCAGTATGAACGCCGCCGGCACGACGTAACTCGCATAGCCGCCCACCGGGTTGAAGATCGGCTGCAGGAGAACGTCGGCCGGGCTCATGCTCGCCAATTTCGCCTGAATGAGGCTTCCATCGGAGCGTGCGCCCCGCGAAACGAGATTGGAGGTCAATGTGCCGATGGCCGTGGCGACGCCGCTTGCGGTCGATCTGAATATGAACAGGTAGGTGGCATCCGCGTAGATCGGAATGTGAGCAGTGATGCCCTTGAGCACGTCACGCTCGGTGCCGGAAGGGATATCGACGGCGGCAAAGGCCTCCCCGCGATCGATGGCGGCACGCGCCTCGGCAAGCGTTCGCGCGCGAACCGCAACGCGCAATGCGCCGCTCGCGTCCAGCGTCTCAACGATCTGGCGGCCGAGATCGCTCAGATCATTGTCGACGACTGCGATGGGCAGCTTGCGAAGGATCTGGTTCAGATAGGGTTGGGGATAATAGATGCCGTAGATCAGGGGGGCGAGGAACAAAAGGGTGAAGGCGCTCCGCGTTCCCAGCACGCGCCGCCACTCCGACGCGAAGGCGCCGCCGATGCCGCGTGGGGGCGGGTCGCTGTCGCCTTGCTCGGCAGGTCGCGGCGTCTCGAACCAGCCCTTGCGCGTGAGGCTCGCCATGCGCAGCAATGCGAGGATGGCAAACAGCACCGCCAGGCCCGCGAGCGCAGCAAAAGGAACGGCGGAATCAGAGACAGGCAATCCCCGCGCGGCTTGTCCCAGCAGGACGGCCATGTACCAGCGCAGCGGCAGGATGGAGCTCCAGACTTGCGCAAAGGTGTTCATGCCGATCGTGGGAAAGCCGACGCCCGCGTAGCCGAATGCAGGAGAGGCAATCAGGCCGGCAAGTCCGAGCCCTGTCGCGAGGTCGCCGGCCAGGAGCTGTAGCAAGGCGCCAAGCGACAGATAGGCAATGATCAGGAGCGAGCCGGCGGCGACCAGCAGCGGCACGTCTCCCTTGAAGGGGATTTGCAGTACGCCTTCGAGAACGAACGGCTCGGCCAACATGATCAGGACAAAGATGCAGAACAGCGGCGTGAGCTTGCCGACCAGCGCGACGACCGGATTGCCTCCGGCACTTTCGAGCCAGGCCCGCGCGTCGCGACGGCGGAATTCGGAGCCGACGGAATAGCCGGCGGCGAGCGTGATCACGACGTGAATGATCGTCGGCAGCAGCGCACGCAGCAGGAACTGCGCATAGTTCTTTTGCGGGTTGACCAGTGCGATGGTCTCCGCGGTCATTGTTCCGATCGAGGCCGGCGCCGGCGCGGCGCGCTTGGCGGGAGCGGCTACGGCTGCCGCGGCGGACAGCGCGTCACTCAGGCCCGAGGATGCAATGCCGGACGGGGTCAGGAACTGCTGGTTATAGAAGCCCACGACCTGTGGCCGGCGGTCGGCTTTCAGGTCGCGCTCGAAATCCGGCGGGATATAGACGGCGGAGATTGCTTTTCCCGACCGTATATCGTGCACGGCCGTGGAGAGCGTGCCGGCGCGGTCGACGATATGCAGGCTCGGTGATGCCGCGATATATTCCACCAGCGCGCGCGATGCATCCGACTTGTCCTCGTCGACGACGGTGACCCCAAGCCCCCGGATCACTGGATGGCTGAACACGGTGGTGAGAACCACGAACGCAAAAAGCGGTACGCCGAAGATCAGCAGCAACGCCACTCGATCGCGAAGCAGCCAGCGGCATTCGCGTTGCACGACCAGCCGGAATCCGGGCTTGGATGCCAGACTCATTGTCGCGACTGCCAGTCGAGATAGGCGCTCATTCCAGGCCGCAGCTCGGGCACCGGCTGGACCGGATAGGCGCGGATCGAAAACGTCCTGAGATCGAAATCGCCCGAGGCTCGCGTGGCCCGCCAACTCGCATATTCGCCCTTGGTGGCAATCAGCTTGACTTCGACCGTGATGCGGCGGTCATCGAGCGCTGGAATGTGAACGTCAAATCGATCGCCGACCTTCAGGCCCTTCACCAGATCCTCGCGAAGGTCGAAGTGGATCCAGACGTCGGCCAGATCGATCAAGGTAATGAGCGGCACGCCCGGAGATACATATTCGCCCGGCTCCACATTGCGCTGGTAGACCTGCGAAGCGACGGGGGCATAGACCTCGAGCTGATCGATGATCGATTGAACGCTCTGGATGTCGGCATTGGCTTTTTCGACGTTGGTGCTGGCGATCGCCCGCTCTTCTTTCGTGTAGCCGTTGACCGCTTGCTGATAGGCTGAGGTAGCTTGATCGACCGCCCGCTCGGTTTCGTGCAGATTGTCGGTCACCTGGTCGAGACGGGCTTGCGGCGCATTGCCCTGCTCGGTCAAGGTGTGCGTGCGGTCGAAGGTCTTCTGCGCCAGTACCAGAGCCGCCCGCGCGCGCTCCATTTCCGCCTTCCGCGCGGCGATGGTTTCCACTCGCGTTCCGGCGAGGATGTTGGCGAGTTGGGCCTCGGCAACGGCCTTTGCGGCTTTCATTTGCTCGAATTTGGCCAGAGTTTCGGGATTATCGATCCGTACGAGCACCGCGCCTGCAGGAACGTTCTGGCCACGTTCGACAGGTATTTCCTTGACCCGTCCGTCGACACGCGCGGCAATGTCGAACCGCGTCGCATCGGCCTCGCCCTGCACGAGCAGTGGTTCCGGCCTCAGGAGATAGAAGATGGAAAGCGCAACGACGATAGCTGCGACGGTACCGACGATAATGGAAGGGACGCGCGTCGCAGCGCGCGTGTTCCGCTCCTTTCCGTCATTTGGCGCCTCGGTCGTGCTTTGAGTTTCATTACCCGAGGTCGGCAATTCCATGCCTGACTCCGCTTGGCTGATGACCGGGATCGCGCTCTACTATGTCTTGATTGTTGCGCCGCGTCCATCGCGCTTCAATGGGATTGAACTGGCATACTTGCCGACCCGACCAACGGCAAAGTCCTGCTCCATCCGGCAAGTCTGGCTGAAATCATGGAGCAAGTCGATGGCGTGATCTTTGACCATTCCGCGCAACTCGCCAAAGCTTTTGTCCGGCTCCGAATAGGTGTCCAGGACCTTCTGCGCGATGCGCTCGGCACTTTCGATGACCTCGGACGATGACACGACTCGCATCCGAGAAATGTCGGCGTAGAGATCAACCAGGCCTGAAATGTCCGGGTCATCGTGTTGGAGCGCGTGGATGTAACATCTGGCCGCAACTTCGATGAAATTGCGATAGAGATCCTGTCGGCGCAAAGCCTGGCCGGAGACCCATTGCGCTTGCACCATGGTGCGCTGGGTAAACCAGGCCGCCACGGCCGAGGTGAGGCCTCCGATCGCCGCTCCAGCCAATGCCGCAAGACCTGAAATTACCGATGGATCCATCGTTCCGAATATCTTGCGTTATGCGACGGCTTCTGTGTCGTCGGCGGCCGTGCCGGTTTTGCGCGTCAGCTTCTGGACCATATCGACGTTGACCAGCCGATTCGATCCTTCGTCAACCGGCAGCGGCCCTTCATTGCCCTCGAACAGGATACGATGCGCTGCGCCTTCGAGATCGTCGTATTGACCGTTCCGCAACGTCCACATGAATGCGGCAAGCCCGGCGAGGCCCATGCCGATCGCAATCGGAACCAGAAAGAAAAAATCAATCATAGGATTGCGCCCGGTTGTACGGCTCGATAGGCGTGCCAGGTGGCATGACCGAGCAGGGGATAGATCAGGATCAATCCGAGCATCGCGCTAGCAAGGCTCGCGAGGAACAACCCAAGCACGATGACGGCCCAGATCAACATCACCCTCAGATTGTTCCAGACCAGCGCCATGCTGGACCCCATCGCGGTCAGCGCGTCGGTCGGCTCATTGAGCAGCATCGGGATCGAAAACGCGCTGATCGCGAAGGAGAATGCAGCGAATAAACCGCCGACCGCCGTACCAACCGCGAGCATTGCCCAGCCCACCCCCGTCGTGAACAGCATTGGCGCAATGTGATTGAGGCCCGGAAAAGGTCGAAGACCAAAAAACAGCGCGTAGATGATGACCGCGGCGCGCATCCACACCATCATCAGCAAGCACAGCAGCACTCCGGTGAACAGGATCTGGCCACCCGATCGGGGCCTGACAAAGAAGAGATTGCGCCAGCGCAGCGGCTTGCCGGTTTCGATTCGCCGGCTTTTCTCGTACAGGCCGACCGCAAGGATCGGGCCGATCACCATGAAGCCGGCGAACGCCGGAAACAAAATATAGTCGCGGCCAAGTGCGACCAGGCCACCGACAAAGACGACAGAGATCAAGAATATCAGCAGACCGTAGACCACGCTCATCGCAGGCTCGATCATGAAGTCCCGCCATCCCTGGGCGAGCCATTTGAACGGGTCGGCTGAGGTCAGCGGCCGGGTCCACTGGTTGGGGGTCGGAAGCGGCGGTGCGACTGAAGGGATCATCGTCATCGCGTTTCTCCCTGCTCGGAAATCGCCTGGGCGGCCCGCGGCGGCGTACATGAGGACTGTGCGGCGCTGAAGATACCGTGTCCCCCGCTCCCTTCGCCTTGCCGGGCGTGAGCAACGCAAGGCGGCTCCGACTCTGTCGCGAGGTAGATCAGTTGCGCGTTGGCAGCGAACAAGGCCGCCGCCGCAAGGGCGAGCGGAAGCCAGAGCCGCATCACGGTCGTCTTGTTCAGGTAGGCCCGCGCATGGTTTGCGGCGCGCTCGTTCATGGGTTCGCCGTCCGCTTGTCGATGAGGTAGAGCGTCAGGATCTTGCGATCGAGTTCTGATAGTCGCTTTTCCCAGGTCGGCATTTGGCCCTGCCTTCCGCCCCAGACCGTGGTGTCGATTGTCTCGAGATCGCCGCCATAGATCCAGAACTTGTCGGTGAGATCGGGCGCGCCCAGTTCGGAATTGCCCTTGGCGTCGTTACCGTGACAGGAGACGCAGTTGGCGGCGAAAATTGCCTTGCCGGCCTCGACGTTGCCGGGATCGACGTTTTTCGCGCCCGGATGGGAGAGCGAATAGACGAACGAGTCGACTTTCAGAACGTCGGCGCGCTGCAGCATCTGATCGCGACCGAACGCCGGCATCTGCGACACGTGCGTATCGGGATGTGTGGAGTTGATGCCGACACGAATGGTATCGAAGATCTGTTCCGGTTTGCCGCCCCAGAGCCATGACGAAGTCGTCAGGTTCGGGAAACCGGGGCCACCCTTGGCATCCTGGCCGTGGCAGGCGGCGCAATTGTTCCCGAACAGCGCATGTCCGGTCTCACGCACGACTTGCATCAAGCCCGGATCGGACTGGATCGTCGCAAAGTCTTCGGTTTCGATCTTTTTGGTCCAGACGCTGCGATCGACGGCTGCCTGTTTCAGCGAAGCCGCCACGACGTTACGTTGATCGATGCCGAGCAGACCTTTGGTATAGGTCGCGCCCAGCGGCCATGCCGGCATCAGAACCCAGTATCCGACTGAAAACAGGAAGGCGAGGGTCAGGAAGAAATAGACCGCACGCGGGACCGGCGTGTTCAATTCCTTGATGCCGTTCCATTCATGGCCGGTGGTGAGATAACCGGTGTAGCTGTCACGCTCTTGTTGCTCTACCGCCATGGCGTGTCCTCATCGTCAAGGATGGACTTGGCGGCGCGATCAAACCGCTGCTTGTTGGACGGCCAATACGTGTAGATCAAGACAGCGACCGACAGCGCGATCAGGTAGAACAACCCGAACGACTTGGAGACGCCGACGAGAAAATCGTGCGCGACACTCATTGAGCCGCTCCTGGCTGCTCTGCATATGTATGGGCCGCGTCGGTAAGGCGACCGAGAATTTGCAGATAGGCGACAAGCGCATCCATTTCCGTCAACCGATCCGGCTGGCCGTCGAATGCGCGGATGGTCGTGGCCTTGCCATAGCGTTTGGTCACTCCTTCGGCCTGCGGCGAGTCCGGGTTGGACTGGCCATAGGCGTCGAGCGGTGCGTTGGCGATCATCTCGTCGGTATAGGGCACGCCGACCGCGCGCTGGGCCTTCAGATGCAGGGACAGATCGTCGACGCGCAATTCCGTGCCGAGCAACCAGTCATAGGCGGGCATGACCGAGACCGGCACGACGTCGCGTGGATTGATGAGGTGGATGACATGCCACCGATCGGAATATTTCTCGCCGATCCGCGCGAGGTCGGGCCCGGTGCGCTTCGATCCCCACAGCATCGGGTGATCGTATTTGGATTCGACGGCGAGCGAGTACGGGCCGTACCGGTCGACCTCGTCGCGCAGGGTTCGGATCATCTGCGAATGACAGGCATAGCAGCCCTCGCGGATGTAGATGTTGCGCCCCGCTAGCTCAAGCGGCGTGTAGAGCCGCATGTCCGGGGTGTCCTCGACCGTCTGATGGATGGTGAAGAGCGGCGCGATTTCAACCAGGCCGCCGATGCTGGCGACCACGATGATCCCCAGCACAAGGCCGATCGCCTTGCGTTCCAGCCGGTAGTGAAATCCGAACAGCGACATGACGGCTACTCCGCCGGCTGCGGGGCTATGCCGGCGCCAGGCTCTGGCGCCGGCTGGTCACCGGCTGTTTCCGCGGCCGCGACAGGGCGCGTGATTGTCAGCCAGACGTTGTAGGCACCGATGCATGCGCCGATCAGGAACAGGAGGCCTCCCACGGCGCGGGCAACATAGTAAGGATGCATTGCAACGAGCGAATCGACGAAGGAAAAGGCCAGCGTGCCGCTGTCGTTGTAGGTCCGCCACATCAGTCCCTGAATGATGCCGGAGTTCCACATCGCGAAGACGTAGATCACGGTGCCGGCCAGCGCGAGCCAGAAATGCGCTTCGACGAGCCGCGCCGAATACATGGCCTCGCGCTTCCAGAGCCATGGCACCGAGGCGTAGATCGAGCCGAAGGTAATCATCGCGACCCAGCCGAGCGCGCCGGCATGCACGTGGCCGATGGTCCAGTCGGTGTAATGCGATAGCGAGTTGACCGAGCGGATCGCCATGAACGATCCTTCGAAGGTGGTGAGGCCGTAAAATACGGCTGCAACCATCATGAAGCGCAGCGTAGCGTCGTCGCGGACCTTGTGCCAGGCGCCGTTCAGCGTCAGCAGCGCGTTTCCGGCAGAGGCCCAAGAGGGGATCAACAGCATCAGCGAGAAGGTCATGCCGAGCGTTTGTACCCATTGCGGCAGCG
>Ga0310909_10001373_pt1 | contig 14216 bp, 10 predicted proteins | sample GREbulkMGT000H_FD_203449 | JGI IMG/M metagenome (GOLD analysis project Ga0310909, IMG submission 203449) | Lab enrichment of tropical soil microbial communities from Luquillo Experimental Forest, Puerto Rico - GRE.bulkMG.T000H | ecosystem: Environmental > Terrestrial > Soil > Tropical forest >... | reverse complement strand
GAGGTCGTCAACACCCTCTATCACAGCGCCGGCGCCACGGCGATCTTCGACGACAACCCGTTCGAGCGCCGCTTCCGCGACATGCATACCGCCTCCCAACAGGCCCAGGGGCGGCAGGCGCATTACGAGACGATCGGCCGCGTCCTCTTCGGCCTCGAACCGGACACGGCGATGTTCACTTTTTAGTTCAGGAGAAACACTCTCACCAAAACCCGGCTACGCCGCGAGCCAGACCCGTACCCATGACCTGCCGGGCCAGGCGCGCCCGCGCCTCGGCCAGTCGTGGCGCCCAAGGGGATTGCGATCCGCGCCGACCTGCCGCGCACACGCAGCGGCAAGATCATGCGCCGCCTGCCGCGCGCCCGCGCGCTCGACCTGCCGGAAGGCGACCTCTCGACGCTGGAGGACGCGCCATCAACGGCGTGACCGAATGGGAACGCCCGCCTGCGATAGAGTCGGAGTGTGACGCGGGTGTTCGGTCAAGGGGTGATCCACGGCGGTCCCAGCTGCCGAACTCAGCGATTGTCGGGTGCATGCGGCTGGTTGACCTGGATCAATGCGGACGAGCATCCGCCCGCGGGACAAAACATCGCGGAAAAGCTGGTGTCCTATACGCGCCTGCTGATCTGAGCAGAGGGAGTCAACCGATGTCGATCGCAGACCCGTCGTCATGAACGACAGCCATTCGATAAAGCCCCACCTGACCCGCGACCACTTGCTGGGATTGCTGCATGGAATGATCCGCGTTCGTCGCTTCGAAGAAAAATGCGCTGAGCTTTATCAGCAGGAGAAAATCCGCGGGTTCATGCATCTCTACATCGGCGAGGAGGCGATCGCCGTCGGTGCGATGCAGGCGCTGGCGCCGGCGGACGCGGTGGTCGCGACCTATCGTGAGCACGGCCATGCTCTCGCCCGCGGCGTGGCGATGGATGGGGTCATGGCCGAGATGTACGGCAAGGCCGAAGGCTGCAGCCACGGGCGCGGCGGATCAATGCATCTGTTCGACGCCACCACCCGCTTCTATGGCGGCAACGCGATTGTCGGCGGCGGACTGCCTCTCGCCGTCGGTCTGGCGCTGGCCGAGAAGATGCAGCAGCGCGACGGCATTGCCGCTTGTTTCTTTGGCGAAGGTGCGGTCGCCGAGGGCGAGTTCCACGAGAGCCTCAATCTGGCGGAGCTGTGGCGCCTGCCGGTTCTGTTTGTCTGCGAGAACAACCTCTACGCCATGGGCACCCGGCTCGAGCGCTCGGAATCGCAGCCCGACATCCACATCAAGGCGCAGAGCTACAATGTCCCGGCGGAAGTCGTCGACGGGATGGATGTCGTCGCCGTCGAAGCTGCGGCGCGGCGCGTCTGCGCGGCGATCCGCGCGGGTGGCGGGCCGGCACTCCTCGAATGCCGGACCTATCGCTTCCGCGCGCATTCGATGTTCGATCCGCAGCTTTATCGCGACCGGGCCGAAATCGAGGACTGGAAGCATAGTGATCCGATCGACCGCCTCGCCTCGTGGATGCGCGAGACGGGCGTATTGCACGACACCGACATCACCGCGATCGAGGCGCAGGTCGATGCGGAGATCACGCAGGCCGTCGGCTTTGCCGAGAGCGGCCGTTGGGAGCCGGTCGCCGAGCTGGCGCGCGACGTCTATGCCGGGGAGGTCGCGACATGACCGACAATGTGCGCGAGATCACCTATCGCGACGCGGTGCGCGAGGCGATCCGCGAGGCGCTCCTTGCCGATCCCCGTGTGTTTCTGATGGGAGAGGATGTCGGGCGTTATGGCGGGTGCTATGCGGTCACTAAGGGTCTCCTCGACGAGTTCAGTCCCGACCGCATCCGCGATACGCCGCTGTCCGAATCGGCCTTTGTCGGTGCCGGGATCGGCGCTGCGCTTGGCGGGATGCGCCCGATCGTCGAGATCATGACGGTCAATTTCAGTCTCTTGGCACTCGACCAGATCGTCAACAACGCAGCGACAATCCGGCACATGTCGGGGGGGCAATTCGAAGTACCGGTCGTCATTCGCATGGCAACCGGCGCTGGCCGCCAGCTCGCGGCGCAGCATTCGCACAGCCTCGAAGGCTGGTACGCCCACATCCCAGGCCTCAAGGTGGTGACCCCGGCGACCCTGGAAGACGCTCGGTTCATGCTGGCGACGGCACTCGCTGATCCAAACCCGGTGCTAATCTTCGAGCACGTTATGCTCTACAACCGAAGCGGGGTGTTATCGGCCGATGCGGGACCGGTCGATATCCGCAGCGCCATCGTGCGGCGTCCAGGCAAACATGTGACCCTCGTTACCTATGGCGGTACATTATTCAAGACCCTGAACGCGGCGGAGACCCTAGCAAAAGGCGGGGTTGAGGCCGAGGTGGTTGACCTGCGCGTGCTGCGGCCGCTCGATGCCGAGACCGTGCTCAGCTCGGTGCGCAAGACGCGCCGTGCTGTAATCGTCGACGAGGGCTGGCGCAGCGGTAGTCTCTCAGCCGAGATCAGCGCGCGAATTATGGAGGAGGCGTTCTGGGATCTCGACGCGCCAGTTGGGCGCGTGTGCAGCGCCGAGGTGCCGATCCCCTATCCCCATCACCTCGAGGAGGCGGCGCTGCCGCAGCCGGCGGCGATCGTCGCCGCAGCGAAGGCGACCCTGGGCGTCTGATGGGCGAGTTCCGCATGCCCTCGCTTGGCGCCGACATGGAAGCGGGGACATTGGTCGAATGGCTGAAGGGGCCCGGCGACCGGGTGAAACGTGGCGATATCGTCGCGGTGGTCGAGACCCAGAAGGGCGCCATCGAGGTCGACATCTTTGAGGAAGGCGTGATTGAGCGTTGGCTCGTCGAGCCGGGCACCACCGTACCAGTCGGCACACCTCTCGCGTTAATCGCCAGCACCCAGCCCGCTCCCGGGGCCAAGGTCTCCACGGTTGCAGCAGTCCCAGCGGCACCGACGCCGATGGCCCCTTCGAGTGTCGAACAGCCGCCGAGAGCACGGCGGGCGAGAGTATCGCCCGCCGCTCGCCGATTGGCCGCCGAGCGAGGGGCTTCCCTGGATCGGCTCACTGGGAGTGGGCCAGAGGGCGCGATTCTCTATAGCGATGTCGAGCGCGCGGCAGCAGCCGAGCCTGTGCCTCGTCCGACGGTACCAAGGCGCCTGGACCTTGCAGAGATGCGCCGGGCGATCGCCGCGGCGATGGCGCGCTCAAAGCGCGAGATCCCGCACTATTATTTGTGCACAGCGATAGAGCTCACCCGAGGTCTCGCCTGGCTGGAGGGCACCAACGCAACCCGCCCGCCGGCACAACGGCTACTTCTTGCAGCATTATTGCTCAAGGCGGTCGCGCGTGCGCTCGGCGAGGCCCCGGAGTTCAACGGTTTTTTCACTGCCCACGGGTTCCAGCCCGGCGCCGGCATCCATGTCGGGACGGCGATCGCGATCCGGGGTGGTGGGCTGGTTGCACCGGCCATCCGTGATGCAGACAAGCTGTCGCTCGACGACCTGATGGCACAGCTGCGAGATCTCGTCGCCCGCGCGCGCAGCGGTGCGCTGCGCAGCTCCGAGATGTCAGATCCCACGATCACGGTCACCAATCTGGGCGAACGCAGTGTCGAGACGGTGTTCGGGGTCATCTATCCGCCCCAGGTCGCGCTCATCGGTTTTGGTATGCCCGTCGAGCGGCCCTGGACCGCGGGCGGCCAAGTGGTCGCCCGACGCGTGATCAGCGCCACCCTGGCTGCCGACCACCGCGCCAGCGACGGCCATCGCGGTGCTCTCTTCCTCGCCGATATCGACCGCCGACTGCAGAGCCCGGAGAAATTATGACCTGCAAGGACTTAACTGCCGCGCTGATCGATGAGCTCGGCCGGATTGCGCCCGAGACCGACGCCAGCCGGCTCGATCCGAACGCTGAACTGCGCGAGGAGCTCGATATCGACTCGATGGATTTCCTCAATCTGGTTACTGCTCTCAGCGAGCGGCTCAAAATCGATATCCCCGAAACCGACTACTCGAAGCTGGCCACATTCAGTCATGCCGTTGACTATCTGGTCCTGAGACTGGGAGTCGCCGTTTAGGCACAACTCTCGACGTACTCCTGCCGGGCTTAGAGCAATATATAACCCAATGTCGATTCGTAATCTCGACAAGCTGTTCAACCCGGAATCCGTTGCATTGATCGGCGCTAGCCCGCGCCCCGGCTCGGTCGGTGCGGTAATCGCGCGCAATCTGCGTCGCGCTGGGTTCGCCGGCGAGGTGATGTTTGTCAACCCCAATCACCCCACAATTCACGGCTTGATCGTTCACCCGAATATCGCATGCCTCCCGCGAGCCCCGGACCTCGCAGTCATTGCCACCCCGGCGAAAACCGTGCCTTCATTGATCGGTGAGCTGGGTGTGCGCGGAACGCGCGCCGCCGTGATCATTACCGCGGGTTTTGCCGAACTTGGGGAGCGGGGCCACTCGCTGCAGCAGGCGATACTCGACGCCGCAAGGCCGCATCTCATGCGCATCATCGGGCCGAACTGCGTCGGCATCATGGTGCCGGGGCTTGGGCTCGACGCGACCTTTTCTCATTTGGCCGCCCCGGCGGGAGATATCGCGTTCATCAGCCAGTCAGGTGCGATGGTCACCGCGATGCTCGATTGGGCGGCATCGCGCAGCATCGGCTTTTCGCACGTGGTCTCGCTGGGCGATATGGCCGACGTCGATTTTGGCGACATGCTCGACTATCTCGCCGCCGATCCGCACACCCGGGCTATCCTACTGTACGTTGAGGGTATCACGCACGGCCGCAAATTCATGTCCGCGGCCCGAGCAGCTGCACGCATCAAGCCCGTGCTGGTTTTAAAGGCCGGCCGCTCTAACGCTGGGTCGCGAGCCGCCACCACACATACTGGCGTCTTGACCGGCACTGACGGGGTGTACGACGCGGTGTTTCGTCGCGCGGGTATGCTCCGGGTCGGGACGATGTCCGAACTGTTCGATGCCGCCGAGACTCTGGCGTTGACGCACGAGCAGGTTGGCGATCGGCTCGCGATCCTGACCAACGGCGGTGGGGCGGGCGTGCTCGCCGCGGATGCTTTGGCGGCGGCTGGCGGGCGACTGGCTGAACTGGCGCAAAATACGATCGCCGAATTGACTCGGCATCTGCCCGCCACATGGAGCCGCGGCAATCCAATCGATATCATCGGCGATGCACCGGGGAGCCGCTATGCCGATGCTCTCACAGTATTGATCAGCGATCCCGGGGTCGATGCCATTCTGGTGCTTAACTGCCCCACCGCGTTGGCCGAGCCCGAGGAGACCGCGCGTGCGGTCACCGATGCGGTCGCAGCGGTTGAGCCCAGAGTGCTGCGCGACCGTAACGTGATCACGGCCTGGTTGGGCAAACACTCCGCTAAGGCAGCACGCCAGCTCTTCACGAAAGCCGGCATCGCCACCTATGAAACCCCCGACAGCGCGGTCGGCGCTTTCATGCATCGGGTACACCATCGGCGCAATCACGAGCTGTTGATGGAGACGCCACCCGCGCGAGCGGACGCGTTCGAAGCGGATCAGCGAGCGGCACGAAGCTTGATCGCAACCGCTCTTGCCGCCGGGGAAGGCTGGCTTGACACGGAAGCGACCGCCGCCGTGCTCGCGGCTTATGGCATTCCGCTCGCGGCCAGCCTCGCGGCCGATGATCCGGACCAGGCCGCTTATGTTGCCGCGAGTATAGGATTTCCGGTAGCTCTTAAAATCCGTTCGCCCGATATCACTCACAAGACCGATGTCGGCGGCGTCGTGCTCAATCTGCGCGACGCCGATCGGGTCCGTCGAGAAGCGGAAGGGATGCTGGAAGGTGTCAGGGCGGCTCGTCCGAAAGCTCGCCTTGCCGGGTTTCTCGTTCAGGCGATGATTGGCCGCCCGGGCGCCTTGGAACTCCTCGTCGGGCTGGTTGAAGACCCAGTATTTGGTCCGCTGGTTTTGTTCGGCCAAGGAGGCACGGCGGTCGAGGTCGTGGGCGACAGTTCGCTCGAGCTGCCTCCGCTCAACGCATTGCTGGCGCGCAGGCTGATGGCGCGTACCCGAGTGTGGCGACTACTGCAAGGATATCGTGGCCAACCACCCGCAAAAATCGAGACTGTCACCGAAATATTGATTCGCCTCGGCCAGCTGGCTGCCGATCACCCGGAGATCCGAGAGCTGGACATCAATCCGCTGCTTGCTGACGCGGCCGGCATCATCGCCCTGGATGCGCGGTTGCGCGTCGCGCCGGCGTATGGGCCAAGTACGACAAAGCTGGCCATCGCACCCTATCCGCAACATCTCGAAACCGCGGAGCGGTTGCGCGATGGGACGTCGCTCCGAGTGCGACCGTTGCGTCCCGAAGACGAGCCGATGCTGCATGATCTCGCCGCGCATATGAGCCCCGAGGATTTGCGGCTCCGCTTCTTCACACCGGTGCGCGGACTTAGCCACGCGGTTGCCGCACGGCTTTCGCAGCTCGACTACGACCGGGAGCTGGCCCTTCTGGGCGAGCACGACGACGTGGCATTGGGTGTGGCGCATTTCTTTGCCGATCCCGACAATTTGTCCGCGGAATATGCCATCGCCGTTCGCAGCGACTGGAAGGGGCGCGGCGTCGGATATTTGCTGATGAAGCGTCTTATAGACATCGCCAGACAGCGCGGTATCGGAGAACTCGTTGGCGAGGTTTTGCGGGAGAACGAGCCGATGCTGCAGATGTGCAAGGAGCTGGGTTTCACGATTGCCCCGGATCCGCGCGATGCAAAGATAATGCTTGTCAGGAAAAAGCTTTCCGCGACTGCCGAGATCGGGAGCGGGGGAGATGAATAATGGCGATGCTTTAAAATTTAGAGACTTCTCACCGAGAGATCATCGGCCTGCTCCCTGAGGGAAGCAAACAAGAAAGTCGGTCGGGACGAAGGCGGTAATCGATGCCTCGATTGTCCGGTCAGAGCCCTGTGCGAGGACGAATCGCGCTGGCTATCAAGCGTACCTGGAATTATCGACATTGGATGAATTGATCCGGATCAGCGATAGATCTGCTGAGACGAAGAGCTGCCGGCCAATGCGCGGCTACGTCGCTATCATCAACGCCGTTGCGCACGGTGACTGCCTACCCCTATGATGGGTTGCGCCGACCCGGACATCAGCGTGATTCCCGGCTCGGTGAGAGGCACGGTGTAAAGTTTGATGTTGCCGATCGCACGCCGGGGGGAAACTGGCCGTGGCGGCTGACACATGTGTGTACATTGTCGATGACGAAGAGGCAGTACGCGATTCGCTTTCATTTCTCCTCGAGTCGAAGGGATATGTAGTCAAACGCTTCGGCTCGGCACTGGACTTCCTTGCTGCCGCTCCGGCCTTGCCGATCGGGTGTTTGATCGTCGACATCCGCATGCCGGAGATGGACGGCCTCGAGTTGCAAGAACGGTTGAAGGCGCTCGCGCTCGGTTTTCCGATGATCGTCATTACGGGCCATGCCGACGTCCCGTTAGCAGTGCGGACGATGAAGGCGGGTGTCGTCGATTTCATCGAGAAACCCTTTGCCTCGGAGACGATTCTCGATAGCCTCGGCGGGGCGCTTTCTCGGTTGGCTTCGCGGAACAAACGAGACCCGGCAGCGGCCGCAGCGGCAGAAAAGCTGGCGCTATTGTCGCCGCGCGAGCGGGAGGTGCTGGCGGGTCTGCTCGCCGGGCTGCCCAACAAATCGATCGCCTACGATCTCGAAATCAGCCCACGTACAGTCGAGATATACCGCGCGCGCGTGATGGGCAAAATGGGGGCGCGCAGTCTGTCCGAACTGATCCGCCTCGCATTGGCGGCCGGCATGCAACCGCGAATGTTGCCCGGGTGACCGACCTCTCCAGTTGAATTGTTGAATCTCGAGTCTGCGAAGTCCGCGGTGCTCATTGATGTCGAGGTGATTGTGGCGGTCGCGGCGTACGCTGACTCAAGGCGGTGCATCACATTATCGCAGCGCTGACCTTGCGGAAGCGCAACAGAGCAAGACCGAGGAATACTCCGCCAATCAGCGCGACGATCAGGAACTGCTGCCAGACCACAGCGAAACCGGCGCCGCGATAAAGGATCGCCTGCGCGAATGACACGAAATGCACCGTCGGCGATGCCTGCGCCAGGATCGCGAGCCAGGGGGGCATGCTCTCGAGCGGCGTATTGCTGCCTGAAAGCATGTTCATCGGCAGGAAGACCAGCAGATAGAGAAGGCCCAATTGCGGCATCGAGCGTGCGATCGTCCCGAGGAAGATGCCAATTGCCGTGGCAAAGAACAGGTAGACTGCCATGCCCAGCAGGAACAACGGTATCGAGCCGGCAATCGGGATCCGGAGCAGTCCGCCCACGACAAGATAAAGCGACAGTCCTGCTGCCACAGTAATTACCAACCCGTTGGCCCAGATCTTCGACATGGCGATCTCAAATGGCGTCAAAGGCATGACCAGGAGGTGGTCCATCGTCCCATGCTCGCGCTCCCGGACCACAGCTGCGCCTGCCAGAATGATGGCCAGCATGGTTACGCTGTTCAGGATGCCCATGACGCTGGTGAACCACGCGGTATTGACATTGGGATTGAAGGCGATGCGCACAACGAGGTTGACCGGCGTCGCCGGGCTGCCCTCCGCCCGTGAGAGAAAATCCTCTATCTCGGTCGAGATGATCTGCTGCGCGTAGTCGGCTCCCAGCCCCGCCTGCACCATTGCGGTCGCATCGACATTGAGCTGGACCGCCGGGCGGCGCCTGCCGAGAACATCTCGCTCGAAATTCGGCGGGATGTCGATCACGAATGTGTATTTTCCTGCGTTCATCAGCGCGACGATATCATGCTCGGCGACCGGCTGCGGCGTCTGGAAATAAGGCGGCAGGAATGCGTGCGCGATACGGCGGGACAGGTTGGAATGGTCCTCGTCGACGATCGCGATCGACGCATTGTGCACTTCCTGCGCACTGCTCTGCGCTTGCGCGATGATGGCAAGCGAGAACGCATAGATGACAAGTGCCAACAAGACAAAATCGCGCCCAAAGCTGCGCAATTCCTTTGTGCCGAGCCAGAAGATGTTGGCGAGCGTTCCCATTCGGCGACCTTGGCCTAGCGTTCTTGCGTGCGCAGCAGTAGGAGGCTCAGCATCGTAAGCGCCGGGATGAAGACTGCCAGTGCGCCGAGCTTAGTGGCGAGGTCAGTAAAGCCCAGGCCTTTCGTGAAGGCGCCGACGGTGACCGGCAGGAAGTAGGTCATCGGAAACAGGCGACCCATGATCTGCGCCATCCCCGAGAGCGAAGATACAGGGACCATCATGCCCGCAAACATGGTCGCGGGCAGCACGGCCAGGATGGCCGTGCCGAAGAGCGCCGCAATCTGGGTGCGGGCAAAGGTTGAGATCAGCATGCCATAGGCCGTTGTCGTCGTGACGTAGATCAGCGTCCCTAACAGAAGGGTTGGGAAACTTCCGTTCAGAGGCACTTTGAAGACGAACAATGCCATGACGAACATCAATGCGAAATTGACCATTGCTACGACGACATAGGGGAGTTGCTTGCCCACCAGGAATTCAAGGCGTGTGATAGGTGTCACATACAGGTTGGTGATCGAACCGAGTTCCTTTTCGCGCACGATGGCCAGCGCCATTAGGATCGCCGGGAACAGCGCCAGCAGCATCGCGATCGTAGACGGCACCATCGCGTAGATGCTGTCGAAATCCTGATTGTACTTGAATCGTATCTCGATATTTGCAGGCGGAACCGATGCCGACTGCGTTGTCTTCACCGCCGGATCGGCGAGGTACAGTTGATGCATAGCCTCGAGATAGCCACGGATCGTTTGGGCGATGAACGGCCTCGCACCGTCGATCCAAGCGGCGACCCAGGCCGGTCGCCCGCGCTCGATATCGCGGCCGAAGCCAGGCGGGATTTTAATACCGGCGTCGATTGTCCCGTCTGAGAGCCGCTTGTCGAGATCGTAATAATTGGCAAGAGGCGGTTTTTCGACAAAGTAGGACGAGCCACGCAGCTCCTCGAGATAGGCGCGGCTTTCGTGGCTCTGGTCATGGTCGAGGACAGCAAAGGTCAGGTAGTTGACGTCGGTCGAGATCCCGAAGCCGAAAACGAGCATAAGGAACGTTGTGCCTAATAGCGCGAAGCCGAGCCGGATCGGATCGCGCACCAGTTCCAGGGTCTCACGGATCGTGCAGGCGACAAGGCGCCGCAGACTGAAGGACGAGGCGCGACTTGGCGCCCGCTTTGCGTCGCCCACTCGCGCTGTCTGCTGGGCTGCATCCGCCGTCATGACGACGCCACGCGATCCCGTTGGTTCCTCTAGGTAGCTAATGAACGCCTCTTCTAGCGTGGCAGCCTCGCGGGCGTTAACCAGACCTGCCGGCGTATCGGTCGCCAGCACGCGACCCGAATCCATCAGCGAAATGCGGTCGCAGCGTTCGGCCTCGTTCATGAAATGGGTCGAAACGAAGATCGTCACTCCCTCGTTGCGTGATAGATCGATCAACAATTCCCAAAACCGGTCACGCGCCAACGGGTCGACCCCCGAGGTCGGCTCGTCGAGGATCAGCATCTCGGGCTCGTGAACGATCGCGACCGCGAGCGACAGCCGTTGCCGGATGCCCAGCGGCATATCGAGAGGGCGCTGGTCGGCATAATCGGCGAGGCCGAAGCGTCGAATCAGGTCGGCGATGCGCGCCTTCGCCTCTCGTGCCGGCAGATGGAATAGGCGCGCGTGAAGATCTAAGTTTTGCCGAACCGTCAGTTCGGTATAGAGGGAAAACGACTGCGACATATAGCCAACGCGACGCCGTGCACCCAGGTCGCTCGCGTCGAGCATCCGGCCAAACAAAAGCGCTTCGCCTTCGCTGGCCGGCAACAGCCCAGTCAGCATCTTCATTGTCGTCGTCTTGCCGCAGCCGTTCGATCCTACAAAGCCAAAGATCTCGCCGCGTTCGATCGTGAAGCTCACATGGTCGACGGCGGTGAAATCGCCGAAGCGGCGAGTAAGCCCACGCGCCGCGATGACCGGCTCGGCGCCGCCGATATGGCGGGGCAGGATGTGCGGGACCCCGTGACCGGCGCGCTGTTGTTCCGGCAGAAGCGCGATGAACGCGTCCTCGAGGCTCCGCGCTTTGGTCGCCGCCTTTAGCTCTGCTGGCGTGCCGGACATCAGGATTTTTCCGGCGTTCATCGCCGCGAGCCAGTCGAACCGCTCGGCCTCTTCCATATAGGCCGTTGCGACGATGATACTGATTCCCCGTCGGCGCGTACGGATCCGCTCGATCAGCTCCCAGAATTGCCGTCGCGACAACGGATCGACGCCGGTCGTCGGCTCGTCGAGTATCAGAAGATCGGGATCGTGGATCAGAGAACAGCAAAGGCCGAGCTTCTGCCGCATCCCACCCGACAATTTTTTCGCCGGCCGGTCAGCAAAAGGCATCAGTCCGGTGGCGGCCAGCAACTCCGCGATGCGGTCCGACCGTTCTGAGCTGGATTGCCCAAACAGGCGCCCAAAGAATTCGATATTTTCCTGGATGCTGAGATCGGGATAGAGGTTCTTGCCCAGGCCCTGCGGCATATAGGCTATGCGCGGGCAGATAGCGGCGCGGTGCGCAGAATCGGCGATATTCCCGCCCAGGACATACACCTCACCGGATTGGATCTGCCGAGCGCCAGCGATGATCGCGAGCAATGAGGATTTGCCGACGCCATCGGGCCCGATTAGCCCGACCATGCACCCGGCGGGTATAGCAAGAGTAACGGCATCCAATGCCGTCACCTTTCCGTAGGCTTGAGTAATGTCCTCGATGCGCGCTATCGCAGTCCCCAGCTGCGATCCGCGGGCGCTATCTCCCCCGGTCATCGGGCGATTGAAGCCGGGATGCTCGGCGGGGCGCTCGGCTGCAGGCTAGCCGGCCAGGCGACCGAGGGATCGGTTGCGACATAGGCGATGCCCGGTAGCCCGCTTCTGACCATCGCCTCCCGCCCTTTGAGCCGCTCCGGATCTATCCGCACCCTGATCCGGAACATCAGCTTGTCGCGCTCGGTCTTGGTCTCAACGGTTTTGGGAGTGAACTGAGCCTGGCTCGCGACGAACACGACCTTGGCCGGGATAAGATGGCCGGGATACGCGTCGAGCACGATCCGGGCATCCGACCCGATCCGGACCCGGCCGGCTTCCGCTGTCGGCAGATAGATGTCCATATAGACATAGGAGGCGTCGAGCATCGTAAACACCTTGCCGCCCGCCGGCAGCACCTCGCCGACATTTGCGACGCGGTATTCGATCGGGCCGTCGCGCGGCGCGACGAGGGTATTGTCGAGGATATTGACCCGATAAAGTTCGACATCGTGGGTGGCGGCGTCGAGCGCGTGCTGCGCCTCGGCAACCCTATGGGTCGCGGCATTTTCCGCTGCGACGGCGCTGTTCATCTGTTGACGGCGCTGATCCAGCAGCTCGATGGTGGCGAAGCCCTTGGGCACGAGGGCGCTGGTGCGATCGAGCTCCTGCTGTGCAAGCTTGACCTGGGTCTGTTGCTGCGCGAGGTTGGCCCTTGCCTCGTCGAGCCCGCGCTCAGCTTGGCTCACCAGCGCTTGGGACTTCTTTAGCGAAGCCTCGAGATCCCGCGTATCCATTATTGCGACCACCTGGCCCGCGGCCACCATGTCGCCTTCATCGACGAAGAGTTTCGCGATACGGCCTGCGAACTTGGTGTCGATGTCAATCGGGTCGGCTTCAAGGCGACCATTTCCCCAAGCAATTCCGGGCGGCAAGCGCGGGTAATGTTGCTGCCACCAGAACCAGCCGATACCCGCGCCGGCGACGATGATCAGCAAGGCCAGAACCGAAAGACGCAACCTGCGGCGCTTGCGTCGCGGCGATGGATGCTCAATGACGGCCGGGAGACGGCGCCGCCCTTCGGTCGGCTCGACCGTGATACCGAAGCTTTCGGCAGCGTCAGTGGAACGCGGGTTCTGATCGGTCATCAGATTGGCTAGAGCTCGCCTTAACCGACGATAGTCAAACGATTACAACGGTTCCGTCGTCACTTGAGTATCGTCCGGTCCGTGCAATTTTTCCCACATTTCGTTTGGCTGGAGCCAGCAGCCAAATAAGAGTACGCTGAATAAGCCGGCGAGCCACCCGCGCGGGGAACCATATACTCAATTCCTCACATTGCCGGTTACCGCGGCGGAGTTTCCGAGACCCAATTTGATCAAGAAGCGACGGCTCCGATTCCGGCCGGCAACAGAACGCAAACCGCTCCTTAGAGCTTTGACCTAGATCAAAGCGCAAAACCATTACCCTGTTCGGATGCAGCGGCCCAGTACCCTGACGGGCCGGCGAGCCGTCGGCAGCGCGCAGATTGCCGAATTTGCTGGCGATCACGTACTCATGGCGATGGCCTTCCAGTTCCCGTTGCGGCCCCGGCCGTACGCGTTCGAGCTGTCGAGGAAATCGATGCCGATCTCGCGCGCACGGCGCAGCGTATCGATCGCCACATCCCTGTCGGGCTCGTCGTAAAAAGACTTCATCGTTGCACAGCTAAGAGCGCCCGCGGAGACCTCGATCCCGCATCGCTGCATCTTTCGCTTCTTCAACCGCTTCCGATCGACATCGTGCACAGCACGATCGGCGTCGGCACGCGGACGATCCTAACCTAATCATTAGGCGACGAGGATTTCCGTTTCTAACGGCACCGTCGCCCAAGTGTGCCGGGCAGTCCGCCAGCTCACACCCTAAACGATGGCAATACCAACTCATTCATCGCACCGGTATGCCCGGCCACTGCAATCTCACGCAGCCGCGCCTCTCCGGCAGTCGCGACGCTCCCGCCTCGGCCCACTGCTCGTGGGCCCCACATCACCATAGTTCAAGGCGGCACCGTGGTATCAAGCGGCCCGCGGTTTCTTCCCTCGAGGCTTGTCATACGCCTGCCCTCGGAACGTGCCGCACTGTCCGGTACCCGGCAGCCATCTGATAACCTTTAAGAAACTGAAAAGGACCCGCAGCAGCGCGTCACGGCCGGTCAACCTCCAACAACGGAAGTGTCTACGGACAGGCCGACACAGCCGGTGAGTGCCAATGCACAAAGTCGCTGCGCTCCAGCCCGCTGCGCGGGGCAAGAGGCGAGAGGTCGGTAGCCAGTTGAGAGGACAGCCATAGCGGCGTGGGGAGCCCGTCCTGAGAATCGAGGTGTCGTCAAC
>Ga0310909_10001369_pt1 | contig 14235 bp, 12 predicted proteins | sample GREbulkMGT000H_FD_203449 | JGI IMG/M metagenome (GOLD analysis project Ga0310909, IMG submission 203449) | Lab enrichment of tropical soil microbial communities from Luquillo Experimental Forest, Puerto Rico - GRE.bulkMG.T000H | ecosystem: Environmental > Terrestrial > Soil > Tropical forest >... | reverse complement strand
GGGGTACCGCAAACTGTTGCTATCGGTGGGATGCCCATGCCCCCGCCTCATGGGGGTTCGCGAACCGTGGCCATCGATGGGATACCCGTACCTCCACAGCATGGTGGGTAGGCCAGCACGAAAGCGTACCTGGGCTGTGGGTTAGGAGCCACGGAAGTGGGCTGCTGTGGCTCGCCGATGAAGGAGGCTACACCAATGCTCGGTAACCTCCTGGCAACGGCTGTGGAGTACACGGTTCAGGCCCTGGAGTTGTTCCTAGTCGTCTACCTGCTGTATCGTGGCCTGTGGAAACGCCATGCGGGGGTTTTGGTTTATCTTCTTTCCCTTCTGGCCGTTGACGAGGTGGTGCGCCGCTACTTCTTTCACCGCTACGGCTTGAACTCCCTCGCCTACGCTTACTCTTACTGGTTGACCGACGTTCTGCTGGCGCTCGAAGCTTTTGGGCTTATCTGTATTTTCTTCCGCCGAGCCTGCGTGCCGCAGCTGTGGCGGGTCCTTCGCCTGTCATTGATTGTTGTCTTTATCCTCGTCGCCGCGATTTCGTACTTATCCCTATCACATCATAAAGACAATCTGCTGCACAGTTTCATTTATGAGTTCGAGCAGAACCTCTTTTTCACTTGTGTGCTGCTAAATACACTCCTTTACATCATGCTGCATCAGATGGGAAGCGCTGACGAACAATTAGCGCTGCTCGTCTGCGGTATGGGCATTCAGTTCGCCGGACCCACTGCCGGTCTGGCTCTGGTGCATCTAACTGTTGGCGGGCAATTGGCCTATTTGTTACTTCACCATCTTGCACCACTCTGTACCTTAGGAATGCTCCTGATTTGGACGTATGCGGTTCGCCGCTTTACAACGGTGCAGGAGCCAACCTACCGTGCTTCGGGTCATCGCGGCACAGTACCTGCCCTAGCCGGAGCTGGTCTGCACGGAGATTGAGCGATGTTACATATGTTTAGACTCGATATGATTATGGCTATTCTCAGTGTGATCCTTGGCCCCGCTCTCTTGATGTTCTACTTCCTGGATACCTGCAAGCGAATCCTGCGGCGGGAGTTCGGTCACGAGTTCTTCCACTCGGTGGTCAATGCCAACCGGCTGGAATTCCCGTTTGTGCGCAAGGCATTGGAAGAGTTTAACGCACCCGTGGACTACGAGCGCTTTCGGATGCAGCTTAAGTGCGATTTCCTTGCCCTCACTTACCTGCTCAAGAATGCAGGCAACGCGAAGGGGCGGCTCTCCAAAGAAGAGCGCTTTTTGACGTGGTACTTCAATGCGGTTGTCTTAAAGCTTATCATCACACATTGGCTCCGCTTGAGCGAACGAGCCGCCGTCTTGAGGCTTACTTCCATACTGGAATATTTTGCGAATGTGCTGGGTGAACGTGTTGACACGATTCGCTTCGGCGACATGACAGCTTCCGACTACCTCATGAGCTTGTGACGGTTTCGCCTTCCTGGTTGCGGACCTGAAGAGTTACCAGTTTTACGGTTAGGAGGGTTCGGCTCAGACCGACGAGCGTGGAGGCAGCTCTGCCAGCTCCACCTCAGGGTATAGACAGGTTCATACGCGGGCAAGGCCTGTAAGCCGAATTCTGTTTCCCCGGCTCGCCGGGGTGGCAATCATTCCTCTAGCCCCGGCATTGCTGTCGGGGTCAAGCGACCTACCCGAGAGTTACCCCCGTGAGGGGGTTGGCGGGGCGGGCGCCCCTCCTCTCCTATTTGGTCTTGCTCCGTGTGGGGTTTACCCTGCCCCCGATATCACTATCGGGGCGGTGCGCTCTTACCCCGCTGAGCGGGGGTGCCGAAGCCACCCGCACCTTTTCACCCTTACCAGTCCTCTAAGTCCCAACTCGGCCGAGACCCGAGAGCCGGCGGTATGTTTTCTGTGGCACTTTCCGTATCGCAGGCGTACGGTCCGTTTGCGGACATCCCCCTGCGACCCTCGCTGTTAGCGAGCACACTGCCCTGCGGAGTTCGGACTTTCCTCTCCCCCACCCCTGGCGCCTGTGATCCTGTTCGGATCGAGTCGGCACCAAGGCGAGGCAGCGATTGCCCGGCCTGCCCGCGCAAGCTTCATCATAAGGCCTGAAGTGTTCTGTTTCAAGGGGGGCACTGCACTGCACCCAAAAATGCGCAGGATGCGGTAGCGCCCACAGCCTTTGCCAACGAGTCGCCGCGGCGAACAGGCGACAGGCGACGCGCTCCTGTTGGCCGGCGCGCAAATTCCAGCCCCATGATTTCGTCGCGTTGCCTCTTCTGATTATTGCTCGCGGCGACATGACGATTGAAGGGCTCAGTTTGGCGTTGAAGCGGCGAGGTCCAGAGCATCCGCCAGTGATGCAGTCGGCGTCACCGACGGTGGCAGGATCGCCTGGCGTCGCTTTCGGACAGCGGGCTTGCGCTCGTTCGGCGCTTTGCTGGTACCGGGGCGCAAGGGACGGATTGGCAGGATCCACGCTCGGAGTTTGCGCCGCGCCTTGTGGAGTTGGGATTTAGAGTTTCCGACCGACCAATTCATGATTTCTGCGATTTCGTGGTGGCCGTAGCCTTGCAATTCATACAGCGCGTAAACAGCTCGATAACCAGGAGGGAGTTCAGCAATCGCCCGCTCCAAGGTGATGCGGTCGATGCAACCCTTGAGGCGCAAATCGTGGTCGGCGACCTCGCGCCGTACCGGCTCATCCGGCGACGGGCCCTGGTCGTCGAGGGAAACCGCCGGGCGAGTCTTCTTGCGAAGGTGCATGAAGGCGACATTCGCTACCATGCGATGCAACCAGGTGGAGAATGCCGACTCGCCACGGAAGGTTGAGATCTTGCGGAACAGCAGCAGGAACACGTCCTGCGTCAGATCCTCGGCGTCAGCGGGGACGCGGGTCAAACGCAAACAGAGCGAATAAACGCGCCGTTTGTACCTCTCGAAGATCTCCGCAAAGGCTGCTTCGTCGCCCTGTTGGGCGCGCGCGAGTAGATGGCGCTCCGCGATGTCGGCGGTGGCAGGCGACGAAACCTGAAGTCCCGGAGTTGCCATTGGCTCTCCTTCGGCGATCGTCTTAAGCCCGGTAAGCATCCTCAAACCTGGCGCACACTCTGTTCCTTACAGGTTTTGGACGTCGCCCGAGGGGGAGAAATTCTGAAATTTATGTCAAAATTTTGTCATCTCCTAGCTACTTGGCAGTCAAAGAGTTCTGTTGCATAATCAGTGTTCAGTGATGGGAGTGCCCGGTTCAGAAGAAACCCACTCCTCTCTTGGGCCGGAATGCAAGCCATGAGTTTACCGACACGGGCGCTCGGCGCCGTCCGCTTCGGGGCTTTTGAAGTCGATCTGCAAGCCCGGGAGCTTCGCAAGCGTGGGCTTCGGCTGAAACTGCAAGAAAAGCCCTTTCAGATTCTGGAAATGCTCCTGGAAAGGCCCGGTCAGGTGGTGACGCGGGAGGACTTGCGCAAGCGACTCTGGCCGGACATCCACGTCGGCTTCGACCGCAGCCTGAACACAGCCATCAATACGCTGCGGCGCGCCCTGGGTGATTCGCCGGATAATCCACGCTTCCTGGAGACCCACTCTCGCCGAGGCTATCGCTTCATCGCCCCGATCGAGGCGGCGGAAACGCCAGCGCCGGCCATTCCTCAGCCTCTTCGCTCGGTCGCCATTTTGCCCTTCGAGAATGTGGGTGCGGACCCGGAGTTGGAGTATTTAAGCGACGGCATCACCGAAAGTATCATTAGCAGCCTCTCGCAATTGCCCTACCTGCGGGTCATGGCTCGGAGCGCGGTGTTTCGCTACAAGGGGCAAGGAATCGATCCGCAGGCGGTCGGGCGCGACCTCCGTCTGCATGCAGTGCTGACGGGGAGAGTTATACCACACGGCAACACCCTGACTATCGGCGCGGAGTTGGTGGAAGTACAGAATGGTTGGCGGCTGTGGGGCGAGGTCTATACGCGCAGCCTCTCTGAAATCTTTGCGGTGCAAGAGGACATCGCCAAGGAAATCGCCTCCAACCTGAGCGTCCGGCTGACGGGCGAGGAAAAGAAGGTCATCGTCAAGCGCTACACTGGGAACGTCGAGGCCTATCGTGATTACCTGAAGGGGCGCTATTACTGCAACAAGATGAACCCGGACGCGTTGCGCAAGAGTGTGGGGTGCTTCGAGCAGGCCATCGCAAAAGATCCTCACTACGCGCTGGCTTATGCCGGGTTAGCCGACGCCTACAATTTGTTCGCCTTCTTCGGCCTTCGCCCTACCAAGGAAGTCCTGCCGCCGGCCAAGGAGGCAGCCCTGAAGGCCCTCGAGCTAGACGAGACCCTGGCCGAGGCGCACGTCACGTTGGGCAGCATCAGGGACATCTACGATTGGGACTGGCCGGCCGGGGAACGCGAATACGAGCGGGCGCTGGAACTGAGCCCTGGCTATCCCGCTGCGCATCATGGCTACGCCGACCACCTCGCCGCCCTGGGCCGGACTAAAGAAGCCATCAGCGAGATCCTTAAGGCCCAGGAGCTCGATACCCTCTCGCTGGTCTACAGCATGGAAGTGGCCTGGAACTGGTTCATGGCCCGGGAATACGATCGAGCCTTGGAGCAGTCCCTCAAGACGCTGGAGATGGAGCCGCTTTTCACCCCTGCCCAGCATACTCTCGGCCTAGCCTACGAACAGATGGGCAAGTATGAGGAAGCCATCGCGGCATTTGAAAAGGCGCTGACCGGCTCGGGAAGGAATCCCGTCCCTCTCGCCGCTATGGCGCACGCTTACGCGCGAGCGGGGCGCCGTCGCGAAGCGACCGAGAAACTCAACGAACTGCGGCAGTTCGCCAGAGAAGCCTACGTTCCCCCTTACTGGTTCGCGCTCCTGCACACCGGCCTGGGCGAGAAGGACGCGGCGTTTGAGTGGCTGGAAAGGGCCTACGCGGGGCGGGACGTGTGGCTGGTGTGGCTCAAGCGTGAGCCGCGATTTGATGTGCTGCGCTCTGACCCTCGCTTGGAAAACCTGCTCCGGCGCATCGGTCTCTTACCCTGAGTTGGGCCTATTGGAGTTTCCGCCGAATGCCCTCCAGCGCCGTCTGGGCCAGCGTGTAGTCCGGGCACATCCGCAGGGCCTGTTCGAAGTGCTGCCGGGCCCTCGCGTACATTTCCTTTGCCGCGTACACACGCCCCAGGTTGTAGTGGGGAAAGTGATAGGACTCGTAGCGTCGCGCTTGGAGCGCCCGTTCCAGCCAGGGTGCGGCCTCGTCGTACTGGCCCTTCTCAATCAGGTAAGCCCCGATATCGTTGTAGGGGTTGCCGAACTCAGGGTCGATCTGGATGGCCTTCTTGCACTCCTCGATGGCCTCCATCAGCCGGCCTTGGAAGTGATAAGTCCAACCCAGGAAGGTGTAAGCCTCCGCCGTCGGGTGGAGATCGAGAGAACGTTTGTAGAGCTCTACCGCCATGTCGTACTCTCCGCCCGCCTGGTACTGGTAGGCCTCTTTCAACAGGTCCCACGCCGACTGCAGTTTTTCGACATTCATCGCTTTCCCCCCAATCCAAGAATGTAACTAGCACGGGCCGTCGGAGTTTGTCAATCCTCACCATTTCCCTATTGGTCGGCGGTATAATCTCGCCGCCGGACGAAGTGCAGGGTTCGAGGCCTCAGGTTTAGGGTCCTCGACTGGGCGCCTAGTTCAACTCCCGATATCGCAGGCCCATCGTCAAGCGGACCCGCAGACCGGCGCTGGAAACTTGGTCTATGCCCCAACAACGCTGGCTGCGCATCATCCCAGTCGCCTTCATTATGTACACTATAGCTTTCGTCGACCGGACAAACATTTCGCTCGCACTGCCGTCCATGAGCGCCGATCTCCGCATGAGCCCCACCCAGGCGGGCGCCGCAGCCGGCGTCTTCTTTTGGGGATACCTGCTGTTGCAGATTCCCGGCGGCTATCTGGCGCATCGCTGGAGCGCCAAGCGCTTCGTGAGCGTCCTGCTCGTGGTCTGGGGACTCTGCTCTGCCGCCACTGGACTGGTCGGCACGTGGCGTCAATTCTTGGTGATGCGACTTCTGCTGGGGGTAGCCGAAGGCGGGGTTTGGCCGGCGACCCTGGTGCTGCTTTCCAGTTGGTTCCCTCGCGCCGAGCGGGCGCGCGCCAACGCTTACTGGATGTTGTGCCTGCCCGTCGCCGTGATTTTCTCTTCGCCGCTTTCCGGCTGGATCCTGGGACGGTGGAGCTGGCGGATCCTCTTGATCTCCGAAGGCGCTCTACCCTTCCTCTGGCTGGCGGTTTGGTGGTACTGCATCAGCGACCACCCGCATCAGGCGCGATGGATCTCGGCCGAGGAACGCGATCACCTTGAAAGCACGCTGCGCCGGGAATCGAGTGAACTCGAGCCTGCCTCTTCCGAGTCATATCTGCGCGCTTTGTTGCGTCCTCAGGTCCTTCTCATGGTAGTTATTTACTGTCTGGATACCAGCGGAAATTACGGTTACCTCTTTTGGTTACCCACTGCTCTGGAAAACACCAAGAAGATGAGTAAGGTGCAGGTCGGATTCCTGTTCGCTGTTCCCTACATCGTGACGGCAATAGGCATGGTCCTGATTTCCAGGCACTCGGATAGGACCCGCGAGCGACGCGCGCACGTTGCCTTCGCCCTTGCCTGGGGCGGGCTACTTCTGCTCGCGAGCGTGCTGGCGAGCGGGCATGCTCCAACCTTGTCGTTTAGCCTGATTGCCCTGGTTGGAGCAGGATCATACGGCGTACTCGGCCCTTTCTGGGCCATACCTACGGAAACGCTTCCCCGCTCCGTTGCCGGTTCCGCCATGGGACTCATCAACGCGCTGGGCAACCTGGGCGGGTATCTCGGGCCACTGGCCGTCGGGTATCTCAACCAGCGCACCGGAAACTTCTTGTTTGCGTTTGGAGCGCTCAGCGCCGGATTTCTGACAGCTTCGGCGCTGTCGTTGCTGTTGGCGCCAGGCCGTCACAAGAATTCGGTATAATCAAGTGACATAACTCACTGTTAAATACAAATATATATAATACACCCGGAAGTACTTGTGCCGCACGCCGCAATCGCCCCTGCAGTCGGCGCTTTTGTGATAAGCTTTGCACGCTAACCCACCGGGCTCACGCCGGTTTCTCTGGGGTGGCGCGTGATCCCTCTGGGAAGACGAGCCAACGAAGGGAGGCCCACGATGAAACGCTCAAGTACATTTTACCTTGCGGTTTTTATTGCGATAGCAACGCTGGGTTCCTGTCAGAAGCCTTACCATGAAGATACTGAACGCTACGTCTTCGTGGCGGCTAACGTCAAACTTCCCTATTGGGAAAGGGCGCAAGAAGGCTTCATGGACTCTGCCAAGGTGCTGAAGGTCAAGGCGGAGTTTACTGGTCCAGACCGTTACGATCCGGACGCGGAACTGAAAGCTTTCCAGGATTCGGCAGCGTCACACCCTACGGGGATCCTGGTTTCACCTGCCCGCCCAGAAATCTTCAAGGACGCTATCAACACCGCTGTCCAGGCCGGCATCCCGGTGATTTGTGTGGACTCGGACTCGCCTGCCTCCCAGCGTCTGCTGTTTATTGGTACCAACAATTTCCGGGCGGGCGTGGAAAGCGCTGAACAAATTGCCGCACTTATGCACGGACACGGCTCGCTGGTTCTGATTACCATCCCCGGCCAGTTCAACCTCGACGAGCGGGCGCGCGGTGTGCAAGAAGCCTTGAAGAAGTATCCTTCCGTTCACATTACCAACATCGTCAACGACAGCGGCGTTTCGCAGCTCGCTGCGGACAACCTCTCCACCTTACTACAAAACAAAGCGCCGATGGACGGCATTCTCTGCCTGGAAGCTTCGGGTGGGCCGGGTGCCGCCAAAGCGCTTGATAGGGTGGGCATGGCCGGGAAGATCCCCCTGGTCGCCATGGACGCGAATCCCGAGACTCTGGAATGGATCTCGAAAGGGGTTATTGCCGCCACCGTCGCCCAGAAGCCCTATAGCATGGCCTTCTATGGTCTGCGGTTGCTGGATGACCTCCACCACAACGTCGTTCACCAGTTCCAGGACTGGCGGACCGCGCCTACGTCGCCGCTGCCGCGGGTGATTGACACGGGAACAGCAGTCATCAATGCCAAGAACGTCGAAGACTTCAAGGATGCGCTGGCCACGGCTGCCGCAACGCACTGAGAGAGCGCGCGTCCATGGAACCACGGTGAAGGGCTGCATTCCACCCTTGAGGTGCGTGGACGTAGCAGTGGAACAGCCATGTCCCTCGTTGTGAGGAACCATGTGAGCGACGGACATACTCAGAGGGGCCAGAACTCTAAGATTTGTGCGGTGCCTTCTCCCGAAGGTGGTTGCGGATGAATTCGATGATGTCCTCGGTGGACGCGCCGGGCTGGAAGACTTCAGCCACGCCCGCCTGCTTCAGGCCAGGAATGTCTTCGTCTGGGATAATGCCGCCCACCAACACCGCGACGTCGTTCATCCCCTGGGCGCGCAGCAGCTCGCAGATCCTCGGCATGATGGTGTTGTGGGCGCCGGAAAGTATGGAGATGCCAATGGCGTCGACGTCTTCCTGCACAGCGGCGCTGACGATTTGCTCCGGCGTCTGGCGTAGGCCGGTGTAAATAACTTCCATGCCGGCGTCGCGCAGGGCGCGGGCAACGATTTTGGCCCCACGATCGTGACCATCGAGGCCGGGCTTCGCAACCAGGACTCGGATGCGTTTATCCATAAATTCATTGGGCAGTGGCCGAGAAGCTATTCAAACAACGCGGCCAGCGACAGGGAGAATCCCGGAAGGATCTCCGGGTCCTCCAACACGGCGTCCGTCCCGCGCAGCACGGTGACACCACCCTCGCGAAAAATGTGGACTTCACGCGCTTTGGGGTAAATGACCCAAACCACCTTCGATCCCGCAGCAAGATACTGATCAACTCTGCGGTTGAGGTCCTCGGCTAGGTCATTGGGTGAGACCACCTCTATGGCTAACGCCGGCGCGCCCGGGATGCGCCGGTCGAGGTTGATCTCGCGCATACGCTCCGCTGGAACAAAGGAGACATCAGGAATCCGGACTACTCCGGGCGAGAGTTCATACCCAGTCTCGATGAAAACCGTGCCCAGTTTTCGCTCGTCGGCGAAATTACCCAAAAAGCGTGCGGCCTTATCCCGTACGAGGTTGTGCCGCGGCATGGGTTCGGTCATGGTGACAAGCTCCCCCTCGTCCAGTTCGTACTGGATGCCTTCCCGGAGCGCAAGCTGGTCGAACTCTTGAATTGTCAGCAGCGTCTTGGTTGCCATCTTGTTTGCCCTCCTAGCGCTAAGCCTGTCGCGCTACCTGAACGCCGGCTCCTCGTATATCCCGAACGCACCCCGCAGAACGTCGCACATTTCGCCCAGCGTGGCGTACCTTCGTACACACTCGAGGATGAAAGGCATCAGGTTTCTATCCGTGCTTGCTGCCGATCCCAGTGCCTCCAGACTCGACTGCACGCGAGCGTTGTCGCGCTGCTTCCGCAGTTCGGCCAGCTTGCGGCGCTGCGCCTCGGCTACACCCTCGTCGATCACCAGGATATCGATGGGCCGCTTCTCCTCGGTCACGAACTCGTTCACACCCACGATCAATTTCTCTTTGCGCTCCAGCTGCCTTTGATAAGCATAGGCTGCTTCGTGGATTTCCCTTTGAGGGAAGCCTTTCTCGATAGCAGCCACCATGCCCCCCAGTGCGTCGATCTTATCGAAGTATTCGTAGCAGGCGCGCTCCGTCTCCAGGGTCAGCTTCTCCATGAAGTAAGACCCGCCGAGCGGATCGACGGTGTTGATCACGCCGCTCTCGTGGGCGATCACCTGTTGAGTGCGCAGAGCCAGAGTCACCGCCGACTCGGTGGGCAGGGCCCAGGCTTCGTCGAGCGAGTTGGTGTGCAACGACTGCGTTCCTCCCAGCACGCCCGCCAACGCCTGGAGGGTGGTTCGGACAAGGTTGTTGTAAGGCTGCTGGGCGGTCAGCGAACAACCCGCTGTCTGGGTATGGAAGCGGCACAGCCAAGAGCGAGGGTTCTTCGCGCCGAAGCGCTCCCGGCACACATGGGCCCAGACCTTGCGCGCCGCACGGTATTTGGCGACCTCCTCAAAGAGGTCGTTGTGAGCGTTGAAGAAGAAGCTGAGCCGGGGCGCAAACTCGTCCACGTCGCAACCCCTTCGCATCACCCATTCCACGTACTCGATGCCGTCACGCAGGGTAAACGCCAGCTCCTGCACCGCCGTCGAGCCGGCTTCGCGAATGTGGTAGCCGCTAATGGAGACGGGATTCCAGCGCGGCACCTCGCGCGCGGCGAAAGTGATTGTATCCACCACCAGGCGCATCGAAGGCCCGGGCGGGAAGATGTACTCCTTCTGGGCGATGTATTCTTTCAGAATATCGTTTTGAGTGGTGCCGGAAATCTTTTTCCAGTCGGCGCCGTTCTTCTCCGCCACAGCCAGGTACATCGCCCAAATAATGGCGGCGGGCGAATTGATCGTCATCGAGGTCGTGACCTGCTCAAGCGGCAGGCCGCGCAGCAGGACTTCCATGTCCGCCAGAGAAGAGATGGCCACCCCGCACTTGCCCACTTCACCCTCGGCCAGCCGGTGGTCACTGTCGTACCCCATCAACGTAGGTAGATCGAACGCGATGGAGAGGCCGGTCTGACCCTGACCGAGCAGATAGTGGAGCCGCTGGTTAGTGTCCTCCGGGGTGCCGAAGCCTGAAAACTGCCGCATCGTCCAGAGCCTGCCCCGGTACATCGTGCGGTGAATGCCGCGCGTGAAAGGATACTCGCCCGGATCATTTAGGTCGCGGGCGTAGTCGAAGGCTGCAAGGTCGGCGGACGTGTAAACCTGCTGAATCGGCACGCCCGAGAGGGTAGTGAAGGGTTTCTGGGGCCTCGATTTCAGTTGATCCGCGGCCGGTGCCACGGGCTCAGCACTAAACGGGCTTGGCGGTTCGAGTTGGTCAGTTGTGGCGCTTGCTGGTGCCTTCTGGTGGTCGCTGGCCACACTGGAATTCTATGTCAGGAGCCCGCCGGGTGACAAGAGCCAAGCAGTTGCCAAGCAGTTGCAAGAGCTGCATACGCCGCCGGTTTTCCCGCAGTGCGGCGCGGATCGAAACCGGTTCGGTCAGGGTAGACCCCGCACCCTAGCCATTTCCAGCGCCACCGCACTCGAACCCTGCAGGCTCGGTCGAAGGCGGATGTCCAATGTCTGAGCTCGGCCAGCTCTGACGCCCAGACTGCTGTTTTCGTAAAGAGAAAAGCCGTTACCTCCTGCCCATATCGTATACTTGCCTGGAGACAAGTCGCCGATAGCATAGTTACCCCGAGCATCGGTGATGCCAACCTTGACTCGCCCTTGTCCTGTGATTGCTGCCACCACCGCTCCGGAAACGGCCGCGCCGGAATCATCCGTCACTCTTCCACGCAGGCTTCCCGGGACGGATCGGGCGTTGAGCACCGTGGAGAGAATCAGCATGAAAATAGTAGTTCGCAACATCTGCCTATTTGGAAGCTGAAGGGAGCCGCGCGGGTTTGCTCGTGAAGCGTTAAGCCGAAGCAAAAACTTCCCTTGCGACAGCCCTAACATCTCGGCGGCGTTGGCACTGCATAGCTTAGCCCGCAAACTTGTAACCGAGACCCAAAACGGTCAGGATCAACCGAGGCTGCTTGGGGTCGCTCTCAAGCTTCTGGCGCAATCCTGCCACGTGAACATCGACGGTGCGCGTGCCTGTTGTGGAGCCGTACCCCCACACTTGCTCAAGCAGTTCGCTGCGAGAGAGCGTAGCGCCTCGGTGCTCGATGAAGTAGCGTAACAACTGGAATTCGCGAGCTGACAGAGCGACAAGCTGCCGATCGCGCCATACCTGGGTGCGTCGCAGGTCAACTCGAATCGGACCGATCTGATGAACGGTCCCAAGGGATGCTGGCGTGCTTGGTGCTCGTCGGAGCAGCGCTTCAACGCGAGCCAACAGCTCGAGCATGTCGAAGGGTTTGGTGACGTAGTCATCGGCGCCAATCTTCAAGCCAAGCACCTTATCCACGGTCTGGCTGCGCGCCGTGAGCATCAGAATCGGCACAGCCAAACCGTTTTGTCGAAGATCACGACACACGTCGATACCACTCTTCTGGGGAAGCATGAGGTCGAGGATGATGAGGTCAAAGGGATCGTTCAGTGCTCGGTCCAGTCCCTGGCGTCCATCCCGAGCGGCCTCCACCCAATAACCCTCCTTACGCAAGCGGTCACCGAGGGTAACCACCAAGCCTGCTTCATCCTCCACTAGCAGTATTTTCCCGTTCAGCGCCGCCCCCTGAACGGCCTCCGGAGGCAGGACATTCGCAGCGGGACCTTCTGCACCGGGGCCGGAGTTCCGCCGAGTACGATTCACTTCACCCTCAGCTTTTGTTGTCGTACCCACGTTAGGTCGTACCATCCAGCGCGGCGCTTCCGTCCATCCAGGCCGGGACGCGCAGGGTGAAAGCGCTGCCTCTTCCCGGAACACTGCTGACGGTTAGTCTGCCGCCCATAGCTTCAGTGATACGCTTGGCCAAGCTGAGGCCCAAGCCAGTGCCATGGATTTGGGCGGATTTTGCCGCCCGACTTCGATAGAAGGGCTCAAAAATGTGAGTCAAGTCCTCACGCTCAATCCCCATCCCCTTGTCCTCGACGCGAACCTCGATCTCAGGGCCCCGGTTTGTCTCAACCAGTTGCCCACGAATTCCCAGCCAGCGCCTGTCACGCCCATACTTTAGCGCATTGCTGATCAGATTCTGGAGGCACTGCGTGAGCGCGCCGGCGTCGGCCAGTGCCGGAGGCATGCCGGGCTGGACCTGCTTGTCCACCGTGAAGTCGGCCGCATCGATCGTGCAGTCTGCTCCTGACAGCACCCGGTCGAGGATTTCCCCAACGTCGACAGGACGAATTTCGTAGGGCCGCTGCCTCGCCTCACCTGAGGCGAAAAGCAAAATTTGCTCTACCATGCCGGAGAGTCGGTGAACTTCACTTCCGATGAGCGCTCCGTACTGCTTTACGTGCTCTTTGGCTTCCACGACTCCGGCAGCCAGGTTGTCGGCTGCCGATGAGATTACCGCCAACGGAGTGCGCAGTTCATGCGAGACTCCGGCGACAAACTCCACTTGGAGCGCTGCCAGCCGCTGCGCTCGCCCCGTCCAGACGACCAGCATCGCCATACCCACTGCAAGCACCAAAAGAATTCCAAAGCTGACCGCCAGATTTCTGCGCCGCCCGGCAGCCACGGCGTCCTCGACGGATCCCGAGCGGTGCTTGACGACGAGTTGCCAGCGTCCGTGCTCCGGCCGCTCGACGACCACAGGTGATCGCAACCTCTGCACAAGCTGGCCATTTTGAGGAAAGAGCGAAAGGCGTTGAGGCGGGCCGAGGCCAAGCCCTCCGCGTACTCCATGCCCTCTCGCCTCACGCCTGTCAAGGTACTCCTCGCGGCGAGGACCAAAGAGCTGGATCATGGCATCGTGGCCCGTAAGGATCTGATTGGGTGGTACCGGATCGGAAACGTAAACTGGAGCGGCCTGATTGCTGCTTAAAACCGCGACTTGGTACAGCAGCCCAGAAGCACTACCAAAGTATCGCTGTGCCAGTTCGGCGAAGACCTGCTTCTGAAGGCAAATTCGGTCCAACTCGATCACCAGGTAACCGGAAACGTCGAGGTCGGGACCGCCCTCCACCCTGCTCTTCCGTACCTCAAGGAGTGGGCGAACCAGCGCTGGGACGCTTCCCTCCAGCGTCCAGGCAAAGGGTGGGTGCCCGGCGCCTAAAATGCCCAACCGATCTGGCGGCTTCAACCTCAATTCCCCACACAACTCCGCCAACCGTGGGGGACAGGCGACAGCCTCGAACTGCCCGGTATCCAGACTCAAACGAAACAGACCGGAATGCGGCTCGCGCAGTTCCCGCAAAAAGACGTCGGCCACGAGATCAGGGTAGGGCGTACTTCGCCGCCATTCCTGGTAGCGCTCTGCAAACGCTTGCTCGGCACCGCTTGGTACTCCCACTGGGTCGAGCTCGAAGGCCGAGCCGAGGCCCGCGAGTTCGTGGTGCAGGTCTTCCCGAAACTGGTTCATAGCGGTGCGCAGAGTCGTTTGCATGCGATCGCGTTCGGCTTCGCTCACTCGGCCAATCCAGGAGTATTGCAGGGCGGCTAACACGACCAGGATGAATCCTAGACCCGCCGCGAGTCCCCAGTGAGGAAACGAC
>Ga0310909_10001366_pt1 | contig 14241 bp, 7 predicted proteins | sample GREbulkMGT000H_FD_203449 | JGI IMG/M metagenome (GOLD analysis project Ga0310909, IMG submission 203449) | Lab enrichment of tropical soil microbial communities from Luquillo Experimental Forest, Puerto Rico - GRE.bulkMG.T000H | ecosystem: Environmental > Terrestrial > Soil > Tropical forest >... | reverse complement strand
AGCAACTCCACGGCTGCATGGGGAACACTGTCGGTCGACTCCAACCGTGACTTCACGACGGAAGGCTACGTGCAAACCTCGCACGGGATGGTAGATACCAAAGTCGTGCAGAGCATTGATTTCCGCAACTGGCAGAAGTACTACGTCACCTTCGACGGCGCAACTTACGACCAGACCGTACACCAGAACACGAACATCTCCTCTGCCACGACCACCACAGCAGGGAGCAACGTCACCACCGACACCAAGCAATTCTCTTGGCCGTTTGACCTTACCTACGACTTCACTGCCAATCCCGACGGATCATTCCAGCAGTACTCCAAGATCGATCAGCAATTCCAAAAAGGTGTACGGGTAAAGTTGAATGGCAAGCAAAGCTACTCCAGTAGCTATTCGGACGAGGTAACGCCGACCGACACCCTGATGGTGGATGCCAACGGTAACGTCACAACGCAGGGTCAGGCGAATACCGAAACCTATCAATACTCCAATTCCAACGGCGCGTGCTGGAATGAGAGGATTCGTGCCGCTGCTGGGGTGCTGACGTCTATTCACGGAGGAAGCTGCGTGCACTAATTGTCAGCTTTCGGTCTCTGGGCAGCCGCATCGAAGTCGTGATTGAGCCGTCCAGCAGCGTGCTTTGCTGGGGCACCGCTCGACCGGGCGGAACGTGAGCGTCTAGCCGCGTTCCTCGGTGGCAGTTGAGCTTCGTTGGAGAGATTGACTGACTTGCGTGCGGCCGATGTCCATATCGGTAGAGGGCCACAATCAGTAAAGGAAACCAGCCATGTGTTGGCGCAAATTGAGCTTCTTTACGCTGGTCGCCACGATTGCCGTGTTTGCAGCGGTAGGAACTCTGAGTGTCCCAATCAAGGAGTACGAGCTTCCAACGCCAAAGTCGCGGCCGCACGATCCGGCCGTCGCTCCCGATGGCTCGCTCTGGTACACCGCGCAAGGAGCAAACAAGCTCGGTCGGCTCGATCCCCAAACGGGGCAGTTCAAAGAATATCCGCTGAAGGCACCCGGTTCTGGTCCGCATGGCTTAGTCGCGGATAGAGACGGTAACATCTGGTTCACCGCAATCGCGGGAGGCTACGTTGGCAAGCTCGATCCAAGGTCAGGCGAGATCACCGAGTATCGCCCAGCGAGCCGCACGGAGATCGATCCGCACACGCCTACACTCGATCATGATGGGATTCTGTGGTTCACGAATGAAGAGACGAACTACGTTGGTCGCCTGGACCCCAAAACCGGCAGGATGACTCTGGCGAAATCGCCCACGCCACATGCAGTTCCCTACGGCATCGTAGTTTTGCCGAGCAATGTGCCGATCTTTTGCGAGTTTGGCACCAATAAGCTAGCTACGATCGATCCTCGCACCATGACTATCCACGAATACGTGCTGCCGGCTGCGAGCGCGCGGCCGCGGAGGCTCGCTCTGGCACCCGACGGCAGCATCTTCTACACCGATTATGCCCGCGGCTATCTTGGTCACTTCGATCCGGTGGCAGGAAAGTTGCTGAAAGAATGGCCGTCGCCAGGAGGGGCTGATTCAGAGCCGTACGGTATCGCAATAACCAATGACGGTGAAGTGTGGTATAGCGAATCAGGTGTTAGCCCGAACACCTTGGTCAAGTTTGACCCCAAGTCCGAGACTTTCAGCAGTGAACGAATTCCGTCGGGTGGTGGTGTGGTCCGTAACATGGTCGCCACGCCGGATCGCCGGCTGTACCTGGCATGTAGTGGGGTGAATAAGGTCGCAGTGGTGGACGTGAGCCGGTGAGTTGGCTTCACCGAAGCCCCAGCAGAGATGTTGAGATTGGAATTATCCTTCAATCTACGGTGGCACGACAAAGTTATTCGTCCGATGCCGGAATGCATCTGGCATAACCACCTTCAGAGCAGCTCGCTGTTAATTTTTAAGCCTTTGCAACACCGTATCGGCATCGCTCATCTCTGCCAATGGCAGAACTTTGTACTTCGCGAAGTTGTACACGGGCGCAGCAGCCAAAAGCATATCAAGCTCTTCGTTAGACTTTACGCTATAGATCCAGGCACCGCCATGACTGCCCACAATGTGGTAGCGACACTCGAGCTTTCCGTCGGCCTCGAGTTTTTTTCCGTAGTTGGGCTGCTCCATAACCGCTTTGATCACTTCTGGCGTGAGCCGTGACACTTCTAAGGACCAGATCACCAGATATTTCATAAAGATCTCCTTTGAGTGAAGTGTACTTTGGGGCAGCGTCGGCCAGCCTTCAGTTAAGGAAACGTATCACAGGTGGTCCGGTGCGCTCTTCTGATTGTGACTCGAATAGGCTCGTCAGAACAGTGATAGTTGGCCGTGCTCATTCGATTTGCTCAAAGGTCTATCGGGTATGAGCTCAGCATTGGCAATTGCAGCACTGGAAATAACCTCAGCGGTCAACGGCAACATCCCCGGTATCGTGTCCCCGGCTTGGTGTAAAGCCGCATTCTCCGGTTCTTTATGGGAAGACGCAAACATCGAAGGGCGCAATTGACCGAGAGCACGCCAGACCGAATCGGCAGATTCCCCAATCCCCTTGTTCTCTACCAGCTCTCTCGCCATGGCCGTGAGCATGTCGTCATCGCCATCGATCGCCTGCAGCCCTTCTGAGGCAAACTTCCCTTCCATGGCTAATGCTACCAGGAGTTTCTTGCCCATCAGGCGCAGGCAAACCTCCTGCATCGTCCCGCTGTAGGCAAAGAACTTCACCTCCACCGGCCGCCTCTGACCGATGCGCCATGACCGCCGACTGGACTGGCGTAACGTGTGCAGCGAATACCCCGTCTCGTGAAACAAGATGGTTGGAAAGTCGAGTAGATCCAGCCCAGTCTCCACGATCTTGGGGTGGCAAATCGCCACGTCGACTCCCCGGCGCAGATGCTCCCGGTACCACGACTCCCGCTTGTGTGTGGGCACGCTGGCCCGTAATACGCCCGTCCTTATTCCCTCATTACGAAACAGCCCTTCCAGTCTTTCGATCACATCATGCTTGTTGGTGTAGACCGCAAACACCTGGCACTTTCGGCCTCGTACCAGTTGGGCTTTGACCTCCTTGATGAGTGCTCGCTCCTTCGCATAAGACTGATGTGGGTCCAGGTCCACGGTCTCCGCGATGACAAAGCTCTCGCGGCTCTTGGTCTCCGGATTGAACTCTGACCCATACAACGTGCCAAACCCATAGGGATGGTCCGGCCACGCCAACAGCGTATTGAGCATGGTGCTCACCACGCTACTGTTCCCTCGGTGCTCCTTCAGGCAGGCGGTGATTTCCTTCTCCAGCTCCTCGTAAGCCGTCTTCAGGGGCTCCTCCATGCCCACGGAGACGACTTCCTCGCGATAAGTTGGCAGCCCGTCCGAGATGTCCTCCAGACCGATGAAGGCGCAGTGATCCATCAGGTACTTGCCGAAGAGCAACGGCGATGCTCCAGGCTTCCGCTTGATGGTGACTGTCTTCTTGGTCTTCTTGGAGCAGGCGTTATCCTCGATGGTGATGCGTTCGATGGTCTCGATCACCCCGAAGTCGCGGGTGAAGCGTTCGCGTCCTGCCGAACCCCATTCGTACCCGTCCAAGGTCATCCGTTTGGCATCTGTTCGGAACAGGGTGTTGAACAGGTCATCCGCATAGCCGGAGAGCAGCGTCCCGGTCAGGCCCAGAAACCTTCGCGCCGTTCGGTTGAGCACGCCCAATGCATTGCCCTGAGCGGTATCACCGGCGAGTTGATGGATTTCATCCGCAATGGCGTAATCGAACCATTCCGGCATGTAACGACCCATATATTCCGCCGGTGCCATGCGGACGATCTTGCTTCCGTCGGCTTGCCAAAGTGGGCAGTATTTGGCCGTCCCATCCTTCGGCAGTTCTGCGAACTCGTGCAGGCGTTTCTTGTCAAAATCGACCGGCGTAAGGCGCACTCCGTCCGTCTCAATCGGAGAGCCCGTATCGGGGTTCGTCAGCGCTCCCAAGTATCTTCCTGAGCGGCTCCTGCCGTAGCAGTGCTTCCAGAAGTAAGAGAGTTTGGCCTTCTCGCGGCCAATGCAGAAGATCGCAGTCTCAGGGCAAAGCCTTCGCCAGCCTTTCCGTCCCAGCCGGCGCAACTCGCTGAGCGAGGTATGCATCCCCTCGCGAACAATCTCACCCCGCCGCAGGCGGACTTCGTTGATGCCATGCGGCTCCCGCGAATTGCCCCCATTGCGCATATCGTCGATCAGGAATACCCGCACGTGGGGCAGTGTCCGAAACGCCTCTCGCGCCCACTTCTCCACCAGGTGCGGTGGCGCCATAACCAGCCCAGTGAACGGGCGACCATTGCTGTGGACCAGCATGCTGCCCAGCGCGATCAACGTCTTGCCTGCACCACACTCCGCTACGACTGTCACTTTGGTTATAAGGTGGCCTCAGCTAACAGCATAAGGTGGCCGCAGTGCCGCCGATACGGCTTTGTTTTCAGCAAAAGCATTCCGGAAAGCTTCGCGCTCCTGAGTCATAACGTGGCCACAAGTACAAAAATGAACCGTTAAGTGGCCGGTAGTACCGGAGGCGCATGGTGACCATGCCGTGACAGGAACCGAGTCTGAATCGTTACGGATGTTCGGGTTCATCCAAAGGTCTGGATCTAGCGATTGATGTGGTTTGCCGTGATATCGTGAGCTGCTTCCCAGATTGAAACACGTCAACATCAACTTCTCCGGACAAAAGAAACTTCAAGAATGACTTTTCCTGGAATCGACACGTCTGAGCGATTCCTAGCAGCTCGAGATAGGCGACGGCACCACGCGAGTAGAGCGGACCAGAAATACTCCTTTGCACTGCGAGGTGTCGGATCCCACGCTCGGCGGCGTTGTTGTTCCAGGGAATGCCATCCTCTTCGAGGAAACGGAATAACGAGTCTCGATAGCGCACAAACCGTTTCTGGTACTTCTTCGCAGCGTCCAAGACGTACTCTCTGCCGTCAATCACGGTGTTGTAGAACCGGTCAACCTGTTTCGTGAATTTGTGAAGATACCTCGCTCGCAATCCCCAGCGATCGATGTCCTTGAGAATAGGTACGATGAGATCTTTGACAGAGGAGACAAAACCTTGCAGTTCCTCATCAAAGGGGAACTTCCACAGGTCGTCGTTCAGATCTCCAATTAAATGGACCCAACATTTCTGCTGCCTCCAGGGTAAGGCATCGTATCCGGGGTAGAAGTCCGACACGAGCACTCCTCGGTAACCGCTCAGAAGCTGTTGCACAACGGTGGTTTCCCGTGTCTCCGTCAATCGGAAGACAAAGTGCTTTCCATCTGTGAACACCCAAACATAATGATCGACGCCGCGGATGTTAAGGCGTGTCTCGTCCACGTGGACAAACAGACTTTCCCGCAGGCGTCTTAGTAGAATCGACTCTGTGCGCCGGTAATCCTCTGCGAATGACTCGATGAAATTGATGATGCTGGCCTCCGACGCCGTTTCGTGGAACAACTCCTCCATCGCTTGGGTTATTAAGCGATAGGGGAGCCGAAGAATGATCCGTTGATAGACACCCCAGGCCCGAAAGCCGTGGCCAAAGGTTTGGCCGCGGATCCTCTCAATTGCGGGTGGCTCATAGTACCGCTTGCAACGCGGACAATAACGCATTTCACCCAAGTACTTGATCACCTTCTTCCTGCATCCAGCATTCCCAAAGGTCAGGTCAACAATGATTTTTTTGGCATCTTTGTCCGACCTCTGCAGCTGTTGCCCCTTGTGTTGGGGGCAGGTTCTCTTCGATGCAACGGGAACCACCGTACGGTGACCTTGGGGAACTGTCCGAATGTAGGCAGGATGTCCCTTGGGTGCTCCTGGTCCCCTTTTCTTCGGCGCATACATGCCGGTCCGAAACCAACCCCGGTCGCTGAAATTAAGACTGGCGAAACGCAGTGCCTGCTCAAGAGCCGCATGAAGTTCACTGCCGGCACTTGTCGTGTTTAGCTTGGGCTGGTCTACGTAGTCGACATTGAGCTGTGAATCGGCGTCAATTCGAAGTCGCGCCAGTTCCTCGAACAAAACCCGCAAGGCCTCGCAATCCTCGGCGTTGTAAGAAATGAGCTTCTCCTTGTATTTCGCTTCGCCTCCCGTCTCCCACCGGTATCGCCAAACCAGGCTCTTTAGTCCAGAAGCATCCGGCTCCGTCCAGGAGGCACCCAGAAATTTTCCGAGGACCTTTAGCCTGTTTGAACGGACCGGGAAATAGACTCTGCCGTAGACCTGAGCGTTTAGATTGACTAGTCTCTTGCCAATGGATGAGGAGTTCGGTCCGAATCTCTTAATGAAGGATTCAATCACCCGAGCTTCGTAGCTTCCGTAATGATAGATGGGCGCACTGGGGTACTCGTCGAGCTTCTGCACGAACCTCTGCCAGATCGACTCTTCGTCCTCAGCTCTGTCCGCCCAAAACGAATGTTGAGCCGCAGTGCCCCGTTCGTTTATGAGAAGACCGATGAGGTACGAGAACTTCCGATCGGGAACCCCTTCGATATCCACAAAGAGAGCAGTATCAGTTTTCTCGACCTCCGGCAGCGCCTGGATATAGATCTTTCCCGTCCTGATGGCGAGAGCTTGTAGTTCGACGTTAAAGTTGAGCGGTCGTTGCAGATTGCGTCTCTTCCTTCGTCGTGGCTTGAACTGGAAAGAGAGCTGGGTAACTGTGAAAATTCCCTTACGGTGGTATCGTTCCATCACTTTCGGAGTCATGCGATCTAACAAGCTGAGGTCGTCAGCTGCTTCGGCCAACCCGCTGCAGGCGGCCTTGAACGGGCAGTAGGGACAATGCTTGTTGAGAATAGCGGGTGGTGCTTGTACAGAGGAGTCGGTCGACCAATCTCGGAATTGCGCGATGATTGTTTTGACGCTTTTGTATTCAGCCTGAAGGTTGATTCGGCGTCGCTCACCGCCGAGGGTCACAAGATGCCCCACAGCGGGAATTGTCCCCTGAACTTGTCCGAGCACGTAACCTGCGAAAGAGAGCGCAAGAATGTCGTCTCTCTCGATGCCAAAAGTTCCTGAGATGATCGTTGGTTCGTACTCCGCCGACTTATGATCGCCCCGCCGGATACTGCCAACTTTTGTTAGGACGTCACAGTATGCCTCAAGGTCTCCCGTTTTCAGGTTTGCTTGCGTCAGGACGTCGATGCCCGATGAGAGGGCACTGTCGTCATACGGACGGATCTGTGTGCTTGTCTGGTTGAGAACGGCCAGATACTTGGTCCTGCCGACGTTGCTACACTGCTTGAGCATATCTAGATACTCGTGTGGTGTACCGCGCTCGTCGGTGCTTTGGAGGAGAAAGGCCTTGCGAGGGCAGTGTGAATATGCCGCGACGACTTGGGTGCAAATAGCTTTGTTGCGAATGGCATCCATGCTTGGTACCTACTTTCTACGGGATATCCACGATGGACCGCTGTAAACGACTGGTCGGGGAAGAACCACTTGAGCTACGGTGGGCGGCGTAGTTATCGGGCCTATGCAATGTGCCGGTCATCTGCCAGCAACCTTTCTGGCGGCCGGAGGCCTTGGCGCGAGCCTTCAGGCGTTGCCCAACCGAATAGTTTTAGAGCTGTTTTGGGCCTTCCGGCCGTCCAGATCCACTAATCTAACCAGATTCCGGTGAAATTAATACAAATACCGTTGGCATCGAAAACAAAAGCAGACTCGTTTGAATTTGTTTGAATGCCTGTGCTTCGGCCTTCGGCACTGTTGTCGGCAGATTTGCTGTTGCCAAAACAGGTTACAGAGGTCAAAATCACTTGCAAAATGTTTTGTATACATGTACATAATCACATATACATGCGGGAGCCTGATTCCACAATGGACGTCCGGCGTTGGTTTGCGGGAGTGATTCGCGATGTGTGGCCAGTCGCCATCGGCTCTCTGTCGTTGCGAAGAGGGCCGTGCATCCGTCCGAGCTGCCCGGCCTGCGCGTCTGGGGAAGGCCATAGTAGTTATGCGCTATACGGGCGACGAGGGAAGCGCCGTGTCTCGATCTACGTTCCCGCGAGGTTAGTGCCTGAGGTGCGTGCGGCAATTCAAAATGGTCGGCGACTGCAGAAGCTGATCAATGAGGCAGGGATCCGCTACGTCGCAGCCATAAAGCGGCGGCGGTGACGGCGCTTTCGCGATTGGAGTACGGCTATGCTCAGCCAGAATGAGTTGACTGCCTTGTACCAGCGGCTGAACCTGAGCCGGCCGGCCCGAATTCTGATCGATCAAATACGCTCTTCGGACCCCGCCCGCAGGGTGGGAGGCAGGCGCTCAAATGTGAGCGGACTCTATCCGAGCCGGAAGATGGGGGTGACCATCCAGTTTGAGAGCCACCGGGTGGAGCTGGCGGCAATCTACGAGATGGAACACGACCCACTCACGCTCGAATTTTATGACCAGCCGCCTCCGATCATGCTGGATTACAAAAGCGCTCACGGCAGACGGATGGCAGTTCGTCATACTCCAGATTTCTTTGTCCTCCGCCAGCACACTGCCGGATGGGAAGAATGGAAGACTGAGGAAGACCTTCATCGGCTTACTAAGCACAATCCCAACCGCTACCTGCAGGAGGGAGATCGCTGGCACTGCCCTCCTGGGGAGAATTACGCCAACCAGTTCGGGCTTACGTATCGAGTCCGCTCCTCGAAGGAGATCCAGTGGCGGTTTCAACGCAATATTCTGTTTCTCCAAGACTATATCCGTGCTGGTCCGGACACGATCTCCGCTGCAACCAGAGACCGCATCCTTTCTTATGCACATACTGTGCCGGCCCTGTCGTTGGCGAACCTCATCCAGAAGACGGCGGAATTTGCCACGCCGGATGACATTTATCTGCTGATCGCTGCAGGCCAGCTCTATGTAGATCTCTACGCGGAGCCGCTGGTCGAACCCGCTACCGTCCGAATATTTCCAAACAGGGAGGTAGCGGCGCGCCATGGAGTGGTGTCGGACAATCGGCCGACCCCACACTCGTTCGTCCCGCAAGGGCAAAGTTTCCGCGCCGGTGCACTGCTGTCCTGGGATGGTCAAAGCTGGCAGGTGGCCAACGTCGGATCCACCAAGATCTCTCTGCTCGGCGAAGATGGGAGGCTAGTCGAACTGCCCCAGACAACCATTGGGTCACTCGTCAAAGAGGGTCGAATTTCTCAACTGCCCGCCGTCCAGGAACCCGACGGGTGCCCGAAACTCTCCAACGAACTGCTTCGGGCAAGTAAAGAGGACTTGAGGGTGGCCAACTACCGGGCTGACATCGTCCGTCGGCACCTCGCCGGAGAGCCCGCACCCGGCGACGAGAGCATAGCCGCAAGGACATTGCGCCGCTGGACTTCGCGATACCGTAGCGCCGAATTCCGAGGGGGCGCCGGATACCTCGGGCTCCTACCCAAGACCGGTCAACGCGGAAATTCCACGCGGCGACTACCCGATGAATCCCTGCGACTGATGAATGAAGTCATCGAAAGCGGGTACGAGAACGTCAAACAGAAAAACAGGATCGCGTGTTGGGCGATGCTCAAGGAAAGCTGTAAGCGCCAGGGCGTTCCGGTACCCAGCTACACGAGTTTTTGTCTGGCGGTACGCAACCGGAATGGGTTCAACCGGACCCTAAAGAGACAGGGGCCTCGTGCAGCTTATCAGCACGTGCCCTTCTATCACGAACTTGACCTTAAGACGCCGCGGCACGGAGACCGGCCGTTTGAAATCTGCCACCTTGACCACACAGAGCTGGACATCGAACTGACGGATTCGACTGGCAGGCATGCCCTTGGTCGGCCGTGGATGACGCTGATGATCGATGCGTTCTCGCGCCGCGTACTGGCCGTCCACGTCGACTTCGAGGAGCCCAGTTATCGCTGCTGCATGATGGTCCTGCGGGAGTGCGTCCGCCGGCACAACCGGCTGCCGCAATGCTTGGTGGTGGATTGGGGGACGGAGTTCCGCAGCACGTATTTCGAGGCCCTGCTGGCGCGCTACGAATGCACCAAGAAGGCCCGTCCGCCCGCCCAGGCTCGGTTCGGCTCGTTGGTGGAGCGCGTTTTTGGCACAACCAATACCCAATTCGTGCACAATCTGCTCGGCAACACCCAGATCACGCGTAACGTGCGCCAAGTCACGAAGTCTGTCAATCCCAAAGCATTGGCGGCTTGGCCGCTGGCGCCCTTTGTAGAACAGCTTCATCAATACTTGTACGAAATCTACGACACCAACGTTCATCCGGCTCTGGGACAAAGCCCGAAAGACGCCTATCAGCGAGGCTTGGAGACCAGCGGCTTCCGGCCCCATCGCCTGATTCCCTACGATCATGAATTCATGATTGCCACGTTGCCCAGCACACCCAAAGGAACCGCTATGGTGTCTCCCTGTCGAGGCGTCAAGATCAACTACATCTACTACTGGTGCGAAGCCATGGAGGACCCAAGGTTGCAGCGCCAACAGGTTCCGGTTCGCTTCGAGCCTTTTGACCTCGGGATCTCCTATGCCTACCTTAATGGACTGTGGGTGCAATGCCATTCGGAGTATTACCGGGTTTTTCAGGGACGATCGCTGAAGGAATTGTTAATCCTCTCGCAAGAGCTGCGTGCGCGAAATCGCGATCGTAACCCGCAGTTCCAGGTTACCGCCAGCAACCTGGCTCAGGCTTTTCAGTCGATCAACTTACAGGAGGCAGTGTTTCTGGCACGGCTGCGCGCCCGTGAGGGGCAAGCATTGCGAGAGCGAACGCGACCCCCTGGTGGGTGCCCAGCTCTGGAGCCAGCCGCGGACAAGGAATCACCGGAATTGCATGGCCCGATTGAGTCCGACAGGCAGGCTTTCGAGCGATTCTGATGAGTGCACCAACGACCTCGTTCCGCGATCTCTTGGCACAGCCATCCTCGGTGCGAGTCCAATATTTTAAGGACTTTGCGGTTGCCCACACGTTGTTGGTCGAAGCCAAGGACCACCTCATGGAAGCCATTACAGACTCTGCCCCCAACTCCCTCGTCATGGTTTTGGGACCCGCCGGCGTCGGGAAAACTACTCTGCTGACACGAGTCCGACAATTGCTCAACGCCTTGGACGACGTCCCCAAAGATCCTGCGCGGTTGCCGGTCGTGACCGTAGAAGCTATCCCGCCGGACTCTCGGAGCTTCAGCTGGCGCAGTCATTTCAAGCGGCTGTTACTGGAGATGAATGATCCTATGGTTGAAGGCAAACGCCGGTCGCCATCGGCAGGCCAGACGGCCAACACGATGCCGATATTCCCCAACGACCGCGGAGTTACTGCCGACTATCATTACGCCGTCGAGCAGGCCCTTCGCTACCGACGGCCACGGGCAGTTCTAATCGACGAAGCTCAACACCTTTTCGCTCTGGCTTCAGGACACCGGGTGGAAGATCAGTTGAACGTCTTGAAGTCGCTCGCCAATCGGTCCAACACCGTGCACGTGTTGTGCGGCACCTACGAATTGCTCCGCATCCGCAATCTCAGCGGCCAGTTGAGCCGCAGAAGTATCGATATACATTTTCCACGCTATGACGTAACAAAAGCCGCCGACCGCCGCACGTTCACCAAAGTCCTGCACACATTCGCCGAACAAATGCCGCTGCCGGAACCGCCCGACCTCGTCAAGTTCTGGGAATACCTTTACGAACGCAGTATTGGTTGTGTGGGCATTTTGAAAGACTGGCTGGTAAAGGGACTTTCTACGGCGATCCGCGAATCCGCTCCGACCCTGACCCTCAAGCATTTGGAAAAGCATGCCTTGTCTGTCTCGCAATGCGACCGGCTGACGGAGGAAACCATCAGCGGTGAATCCCGCTTCCGCGAGGATTCTGATGCTCTTGAGCGGCTACGGCTTCGTCTCGGATTCCAGAAACCGCTCCGTTCGGCGGAAACCCCGACACCAGCTGCGGACCGCCCACGGCAGCAATACCCGGGCCAGCGCTATCCGAAAAGAGACCTTGTTGGCCCCGCACAGTCCTATGCGTCTTGCCAAACAGAATAGCTTCGAACGGTGGGACCTGGCGGAACCCCTCCGCCCCCAAACGAGTGCGCTCTACGCGCTCGTCCCTTACGGGCTCGGCACGCCGTATGTCGAAAGCCTCAGCAGCTACATAAGCAGACTGGCGGAAGCCCATGTGGTGAGCGTATCGCGCCTCCTCCGCCAAATGCTTTCTCCGGTTCGTCCAGGCCCAATTCCCTTCTCCACCATGCACTATGCTTATCCCGCAAACGTGCTGGCAAAGGATTCGGAGACTCTGCTGGAGAAGCTGCAAGCAGTAACCGGGCGCAACGATCTCTGGCTGCTTACGCTATCGGCTCTGCACGGAGCCGTTTCACAGCCAAATCTCTTTCGCACTACGGAAGCGTGGTGCCCAAGCTGCCTGGAACAATGGCGAATGGCAGAAGCGCCGGTGTATAGCCCGTTACTTTGGACCATTCGCGCTGTCACAGTGTGTCCGGCACACTCTACTCTCCTGACGGATCGCTGTCCGCACTGCCATTTCCAGTTCGCTTCGCTCCGGGCAAACTCACGGCCCGGTTACTGTTCTGTCTGCTCACAATGGCTCGGAACTCTCGGCATGCAGCTTCCCAATGGCTGCGCGGACGAGCGGGAATATCAACTCTGGGCCTCCACAAGTGTTGGACAAGTCCTCGCGATCATGCCGGAGCTGCAACGAATTCAAGCATCGCTCGCACTACGCATGAACCTGCAACGCTGTTTGAATCAGATGGAAGGCGCCAGCAAGGAGGCGTTGGCGACTCTTGCCAATGCTGGTCCCTGTGCCTTCCTTGGATGGGTATCGGGCAGAGTCAAACCGACACTCGATCACCTGTGTCGCCTTAGTTACCAATTGGAAATCCCCCTGGCCATGCTATTTACGGGAGTACCCGCCGAATGGCGTGGCCCTGAACGCCTTCGACGGCAGAACGATTTCAGGAAGGATAAGTCGTACGCCCAGCGGCCCGTGATCGTCTCCACTGAGCTTCGCCGGTCCCTAGCTGGCGCTCTGAGCGAAAACCCACCTCCAAGCGTTGCCGAGATTGCCCGCCGTTTAGAGTTCCGGCGCACCGCGACGCTCTGGGTCCGAGAGCCCGATCTCTGCCGACAGATCGCTGCTCGACGGCGCACTTCTGGAACAATGAGTAATGCCACTCAACTCTATAAGTGCGAAAAACAGCGGCTGGAAAGCGTCCTGCGCCGTTATCTGACTCGCCAGAACTCACCGTCGGTCAATGAAATCGCTTTCCAGCTGGGATATAAGGGCTCCGGTTCCATCAGGGAGCGATTTCCGGAACTGTGCCGTGCGATTTCCGCGAAACGCAGCCAGCAGACCTTACGGAAAAGGGAAACTCTGCGACTCGCGGTCGAAACTGCTCGCACAGAAAGCCCACCCCCCAGCCTGAAGCAGCTTGCTCGCCGACTGGGGTTGGGCTGCGTGAACGTCCTTACAGGATCCTGCCCGGAGACGTGTGCCTCTTACAAGCAATGGCGCCGGGCTTGGGCGGACGAGCAACGAGACAAACTTCGGCTTTCCATATGCGGATGGCTGGCTGCGGAACCGGCGCCTAGTGTGGCTTCGCTCTGCCGTCACTTCGGCATTTCTGCGTCCTACCTCCAGTTGCGCTTCCCTCCGGAAAACAGAAAAGTCGTACAACGGACTGCCGAACGCACTCGGGCGGCCCGGGAAAATCGCGTCGTCATTATGCGGCAGGAAATCTTCAAGATCGTTCACGACCTCTACGAAAAGAACCTCTATCCGTCCATACCTCGCGTCAAGTCGGCGCTCAGTGAAGGGTTGCCGCGAGCCTGGCCACTTCTTCGGATCCTCATCGATGAGGCAATATCACAGTTCGGCTCCGTAATGAGACAGCGAGATGAACTCGGGCGCTTTGCCTGAATCTCGTTTAACTTGGGGCGCAATCGTTAAACTATAAAGTGGCCATTCCTGTTTAAAGCATAACGTGGCCGTTCCGGCCACTAATTGCTGAAAATCACAACAACATTGGCATTGCGCGCCAGGCCCCATCGTTTGCTGACCCCCATGATGGCCAGCGTCTGCGCTGGATATGGCGTGCGCAGCATGTAGGAGAGCAGCGGAGAGGGTGCCTCACCTGCGCCAAACAGCGCTGGGTACGAAGACAAAATGCGGTCGCCGATCTCCTCGCTGTGAGTTCGGAGATAATCGTGGATGGTATCGAAGTTTGGCATGGACTTCCCCGGGAAAGCGAGCAGGT
>Ga0310909_10001356_pt1 | contig 14281 bp, 8 predicted proteins | sample GREbulkMGT000H_FD_203449 | JGI IMG/M metagenome (GOLD analysis project Ga0310909, IMG submission 203449) | Lab enrichment of tropical soil microbial communities from Luquillo Experimental Forest, Puerto Rico - GRE.bulkMG.T000H | ecosystem: Environmental > Terrestrial > Soil > Tropical forest >... | reverse complement strand
CGGGACAATGGTCGCCCGACCCCGTCCACGTTCTATCCGCATCGGCTCGAGCAACACCACGTCCACGCCCACCTCCCGAAGCTGCGATGCACCGATTCGCGCACCGAGCTCGCCGATCTTGATCACACCGCTTGCAAATTCGGCGCTCGCCATGATGTTGGTGGCCTCGCGTTCCAGTGTCGGAACCCTCATGCTTGCATCCACCACTTGCACGTTGCCATGAAGGTTGGACAGCGCGAAGAGCTTTGCGAGGCTGTCTGCCCGGCTTGACAAGCGAAGGTCGCGCAAACGTCCAGCGTGAATTCGGGCTAGGTATTCCGTCACGCCGGGCTGACCGGCAGCGAGCACCATCAGCGCGTCACGCAGGCGCGCAAGGTCCAGCTCGGCGATGGCGATATCGAGTTCCGGCCGGTGCTCCGCGCCACTGAGGTCCAAATTTGCGGTGGCGACGTTGACGAGCTCGCCGAATCGAGTCTTGCGCAACGCAATGGCGATATTGTCTTCGACGAACTTGACCGACCCTGCGATTCGCACTGGGTCAATGACGAGTCGCCTTGCGCGCACCTGTACGTCGGCTTCGGGGAGCTCGAGGTTGAGTGCAACCTTGATGTCGGTATGTCCATCGGTGGCCGCTTCCAGTTCAACGTTGGCATCTGACAGCACCAACGACTGGCGCACGCTGCTGAATGCGTCTTCCAGGGCAGGTTGCAGCTTCAATTGCGAGGCCCTCACTTTGATGAGCGCGCGGAGATCGGCAAACTCCGCGCGTCCGTCGATCGCGAGGCGATCCCAGTAGGTACCGGTTGCCGATGCTGTAAGCGCGATCCCTCCGCCGTCAGTGACGATCTGCACCTCTAGTTCTCGCGCCTCGAGTGGCGGAAATGTGTTGAGATGCACGGCCACACGTCCGTCCTCGAGCGCGACAGTCGTCGCTGGTGCAAAACGCGCTACCGCATCGAGGAGTGGTCGCATCGCGTTCCGATAGAGCGCAATCGGAACGAAGGGCTGGGATGACTGTTCTTTTGGTTCTGCTTTAGCAGGGGACGAGATCCACAGGTCGACGTTTGGACGCTCCAGGCCGATGGCTTGCACCTCGACGTTCCCGCGAAACAAGGGCAGCAGACGGATCTTTACCTGCGCGATCCCTACCCCCAGGGCGAGCACGTTGGGCAGGGCAACGTGCACTCCGCGAATCTCGGCATGCGGTCGTGGCAGCAACCGGATCTCCATTGTCTCCCACGCAACGTGGCCGTTCAGGACTCGGGATAATTTCGCGGCGAGTTGCGCGCGGATCGTAGGCGTATCGATCAGTCGCTCGCCGATCAGTACCGCCGCCGTCAGCAGTACGAACAGCCCAAGCGCGATGCCGAGTGACCAACGAAGCAACTTGGGCAGATGCGCCAGCATCACCGACACGAGAATGCATTCGGGTGTTTGCGGGCAGCAGACTGCTTCGGTCTGCGCGCCGTGCGCCAGGTATCCAGTCGTCCAGTGCTCATTCGGTTCGCGTCAAGCTCTGCGGAATCCGGCGAGGATGCGCGGAGTTGTGAAAAACATTTCGATCAGCAAGCAGCATCTATCCAGGCCACAGGGCAGCGAGCCTCGAGCTCGCCAAAGAAGTCCCCGCGCCTGTCGGACAATCGCTTGACGGGACCGTGTTGATGCGTGTCCATCGGGTACTTGAGCTGGAAAAGCGCACTTGGACGAACGACACTGAACTGCGCCGGACGATTTACTCTTACCCGTTACGGTTCGAGCGAAACAGAGCGTTTAAGCGAGCGCTCGTCAGCGGGCATCTGGCGGGCAAATCGCAGGCGCGATTTCGTAACATCCTAAATCTCTTCAAGAAATCGCTCGAGTTCTAGTTCTCTCCCGGGCACAAGATTTTCCTTAGTTATCACAATAATGGAATGACTTTCTAGGATCGTTCGAGATCTAAAAGTCGTCGCAATTTGTGTGCGAACTATAGTGGATTCGCACAACAATCACCCGGTCCTTTGATACTGCCGATGACGGCGGGCTCATCGAGCCATCGTTCCATATCGGTCAGGCGAGCAACTCGTGCGACCAGGGGGCTGTCTCTCAACTCAACCCCGACCAATACTGTCAGTGCTGGATTGCGGCCCCGCAATCGCAGTGAAGACCACTCTTTGGGAGATAACGCATGAAACTCCTCGGATTCGTGGTTTTGTTCTTCGTAACGTCCATCAGCCAGGCCATTCCCTGCGGAGCACCTGAGAACCGGCAGTTCGACTTCTGGGTCGGAGATTGGCAAGTGCACAAGCCGGATGGCTCTTTTGCGGGAATGAATCGCATAACGCTCGAGTACGGTGGCTGTGTTGTCCATGAACACTACGCCACCGGAAGAGGCTATAGCGGTGAAAGCCTGAACACTTACGATGCTGCGAGGAAGATCTGGCATCAGACGTGGGTAGACGACAGTGGTCTGCTTCTAGTGCTGGAAGGCCACTGGGACGGAAGGAGCATGGTCTTGGAAGGCATTGCTGCTGGAGGGGACGGGGCCTCGACCAAACAGCGAATCACGTGATCACCCAGTCCAGATGGCAGCGTTCGTCAGCTTTGGCAGTCGGCCGACGGTAAAGGCGCATGGATTGTCGTGTTTGACGGCCGTTACACCAAACACTAGGTGCGGAAGCGCTGCGGTTCGAGGGGATGCGCGGTCAGTGAATGCGCGCCTCGACCCTGGAGAGATTGCGACGAATTGGTTTCGGCGTTGATCGCCGATGCCGTGCCCCATGGCTCTACCGCCGAATCAACACGGACCCTCTAGGAGTCGGCCGGTAGAAGCCTGCTGAGCCGAAAAGCGCGGTGAGTCAGGGCCGCACCCGGTGATGCCGACATCCGCACGGCAGCCGCTATACCACCGCGACGAACGCGATGGCATTCAGTGACGGATTGTAGGCGCTTGGTCTGGCTTGCATTTGAGACCCGGGAACAGCGCCGCTCGCGATCGGAAGTCATCAAAGCGTCCTGACGCGGTATAAGACGACCCCGTGCGGCGGGACAACCGCACTGATGTCCCGGCCTGTCTTCTTCCTCTTGCCTGTCCACAGGTCCTGTGTGGAATAGCCGCGTTCGCTCTCGGGGAGGCCCACGGCAGACGCTTGTATAGAGACGGTTTCCGCGTTTTCGCCGGTGTTGAACAAACCGACAATCGCCTCACCGTTGGCTTCTGTCTTGGCGAACACCTGCCGGTTGCCTGAATTCACAAGCCGTTTCGCAGCGATCGAATCCTGGTTAACTGCAAGGACTGCAGTGTTCGTCAGGTACTGCAGACCCTGCGGATCCAGATGAGTAAGGTCGACGCCGAGGATGAGGGGCGCCGACGCCAGGGCCCACAGGCTCAACTGAGTCTGACGCTCGTCTGCAGTAAGGCCGTCGTGGCTGCCATTCCCGACCTCAATGGAATCATAGTCGTTCCACCTCCCCGAACCAGCGTAAGGCTGCCATTCGGCTACAAGGTCGAAGCGCTTCGCGATATCTGTCCAGCTGGTCAGTATGTAGCCGGGGTCGGGGGGTTCCCTTGCACACTTCTCGCATTCGATGTCCGGCGCAAACTCCCATTGATCGGCGTACTTCATCAGCGTCGGGGCGAGGGCTTTTGTAAAGTCCCCCTCCGTGGCGTCGAGGACGATCGGCCGCCCGCTTAGCCGTATCGCTTTCTCCCAGGCCTCAACGTCAAGGCCGTTGTAATCCTCAATGCCGTCGAGTTTGATGAAATCGACGCCCCACTTCGCGAACCTGTTCACCCAGGAGTTGGTGTACTCCTGCGCTCCGGGCTTCCTGTAGTCGATACTGACCATGCCCTTGCAGTTGTAGTTTTCCTCCGCGTGAGATGGCACCGCAATCTGGTCAACCGTGTAGCGCGTGCCTTCAATCGGGGTTTTTTTGCTCACCGCCTGCTTCGAAATACCCGGCGTGACGTAGATTCCGAACTTCATCCCGAGACCGTGAATGTAGCCGGCGACGACCTCGATGCCGTTGGTCTGCCCCTGAGGTGGGAATCTCGATGGGTCTGTCACCCAGCGGCCATACGAGTCGACGTTGGGACCCTGCGGGCCCGGACACTGGTACCAAAAATCATCGATGTTTACGTACTCGTACCCGATTTTCTGCAAGCCGGAGTCTCGCATTGCACGTGCCTGAGCTTCGATATTCGTTGCCGTGGGACCCTTCCGGATGAAGCTCCAGCTACTCCAGCCGAGAACGGGTGTGCGCTCGAGACCAGGACTCGTTGTCGCGGAATTCTGCTGCCCTTGCACAGCGCCGGCGCATGCCAACGATCCGATGATCAGCGCCGGCGTCAGGGCATGCGTCAATTGCCTCATGCAGATCACTCCTTGCGCACCGGCGATGCTGAATCTACCGGATCGCCTGCCGGGTAGGTGTCAATGACCACGCGCCCGGAAACAATGCCTCGGCGTTGCGCCGGTAGATCTTGTCGACTACCGCGCGCGGCAAATGCAGTCCACGGAATCCCGCGTCAAAGTCCGCGGAGTGCATGCGGTCGGAGGTGACGAGGAAACGCCAGTCGTTGAGCCAGTCGGCGTGCACCTCCTCGAGCGCACGGGGATCGGAGTCATCGGGACCGTAGGCATCATCGCTGCCGTATAGGACACGGTCCTGATAGCGGATCAGGAAGCGTCGTACCTTCTCCGGCTGGCTTGCAGCCTGATACTCCAGATGCACCAGGCGCGCAGCCATGTCGACACTCGCGTTGGGAAAACGCTCCAGGAACTCCGCCACCTTGTCCACATTCCACTCGAGCGAGGCCAGGTGCACGGCATCGAAGCGTAACGACGGGTGCGTCCGGAGGATCTCATCACGCGCCGCCAGAATCGCATCCTGCGAAGGCATTTCCGGATGCAAATGCATGTAGTACTGGGGATGGGCCTCGAAGTACTCTCGATCCGAGCGCACGGTCATCCGCTCAGGAGGCAGCCAACAGTTGCGCGGCTCGGCCTGATGGCCGAGGAGTACCAGGTGCGCGCGCTCGAGGTGCGCAATGATCGGCTCGAGCCGCACGTCATCCGGCATGACGTAGCTGCCGTCGACATCGCGCAGCTGCATGCCGATGTTCTTCCAGATCTTGACCCCAACCGCGCCTTGCGCAACTGCCGCATCGATGTCCTGCAGTACGGCGGCACTCCAGCCGGGGTATTGCAAGCCCTCCACCGAAAAAGTGGCGGCGAACGAGACGCGCCCTGGATAACGCTTGCGCAGCGATACGGCGGCGAGCTGCTGGTCGCGGATCGGCGGGTAGTCGGGGGCATCAACGTTGATGGTCAGGATACGGAAGTGGTCCGCGATCGCCTCTGCGATGAGCCGATCCGCCGAACCGTGCACATGCATGTGTGCGTCGATTTTCTCGACGCGGCGGAAGTCGTGCATGGTGTAGTAGCCGTCAGGCGGTGCGGTGCCGGCTGCAGCAGGCGCGGGGCCCACGGCGGTCGCAGCCGACAGCGCGAGCGGAATGAGGAGATACGCGGCGCGTGCCGGCCCCACTCTCACACCAGCTGTACCTCCACTCCCCGCTGGCGCAGCTCCTCCACCGCCTCCGGCGGTGCCGCACGGTCGGTGATCAGCATGTTGATCTGCTCCACTTTCGCGATGAGCGAGATATTGCGACGCATGAACTTCGAGGAATCCGCGACCACCACGACCTGACGGGAGATCTGGATCATCTTTGCGTTGAGCTGCGCTTCGGCGAGGTGCGGCGTCATGACGCCGATCTGCGGGTCCACGCCGTCCGCACCCAGGTACAACCGGTCGGCCTGCAGACTGGCCAGCGCGGCCTCGGCCATATGACCGGACAGTGAGTTGGATTCCCGACGCAGGATCCCTCCCGGCATGATGAGCCGCACCGAGGGCACGTCGATGAGCAGCGCGGCGATGTTCAGTGCGTTGGTGATGATGTTGACTGAGCTCAGTTCGAGGCGCGTGCGGATGCGGCGGGCGATCTCCGCGGTCGTGCTGCCCGAATCCAGCACGATCGTCTCACCATCGCGGATGAGCGCGGCCGCTGCTTCCGCGATGCGCAGCTTCTGCGCACGATGCTGCATTTGCTTGACGTCGAGGGGCTGCTCGGTGTCCGGCACGCTGAGCGCGCCGCCGTGCGTGCGGGTGAGCGCACCAGCCGATTCGAGTGTGGAAAGGTCCGTGCGGATCGTGACCTGAGAGATGCCGAAGCGCGAGGCAAGCTCGTCCACCGTGACGCGTCCCTCGGCGCGCAGCAACTCGCAGATGCGCCGCCTGCGCTCCTCGATCAAGAGACCGTGCTCGCTCTCCCTCGACATCAGACCGGCATCGCCTCGAGGAGAAGGAAGCGCTCGAAGGCCAGCGGCAGAGCAGCGCCCGGCGCGCTAACTTCTCCCAAGTCTCGCCCATTGAAGTAGTCGCGGACCCGGTGGCGACCCGCCGGCAGGCCGCGCAGGCTGACCGGACCGCTCCAGCTGTGGGCGTAGAGCGCATAGTAGAGGCGGCCAGACTTCTCGACCACGTGCGTCTCGGGCTTATCGAAGCCAATGTCGTACAGCTCGCCCCGATAGGTGCCCTTGGGCAGCAGGCGTTCGTTGTAGAGCGCGATCCACTTGCGCCACAGGGCCTCCTTCTGCGGTGTGAGGAGAAACGAGTCCTTGGGTTTCGGATCCTGCGGCCAGGTGAACTTGGTCGAGACGATCGCGCCGATCCCCACGGTGGAAGCGAAATCGTCGCCGCCGTCACTGAGCTCGACATGGTCACCGGCGAAAGCGGCGCTCGGGCCCATTAGCGCCTTGAGCGTCTTGCCCTTGTGGCGCACCTGCCAGGAGGACTCAGGATCCGAGGCCGGCGCCTGATTCATGGAGGCGAAGTTGAAGAACGAATAGGAAGTCCCGCAAGGGCACAGCTCCATCACCACCTGCGGATCGATCGCGACAGCGGCGATGTACATGGCGTGCAGGAAATCCTGCAGCTTCTCGACCGACTCCTCGGGTCGAGCGTGGCGGTGCGCAGGGTTGTAGCACGGTGCCACCGCATTCAGGTGCTGGCCGTCGATTTTCAGACCCGCGAAGCCCCACTCACCGATGAAGCGGCGCACGAGCTCCTCCGTGTAACCGACGGTCTGCGCGTAGGCGGGGCACAGATAGAAGCTGTTCCACCACGAGACGAGCTGTGGCGCGCCTTCCTTGTCCAGCAGCAGCAGGTCGGTGTGATCGTGCAGCAAGTCGGAGCCCGGAGCTGCGGCGAGCGGGGCGAACCATAACCGAGGCATGAGCTGTTGTGCGCGAACGTCGCGCACCAGCTGCTGCATGTCGGCGCCGCCGCGCGGAAACTTGCTCGCCTGCGGCTTCCAGTCGCCGACGTTCGACTGCCAGCCGTCGTCGATGACGGCCCAGCGCAGCCCGAGCTCCCTCGCCTTGGGCAGCGTGTCCTCGATCAATTTCACCGTGCACTCGCGCTCATAACCCCACGCGCACCAGATGGGCTCGTAGGCGGCCTGCGGCGGCTGGGGCGCCTCAAGGCCGCGATCGGCCATGATCCGACGGTAGGCATCGAGGGTCGTGAAGTAGTCGCCGGTGTGCGTCGCCACGAAACTCTCCGGGGTATCGAACCTCTCGCCGGGTGCGAGCACCCGCTGGAGCGGGCCCGCGATCGCAAGGCCCACACCGCCGTCCACTTGCTTCACGGGCAGCGACAACAGGTACGGTACCAGCTCCAGATGTCCGATGGCGATGCCGCAGTCGCGGCGCCACACGTCGACGATGGGTGTGCCGCCGCCGTAGTCGGAAGCGGTCATCCCCATGAAATTCTCCTGTGAGAACCCGTCCCTCACCGGCTGCACCCAGTCGCGCCGGTCCTCGTGCGTGCTGCCGCAATAGGACCAGAACCCTGGTCCGGCAGCGTTCGCTGCGACCCGGTGAGACCCTCCAGCCACAGTGTCTGACAACAGAACGATGTCCGCGCTCCGCCAGCCACGCAGCGCGATCGGCTGCCGGGACACAGTGCGGTACGACACGCGATAGAAGGCGAAGCCGGGATAACGCTGGAAGAGTTCGATGCGGATCGTCTTTTCGACCCCAGTGGGTGCGGAACCGGAAAGCGTGAGCCGTGTGCCCGGGCCATGAGGGCCGTCAACGGACTCGCGCTCGGCGTGTTGAAGTCCGAATCGCTGCAGGCTCGTACCATCGGAGAGCAGCAGATACTCGGTCGCGGCCCACGGCGTGAGCGGTTGCTTCGACTGCCCGCTTGCCTGGGAGCGCACATGCCAGGCACGTGAGCGCATCGACCGGTCGAATTCCAGCAGGAGTTTGCTGTCGCCAAGCGAGACCGCTGCGCCAGACCGATCGTCCTCCTGTGAGACGGAAGAGCCCGTGGCGGCGAGCGCTGCGCGCGAAGCCACACCCGTGCCGGCAACCAGCAGAATGAATCGGCGTCGGGTGGTCGAAGCGTGAGTCACGCCCTGATGCCCTGTGTTGGGGTCGTCGAGTCTAGCCAAAAAATCTTGACATATTCGAAAGTGTTCGAAATAGTGTAGGAAACAAATCGAAAAATCAACGCGGTGATATGGCTTTCGCTTTATTTCGAATTACAGGGGGAGGACCAGCAGCCATGCTTGGCCAGCGTACAACCGGTCCGGAGTGCTAAGCCCATGGGATCGCTCCTTGCTAATGGGTGAGCGAGCGTCGCCGGCTTCCGGCCAGGAGCAGACGGCGGCGGGGGTTCAGGCCAGAACCCAGCACACCGGGCTGATTTTTGCCCTGGTGACGACTGGGTTCTGGGGCGTTTGGGGCGCGTTCGCCGGTCGCCCAGCGGACAACGGCTTTCCCGAGACTCTCGTCTACGTCGTATGGTCGCTGACGATGATTCCGCCGGCGCTCTACGCGCTCGCTCGGGTCGGTTGGAAGCTGGAGCACGACGGGCGATCGATACTCTACGGCTCGCTCATCGGACTGCTCGGCGCGGGTGGTCAGATGCTCCTGTTCCACGCAGTCCGCACCGGACCAACCTATCTGATATTTCCGCTGATCGCTTTGTCGCCGATCGTCACCATTGCCATGTCGATCGCGTGGCTCCGGGAGCGTGTGACGTGGATCGGCGGCCTCGGCATTGTGCTGGCGCTCGCTTCGCTACCGCTGTTCGACTACGCGCCCGGAGAGAGGGCCGGTGGCCATGGCGTTGCCTGGTTCTTCTACGCGCTCATCATCCTCGGCGCCTGGGGGGTGCAGGCTTTCTTCATCAAGCTCGCCAATCGGAGCATGAGTGCCGAGAGCATCTTCTTCTACATGGCGCTCATGGGGATCGCTCTCATACCCGTGGCTCTCTACATGACCGACTTCGCACAGCCGATCAACTACGGGCTTGGCGGTCCATGGCTGGCGGCCGTAACGCAGATTCTGAACTCGGTCGGCGCGCTGACCCTTGTCTACGCGTTCCGTTATGGCAAGGCGATGGTGGTGTCGCCGCTCACCAATGCCGGCGCCCCGCTCATCACCGCGCTCATCGCGCTGGCTCTGCTCGGCATCGTGCCGCAACCACTCAAGATCCTCGGCATCCTGCTGGCCTTCGCGGCTGCGACACTTCTGGCCATCGAGCCGGAGGAGCGGACGTGAGGGCGCTTCTCGACCTGGTGCGACGCCACCGCGGCGGCGAAGCCGTCGGCATCTACTCGGTGTGCTCGGCGCATCCACTCGTCCTGCGCGCTACGCTGCAACACGCACTGTCCACCGGCAGCCGAGTGCTGATCGAGGCAACCTCCAACCAGGTCAACCAGGATGGCGGCTACACGGGCGTCCGCCCCGCCGGGTTCCGTGATCTTGTGTGGCGCTTGGCTGATGAGATTGGCCTCCCCCCTGACCGGGTGCTCCTGGGCGGGGACCATCTCGGCCCCAACTGCTGGCAGACGCAGCCCACGCAGGTCGCGATGCAGCGCGCCGGCGTCCTGGTCGCGGAGTATGTGACGGCGGGCTTTGGCAAGATCCATCTCGACTGTTCCATGTCGTGCAGCGATGACCCCCGCACACTGTCCGACGAGATCGTCGCCGAGCGCGCCGCCCTGCTCTGTGCCCGGGCCGAGAACGCGTGGGAGAGCGTTGGTGGCGAGCCACCCGTGTACGTCATTGGCACAGAAGTGCCGGTCCCCGGCGGCGCGCAGGAGACGCTGCACGAGCTCAGCGTGACCGAGCCGCAGGCCGCACTTGCCACGGTAGCGGCGCATCGCGCGGCATTCAGCCGGCACGGGCTCGACGACGCGTGGGACCGCGTGATCGGACTCGTGGTACAGCCGGGTGTCGAATTCGACCAGGACAACGTCGTCGAGTATGTCCCGGCCAAAGCCCGGCAGCTGAGCGGCTGCCTGGAGCAGGCGGGACCGCATCTGGTGTTCGAGGCGCACTCGACGGACTACCAGCCGCGCGAGGCTCTCGAAGCACTGGTGCGCGATCACTTCGCGATTCTGAAGGTCGGCCCGGCGCTCACCTTTGCGCTGCGCGAAGCGGTATGGGCGCTGGATCGGATCGAGCGCGAGTGGCTCGGAGAAGAGAACAGCTCGCACGTGCGAGACGTGATCCTCAGCACCATGCGCAGCGACCCTGCGCATTGGCGGAAATACTACAGCGGCAACGGCCGCACGCTCGAACTGCAGCTCGAGTACAGCCTGAGCGACCGCAGCCGCTACTACTGGCCCACGCCGGCGGTCGCGCAGGCGCTGGCACACCTCGAAGCGGCGTTCGACAACGGTACGCCGCCCATGGCGCTGCTGCACCAATACCTGCCCGCGGCGCACGCCGCCTTGCGGCGCGGTGAGATCGAGTCGAGCGCCCGAGCCCTCGTCGTACACCAGATCAGGCAGGTCCTCGCCGAATACTCCAGGGCTTGCGACAGCGCTGCAGCGCGGGACAGAGGATCCACACGATGAAAACGCAACTTTGTTCGAGGGTCGGATACACAACATGGCTGCTGCTCCTCGTGTTGCAGCTGGGCGTCCTGACGGCGCACGCAGACGGGGCGACGACCGCAGCGGATGCAACTGCAGCGTCGAACGCAACTGCGTCTGCTGATACGACGCAGAATGCCCCGGCACCGAAGCAGAAAGAGGAGCTGCAGGAAGTGGTGGTGTACGGCATGACCGCAAACCTGGAAAAGTCGCTAGACATCAAGAAGCTGGCTCCGGTCGTGATGGATTCGATCAATTCCACCGAGCTCGGCCGGTTCCCGGATAACGACGTCGCCGACTCGCTCAGTCACCTTCCCGGCATCACTATCGACCGGACCACCGGCGGCGAAGGCCAGAAGATCACCGTACGCGGCCTCACCTCCCAATACAACATCGTCACTCTCAACAATCGCATCCTGGCCAGCGATGACGATGGCCGCGACCTCGCTTTCGACGTGCTGCCGGCCGAGCTGATTACGGGGGCCGACGTGCTGAAGTCACCGCAGGCCTCAGCCGTGGAGGGCAGCATCGGCGGCACGGTTAACCTGCGCACGGCGAGCGCGTTCGATAACCCGGGCTTCCATGCCGGTGCGCGCGCTGAGGGCAACTACAATGACATGTCCGAGCTGAAAGGCGGCCGCTACTCGGCGTTCATCGAGAACACCAACTCTGCGCAGACGCTGGGGTTCGTGCTCGGCGGGGTATATTCCAATGCCAACACCCGCACCGACTCGCTGAATGCCTACAACCAGAACATCTACGGCCCGACTACCTATCCGTTCGCCGGTGGACCCGGTTCCGTAGCGTTAACGGCCACACCCTGCTGCATCACCTTCGGCTCCATATTCGACGATAAGAAGCGCTCCGCCCTGTCCGGCTCCCTCGAGTGGCGCCCGAATTCAACCTTCGCTCTCAAGGCAGACGGGCTGTGGACGCACCTCGACGACCCACAGATCGGCTACAACCAGTCGTATTACTTCGCGGCGCCAGACGCCACGGGTTTCTACAGCGATGGCGTGACCCCCTGGGCGAACAACGTGGTGGTGCAGAACGGGGTGATCAACTCGCTATCGGTCAACCAGTTCCAGCCCGAGATGGTGAACAACACCACGAACCGCAAGGTCGACACATATCTCTACGGACTCAACGCCAGCTGGAAGCCGCTCGAGCGGCTGGGTTTCACTCTCGATGGCTACCGCTCAACGGCCAGCCGGCCCGAAGGAGGCGCGGACACCTTCGTGACGGCGGGTCTGGTGAATGATCTGCCCACCGCAGTGGATATACTCAATTTTTCCAACGTGCCGCACAGCCTGCCCGATATCAACGTGGTCGTGCCGCCCAGCCAGCTGGGACTCAACGCCTGCCCACCGGGCTCTGCCAGCACCACCAACGCCGGCATGTGCTCCTACACGGCGCTCATGAACTCCGGCTACCTGAACAACAACAAGTACTGGTCGACGCACTACGTCGGGCTCAACGGCTATTCGGTCCACGACCAGATCACAGGCGTTAACCTGGATGGTGCCTGGGAGGTCAACAAAGGGTTCCTCGACCGGTTGCTGTTCGGTGTGGGCTACACCGATCGCAAGAAGACCCGCGACGACAGCAGCAACGACTGGACCAACGGCTCTGGCCAGTACGGCACGCTGTACCAGACCGCGGGTCCCCCGGTGCAGCCATACCCGTACTCGTTCGCCTCGCAGGGGTTCAACGTCATCTCGATGGTGAACATACCGCACTTCATGCAGGGCGCCGGCGGCTCCTACCCGAAGATACTGCCGCAGCTCAACGCCTCTCAGCTGCTCGCCTTCCTGCAGAGCCTGAATGGCAAGCCGAACCCCGGGGCCTGCCTCAACAACGTCTGCGCCCAACCCTCGGACTTCGCGCCCTTCGACTTCTCCCTCACGCTGCCGCAGGTGAATCCCTACAACTCCTACTCCGTGACGGAGAAGACTACCAACTTCTACGTCGAACAGACCTTTGCTGCGAGCAACTGGTCCGGGAACCTCGGGGTGCGGGTGGTGCGTACGCAGACCACCGCCGCCACCGCCTCGGCGGCGCCCACGGCCGTGTGGGCAACGCAGGCCCAGCTCGCGAGCAGCACCCCGACGTGGACCGTCGTCTACGGCAATTCACAGCCGTTCGGGGCGAACGGCGACTACACGCTCGCACTGCCGTCCCTGAACCTCGCCTACTGGGTCGTGCCGCAGGCGCTGCAGGCGCGTCTTGGGCTCGCCGAGACCATGGCTCGCCCCAACCTGAGTGAGCTGGCGCCGACTTCCTCCAACAACGCCATCAATGGCACGCCGCAGCTCTTCTACAACGGCACGGCGGGACTAAAACCCATCAAGGCGAAACAGGCCGACCTCTCGATCGAGTGGTACTACGGCCCGCATTCCGCTTTCACGGCAGCGCTGTTCTACAAGAAGCTCAATGACGACATCTATTCGGCCGTGCAGTCGAACGTCGATCTCGGCACGCTGCAGTACACCGGCGGCCCACCGGGCACTGTGCCGGGGGTACCATTCCCCTGGACAGTCACCGCGCCGGCCAATGGCGTGGAGAGCACTTTCTCCGGCATCGAGCTCACCTGGCAGCACATCATGGAGAACGGCTTCGGGACTCGTATGCAGTACACCTATACCAAGACCCGCAGCTACGACCAGTTCGGTAACTTCGTCGGCGCCATCAACGCCGCGCCCCCCACCACATTCTCGATCAGCCTGCTCTACGAAAAAGGACCGTTCAGCGCCGACGTCACCTGGGACCACCAGTCGAGCTACACCTTGGCCTGCAACCAGTGCACCGAGGTTCCGGGGTGGCCCGCGATCTCGGATGCGTTCGACTGGGTCACGGCGAGCGTGCATTACAACTTTTGGGGAGGGTTCGAGGTCTACGTGCAGGGCAAGAACCTCACCAACTCGATCGTGCGTTCGTACCTCAACAGCAACCCATACCTGCCCTGGGCGCCAGGCCAGAGCGTCGGCGCGAGCGAGAGCGGCGTGGGTGCCGGATACACCGCGTACGGACGGACCTACGTGCTCGGTGTCGCGTATCGTTACTAGGCGGCAATCGGTGTGACATAGCCCATGGAAACGTTGGGACTGACCGCAGCACAGATTCAGGCCGGCGGTGCGTACTGGACGGCGCGCGAGATCGCCCAGCAGCCCCAGGTGTGGCCCGAAGTGGAGCGGCGCGTCACGGCTGATGCGCAGCTCGCTAGCTTTCTCGCGCCGCTGCTCGCGAACCCGGAGCTGCGCGTAGTGCTCACCGGAGCCGGCACCTCCTCCTTCATCGGCGAGTGCCTGGCCCCGGCGCTGACGCGCAGCGGCGCGCGGCGCGCCGCCG